>Ga0210400_10006312_pt1 | contig 9988 bp, 5 predicted proteins | sample IncBWH26MmetaG_FD_155456 | JGI IMG/M metagenome (GOLD analysis project Ga0210400, IMG submission 155456) | Forest soil microbial communities from Barre Woods Harvard Forest LTER site, Petersham, Massachusetts, United States - Inc-BW-H-26-M | ecosystem: Environmental > Terrestrial > Soil >... | reverse complement strand
CAGAACCTGATTGAATCCGGAGAGCCAGACGTTGCCTCGGTAATCGACACTGATACCATGTTCGCTAATCCAATCATCCGGCCCCCATCCGCCCCATCCCTGGATGAAATTACCAGCCTGATCAAACTCCAACACCGAGGGGGACGGAACGCAGCAGTCCGCCATTTGGGGGTTCCTCAGCGCGTAATCCTCGTCGGAGCGTAGCGTCTCCGGTCGCGTGAATGCCCAAACGTGGTCATTGGTTGGATCGACGGCAATCGATCCGATCGCTCCGAATAGCCAGTTTCCCTTCACACCAAAGTTTCCCTCCATCTTCGGCCAGCCGGGATCGACTGCGAAGGTCGGCGCCATCACTGCCGGCTCGACGTTCGCGGACTGCGCACTCAGGTTATGCCGAGCACCCATCGAAGCTATGGCTATGATTACGAGGATACCCAAGATGCTCCGTTTCATCACTCCCTCCAGAAAAAGCTTGGCTCTACGCGAACAGCTAAGGCCCGACTGCGGCGGCCGGGGCAATGCCTTTGAACAATAATTTCTGGACGCGCCTTCCGCCAGCGAGGCCGTTGTGGTCCTCACCGGCATAGATGTCACCCTTGGAGTCGACCGCCAAAGAATGCAAATTGTAAAACTGCCCGGGATAGTGACCCAGCCGGCCGATACTCCCAACTGTCTGAAGAGTTTCACGATTGAGGATCCGGATGTGATCGTCGGCACCGGCTACGTACAGGAATTGCTGCCCACTGTCCGCTGAGAACGCCATGTCAACGACTGTGCCGGAGGGCACTTGTCGATCTCTGGCTACAAAACCCTCTTTAAGGAAAGTGCCGTCGGTGCGGAACACTTGAACCCGGTTATTTTCGGAATCAGCTACGTAAACCAAACCGTCATTCGAAATAGCAAGAGCTTGGACGTTATTGAACTGCTTTGGCGCGGGTCCCACGAGAATTCGCGTGGATGGCGCGGAATCGTCGGGCTTGTTACCGTATGCGCCCCAGACATGCTTCAGCTTTCCCGCATCGCCGTCGAACACCATCACGCGCCGCATGTCCGAAACGAATAACTCATTCGTTTTTGCGTACAGGACCGCCATGGTAGGGTGTCTCGGGACACCGTCTTGGTCGGCTTGTTTCCCGGACGGACCGATCTGCACCAGCAATTTTCCAGCGTTTGTGAACTTCAGGATGTGGTTGGATTCCACGAGCCAAATGTTACCGCTGTGATCGACACTTATTCTCTGTTCGCCCGCCCACCAATCAAGTCCCGACTCTAGTCGAGGCCGGCCCAGGATATAGTTTCCGTTTTCGTCGTATTCGAAAACTCCTTTACCCCCCACCAACCAATCGTGGCCCTGTTTCGGCCCTCCCCAGCCCTGGATAAATTTGCCTCCGGCATCGAATTCCACGACAGGAGGAGTAGGGAGACAGCAATCTCCCATGCTCGGATATTTCAGCGCGAAATTTTCGTTTTGAGCCATGGTTGCCGGACGGGTGGCGACCCAAACGTGGTCGTTGGCTGGATCGATGGCGATACCGGCGATCGCTCCAAAATCCCAATTGCCCTGTTCACCAAAGTGCCCCTCCGCCTTCGGCCAAGAAAGGTCGACCTCAAAAACGGGGCCTCCCGGCACAACTTCTTGGATTTGCGCCGCCAGCCGAGGGACAAATGGCTCGCCTCCAACCAATATCGTCGTTGCAAAGACGAGCATACACAATCTGTTTCGTCTCACACCGCCTCCAATTCGCATGGAAGAACTTCACGTTCAGTTCGCGACTCGAATGAGTGCACTTCACCAGATGAATTTAAGAGCAAACTGGACCTCTCTCGAGGTAGTGGATGTCTTGTCAATCGTTCCTGCCCCTTGAACTGGAGCGCCGGACTGATCGAAGAGCGTGCTATTGTCGATTGGAGCGGCAAAATTGGGGTGGTTCAATACATTAAATGCCTCCACTCGAAATTGAACATTAAAGGTCTCGGAAACTCTCTTGATGTAGTTGTTTTTGAATACCGAGAAGTCCAAATTTAGGAGCCCGGGGCCCACGAGGGAGTTGCGCCCGGCATTGCCCAGTCGAGTAGCGGGGTTCGGAAATGAAAAGCACTGGAGATTAATGTAGGCATCGACGTTGCCGGAGCTGACCGCAGTCTTGCAACCGGGACCTTTGGAGCGGTCCGGGAACGACCAGGGATCAGAGCTATTAATTCCGAGCGGATCTCCGCCGAGTATTGGGGTAAAGGGCAGCCCCGTGCTGGCTTGCAAAATACCGCCCAACTGCCAGCCGCTCAACGGCCAGGCCGCTGCTCCCTGCAGAGAAGGTGGCGCAGGGATAATCCAGGTGAAGTTAACGACCAAGTTTTGTTCAACGTTGAAATCCGAGACTCCGCGCCTCAAACGTCGATCGAAGAAAAACAAGCTGGAAATGGAATTGCCGAACGGATCGCCGGCCACACTGGAAGACCCCTCGTCAATGCTCTTGCCATATGTGTACGAACCCTGAATTTGGACGCCATGGCTCATCGTCTTGGTCGCCTGGAATTCAAGAGCGTCAAAGAAACTGTTTGCACCCCAAGACAAAGAATTGATCCGAGCGGCGTTTGGATTCACCACCGTACCGCTGCCGGACGGAGTCGGCCAAACATACCCCGCAGGAGTCAGGGTGGGAAGAACCATGTTGGCATCGTCCAGGCGAAGCGGCTGGTGAACTCCCCGCGAGCCGACATAAGCACCCATGACCGTAATGCTATTCGCGAGCTGACGCTGAATACTTAAGTTCCATTGCATCACATAGTTCCGGTGAGGATTGGGTTCGACGTATGCCTGACGCAAATTTGTGACGCTAAGACTGTTAAACGCAATGGATGGGAAGGATTTCGCAGGTAGATTTTGAGCATTTCCGATCAACGTGAATGGTGCGGTAGTTGATGAAATAATCTGAAATTCATACGGGAGTGGGAGCACATCGAATAGTCCAAAGCCCGCGCGCACGGAGGTCTTACCATCCCGGAATGGATCCCATGACAGACCGACTCGCGGTTCGAAGTTGTGGTATGTGGGATTAGAAAAAAATGGGTCGCCAAGATGAGGCGTTGGGTCCGCCAAGTTGCGGAGCGCCGACAGTTTCCCTTCAATCTCGGTAGGCACTGTTGAAAACTCGTAGCGCAGGCCGAGGTTAAACGTAAGATTGGGCCGCCAACGCACGTCGTCCTGAATGTAGGTACCGACGACGGTTTGTCGCAGGCCCCGACCGCTCGTTGCCGACGGGATGGCGGCCGCCAGCGAGCTCGGTTGGTTGGTCATAAAGTCGAGCAGCGTGCCGAAGCGGAAAAAACCACCGGTTTGAGTGAGGGCAGTTATGTTGTCTTGAATCCGTTCGACGCTGACACCGAATCTCAAAGTCTGAATTCCCTTAGTGAGAAAAGCATCGTCATATCCCTGGAACGAATTCCAAGCGATGGCGGTTGAGGTTCCGGCGTTTACGCCTCCGCCAAAAGCGGTGAGGCCCGGTACAACGATTTGGGGAGCGTTCTGTCCCGGCACGGTGCCGAAGGACGGATTATTTGCTGCAGGATTGATTGCTCCTGCGCCGTACCCGATGGCCGCCGTAACCCGGTTGAAACCGAGGCGAGCGGAGTTAACGAATTGGGAGCTGAAGGTGTGGTTCTCCTCGATCGCAACGGACTGACGAAATGTCGATTGCCCATACAACACCACATTGAGTGGATCCGGAACAGTACTCAGAGATTTATCCAATTGGTAAGTCCCTGCCAGGTTATCCGACGCCCCCAGCTTCTCATCCAGGCGGACGGTTCCGAAGTCCTCTGTAGTCTTCTCCCGAGTCGCAATCGAATATTTTATGGTGTTAGTTGCACTCGGGGCCAAGGGAACTGGCCAAAAAGTGAGAAATGGTTGCACCAGGGGATCGACTCCCGGCGACTGGGTCGTTCCATCCGGGTTGTGGTAAATTCCATTCCGGAAGTCAAGAGAAGGAACATTGTCGACGTTGGTAACGCCCAAAAACTGGCGCAGCCCTTCATAGTCTACAAAAAGAAATGTATGGTCTTTTCGGACCGGAAGTCCCACGGACGCTCCAAATTGGTTACGACCAAACGAGGGGGCCTGGGGCCCGTCAAAGAAGTTTTTGGCGTCCAGGGCGCTGTTTCGGATGAACTCATACGCATCGCCGTGGATCTGATTCGTCCCGGAGCGGGTAATGCCATTAACGACGCCGCCGGAAGTCCTTCCATATTCCGCAGAGTAGTTGCTGGTCAAAACTGAAAATTCCTGGATGGCGTCCACGCCCAAAGTGCCTCCCAGGACGCTGCCTGGTCCCCCATTCGCATAGTCGTTGACGCTGATGCCGTCGAGCCGGTAGTTGTTCTGTTGCGGCCGGGCACCGGAAATCGTCAACTGGGCGCCGTATCCTCGATTGCCTCGATTAAAGCCTGATGAGGTGCTGGCTTGGAGAGACGCCACGGACGTCACGCCCGGTTGTAGGGTGGCGAGTTGGGTCCAATCACGGCCATTAAGAGGCAATTCCCGAACCGTAGTGGCGTTTACCTGATTGCTCAGTGCGGAAGAGACGAGATCCACCGTTGGGATCTCGGCCGTCACTTCTACTGATTGACTCATCTGTCCCACTTGCATTTCGATGTCGAGAACTTGCCGTGCTCCCACCGAGAGTGTAACGCCCGTGCGAGTGATGGTTTCGAAACCGGTAGCCATGGCTTTGATGGCGTAGTTGCCCGGCAAGAGATTGGGAACGGCGTAGACGCCCGCGCTATCCGTCACGACATTTCGCTCTACCCCCGTGGCCGTGTCGGTGACGCTTATTTGAACGCTTGGGATTGTGGCCCCGGACGCATCCCGCACTGTTCCAGTCAACGTACCTCCGGACACTTGTGCCCGAACCGGACTCGCGCAAAAGATGCTTATAGTCAGGATCAACAGCGAAAAAGAAAGGTCACGCACAATTTTCGCACCCATTGTCATCGGAATTACGGCCTCCTAGACCGATTGGTCGAAAGCTCACACATTCCCTGGCAAATCGTTATTCACCACGAGGATTCGAGACCTTGTGCCCCCCGACCAGTGATTCGAGGTTATTGAAAGCCGGCAAATCCGTCAAACGAACTGGTCCGATTTGGACCATTCAGCCGAATCGGGCTACTTGCCTCGTATGGAGATACGGCGTAATATGCCCGTATAATTAGCAATCTACGAAAGATATGGAAATTCCGGGCTTGCAAGGCAATGAGCGCCCACAAGCCGAGAAACGTATTTTTGGCAGGTGTACAAGTCTGCTCGGCGAAGGATGTTTAATTAGGAGACGCACTTTTGTCCCTTTCAGAGGCAACTACGAACGATAAAATTGAATTCCCGGAGGGCCTGCTAGAGGCGCTTCAAGCTGATTACATCGGGCGGCAAATGCGGGACGGAATCGGGAGGCTCGAGGAGTATGGGCCCGCAATTGAAGCGCTTGATCCGGCGCAAAAAAACTCTGCTCGAATTATGGGGATTCTGGCACTCTGGGCGGATGCGGGATCCTGCCACCTAGCCATAGTCCGCAAATTGTTCCGTCGTTTTCCTGACTGCCTGACAAAGGACTTCTCGGTATTTGACTTCGTGCATCTGCGACTAGCGCAAGGCTTACTAGATATAGCTGACGAGAACTTTGACGTTGCGATTACCCGTCTCGAAATTATTAATGGCATTGAAGCGCAGACTTGGCTAGCGCCGCTCGTGGCGATCGCCAACTATTGGATTGGGAAATGCCACGGAAGAATGGGCAGATACGACGAAGCCCTCCGTTTTGCGGCAAAGGCACGGGAGCTGAGCCTGCAACTTGGCCACGAAAAGATGGCCGCAGTCATCAGAACATGGGAAGCCTGGCTGACCTTCAAAAAGGGCAAGTCGAAGGAAGCAACCCACCTACTGCAAGAAGCAGAGAAGATTCTCCTTGGAACAGACGACTATACGGCCCTGGGCAATATTCAATTCGTTTACGCAAGAATTGCACGGCGTGAACGAAGGTATGATGCTGCTGTCGTTCACTTCACCGCGGCCATTGCCGAATTTAGACGATGGACGCCGCCGGCACCCGAACTAGCGCGTTCGCTCACGAACTTAGCCATCGTCAAACAGTTCATCGCCCTCCAGATTCAACATAGGATGGATCACGAGGTCGGTAGCCGGAGAAGAAGTCGTGGACGGCGAACGGATAGACGACGCATCGAAAGTCTTCGCGAAGAAGCTCAAGCTCACCTTACGGAAGCCGCAGAGATTTATCGAATTTCTGATAACCATCATGGCAGTGGGACGGTGTTCCTCAGCCGCGGGCAAGTGTATTTAAGCAGTGGTGAATTGGACCGCGCAGAAGAAGAGGCGCAAGAGGCTTACTGGATAGGTCAAAATAAGAATGACTACAATTTAATGGCGCGCGCCCGAGTGCTCGGAGCGATGGTGGAAAACGCAAAAGTTGATGAGCAGATTGACGACGATCTTGGCGCACACGCCAAATTGGCCTCTCAGTTGGCCGACGAAGCCGGCGAATGGGCGCTACGCGTGCCAAACCGGCGCGTGTTGGCAAAAACGCTTGTTGCAAAGTCCTTGATCCTCTCCAACGACTTTTTCAACGACACGGAATCCGCCAGAAAGTACGCCGAGCGTGCGAAGGTCCTTTTCGGCCCCACAGGGCATGACTATCTCTGGCAGGATCTCCAGATGCTAGGCGAAACGATTCATCGGTTCCGAGGGGTTGATTCGGTCTTGCGCGAATGGTCTCACGGCCATGTAGGGAACAAAACTTTTCAGCAGATCGCCGAAGAGTTCGCTGGAATCGTTATCCCGAAAGTATGGAAGCTCGAGGGCCGAAAAATATCTCGTGTCGCAAAGCGACTTTCCATTTCACCAAAAAAAGTTCGAAGAATACTTTCTCGGCAAGGACTCCTGAGAGTGATCTATCCAGGTCAGTAGCGGCGATGGGTCGCAGCTGTAAGCCGTGCAGTTGCAGGTCGCTCGGGCCTCACCGCGGCGAGCGGGGCCGAAATTCTCGTTTCAGATTTCGGGTTGACGCACAGAGCTTGCTCCGTTTATTCTGCGCTTCGAGGAGTGTGCGAAGAGAGCGCGCTTGGACTCGACTTCGTGACCCGCGACTCCGGCAGAAGAAGCGCTGGCACCGCAGGGATAGGCGCCACATCTGTGATTTCTTTCGATCCGCATCACACCATACGGGTATGCCCCCGGAAATTTGAAAAAGATGCTTCGGCCCATTCGCGCGATGACTATCGACATTCACCCCCACGTAATCAGCACGGACACCAAACGCTATCCCAACGCACCGGTCGGCGGACACAAATCCGACTGGTCGCGCGAAAGACCTGTAAGTATGGATCAGATGATCGTAGCGATGGATCAGGCGGGCATCGCAAAATCGGCTCTGGTCCAGGCTTCCACGTGCTACGGTCACGATAATTCCTACATTGCCGATGCGGTGGCCGCGCATCCAGACCGTTTGACCGGCGTGTTTTCCGTGGATGTTCTCGCTCCGGATGCACCAGAAAGAATTCGATATTGGGTCGGCCGAAATCTGACTGGCATGCGCCTGTTCACGGCGGGAAGCACCATGCCCAATCAGGCCGACTGGGTTGACGACCCTCGATCCTTTCCGGCTTGGGAGTGCGCGAGCAAACTCGGAATCCCCGTGTGCATGCAAATGACGGTGAAAGCGATTCCGCAACTCGTGAAAATGCTGGAGAGCTTTCCGAAGGCGCGCGTGATTCTGGATCATCTGGCCAAGCCGACGCTGTCGGACGGCCCTCCCTATGCCGCGGCAGCCGAAATTCTCAAACTTGCTGATTATAAAAATCTATACTTGAAGTTGACGCCGCGCACCGCCGCGGAAGCCCAAACTGGAAAGGCCACTCCCGCGACATTCTTCCCGTTGCTCGTATCGAAATTTGGCGCTTCGCGAATTGCGTGGGGATCGAATTACCCCGCATCGAATGGAACGCTCGCGGAATTATTGAAAGCCTGCCAATCCGCATTGTCCGTGCTTCCGGCCGATGATCGAGACTGGATTTTCTACAAAACAGCGCTTGCTCTTTATCCTGCGCTAGCCGGAAAGTAGAAGGACGTCCATGCCCGAAACGCAGCTTCCGCTAACTCTTCAAGCCCTCCTGGCATCGCACCCCAGTACCAGCGCGATGAGAAGCGGGCAGCTGCAATCGCCGATGGTGAATTTTGTTTTTGCTGACATCAAGCCCGCAAACAGAGGTTTCAAACCTCTTATAAGAGAGCAGAAATTCGATCTGGGAGAACTTGCCATCGTCACATTCTTGCAGGCAAAGGCGTACGGCAAGCCCTATGTTCTGATGCCCGCCGTTATCGTCGCGCGTGGCCAGCACCACACGATTTTTTTCAATCCGCAACGCGGCCATCTGAATCCCGGAGACCTGAACGGCCGCAAAGTCGGTGTCCGCGCCTACACGCAAACAACCGGGGCGTGGGTACGAGGGTTCTTGCAGGACGATTACGACGTCGACTTCCGGACCATTCAGTGGATCACGTTCGAGGCGCCGCATGTTGCCGAGTACAGCGATCCCGCGTGGGTGCAGCGCGCGCCGGATGGAAAGCAACTTTTGCAAATGCTGCTCGACGGCGAAATCGACGCGGCTATTTTTGGAAGTGAAAATCCGGAGGGCACGCTGCTCCAGCCTTTGATTCCGAACGCGGCGGAAGTTGCCGCGCGTTGGGCCGAAAAGCACGGCGGCGTTCCGATTAACCACATGATGGTGATCAAGGAATCGATCACCCGCACGCGTCCGGACGTGGTGCGGGAGATTTACCGTATGCTGAAACAGAGCGCGGGTGCCGCGCCCGCACGAGAGGAAACCGTTCCGCGATTTGGAGTCGAGGGCGTAAGAAAATCGCTCGAAACGATGATCCAGTATGCGGAAACGCAGGCGCTGATTCCGCGCCGTTTTACGGTGGAAGAATTATTTAACGACGTGACCCGGTCGCTCGTCTAACCCACAGCATGCACCCGCCAGCCACAAAGCTAGACGAAGCCGAAGCCGCCCCAGCGCCTGCGAATCCGCGGCACGCGCGCATTTGGTACAAGCATCTTTCCTTTCAGATTTTATTTGCCATGATTCTCGGCGTGATTGTTGGCCACACCTGGCCGCAGCGCGCCGATTCCTGGAAGCCGCTTGGCGATCTTTTCATCAAACTTGTGCGCATGCTCGTCGCGCCGATTATTTTCTGCACGGTGGTTCACGGCATTGCCAGCGTCGGCGAAGCCAAGAAGGTCGGTCGGGTTGCTCTTAAATCGCTGATTTATTTTGAAATTGTGACCTCCGTCGCGCTCGTCCTTGCGCTGTTTCTCGTTAATTTCTGGGCGCCGGGCGCTGGCATGCACGTGGATCTGAAAACACTCGCCGATATCGGCGTGAAGGCGCCCACAAAACCAATTACCTTCGGTCAATTTTTACTGAATCTCATACCTTCAACTGCGATAGGAGCCTTTGCGGACGGCGAAGTTATTCCCGTGCTGTTCTTCTCTCTGATGTTCGCCTTCGGGTTGCTCGCGCTTGGCGCAAAAGGCAAGCCGCTCCTCGACACAATTCACTCCGTCACGCAGGTCTTATTCAAGATGATTGGCTTCGCGATGCACCTGGCACCTGTCGGCGCGTTTGGTGCCATCGCATTTACCGTCGGCAAGTTCGGCCTCTTTTCGCTCCTGGCGCTCGGCAAACTGGTCACGGAATTCTATGTGTGCTGCCTGCTGTTTGTGGCGATCGTCCTGACTCCCATCGCATTCGCCGCTGGCGTAAATATCCTGCGCTTGATTCGCTATATCGCCGCCGAACTGATGATCGTCGTCGGCACAAGTTCCGGCGAATCCGTTTTTCCAAGCGTCATGGCCAAACTGCGCTGCCTGGGGATTGAAGAATCCATCGTCGCTCTGGTCTTGCCCACCGGCTATTCGTTCAA
>Ga0210400_10006311_pt1 | contig 9988 bp, 10 predicted proteins | sample IncBWH26MmetaG_FD_155456 | JGI IMG/M metagenome (GOLD analysis project Ga0210400, IMG submission 155456) | Forest soil microbial communities from Barre Woods Harvard Forest LTER site, Petersham, Massachusetts, United States - Inc-BW-H-26-M | ecosystem: Environmental > Terrestrial > Soil >... | reverse complement strand
CCCAGTGTCATGGAACACTGCGATAACGGCTTCAAAACCGCCTCTGGCGCGGCATCAATCCACTCAACCGAACCCTCTCCGACATTCATGCCCTTCAATTCCATCGTTTTTGCATCAGGCTGCTAGGGTCGTTCGGCGTGCCGCGCCTCAAGTTCGCTGACCACATCCGGCAGACTCAGATTCCGGCTGCGCAGCAGCACCATCAGGTGAAAGAGCAGATCGGCTGATTCGGACACCAGCTTGATATCGCTCTGGGAGACCGCGGCCAGCGCCACTTCGACGCCTTCCTCGCCCACTTTCTGCGCCATGCGCTGCGGTCCGCCGGCGAACAGTTTCGCCGTATAGCTGTCCGCGGGCGCATCGGTAATACGTTGCTCGATAACGCCGGCGAGCTGGGCCAGGAACCCCAGGCGGGTGGCGCCGGTCAACGGCGCATCGCCAAAACAGGTCATCGTGCCCTCATGGCAGGTCGGTCCCAGCGGCCGCGCCGTGATGAGCAGCGTGTCGGCATCGCAGTCGGTGCGAATCGCGTCGAGCTTGAGTGTGTGCCCGGAGGTCTCACCCTTTTCCCACAGTTGCCGGCGGCTGCGGCTGTAGAACACCACGCGGCCGCGAGCCTGGGTGGCCTGCAGGGCGGCGGCATTCATGTAGCCGAGCATCAGCACCGCGCCGGTGTCGGCGTGCTGGATGATGGCCGGCAGCAGGCCATCGCCCTTGTTGAAATCCAGGCGGGACAGATCGGTGGGGTCGGAAGTCATGGCCATGGACGTACCTCGATGCCCGCGACCAGCAGACTCGCCTTCAGATCGCGGATGGCGATGGCGCCGGAGTGGAACACGCTGGCGGCCAGGGCCGCATCGACACCGGCCAGCTCGAAGGCATCGCGGAAGTGCTCGGCCGAGCCCGCGCCTCCCGAGGCAATCAGGGGCACGCGGCAGATCTTGCGCACGGCGCGCAGCTGCGCGATGTCGTAGCCGCGGCGTACGCCGTCGCTGGCCATGCAGTTGAGGACGATCTCCCCGGCGCCGCGTTCCTGCACTTCACGCACCCATGCCAGCGTGTCGCGACCCGAATCGCGCGCCCGGTCCGGGTCGCCGGTGAACTCATATACGCTGTAACCTTCTGCCAGCGTCTGGCTGTCGATGCCGACCACCACGCACTGGGCCCCGAAGCGGGCGCTCAAGGCATTGATGAGATCCGGATTGGCCAGCGCCGGGGAGTTGATCGACACCTTCTCGGCGCCGGCATTGAGCACCGCCTCGGCATCCGCCACCGAACGGATGCCGCCGGCGACGCAGAAGGGAATATCAAGCACCCGCGCGACCCTGTGCACCCAGGCGCGGTCCACCGAGCGGCCTTCGGGGCTCGCGGTGATGTCGTAGAACACCAGCTCGTCCGCGCCTTCATCGCGGTAGCGGGCCGCCAGATCCAGGATGTCGCCCACGACCTTGTGATCGCGGAAGCGCACGCCCTTGACGACCTGCCCGTCGCGGACGTCCAGGCAGGGAATTATGCGTTTGGCAAGAATGGCCGCAGCTCCTCAAGGGTCATGCGCTCTTCCAGCAGGGCCTTGCCACTGACCGCGGCCGCCAGGCCCAGCCGGGCGAGGGCCGCCAGATCGGCGGCATCGCGCACGCCGCCGGAGGCCTGCCAGGCGATCTGTGGACAGCGTTCCCGGGCCTGCCGATACAGTTGCAGGTTGGGGCCGGTCAGTGCGCCGTCCCGGTCGATGTCGGTGCACAGCACGTGTTGCAGCCCCTGCGGCCGGTACGGGTCCAGCGCCTCCCAGAGGCTCAATTGTCCGCCCTGGGTCCAGCCGCGGGTGTGCACCCGGGGCACGCCGGCCGCATCGTAGCGGATGTCGAAGGCCAGGCAGATCCGGGCCGCGCCGAACTGCTCCAGCCACTGCAGCACCTGCTGGGGTTGCTCGACGGCGAGGCTGCCGATCACCACCCGTGCGACGCCGTGACGCAGCAGGTCATCGATCACTGCGGCCGAGCGCACGCCGCCGCCGACCTGGATTTTCACGGCCGTCTGCGAGGCGAGGCTCACGACGATGCTGCGATTGGCCAGGGTGCCGGCGCGCGCGCCGTCCAGATCCACCACATGCAGCCAGGTCGCACCAATGCCCCGATAGCGCTGCAGCAGCTCGTGGGGCTCGAATTCGTAGCGCGTTTCCGCGGCGAAGTCGCCCTTGAGCAGGCGTACGCACCGGCCATTGCGCAGATCGATGGCGGGAATGAGCAGCACGTCAGGTCAACCCCAGAAAGTTGGCGAGTATGCGTGCCCCGACCTTGGTGGAGCGTTCCGGATGAAACTGCGTGCCCCAGAAGTTGTTCTTGCGCACGACCGCGGCAATGGGCGCCCCGTAGTCGCAAGTGGCCAGCGTCGTCGTCGACACCGGCGCGGCGTAACTGTGCACGAAATAAACGTACTCGCTCTCGGCCACGCCCTTGAGCAGCGGATCCTCGTGCAGCATGTGCAGCCGGTTCCAGCCCATATGCGGCACCGGGCGACCCGGCTTGGGGGTGAGCTTGCGCACGGTCTGCGGCAGGATGCCCAGGCCCTGTGCCGGCCCTTCCTCCGATTTGAGGAACAGCAGCTGCATCCCCAAGCAGATCCCCAGCACCGGTTGTTTCAACTGCCGCAGGTGGGTGGCGAGCCCGCCGGCATTCAGCCGCTGCATGGCCGCCAGTGCCGAGCCGACGCCGGGCAGCAGCACGCGCGGCGCCGCCGCGATCACCTCGATGTCGCTGGTGACCACGGACTGCGCACCGAGGCGCTCCAGCGCGAACTGCAAGGAAGCCAGGTTCGCCCCGCCGCTGTCGATGATGGCGACGTCAAGGCTCACAATACGCCCTTGGTGCTGGGCAGCTCGCGTCCCTCGCGCCGGAAGGCCTGCCGCAGCGCGCGACCGGTGCCCTTGAAGCAGGCCTCAATCATGTGATGGGAATTCTCGCCCGTGACGCTGATATGCACCGCGGCGCCGAGGCTGTCGGCCAGGGAGCGAAAGAAATGGGGCACCAGTTCGGTGGCCAGGCCGCCGACTTCCTCCCGGGCAAAGCGCCCCTCGAACACCGCGAAGGCGCGGCCCGACAGATCAATGGCCACCTGGGTCCGCGCCTCATCCATGGGCAGCAGGAAGCCGTAGCGGCTGATGCCGAGTTTGCGCCCCAGCGCCTGGCGCAGCGCTTCGCCGATGGCCAGCGCGCAATCCTCCACCGTATGGTGCTCGTCAACGGCGAGATCACCCTGGCAGGTCAGGGACATCGCAAAGCCGCCATGCTTGGCCAGCTGCTCGAGCATGTGGTCAAAGAAGCCGATGCCCGTGGCAATGCTCACCGGCGCGGTCGCATCCAGGTCCACCGCGACCGCGATGCGCGTTTCGCGGGTGACCCGCTCGATGCGGGCGCGCCGCGCCGTCAGCTCCTGCACCACCGCCGGCCAGCGCTCCTGGGCGCTGCCATCGCTGCGCACCTTCAATCCGCGGATGCCGAGATTGCGCGCCAGTTCCAGGTCGGTGTCGCGATCGCCGATGACGGCGCTGGCGGGCAGATCGACGGCGCCGTCGCGCAGGAAATCGCGCAGCAGGCCGGTGCGCGGCTTGCGGCACTCACAGTTGGCATCCGGCAGATGCGGACAGATGAAGACCTGCTCAAACTGCACGCCCTGCGAGGCGAAGGCCTCCAGGATGAATCGGTGGGCCGCCTCGAAGCGGGCCGTCGGATGCGCCGGGGTGCCCAGTCCGTCCTGATTGGAAACGATGACCAGCCGATAGCCGGCCGCGGACAGGGCGCTGAGCGCGGCAAACACGCCGGGCATGAAGCGGATCTTCTCGAGGCTGTCGAGCTGGCGGTCCGGCGGCTCCTCGACCAGGGTGCCGTCGTGATCGATGAAGAGAACGGGGGTCAAGGAACTCATGCCGTCACCTTGGCACACAGGGCCGCGATCAGACGCTGATTCTGCTCCGGCGTGCCCACGGTCAGACGCAGCGCCCGCTCGAGCCCGGGTTGGCGGCGCACGTCCCGCACCAGCAGACCCGCGCTGCGGGCCCGCTCGAAGGCCTCGCTGGGCCCGGCAAATTCCACCAGCAGAAAATTGGCGGCGCTGGGCCAGACCCGGATCACGCCATCGCACTGCCGCAGGCGCTCCGCCAGCTGCGCGCGTTCCGCCTGGATCAAGGCGATGCGCTCCCGGGTGATGGCCAGCGACAGCGGCTGCAGGGCGCGCAGCACCGCTTCCACGCTCAGCTGCGCCATGTTGTACGGCTCCACGATCCGGCGCAGCAGCGCGATGATGTCGGCATGCGCCAGCACCACGCCGCAGCGCGCGCCGGCCAGGCCATGCGCCTTGGACAAGGTGCGCAGGACCACCAGCCAGGGGTGTGCGGCCAGTGCGCCGGCGACGCTGGGGGTGCCGGCGAACTCGATGTATGCCTCATCGACCACCAGCAACGCGCGCCCCGCCAGTGCACTCGCCAGTCGCAGGATGGTCGATTCGGGAACCAGATTGCCGGTGGGATTGTTGGGCGTGCACACGTACACCAGCTTCACGGTCGGCGTGCACGCGGCGAGTACCGCGGCCACATCGACTTCAAACCCCCGCGCCTGAATCAGCGGCACGCGCACCACGCCGGCGCCCTGGATGCGGGCGGCCACCGCATACATCCCGAAGGTGGGCGGACAGACCAGGACCTGGTCGGTTCCAGCGCGGCAGAAGGCGCGGGTCAGCAGGTCGATGGCTTCATCACTGCCGCGCGTCACCAGCACCTGGGCCGGCGGCTGTTCATACAGCGCGGCCAGCAGCGCCACCAGCTCCCGTGATTGCGGCTCCGGATAGCGGTTCAGACCCGCCGCGCTGGTATCACCGCCGCTGCGCCAGGGCAGTTCATTGGCATGCAGCCGCTCCAAGGTGGGATCCCACAAGGCATGCTCGTACGGATCCACGGTGAGAATGTCCGGACGGGCGAGGGCCGTGGGCGAGGGCGCGCTCATGGGTGTGCCTCGAGTGCGGCCAGCCGCCGCTCCACCGCCGCAGCGTGCGCGTCCAGCCCCTCCAGGTGCGCCAGGGTCGCCGCCACCGGACCTAAGTCCCGCAGGCCCTCGGGCGTGAGTTCCTGCACCGTGATGCGCTTGCTGAAATCCACCAGCGACAGGCCGCTGTAGGCGCGCGCATAGCCGTAGGTCGGCAGCACATGGTTGGTGCCCGAGCAGTAATCCCCCAGGGGTTCCGGCGACCAGTCGCCCAGAAAGATCGAACCCGCATTGCGTATCCGCTCGAGCGCCGCCCGCGGCTGCCGTATCTGCAGCAGCAGATGCTCCGGGGCATAGTCGTTGGCGACCTCGATGGCGGTGTTCAGGTCCGGCACCACGATGCAGCGGCTGGCGCCGATGGACTTCACCAGGATGGCATGCCGCGACAGCTTGGCCATTTGCCGTTCCACCTCGACCGCGACCTCCCCGGCGAGGTCGGCGCAGGGCGTGACCAGGATGGCCTGGGATTGCGGATCGTGTTCGGCCTGCGCCAGAAGATCCGCGGCGACGAAGTCCGCGCGCGCGGTGTCATCGGCGATCACCAGCACTTCCGACGGGCCCGCCGGCAGGTCCACGGCGGCCCCGTCAGGATCGGCGGCGACTTGCTGCTTGGCCGCCGTCACCCAGACGTTGCCGGGGCCGAAAATCTTGTCGACCTTGGGGATGGACGCCGTGCCGTAGGCCAGCGCGGCGATGGCCTGGGCGCCGCCGACCTTGAAGACGGTATCGATGCCGCACAGTTGCGCGGCGACCAGCACGCCCGGGTGCGCACCCCCGGCGCGGGTCGGAGGCGTGCAGAGGCTGCGCCGCGGACAGCCGGCCAGTCGCGCCGGTACCGCGAGCATCACCACCGCCGAGGGCAGGGGCGCGGAACCCGCCGGCACGTACAGGCCCACCGCATCGATGGGCCGGATGATGCGCTCGCAGCGCACGCCGGGTGAGGTTTCCAGCGACAGGGGCGCCAGGCGCTGGGCGGCGTGGAATTTCTCCACGTTGGCGACCGCGCGCTCGAGGGCCGCGAGCTGCACGGCCGTCAGCTGCGCGCGTGCGGCCGAAAATTCCGCCGGCGTGACGGCGAGGTGGTCCAGGCACACGCCATCGAAGCGTTCGGTCAGCGCCAGCAAGGCCGCATCGCCCTCACGGCGCACCTGGGCGATGAGTCGGCCCACGTCCGCGGCGATGTCCGCCCGCCCCGCAAATGCCGGGCGGGACAGCGCCGCGCGCCGCTGTCCCGAATCGAGGTCCTGCCAGATGAGGATACGCATGGTCAGACCAGCATTTTCTCGACCGGCAGCACCAGCATGGCGCTGGCGCCGGCCTTCTTCAGGCTCTCGAGGGTTTCCCAGAAGACATTTTCGCGGCACACCGCATGCACGGCCACGCGGTCGGGGTGGCCTTCCAGCGGAATGATGGTGGGCGATTCGCTGCCCGGGAGCAGGCGCCGGATCTCCGGCAGCGCCGCACGCGGTGCATGCAGCATGATGTACTTGCTTTCCTTGACCTGCTGCACGCCATCGATGCGCATCAGCAGCCGTTCCGCCCACTCATCCTTGGCGGGCGCGAGCAGCAGCGGCGTGCGGATCAGCACGGCATGGCTTTCCAGCACGGTGAACACCTCGCGCAGGTGATTGGCCTGCAGGGTCGAGCCCGTGGAGACCAGGTCACAGACCGCATCCGCACGCCCGATGCGCGGGGCGATCTCCACCGATCCGGAGAGCACCACGATTTGCGCGCTGAGGTCATGCTGCTTCAAGAAGCGACCCAGCATGTAGGGGTAGGTCGTGGCGATGCGCTTGCCCTGCAGCCACTGAGGTCCGCTGAACTGCACGCCGTCCGGGACCGCGACGGCCAGGCGGCAGCGACCAAAATCAAGATTGCGCACGGCCTGGAACAGTGCCGGCTGACCGCGTGCGGCCAGCTCCAGGCGCTTCTCCTCCAGCACGTTCAGGCCCACCAGGCCCAGATCGCACACATCCTCCTGCACCAGGTCCGGGATGTCATCGTCGCGCACGAACAGCACATCGAGCGGCATGTTCTCGCCAAAACCCATCAGCTGGTCCTTGCCGCGCGAGAGCTTCAGTCCACAGCGACCGAGCAGATCCAGCGACGGGTCGGTCAGGCGTCCGGACTTCTGCACGGCCAGTTTCAGACGGTTGTCCTTATCCATGGCGGGCCGCCTCCACGCGGCGGACCGGCTCGCTGCGCCGACCGCCCTTGCTACGACGCACGACCAGCGAATAGCCGCCGTTGCCGTCGGCGAGGCAGCGCGCCACGCGGCTGATGGTGGTGACGCTGACGCCGGTCAGGCGGTTGATTTCCCGGTACGGCACCCCGCGCATCAGCCAGTCCACCACGGCCCAGCGATCGGCCATGGCCTGGATCTCCGCCGGCGTGCACAGGTCGCGGAAGAAGGCGCGGCACTCATCACTGCTGCGCAGCGATGCCACGGCGGTGAACAGATTGCGCTCGGCCAGGGCTTCCTGGCTGGAGGAGACATTGCGGTGGCTTTTCATGTGACGGAAGTCTCGTACCAACGTAACAGTACGCTAATACATTAACACAGGGCGGTCGCCGGGACCAGATCAGATCGGGTATCCTGCGTGACATGCGTCTGAGCACCGAGCGGATCCTCACCACCCACGTCGGCAGCCTGCCGCGCGGCAGTGCGGTCGTGGACCTGCTCATGGCCCGGGAGAACCGCACCCCCTATGACGGCCCCACATTCGATGCGGTGATGACGGCGGCGGTGGACGCGGTGGTGGCCCGGCAGATGAGCTGCGGGGTGGATATTGTCAGCGACGGGGAAGTCGCCAAGATCAGCTATGCGACCTACATCAAGGACCGTCTGTCCGGATTCGGCGGCGACCGGCCGCGGCAGGTGGCGCTGGATCTGAAGCCGTATGCCGATTTCCGCGCCCGCATGGCGATCTTTGCCGGCAAACAGACCTTCAAGCGGCAGGCCTGCATCGGCCCGATCGCCGTGATCGAGCGCGAGTCGTTGGCGAAGGACATCGCCAATCTGCGCGCGGCGGTGCGCCGGCATCGGCCCGTGGAGGCGTTCATAAATGCGGCCTCGCCCGGGGTGATCGCCGCCTTTCAGCCCAATGATTACTATCCGAGCCACGAGGCCTACGTGGAGGCGATCGCTGCGGCGATGCGCGAGGAGTATGAGGCCATCGCCGCCGCCGGCTTCCTGCTGCAGATTGATTGCCCGGACCTGGCCATGGCGCGCCATACCGGCTTCCAGGACCTGACCGAGCAGCAGTTCCTGCGGCGCGCGAATTTCCATGTGGAGGCGCTCAATGAGGCGCTGCGCAAGGTCCCGGCCGAGCAGCTGCGCATGCATGTGTGCTGGGGCAACTACGAGGGCCCCCACGATCACGACATCGAGGTCGAGAAGGTGTTGCCGATCATCCTCAAGGCCAAGCCCGCGGCGATTCTGTTCGAGGCGGCCAATCCCCGACATGCCCATGAATGGGTGGCCTGGCGCCAGGCGAAGATCCCGCCGGACAAGGTGCTGGTGCCCGGCCTCATCACCAGTACGTCAAATTATGTCGAGCACCCCGACCTGGTCGCGCAGCGCATCGGCCAGTTCGCCGACATCGTGGGGCGCGAGCGGGTGCTGGCGGGTACGGACTGCGGCTTTGGCACCTTTGCGGGCATCGGCAAGATGGATGCCGACATTTCCTATGCCAAGCTGGCCGCGCTGGCGGAGGGCGCGCGACGCGCCTCCCGGCGGCTCTGGCCTTGACGCTGCCGAGGGACCCCGCCTAGACTTCACCCCACTCATCGAGACCGGCTGAGGGAAAAGGCCCTTCGACGCCGGGGCAACCGCCGAGCCTAACCAGCCCGGGAAGGTGCCAACTCCTGCGGCCCGCACAAGCGGGGCGGTAGATGAGTGATCGGAGTGGCCCTGGTCGCGTCCAACGCGGCGGGGATGGACCCGATGAACCCGCCCATCGCGCGCGGGTGTTCCGCAGGGGTATCGGTTGAATTACGAGCCCTGGTCGGCGGAGCGTCAAAAAATGACTGCGAGAGTTGAGGTCCTGTCCACAGGCACGCGTGCGGCACGCGTGACGTCCCTGCATGCCCCGGTACCCGCATCCCCGCTGGTGCGCGAGGGCATTCTTGAACTGGCCGGCAGCCGCTCGCTGCACCACCACGGCCAACTCACCGACGTGCGCCTCGCCTGGCGCATGACTGGGCCGGAGGAGGCGCCGGTGATCTGTGCCTTGGGCGGCATTTCCGCGCACCGACGCGTGTGCCTCACGGCCGATCTGCGCGACAGCTGGTGGTCGGAAATCGCAGGTCCGGGCAAGCCGCTGGACAGTGATCGCTGGCGCATCCTCAGTTTCGATTTCCTCGGCGGCAGTGGCGAGTCCACGGGCCCTGCGCTCGGAGCGCGCGACTTCCCCAGCATCTCCACCTACGACCAGGCGCGCGCACTCGAGCAGCTGCTGGATGCCCTGGGTATCGGCGCCCTGCGCGGCATTGCCGGCGGTTCCTACGGCGGCATGGTGGGACTGGCCTTTGCCGAACGGTATCCGGACCGGCTCGCGAGCCTGCTGGTCATCGGCGCGTCGGATCGGGCCCATCCCATGTCCAGCGCCTGGCGCAGCACCCAGCGGCGGATGGTGCGCTTCGGCATCGCGACCGGCCATCCGGCCCATGGCATGGAGCTGGCGCGGGCGCTGGCCATGACGACCTACCGTTCCGCGGAGGAATTTGCCGCGCGCTTCGATGGGCCGGCGGAACTGATCGACGGACGCTTCCAGTTTCCGGTGGAGCAGTACCTGGCCGCACGCGGCCGCGACTATGCGGCGCTGTACTGTCCGGAAGCCTTCCTGTGTCTGTCCGAATCCATCGACCTGCATCGGGTGGATGTAGCGCGCATCTTTGTGCCCACCACGGTCGTGGGCATCCGCGAGGACCGGCTCGTGCCCCTGTCGGATATT
>Ga0210400_10006310_pt1 | contig 9988 bp, 14 predicted proteins | sample IncBWH26MmetaG_FD_155456 | JGI IMG/M metagenome (GOLD analysis project Ga0210400, IMG submission 155456) | Forest soil microbial communities from Barre Woods Harvard Forest LTER site, Petersham, Massachusetts, United States - Inc-BW-H-26-M | ecosystem: Environmental > Terrestrial > Soil >... | reverse complement strand
CGGAGAGGAGTGGAGAAGTGTTTTTGCTTGACATCCTCTCTCATAGGATGAGTGTAAGGGCGATGTTTCACCAGTTACCCTTGATTCTTTCTTGATTAAGTGCTACCCTCCACCCGTTTTTGGGTCGACGCCCGATTTTCCCCCCCAAGAATCGTTGAGTGCTGTCGGCGATCCAGCAGAAATGGTAGGCATCGTGGCGATCCTCTCATGCGAGGTACGGCACCGCGACCTGGCACGGAGCATGCAGGGCTCCTCTCACTTAGCCTCACTTCTGTGGGCACTTGGTGTCGTGGCTTTTCTTCTGTCTGTAGCGTCTCCTTACGACGATGCGTTCCAGCAGGAGGTATTCCGCCCGAAGTCTACTCATGTCGCAGTCAGACGCCTCCCGTCAGCAACCGCCAGCACTCGAAAAAGTGGAGCCGTGCCGCGAATATCGGTTGTCGCGCTCGCGAATCCCTCCACAATGCCGGTGGTGTTTGGCGATGTTGAGCCTAATACTGCGACATTGCTAGCGATCCGTTTCCGATCTTACCTCGCCTTGCGCTCACCCCCGCCTATTCGCTGACAAAGTTCTTCCCCTAAGTCGCGAACTGTTCCTACTTCCTGAACGAAATCAGGAGGAGTAATCGCGATATTTCAACAGCGATGGGCATTTAGAGCCTCTCGTCAGCGTGATCGTGGCCAATGCCCTAGCGTAATGACTACCATCCAGCAAAAGGAGGCGGAAATATGTCTCTCAGAAATCTACTTGTCCAGCTAACACTCATTGTGCTGAGCCTTGCCATCGGGACACAGGCAGAGGACCGGGCAGGTTGCTCAAACGCCACCCTACACGGCAGCTACGGTCTACACGCCACGGGAACGGTCATCGGCGTCGGGGATTTCGCTGCAGTCGGACGCTTTACCTTCGACGGGAATGGCAATCTCACCGCTACGCTTTTCGTAAGAGTGAACGGTAACAACTTCGAGCCTCCCCAAATTACGGGAACTTACTCGGTAAGCCCGGATTGCACCGTATCAGATACCTGGGGCGGCAGCACGCACGTGTCGGTGATCGTCGACAACGGCAAGGGATATTTCATTCTCAACAATACTTCAGGCGAAGGGGACACCATAAGCGGCGAGGCCAGAAGGCAGTGAAGCCGCTGAACTAGAGGGTCGCGAATCATGCGGCCCTCCAATATTTTGTGCCATTCCATAAACCGTCTTACGCTTGGATTGTTTGTTCGAAAAGATCAAACTCACGACCCTTGTATGCGTGCAGTGTGGGCGTTCATGGCATCCCTGCCGACCACGCAAACCAAAGCGGTGTCCGAATCCCGACTGCCGATCGATGTGTTGGGACCCAACCAAATACAGGTTTGTGTCCGACAGGTCCTCGCCGGCCAGGCACTCAGGCCAACTCTTGAAGAGCTGATTCCCGCTTCCGGGTCACGGACTCGACGCCTGTGTCAACGCGCCTGCAGCACGCTCTGGTTCCTCGCCTTGCCGGTCAATCGGAAACCTAAGTTCGCGCCTGCCCATTCTGCTCCACGTTCGGCATGGAAATCATAACTGTTGTGAACAGCGTTTACACTCAGAACGCCGTTGTGAGTGAAATGGCGATGTTACGTCAACTACCCAGGACCTATTCGGGCTAGCTTGCACCTGCGTCGGCAGGCAGCGTCTTTTCCTTCGCGCCGACGATCAGCAGCCACAGCATGATGGCTAGTTCGGCCAGAAACGCTGGCTGAAACACGCGGAACAGGACACCGTTATACGCGGGCGCGAGGAAGCCGGTCACGGCAAGCACGACCCAGCAGATGCCGTCGAGCAGCAGCCAGTACCCGAGCCAGCGTGGCAGGAACTGCGAGCGCACGACTAACCAGCCAAAGGGGAGTAGCCAAAGTCCCCAAAACATCTCGTTGACCCCGTTCGACTGCCCATGCAACCGGATTAGGAGCATGCCGATCGCTTCGCGGGTGTGCTGATCGAACGCCGCCAAGGCATCTCCACCCCGAAACACGATGAGCGCGGCCGCATTGAAGACGACGCCGACGAGGATGAGCGCGGCCGAGACCAGAACCAGCCCAACCATCTGGCGCGCGCGGTGGCGGTCCACGTCCTTGAACAGGCGATAGAGCGCCAGCGCCAGGCCGATGAACACCACTGCGCCCAAGGTCTCGGCGAGTAACCCGAAGCGGAACAGCTTCTCGTGGGAAATGATCAGAGCGGAGGTGGCGGTGGCGTCGTTGCGCACAATGGTCTTTGAAGGAACGTACAGCAGATAGAATGGCCCAAGAGCGAGCATCAGATACCAAAGGCCTGCGATGCGCGCGGCCTTCTTGAGCGGTGTCATGGCTGCCTCCTCGCTTCCGGATGTTACACAGTAGTACGCACGAAAGAGTGAGGAAGTTTCGCGAACATGCGGCGGGTTTAGCGCTAGACCTTAGCGGAGCCGGGGAACGCGCTAGAAACGCGGCTAGGGACGCTGTGATTGATGTTATCAATTACACTCATTGAGAATTGGTGATCCGGGTCAATGAGCGATATCGCGATGTTTCGCCAACTATCCTGTTGAGGTATTGTCAACCCCAAGGCTCTCATTGACTTGCCCTCGCATTCCGCCTAAGATGCCGCGATTCCATGATCGGTCAAACCATCTCGCGCTACCGCATCGTCGAAAAGCTCGGTGGCGGTGGTATGGGTGTGGTTTACAAGGCCGAGGACACCGAGTTGGGTCGTTTCGTTGCGCTCAAATTCCTGCCTGATGACGTTTCCCGAGACCCGCAGGCATTGGAACGTTTCCGACGTGAGGCCCGAGCAGCCTCGGCGCTAAACCATCCCAACATCTGCACCATCCACGACATCGGCAAGCACGAGGGCCAGTCGTTCATCGCCATGGAGTTTCTGGATGGTCAGACCCTCAAGCACATGATCGGCGAGCGTCCGATGGAACTGGAGACGCTGCTCTCACTGGCCATCGAGATTGCTGATGCCCTCGACGCGGCTCACTCCCAGGGCATCGTGCACCGAGACATCAAGCCTGCCAACATCCTTGTGACCAAGCGCGGCCATGCCAAGATTCTGGACTTTGGTCTGGCCAAGGTCACGACATCGGGTGCCAGAGAGCAGAATGAGGCGACGCGAACCGATGCGGCCAAAGCACAACTGACCAGCGCGGGTTCTACGGTCGGCACCGTTGCCTATATGTCGCCGGAGCAGGCGCGAGCGAAGGAGTTGGACGCCCGGACTGATTTGTTCTCTTTTGGCGCTGTGCTGTACGAGATGGCGACGGGCACACTACCGTTCCGTGGCGAGAGTTCTGCGGTCATCTTCCGCGAGATTCTGGACCGCGATCCGGTGCCGCCAGTGCGGCTGAATCCTGACCTTCCCTCCAAGCTGGAAGACATCATTAACAAGGCTCTGGAGAAAGATCGCGAGCTGCGCTACCAGGTTGCGTCAGAGATGCGGGCCGACCTAAAACGGCTGAAACGGGAAACGGAATCGCGACACGGCGTACCAGCCAGTTCGGGGTCAGTGGCGGTCGCACAGGAAACCGGCTCTCAGGTCGCCCAACAGCCGTCGCCCGCATCCAGTTCCTCGTCTGCTCTTGTTCCATCTCCGTCATCGAGCGCAGTGAAAGTGGCCGAAGTCCCCGTCACGGGCAGGAAACTCTGGAAGGTTCTGGTTCCCGCCGCCGTGGTACTGCTCGCTGCTGCAATCGCGGGAGCGTTCTACTTCGGTTCACGTTCGGCGGCACCGACGGCGAAGGCTAAAGGCTACCCCGCTCACGGAGAAGGACACGGTCGTCCTCACGGACTTCACCAACTCCACCGGCGACCCCGTCTTCGACGGCACCCTCAAGCAGGCCCTCGCCGTCGATCTTGAACAATCTCCATTCCTCAACATTCTTTCCGACCGCAAAATCGGCGCGACGCTGAAACTGATGGGCCACGCGCCCGCTGAGCACATCACCGCCGATGTAGCCCGGGAACTCTGCCTGCGCACCGGCAGCAAAGCGGTCATCGGCGGATTGATCTCCAACTTGGGCAGCCAGTATGTCGTCTCGCTCGATGCTGTCGCGTGCAATACCGGCGACAGTCTGGCCAAGGAGCAAGCTGAGGCGGCCAGCAAAGAGGCAGTGCTCAAGGCACTTGGCACGGCGGCAACCAGCCTGCGCACCAAGTTGGGAGAATCGCTCGCGTCAGTACAGAAGTTCGATGTGCCCGTCGAAGCCACCACCCCGTCTCTCGAAGCCTTGAAGGCTTACAGCATGGGCATCACGACCGGCCGCACCAAGGGCAACGCCGAAGCCATTCCGTTCCTGAAGCGGGCCCTGGAACTCGACCCCAACTTCGCCATCGCCTATGCGGGTCTGGCCGTTCTGTACGGGAATCTTGGACAGGCAAGTCTTTCCGCGAACTATGCCACGAAGGCCTACGGCTTGCGTGACCGAGTCAGTGAACGTGAGAGGTACCGCATCTCTGCCTTGTACTTTGAAAGGGTCACCGTTGAAGTAGAAAAGGCCACGGAAGCCTACGAACTCTGGGCGAAAAGCTACCCGCAAGACGTGGTGCCGCACACGAATCTTGGTAACCTCTATTCCAATCTGAGCCAATACGACAAAGCCGTGGCGGAAACCGAAGTGTCGCAGCGGCTGGAACCCACGATCCCCGGCTACGCGAACCTGGCAGGGCTCTACATCAACGTCAATCGGCTCAAGGACGCCCGGCAGACGCTCCAGGAAGCACAGCAGAAGGGCTTCGATGACTTGTTCATTCGGTCCAATCTATATTCTTTGGCATTTCTGTCCGGGGATACTGCTGAAATGGAGCGCCAGGTTGCGTGGGCAGCGGGCCGCCCCAACGAAGAAGACCAGATGTTCAACAGCCACGCCGACACACAGGCCTACTACGGACGTCTGGGAAAGGCGCGCGATCTCGCCCGCCGGGCTTCTGACTCCGCCGTGCGCTCGGATGCCAAAGAGACCGGCGCCCAGTGGCTCGTTTATCAGGGGCTTCGTGAAGCTGAGGTTGGCAACGTCACTGCTGCCCGGCAAGGCGTCGCCCGCGCGTTGGCACTCGCTCCCGGGCGTGATGTTAAAGTCCTCTCGGCTTTGGCGCTGGCCCGTAGCGGCGAAACTGCTCAATCCAGAACCATCCTCGAAGCGCTGCAGAAATCCGAACCCACCAACACTTATCTCAAGGTGTACTGGTTCCCGGTGATTGAGGCATCGATTGCGATGGCGCAACAGGCGCCCGACCGGGCGGTTGTCGCGCTCGAACCCTCCCTTCCCTACGAACTCGGGAATCCACCTCCCGGAGGCACAATGTATCCGCCGTACGTTCGTGGCATGGCTTACCTGGCCCAAAAGAATGGTCCTGCCGCAGCCGCCGAATTCCAGAAGTTTCTCGATCATTCCGCAATCGTGCAGAACTTCCTGCTCGGCTCGCTCGCCCATCTTCAACTCGGGCGCGCGTATGCCCTCTCTGGCGACGCCGCAAAAGCAAAAAGCGCATACCAAGACTTCTTTACCCTCTGGAAGGACGCCGATCCCGACATCCCCATCCTGAAAGAAGCCAAGGCGGAGTACGCGAAGCTGCAGTAGGGTGCGTCACTCCCCACCGCTCGGTTCACCCGGCGGAGTAAAGCTCAACTGTTGTAAACACGAGGCGATCGTCTTTCTTCCGGCTCTCCCCGATCAGCCGCACATTGCGTGCATGGGCCACGGTCACTTCATGGCCCAACTCGCTCAGCAACCGGCTCACCCACGGAGAGTGCATCCCCGTTTCCAAAGCGATCCGGCTGCGCGGCATCGCACCGAACACTTCTCGCAACGCCTTCGGAGCCGTGCTCAGCCGCTGCTCCACGAGCACGTTGTCGGCTTCGTCCAGGACGCAGTACCAGCTGCTGCGATCTCCTAGATCCAGCCCGATGGTCAGTTTCTGTTGGGAAATATTCCTGCTCTGCTTGGCCACTGCGGTGCTAACCTTCTTCATTGCCGGTCTCCTTTTTATCTGTGCCTCGAGCACGTCGATAACTTGGGAGCGTATCGCATCCCGTCTGGAGACCGGCCTTCTCATCCCATCTGGTTACGACAACAATCAATCTCATTTTCCGATAAGCCCACTGAGAAACAATTTCAGACCTTCGGAGGCCGCTGCGGATCAACAAGCGATTGTTGAGTGTGCTCTCGAGGCTGGAGCATAAGCGTTCCCAACTAACCTCTCGCTAGTCGAAAACGTCTATCCTTTGGTACACCGGCTCTGAGTGAAGCTCGTTAGGAGGGCGCATGAGACACCTATCGAATCTACTTCGACTACCGGCTTCTGGCTGGCACGCTGGACTGTTCGCTGTCCTAGTTGTGTTAATCGCGACCGTTGCTGCGACGCAAGGGACTGGGCCAAACAAATTCACGGTTAAGCCGCTACCGCTGGACCGATCCTACGAATGGATTGACGTTTCCCAACCTCAACCCCCCTCCTTTTGGCGGGCAAACGTTCCAGACCAATCTGATCATGCCTGAGCCATGTCCATTTCTTAGCCGAAGTCTGCCGAGATGCTCGATCATTCGCCCGACGGAGACTAAGGGAATCGCCATGGGAGTGGTCAATTTCTTGACCGCCATGGGGCTCTTCATTGGCCAGTCAGATCAGTTCTTCGAGCTCCTGCGCGACCTGGCAGAGGATGCAGATGAGGCTACACGGGGCTAGATGACAGGGTTCACCGAGGACAATTGCTCAAGTTTTGGAAGGCGCTGCCGTGAAAACCGCGTAGCGCCTATTTCGCTTTGTGCGATCAACAAGCAATGCCGTTGAGACAGTTTTGCGAACGTACGGGGCACAGCTTAGGTTAGTCGGGTTCGTGCGAAAAGCTGCTGAAACGGGCTGCTCAGAACTTCCCAAGCCTGTGAGTTTGCGCCTCCAACAAAACTTGGGATTGGTTGTTCCGCCGCTAAAACGCGAACTTATACCCAAGGCAAGGTATTGTTCGGAAGTGGGTTGGATAGCCTGGATCTTTCTCTAACTTGTGACGGAGCTTCATAACGTGATTGTCGATGCTACGCGAGGTCGTACAGGCGTCTTCATCGCCACAAACCTGTTTCAGCAACTCCGCGCGTGTGATGACGCGATCGCAGTTCTGAACGAAAAACTGCAGAGTCTTGAACTCATGTGGCGTCAAGACGACCGGTGTGCCGTTTCGGGTCACCTCGACCTTCCCGAAGTCGACCACAATGTCATCAAAAGCCACCTGAGTCGCTTTGGGGGCCAGCTTGGTGTGACGCAGTGCCACCCGCAGCCGTGCCAGGAGCTCGCGTGGACTGAAAGGTTTGGTCACGTAGTCGTCGGCGCCCATCTCCAACAGTGCGACTTTGTCATCAAGGTCAGACGAGGCGCTGAGAACAATGATGGGGATCGAAGGCGCTGCGGCTTTCATTTCTCGACAGAGATGTTTTCCTGACAACGTAGGCAGGCGCAGATCGAGGATGGTCGCAGAAGGCGCGTCGGCATGAAAACTGTCCAGCCCTGCTCGTCCGTCTGAGTACATGTCGACGGCCAAACCCTCTGCCCCAAAAAGGCGTTTTAGGATCCTCTGGACGGAAGGATCATCTTCGACCACGAGGATCCTGCCTGTCAGCTCCGACGATTGAGAGTGAAGCCTTGTCTGTTCCTCCGATAACTTGTGTAGGAAACTCATATGGCTACTGTGTGCGCAGCTTACAGAATTCAGGACCTCCCCACGGACTCAGTTGGATAGAAAGGACCAATCCTGCGGAGGCCGATACGTAGCGCTTCTGGAAAACGATAGGAACCTCGCCATGCGTGTTAGCTATGGTGAAGACAACCGCGCTAGAGAGCTTCCCTTTACACACGCTCATCGGGTTACCAATGGCCCCAGAGATAGTAGTGACGTTCTGAGGTGGGTTGAAGACAGACACCAAAACGGTTCCGGGCTGGGCGATGTCGACGGCGGAAATTGAGGCCAGAAGTTGGTGACTGCTCACAAAGCTTGTCATCCGCGCCACCCCGTTCCAGTTCACCTGGGCGCCTCGAACGAAATCGTTGCCATTAACCTTCAAGACAAATTGTGCACCGCGGGCCGTTGCGCTGCTGGGCGAGATGGAAGTGATGACAGGTTGCTGGGTGCAGCTGCCGCAGCCCAATTGCAGGACGAGTGCAAGCCAGCAGAGGCTGGAGACTAAGATTTTGCCCATGTGTGTTCCTCCGGGCCAACAGTCCTGGCGTGGAGCGCTCACCATCACACACGTGCCGCAGAACTCTGGCGCTGGCCGCAGCCAAGCGTCCCGTGCCTTATTTGATCGTAAACGTCATGTTGTTGGAAGTCTCGCTCGGCGTGTTGCTACCGCCGCCATAGGGACCGCCTGGGGTGCTACTGCCCGGGTTGGTCACCGAGACCTGTACCATGCCAGCAGTAGCGATGTCTGCAGCGGGGATCACAACGCTAAGCATGTTCGCCATCGGGTGGGTTGTGTTGGGTTGCGCCGCAGCGTTCCAATTCACTACTGCGTTCCCGTTAAAGTTGCTGCCGGTGACCGTCAAGGTGAAATCCGAACCACCGTGCATCTGGCTGGGAGGCATGATTGCAGCAACGAGCGGAACAATACCAGGCTGTGTCATCTGGCTCGGGCGGCTGTACCCGCACCCAAAGCTCAACATCGCGAGCGACAGAACACATATCGCCTTCATATCCACCTCCATGCGGAGCTTTCCTTTAGACTTTAGCAAGGCGAAATCTGGGAACTGTCAGGCTAATGTCATTTTCGTGTAAAGCAAATGTCATGTACTTGTAAGCAAGACATGCCCTAGGCGACTGCCGCCCGTGAAGAAGTGAATACTACTTCGGGGCCTGCAGTTTTTCTGGGCAGGTATCAAGTATCCGCGAAACCCGGACGAGTTCCGCCAGGGCCTGCCAATGCCGCGCGTGTGGGATGCGCTTACCCTAAAGATATTCGCGAACGCTATGTACGGGTTTTTCGCTGAGGTAAACCCCGAGAACGTGAAACCGTTACAGGTTAAGGTGTTCAAAGGGAAAGATTCATATTCCCTATACACACCAAAGAAAAAGAATCCGCGCGACACGGTTGTGACCATCGAAAAGCAGGGTCAGTGGTACGCGCCTTACCTTGCTTCTCTCATCACTGCCGGTGGCCGTCTGCTCTTAGGGATGATTGAAGAGTCCGTCTCACGTGCTGGCGGAACATACCTTTACGCGGACACCGCTCGCGCGCCCGCATAAATACAGGGCAAAACGCACACTAGTGTTAGAGAGTGGTCCTATTAGCAGGTGAGTCTTACGGAGAGAGGCATCGCTATTCATTCACGATGCGTATTGCATTGCCGACCGTCATCCACGATGAATCCATCTCTACGTGCGCGGGCTTCCTGCTCCTACCCTAGCGCTATGCCTTTGCCTGTTGCCGAGCTAGATGGAGTAGTACGTGCAGCGGTCGCTTGTCGCAGGAACTCGAATATGCCGGATGTATTAGGAGCGAGCGTTGGCTTAATTGCAAGATGCGGGTTGGGGTTGGGGTTGATGTTGGGGTTGGCTGTAGATTTCCTCGCATGGGTAGCTGTGCGTCCCACGGTAGGAATAGGGGTTTTACAAGGTAGTCCGGGCGCGTGCTGCGCGGTACATCCGGTACTGCGTCAACAACGGGCAGTTCAAGGTCGCGAAATTGAACCGCCCACTCTTCCCGCTCGGGCATGTCGTCATGACACCCGGAGCGGCGGCAGCGTTCGAAGCCAGCGGCGATGACCCGCTGGCTTTTTTCATTAAACACGTCTGTCTCGACCCAGGCGATCTGGACGCGCACGACATTCGCGAGAACCAACTCAGTCTGGAGCAAGGATTCCGAATCCTGTCCGCGTATCGACTGACCGACGGCACTCGCATCTGGATCATCACTGAGGCGAATCGCTCCAGCACCTGCTTCTTCTTGTCAAGCGTATTTCGAAAGCTGATGCAACGGAATTGCGCTACAAGG
>Ga0210400_10006309_pt1 | contig 9991 bp, 9 predicted proteins | sample IncBWH26MmetaG_FD_155456 | JGI IMG/M metagenome (GOLD analysis project Ga0210400, IMG submission 155456) | Forest soil microbial communities from Barre Woods Harvard Forest LTER site, Petersham, Massachusetts, United States - Inc-BW-H-26-M | ecosystem: Environmental > Terrestrial > Soil >... | reverse complement strand
GTTGCTGATCGAGGTGGATCTGGGGCACGTCGATGGACGGGCCAAACTCAAAGCCCTGGCGGCGCCCCTGTTCGCCCGCATGCCGGAGGGCATTTACCGGGAACTGCTGGCCGACCGACTCGCTGCGCAGGTCGGCATGCCGGCGGCCACGCTCAAGAGGTCGTTCGCCGCCGGCGAGGTGCAGCGCCCCACCAAGGACCGCTCGGAACCTGTTCTCCGGCAACGTGGTCGAATCAGTGCTGGGCGCGGCAATCTGCTGACGCAGGCCATTACCCTGGTGCTGCATCACCCCGCGGCGGCGGGCGCGGTGCGGCACGCGGAGGCCCTGCAGCGATTGGACAAACCCGGCGTTGCGGTGCTCCGGGAACTGCTGGCGCAGGCCGCGGTGGCGCACAACCCCAGCACCGCGATGTTGCTCGAGCGCTGGCGGGATCTCCCCGAATATGAGCGTTTGGCAGAGCTCGCCATGGCCGAACCGCTGGTGGCGGACCCCGAGTCGGCTGCGAAAGAGCTGCAAATGGCGGTTGAAAAGCTGCTCGCGGAATACGGTCCGGGGCGCCGAATGGACGATTTATTGCGAAAAGCGGAGGAATTGGGGTTGAATTACGAGGAAAAGACCGAATTAAGCCTGTTGCTCAAGTCAAAGGGCCGGTCCTGAGCTACCCCCGATCCCCATGCATAGGTGGCTACCCAGCGGCCAGAATCGTATACTTGTCGGCTTGCATTTTTATCCATCGATTTCCAACGAGGCGTCCACCTTGATCAAAAAAGCGCCAACAGGCACAGCGACTCAAATTGCGGACGAGCGACAGTCGCAACTGAAATTGTTGATAGCGCGCGGCAAGGAGCAGGGCTACCTCACTTACGCGGAAGTCAACGATCATTTGCCGAGCGAAATCGTCGATCCCGAACAGATCGAAGACATCGTCAACATGATCAACGACATGGGCATTCCGGTGTACGAAAAAGCGCCGGATGCCGAGTCGCTGCTGTTGACGGACGCGACCGCCGCGCCCGACGAGGAAGCGGTGGAAGAAGCCACCGCGGCGCTCGCCAATCTCGATGCCGAGTTCGGACGCACGACGGATCCGGTGCGCATGTACATGCGCGAAATGGGCACCGTTGAACTTTTGACCCGCGAAGGCGAGATCCGCATCGCGAAGCGCATCGAAGAGGGCCTGGAAGCGGTCAAGATCGCGCTCGGCAGCTACCCGGGCACGTACGACCTGTTGCTGCGGCATTATGAAACGGTCAAAGCCGGTCAGATGCGCCTGGTCGACGTCATCGTCGGCTTCGTGGATCCGAATGCACCGGATGAGATCGCGCAGCCGCAAAATCCGAAAATGATGGCGCTCGAGCGCGAGGTGGCCGCCAACGACGACGATGAGGCCGAGGCGGATGAGGACGAAGAGGTCATCGACACGGGTCCCGATCCCGAGGAAGCCGCGAAGCGCTTCAGCTCCATCGCCAAGGTTCACCATCAGTTCCTGAACGCACTCGACAAGCTGGGCTCGAAAGATCCCAAGACCTTGAAAATCCGCAAGCGGATCTGCGGCGAGCTGATGGAACTGAAGCTGAGCCCGAAAATGTTCGATCAATTGATCGACAACCTGCGCGAGCACGTGACCGAAGTGCGGCTGCTCGAGAAGGAAATCATGTTCCTTTGCATCAAGCAGGCCGGGATGCCGCGCAAGGACTTCATTTCGACGTTTCCGAAGAACGAGACCAGCACGCGCTGGCTGGACAAGCACATCAAGGCCAAGAAGCGCTATTCGGCGCCGCTCGCCAAATTCAAGGATGAAGTCGAGCGCCGTCAGAACAAACTCAAGGACCTGGAAGGCTTGTTTCACGTTCTGATCAGCGAGATCAAGGAAATCAACCGTGAAGTCTCGATCGGCGAAGCCAAAGCCCGGCGCGCCAAAAAGGAGATGGTCGAGGCCAACCTGCGTTTGGTGATTTCGATCGCCAAGAAATATACCAATCGCGGCCTGCAGTTCCTGGATCTGATCCAGGAAGGCAACATCGGTTTGATGAAGGCCGTCGACAAGTTCGAATATCGCCGCGGCTATAAATTCTCGACCTATGCAACGTGGTGGATCCGCCAGGCGATCACGCGGTCGATTGCCGATCAAGCACGCACCATCCGCATTCCGGTGCACATGATCGAAACGATCAACAAGCTGAACCGGATTTCCCGGCAAATGCTCCAGGAGATGGGCCGCGAGCCCACGCCCGAAGAGTTGGCGGTGCGCATGGAAATGCCGGAAGACAAGGTGCGCAAGGTTCTCAAGATCGCCAAGGAGCCGATCTCCATGGAGACGCCGATCGGCGACGATGAGGACTCGCACTTGGGCGACTTCATCGAGGATACGTCGGTATCCTCGCCCATCGACTCGGCAACCACCGAGTCCCTGCGAGAGACCACCCATTCGGTGCTGGCGCAGCTCACCCCGCGCGAGGCCAAGGTTCTGCGCATGCGCTTCGGCATCGACATGAACACCGATCACACGCTCGAAGAGGTGGGCAAGCAGTTCGACGTGACTCGCGAGCGGATCCGGCAAATCGAAGCCAAAGCACTGCGCAAGTTGCGCCATCCGAGCCGCAGCGAGCAGCTTCGCAGCTTCTTGATGGACGATTGATCAGCCGCTGTGCGGGCTCAGCCCGCGCTCACCTCGACGCTGAGGTGACGCTCGCTGTTCAATGAGTTGGCGACCAGGCACGCTGATTCGGCCTTTTCGAGCAATTTCTTCGCACGTTCGAGATCTGCGCCGCCGGGAACGTGGAGCCTGGCGTGCGTGTCGAAGCGCGTGAAGCGCATCTTGCCGTCGACGCGATCCAGCGTGCCCTGCGTTTTCGCCTCCAGGCTGACCCACGGGAATTTGGAGGCCGCCGCAATCGCCCGGAAGCTCAGCACGAAGCAGTCCGCCACGGCGGCGGTCAACAGGCCCTCGGGCGACCACTGATTGCCGGGGCCGTCGAACTCCTTGGGCGGTGCGGATTCGATGATCCGGACGCCGTCGGTGGACAGCGGCACGTCGCCGTCGGGACGCACGGTCGCGTTGACGAGGTAGCGGTGAGGGAAAGGGTGCATTGTCGGCTCCGGTGGTAATCGATTTTCTTCGAGGCTCAGGCCGGACCGAATAGCTTGAGGTCCGGGGCTTGTTCGTCGAGACTGATCATGCGCTCGAACTTGAGTCCGATCTTCTCGAGCACGGCGATCGAACCCAGATTGTCGGGCGTGGTGATCGCGACGATGCGCTGCAGTCCGAGCATTTCCCGGCCGTGATGCAGAACGGCCGACGCAGATTCGACCGCATAGCCCTGCGAGCGGTGCCGCGACAGCAACGCGAATCCCACATCCACGTCGGCCAGGCCGTCGCGCTTGACCAAGCCGCAAATCCCAACCGGAGTTCCCTCGCGCAGACAGGCCGCATACAAACCGAAGCCGTGGCGCCAGTAGCTATCCATCGGGCCATTCAATATGTATGCACGAGCCTCGGATACGGTTCGCACCCCTTTGTCGCCGATGAACCGCAGGAACGCGGCGTCGTTCAGCAACTCCAGGATGAATTCAGCATCGTGCAATTCGAGTCGGCGCAGCACCAATCGCTCGGTCCGAATGACGCTCATGGCCGCCGCATTCGACTGCCCGAAGCCTAGCCGCCCGGCCCATCTTGCCGCTCAGCTTCCAACGTCGCGACCATGTCCGCGACTTCACCGGCCTCGGCGCCGGAAACGGCGCGCAGACCCGCCACCACGCCCCGCCGGTTGGCGGCGGGATGATTCTGGCTGAGTTTCCATTTACCGGTCAAAGCGGTCACCGAGAACTCGAAGCCAACGATCAGGGTCAGCATCTTTTCGAGGTAGGGCGGCGGCGCGTCGTCAATTTTCCAGGGCGCCTGCCGCACTGCCTCGTGCGCATCGGTCAAGCGCCCCACCAATCCCCGCAGCCACTGCGCGTCCTCGATGAAGCGCAAAGTGCCGTGTGCATGCACCACGGCGTAATCCCACGTCGGGACCACTTCGCCGGTCTGCTGCTTGGACGGATAGAACGAGGGCGAGATGTAGGCCTGAGGTCCCTGGAAAATCGCCAATGCTTCGGCGCCGGCCCGATAGTTGCGCCACAACGGGTTGGCGCGCGCAATGTGCCCGCGTATCGATCCGAACGGCGCGGGCTCAGCCGAGGTCTCGACTGGAATATGATTCGCCACCAATCCGGAATCGCATACCGTCACCAGCGTCGCCAGCGGCCGGGCGCGCATCATGGCATGCAGCACATCGGCGCGCTTTTCCTCGAAATACGCTGGCAAGTACAGGTTGGTTCCCGCTCGGATGATAAAGGCCTTGACCGTCTCACACATCATATCGTGTACTGCCGCAAAGTCTAACGGCCGGCGGACGCTATTGAAAATCGTGGCATGGATCGGGGAATCGAGGGCGGCCATCGCGTTCATCTGCATGCTGACCGCGTTGGCGCGGAGCGCCGCCGCGGACGGCGTCAGCGCCTACCTGCCGCTCAGTCTCGAACCGGAAATGGAGCGGCAAATCGAGCGCGTGCTCATTCTCGCCGACGAGCCCATCCTCAAGCGGCCGTTCGCCGTCGCGCTGGTCGAGGATGCGCTGCCGCAGGCATGCAGGGTCGACAAGCCGTTGTGCACCAAGGTCAAGCGCTACCTGCAGCGCTATACCCGCGATTATGCCGTGACGCATGCCAGCGCGACCGGCGCGCTCACACACGACCGCGATGGCGGCGTCGTGCCGGATGCACACGGCTTGCCGGTGCGGAGCGATTGGGAACTGTCGGCACAGGGATATGTGCAGCCGAATGACTACGTTCTGCTGAGCGGCGGCGCGATCGCCTACAAGGGCCGTTCCGAGCCAACCGGCTCCATGCTGAGCCTCGGCTTCAATTGGGCGCAACTCGACATCGGCTACCGCGATCACTGGTGGTCGCCCGCCACCGACAGCAGCATGCTGATCAGCACCGAGGCGCCGAGCACCCCGTCCGTGACTGTGTCGAACTACGAACCGCTCACCAGGCTCGGATTCCAATACGAGTTCTTTCTGACGCGGCTGTCGCAGCCCGGCGGCAATATCTTGTACAACGACGTGCTGAGCAGCGGCAGTCCGCGGCTGTTTGGCACGCAATTTTCGATAGAACCGTTCTCGGGCTGGTCGATTGGTCTCAATCGGTTCCTCGAATACGGCGGCGGCAGCGGGCTGCCGGATTCAGCGCGATTTCTGCTGCGGGATTTTTTCAAGCCGAGCGGCCTGTCGCAGACGCAGGGCAACCAACAGGCATCCTACGTCAGCCGCTTTCTGTTTCCCGGCAAGACGCCCTTCGCAGTGTATTTTCAGTATGCCGGCGAGGACAATTCGAACGGCGGCAGCTACTTGCTCGGCAACGCAGCGCTCACGGCCGGGCTCGATGTGCCGCGGATCGCGCGCTACTTCGATGTGACCTATGAGTTCTCCGAGTGGCAGAACATCTGGTACGTCCACAACATTTTCTTGGACGGTATGAGCGATCACGGCCTGGTGCTCGGCAACTGGGGCGCGGACCAACGCAATTTCGGCGACGGCGTCGGGGCGCGCAGTCAGATGCTGCGCGTGGGCTGGGAGCCGCCGTTTGGCGGGTATCTCGAGGAGCGCGTGCGCACTCTCGCCAATCAGACCTACTTCGGCGGCGACTCGCGGGTGTATTCTGCCGCGAATCCCGCATTTCCCTACCATCGCTACCTCGATGTCACGCTGCGCTATTCGCGACCCTGGAAGGACATGACGGTCGGCGGCGAGCTTTTCGGCGGACGCGACATCGACGGCAAGTCATTCTCGCGGTTGTCCGCGTTCGTGCGCTACGGCGGCGATGAGCGTACCCGTGATGACGGCTCCCTCAACGAAGACTCCTATGCCGGCGCACCCCACGAGCATGGGGCGGAGGTGTTCGTCGATGCCGGGATGAACGTCAACAGAGTGCGCGCCGATGTCGAGCCGGGGATCCCGATCACCACGAGCCAGTGGGGGTTCGATCCCCACATCGGCGTCGGTGCGCGCCGCGCGGTCTCGGCCAACAACGATTTGGGCGTACGGCTCGAGTTGGACGAAGCCGATCATCATTCGCTGATCGGCGTGCGCGCGCTCGATTATCGCTATCGATTCACCGACTGGTTCGCGGCCGGCCTGTTCGTGGGCGTGGCCCGCTACAATCTCGCGACACCCGCCTATTCGATGTACTACGGCGTCGGCGTGCTGTGGCGAAATATCCTGCCGAAATGGGATTTGGGCGCCGATTTTCGCCATGCGCAGAATGTCGCCCGCGATCACGTGCTCGCGAGCGATCCGCAGGGCCCGAGGCCGGACAGTTTTTACAAAATCGACACCGGTCTTTTGTACCTGTCGCGCCGCTTCTGAGAGTCGCGCGCCAATCGATACCTCACGGCGCGAATTGATCGGCCGGCACCGCGCATAGCGACGAGCGGATCAAAAATCTCATGTTCAGCGGCGCTTCGAGCGAAAAGCTCGCGCCGCGGCCGGGAACGACGTCGACGGTCCAGCGCGTATGCGCCCATCGCTTGAATTGCTCGCGATCCATCCAAAATTCACAGCCGGCGATTTCACCGACTTTCTCATCGACACCGCCCAATTTGAATTCCCCGACCTGAAAGCACATGGGCGCGCTGCCGTCGCAGCACCCGCCCGACTGATGGAACATGATGGGACCGTAGGTCTTTTTCAGTTGCTCGATCAGCTTGCGGGCCGCGTCGGTCACGCCGACGCGGCCCGGATCCAAGGTGACGACGGTGTTCACCTAGAAGAAGCCCAGCGCCTTGTCGCTATAGCTCACCAGCACATTCTTCGTCTGCTGATAATGATCGAGCATCATCTTGTGGGTTTCGCGCCCGATGCCGGACTTCTTGTAGCCGCCGAAGGCCGCATGCGCGGGGTAGGCATGATAACAATTCGTCCATACGCGCCCCGCCTTGATGCCGCGGCCGAACCGGTAAGCCGTGTTCAGGTCGCGCGTCCAGATGCCCGAGCCCAATCCGTACAAGGTGTCGTTGGCGATCTCGAGCGCTTGCTCCGGCGTATCGAACACCGTGACGGAAACGACGGGACCGAAAATCTCCTCCTGGAACACCCGCATCTTGTTGTGGCCTTCGAAAATCGTGGGTTTGATGTAATACCCGCCCGCGAGATCGCCCGACAGCTTGTTGGCCTCGCCGCCGGTAAGAACCTTCGCCCCCTCCTTCTTGCCGATGTCGATGTACGACAGGATTTTTTCGAACTGGTCGTTCGAGGCCTGCGCGCCGATCTGCGTGCTCATCTCGTAAGGATCGCCTTGACGGATGCCCTGCACGCGCTTGACCGCACGTTCCATGAAGCGCTCGTAAATCGATTTCTGCACCAGCGCCCGCGACGGACAGGTGCACACTTCGCCCTGATTGAGGGCGAACATGGCAAACCCCTCCAGCGCCTTGTCGACGAAGGCATCATCTTCGCGCATGACGTCGGCAAAAAAAATGTTGGGTGATTTGCCGCCGAGTTCGAGCGTCACGGGAATGATGTTCTCGGATGCGTATTGCATGATGAGCCGGCCGGTCGTGGTTTCACCCGTGAACGCGATCTTCGCGATCCGCGGACTCGAAGCCAGAGGCTTGCCCGCTTCGAGACCGAAGCCGTTGACGATATTCAGCACGCCGGCCGGCAAGATGTCCTGCACCAATTCGGCAAATACCAGCAGCGACATCGGCGTCTGCTCGGCGGGTTTTATGACCACCGCATTACCGGCGGCCAATGCGGGAGCGAGCTTCCACGCCGCCATCAGAATCGGAAAATTCCAGGGAATGATCTGGCCGACCACGCCGAGCGGCTCATGGTAGTGATAAGCCACGGTGTCGTCATCGAGTTCGCCGAGCGATCCCTCCTGGGCGCGCACGCAGCTGGCGAAATAGCGGAAATGATCCACCGCCAGCGGCAGGTCCGCGAGATTGGTCTCGCGGATGGGCTTGCCGTTGTCGTAGGTTTCCACCGCCGCGAGGAACGGCAGATATTCCTCCATTCGATCGGCGACCCGATTGAGGATGCGGGCCCTTTCGGCGACGGCGGTGCGGCCCCACTGATCGGCGGCGGCGTGCGCGGCCTCGATGGCACGTTCGACGTCCTCCGCCTGCGAGCGCGCAATTTGGCAAATGACCTGACCCGTGGTCGGAGAAATGTTGTCGAAATAGCCTCCCTTGGCGGGAGCCACCCATTTGCCGCCGATGTAATTCTCGTAGCGGGATCGCAAAGGAATCTTGCGTTCGATCGTTTTTAGATGCGCGGCGAATGAGCCGCTTTCGTGAATGGACCCGGCCGCCGCCTGACTGCTCGGCTGCCGCGCTTGAGCGGAACTCGTAGGACTCATGGGTTTATCTCCTTCAGGTTGACGGCGACGCGGCACTTCAATCCGGCGCGGCGTAATACCATATGCCTCGAGCAGGCAGCATGCCAGCGGAATCGCGGCTGCGGCCGGCCGTCGCCGGCTGCGTGTCATTTTCGTGACAGTTGGCCAACGCCATTGACACTTTTGCGCCATCGCGGTTATAGGTCCTCGTGCCGATCTGGTGCACTGCATCTTGACGAGGAGCGATCGAAGTGACCGACACTGCAAAAGCGCATACCGGGAGTTGTCTCTGCGGCGGCGTTCAATATCGGGTCCGCGGCGCGCTGCGCGGGATTCTGGCGTGCCATTGCTCGCAGTGCCGCCGCACCAGCGGACACTATGCGGCCATGACGAGCGCGCCGTCGGCGAACATCGAACTGACCGCTGCCGCGAGTCTCGTCTGGTACGAATCGTCGGACACCGCCGAGCGCGGCTTCTGCGGCAGGTGCGGCAGCAATCTGTTCTGGAAGCAGCGCGGCCGCGACGCCATCAGCATCACGGCCGGTACGCTCGATCCGCCGACCGGGCTCGCGGTGCAGGAACATATATTCGTCGCCGATAAATCCGACTACTACACCATCGATGGAAATGTGCCGATGAAGCAGCGCTGGTGATCAGGGGCAGCGGCAAGGGTTTCGTCCCGGCAGCGGCAGCTTTCGCGATCTGGGGATTGTTCCCCCTGTATTTTCACCTTTTGCACGGGATTTCCGCCGTTCAGGTCATCGCGCATCGCGTGGTGTGGTCGTGCGTGTTCGTGCTGGCTTGGCTCGCCGTTCGGCGCGAGCTGGCCGCGCTGCGCGCGACGCTCGCCGATCGCACCGTCGTCGCGCGCCTGGTCGCCACGGCCCTGTTGATATCCCTCAACTGGCTGGTGTACGTATGGGGCGTGGTGAACGACCGCGTGGTCGAAGCCAGTCTCGGCTATTTCATCGGTCCGCTGGTCAATGTATTGCTGGGGGTCGTTTTTCTTTCCGAGCGGCTCACCCGCGCGCAATGGATCGCCGTCGCGCTGGCAGCAGCCGGGGTCACGTATCTCGCCGTGATGGCCGGCGGGCCGCCCTGGATCGCGCTCATGCTGGCATTCTCGTTTGCCTGCTACGGCCTGATCCGCAAAATCGTGAAAGTCGAATCGCTGCCGGGACTCGCCACTGAGACGCTGGTGCTCGTTCCGGTTGCCGCGCTGTACCTGCTGTGGTGCGAATCCGTCGGTAGCGGCGCGCTGGGCCATGCCGGACTCCTGACCAACGCGCTGCTGATCGGGACCGGTCCCCTGACTGCGATCACTCTATTCCTGTACACCTATGGCACGCGCCTGCTGCCTTACTCGACGATCGGCGTGCTGCAGTTCATCACCCCGACGCTGCAATTCCTGTGCGGCGTATTCGTGCTGCACGAGCCATTCGATGACGCGCGCGCGATTGGTTTCACGGCAATTTGGACCGCGCTCGTCATCTACGCCGGCGAGGGCTGGCGGCTATCGCGTGCGCCCCGGGCCATCTGATAAGATTTTTCGCATGTGCTATTCCGCCCAAGTCATACAGACCGCCCGCAAACTGCAGCGCCGACTCG
>Ga0210400_10006308_pt1 | contig 9992 bp, 7 predicted proteins | sample IncBWH26MmetaG_FD_155456 | JGI IMG/M metagenome (GOLD analysis project Ga0210400, IMG submission 155456) | Forest soil microbial communities from Barre Woods Harvard Forest LTER site, Petersham, Massachusetts, United States - Inc-BW-H-26-M | ecosystem: Environmental > Terrestrial > Soil >... | reverse complement strand
GTCGCACTCGATGCCGCAACCGGGAAGCTGAAATGGAAATTCGACTCCGGCATCGTCGCAGGTCAGCCCGCGCGCGGCGTCACCTATTGGAATGACGGCCTGCACGGACGCATCTACGCCGCGGTGATGAACTTCCTCTTCTGCATTGACGCTGAAACCGGCAAGCTCATCGAGAGCTTTGGCGATAACGGGCGGATCGACCTGAGGAAAGGCCTCGTTATCGACGGCTTGAAGACCGACTTCAGCGCACTGTCGATCGCACTCACCACGCCGGGCATTATCTACAAGGGCATGATTATCGTCGGTGGCCGCGAACCAGAGGCGCATCCCGCACCGCCCGGCTACATCCAGGCCTTTGATCTCCGCACCGGAGTACTGCGCTGGGTCTTTCACACCATTCCGCTGCCCGGAGAACCCGGCTACGAGACATGGCCAAAGGATGCCTACAAAAACGCCGGAGCCGCCAACAACTGGGCAGGCATGGTTATCGACGCTGAACACGGCATTCTCTACGCGCCGACCGGTTCCGCGGTCATGGACTTCTACGGAGGCGATCGCGTCGGGAACGACCTCTACGCCGACTCGCTGCTCGCGCTCGACGCCAACACGGGCAAGCGCCTTTGGCACTTCCAGGGCGTGCATCACGACATCTGGGATCGCGACTTCCCATCGCCGCCCGCACTGTTCAGCGTGGAGAAAAACGGCAGACACATCGAGGCCGTTGCACAGACAACGAAGCAGGGCTATCTCTACCTCTTCAATCGCAACACGGGCGAGCCGCTGTTTCCGATCCACGAGCTTCCGTATCAATCCAGCACGATTCCCGGCGAAGTCACCTCTCCAACGCAACCCAAACCCGATGCGCCCGAACCCTATGCGCGCCCACAACTCACAGAAGACATGCTCACCACGCGCACTCCCGAAGCGCACGACTGGGCCTTGAAGACCTACCGCACTTTCCGCAACGGCGGCCAGTTCTACCCCTTCGCGGTCGGCCAGCAGACCCTTATCTTTCCAGGCTTCGACGGCGGTGCGGAGTGGGGCGGTCCCGCCATCGATCCCGTTCATGATGTCATCTACATCAACGAAACCGAGATGGCGTGGACCGGCGGCCTCGTGCCAAGTAAGGGCGGAAGTCCCGGCGAAGTGGTCTACCAGAGCCAGTGCGCGATGTGCCACGGCGTCGATCGCGCCGGCTCACCGCCCGCTTTTCCATCTCTTATCAATATCGACAAGCGCATACCCACCGACAAGGTCATCGCAACCATTCACCAGGGCGTGGGGCGCATGCCGTCGTTTCCCAACATCCAGGGACAGCGACTAGATGCGCTCGTCGGTTACCTCCGCACGGCTGGTGCCGCGCCTCCTCCGAGGGAATTGCAAGCTGCACCCGCCGCCGAACGCGGGTCCAAACCTGCGGTCGATTCTGCCGGAGCAAAGGTTTACAGCGAGCAGTGCGCTGCCTGCCACGGTGATCACATGGAAGGCATCGCGCCCTCGCCGCCGCTCGTCGGTCTCGGCGCACGCTTGAACGCTGCGCAAGCTGCGGACATCGTCGAGAAGGGCAAAGGCCAGATGCCCGCGCTGGATGTAAAGGGCCCGGATCTGGAAGCGCTGCTTCGCTTCCTCGATATCGCCCCAGCCATCAAATCGCAAGACTCCAATCCCGAGGAGTGGTCGAACAAGTACATCTTCACTGGCTATCGCAAGTTCCTCGACCCCGACGGCTATCCTGCCATCGCACCGCCGTGGGGAACGCTGAACGCGATTGACCTCAAGACCGGCAAGTATCTCTGGAAAGTTCCGCTGGGCGAATACCCGGCCCTCGCGAAGCAGGGAATGAAGAACACCGGAACCGAGAACTATGGCGGTCCGGTTGTCACGGCGAGCGGCGTGTTGTTCATCGGCGCCACGGTATACGACCACAAACTGCATGCCTTCGATGCCAGTACCGGCAAGCTGCTGTGGGAGGGCGAACTCCCCTTTGCAGGCGTAGCCACGCCCTCGACGTACATGGTAGACGGCCGCCAATACGTCGTGATCGCAGCCAGCAATGCGCGCACCCCCAACGATCCGCAGGGCGGCATGTATGTGGCCTTCGCTTTGCCGAAGCAACAATGATCCTGAGACAGATAGAGTTTGCTGGCCGGGATAAATCGGCCGGTGCTAGACTCGCAGCATTCGCATGATTCTGAAACAGTATTACCTCGGCTGTCTTGCGCACGCATCCTATCTGCTTGGCGATGAACAAAGCGGAACGGCTGTTGTAGTCGATCCGCAGCGGGATATTCATCAGTATGTCGCTGATGCTGCGAATTTCGGACTGCAAATTCGCCACGTCTTCCTCACCCACTTTCACGCGGACTTTCTCGCCGGCCACCTCGAATTGCGCGATGCCTGCGGCGCTGCCATTCACCTTGGCTCGCGGGCCGCGGCCGAGTATGCCTTCTTCGCGATGAAGGATGGCGATGCGCTGGAGTTTCCAGGAATGCGGCTGCAGGTTCTGCACACGCCCGGGCACACCATCGAATCCATCTCGATCCTTGTCTTCGATCTCGCCGAAGACAAAACAAATCCGCATGCGGTTCTCACCGGCGATACGCTCTTCATCGGCGACGTGGGACGCCCCGACCTGCGCGCCTCGCTCGGTTGGACTGCGAACGAACTCGGCGGCTACCTCTACGACTCGCTGCACACCAGACTGCTGCCGTTGCGCGATGAGGTGCTCGTCTATCCCGCGCACGGTGCGGGGTCGCTCTGCGGCAAGAAGCTCTCGTCCGACACGGTGTCAACGCTTGGCGACCAGCGACGCTTCAACTACGCGCTCAAGCCGATGAGCAAAGACGAATTCGTGCGACTCGTCACGGCCGACCAGCCCGACGCGCCGCCCTACTTTACGTACGACGCTATCCTTAACACGCGCGAGCGCGCCACGCTCGACAAGAAGCTCGAAGAAGTCCTCAAGCCCGTCGAACTCGACGATGTTCTCAGCCTCGGCGACAGGGGAGCGCAGATTCTCGACGTGCGCGATCCGGCGGAATATGCCAAGGGCCACCTTGCCGGCAGCATCAACATCGGCCTTGGCGGTCAATACGCCACGTGGGCCGGTACTGTCCTCGATCGCACTCGACCGATCGTGATCATCTCCGAGCCCGGCCGCGAGCAGGAAGCAGCACTTCGCCTTGGCAGGATCGGCTTCGATCATGTGATGGGTTATCTGCGAAACGGCATGGAGTCTCTCGCTGACCGCCTCGACCTTGTCTGGCCGACTGAGCGCAGCGGTGTTCTCATCGCGGCCGAAGAATTGGACACCGGCGAACCACCCTTCCTGCTCGACGTCCGCGCACCCCGCGAATTCGAAACAAAGCACATTCGTGGCAGCGTAAACCTACCGCTCAATCACCTGCAGGAACGCATAGACGAAGTGCCCCTGAACCGTCGCATCGCAGTACACTGCGCGGGCGGCTACCGGTCGTCGATCGCTGTCAGCATCCTTCACCAGCACGGAATCACCAACCTCATCGAGATCGCCGGTGGTTTGGCGGCGTGGGAGGCGGCTGGATTGCCGGTCGAGTCGGAAACGGCGCAATCGGCGTAACGACCGGGTCAGAATGACTATAGGCCGACTGGGAATATTATCGCTTTTTCTTCGCCTATTCACATGAATTCAGTGTATGCTGGGCTTCGCAACATGGAGGTTGCAACATGGACTTTCAAAAGGAACTTATCGCGGAATACGATCGAGAAACAGCCAGCACGCGTAAAATCCTCGAGGCAATCCCCGAAGATGCCGATTTCGCCTGGAAGCCCCACTCCAAATCGATGGCGCTGGGTCGCCTCGCCGCCCACACAAGCGACACCAACGGCGACTGGGCCGTGCACACGCTTACCCGTGATCGGCTGGACTGGACGCCGGACATGACCCCGAAAGATCCAACCAACAAGAAGGATCTTCTTGCACGTTTTGAGAAGCAGGTCGCCGAGGCGAAACCGGCTCTCGCTGCCATGACGCCCGCCAATTGGGACTCGAACTGGAAGTTCGTCGCCGGCGACCAGGCCTGGATCGACGATACCAAATACAACGTATGGCGCACCTGGGTGGTGAATCACCTCGTCCATCACCGCGCGCAGCTTGGCTGCTACCTGCGCCTGCTCGACAAGAAGGTTCCCGGCATGTACGGGCCGTCTGCCGACGAGATGTGACAAAACACGGAATCGGAAACAGTGAATAGGGAATGGAAGGCCGGAAGTCGCTCTTCGCTACACCTCGGTTTGCGGCGATTTCCTGGCCTTCCAACAGTTCGAAGAGCGTCTTGCATCAGCGCATTATGCTTGAGCCATGAAGTTCGCGTTTCCCAAGATCTATCCGATTCTCGACTCGTCGGTTATTCCGCTCGAAGGTCGTACCGATTTTCTCCGTCGACTTGGAGCGTCGCTATCCCACGCCGGTGTCACCCTGCTGGAGTACCGCAACAAGACTGGCTCTACGTCGGAGATCCTCGCCGACGCCAGGGTTCTGCGCGCAGCAATGCCGCGCGAACAGGTAAAGTTGATTCTCGATGACCGGGCTGATCTAATTGAGCAAGCGGCATTTGATGGGGTCCACGTTGATGCCGGTGACCAGACAGCTGCCGAGGCGCGCCGGATTGTAGGCGACGACCGCATCGTGGGCACCTTCGGTGGGAGCGACGCTCTTCTGCCCGGAGTGCTCGAAGCCCCCGCGGACTATCTGGCTATCGGACCGGTGTTTGAAACGCGCACCAAGCACACCGACCTGAAGCCAATCGGCATTGAGGGAGTTCGGCGGCTCCGCAAGCAGGCGGGGCCCGATGCAATTCTGAGCGCCGCTGCGGGCATTACCTTCGCATCCGCGGCCTCCATTCTCGAGGCCGGTGCCAGCATGGTCGCAGTCGCTGAAGCTATCTTTCGAGCTGCCGATCCGGCGGCCGAATTCACGCGATGGGTCAAGCATCTCCATTGAGAGTGCTTTTCCGGAAGTGGGAAATGGACGTCAAAATTAGACGAGACAATTCTTTTAAAATCAGATAAAACAAGCCCAGTGCCGACTCCTGAACTCACTGCCGTCGAAAGCCCTGCCAAAGCCCACGCCACACCCAAGATGGTGCAGACGCTTGGGTTATTCAGTTCCACCGCTCTGGTTGCCGGCTCCATGATTGGGTCCGGCATTTTTCTTGTCGATGCGGAAATTGCGCGTACCGCCAACTCGCCGGCTCTTGTGCTCGGCGCATGGGTGGTCACGGGCATTCTTACCGTGATCGGCGCGCTGAGCTATGGCGAACTCGCTGCCATGATGCCAAAGGCCGGCGGCCAGTATGTCTACCTGCGCGAGTCGCTCGGTCCGCTGTGGGGATTTCTCTACGGCTGGACACTGTTCCTGGTGATCCAGACCGGAACCATCGCGGCGGTCTGTGTGGCCTTCGGCAAGTTCCTTGGCGTCTTCTTTCCCTCCATCTCAACGACGCACTGGCTCTGGCACATTGCTCATGTTCCGCCTGTCAAAGTCGGTCCCATGGTTCTGGGCAACATGGATATCGGCGTCAACACGGCCAACCTTACAGGCATCGTGATCGTCTTCTTCCTGGCCTTCGTGAATATGTTCGGCGTGAAGTTAGGCGCCATGATCCAGAACATTTTCACCTCCGCCAAGGCGCTATCGCTGGCGGCACTGGTTCTGCTCACCCTCACCGTCGGGCGCAACGCAACTGCAATGGCCGCGAACTTCGGAGAGGGTTGGAGCGAATTCTGGAAGAACGCAGGTTGGAGTGCACTGCATCCTGTCCAGGTGGGAATCGGAGGACCAACGGTCTTTGTGAACCTGCTGGTGATTCTCGCCGTGGTGCAGGTGGGCTCGCTCTTTTCCGCCGATGCGTGGAACAACATTACATTCACTGCGGGAGAAGTAAAGAATCCGCGCCGGAACATTCCGCTGTCGTTGATTATGGGAACCGGCTTTGTGGTCACGGTGTATTTTCTGGCCACCCTCGGATACCTGATGGTCCTGCCGATGCACGGCGATCCTCACGGAACCACGGCGCTGGCGCGCGGCCTGCAATTCGCCTCAGAGGATCGCGTGGGCACGGCGGCGCTCGAAGTCGTGTTCCACTCCGGCGGTGCATACCTGATGGCCGCGGCCATCCTGATTTCTACGTTTGGATGCGCGAATGGATTATCCCTTGCCGGCGCGCGCGTCTACTACGCAATGAGCCAGGATGGACTCTTCTTCAAGTCTGTCGGCAAATTGAGCGAGAAGTACAAGACGCCTTCGGCGGGGCTCTTTGTGCAGGCATGCTGGACTGCTTTGCTCTGCATCTCCGGCTCCTACAGCCAACTGCTCGACTACATCATCTTCGCGGTGCTTGTCTTTTACATCCTGACGATCATCGGATTGTTCGTTCTGCGCGTCAAACAACCAGGGGCAAGCCGTCCGTACAAGGCGCTCGGCTACCCGGTCCTTCCGGCGCTCTATATCGTCATGGCTTCGTGGATATGTATCGTATTATTGCGATACAAGCCCCAATACACGTGGCCGGGCCTCGTTCTAGTTTTACTTGGAATCCCGGTTTATCTCTTCTGGTCGCGGCGTTCTGAAGCACGAACACAGCAATAACGAACTCTAAGCCTTTGTGGAGGATGTTCCTCACTCATGTACAACCTGCTACGAACCAAACCGATGTCGATGCTTACGCAAGAGGCCGCAGAACAGGGCGAACACACGTTGAAGCGCTCGCTGGGCGCGGTAAACCTGATCACGCTGGGTATTGGCGCTGTAATCGGCGCGGGCATCTTTGTGCTCACCGGCCAGGCTGCTGCGCGCTATGCCGGCCCCGCCGTGGCGTTGAGTTTTGTGCTGGCGGGATTCACCTGCGCATTTGCCGGTCTCTGCTACGCTGAGTTCGCTTCGATTATTCCTATTGCGGGCTCCGCGTACACCTATGGCTACGCGACGCTTGGCGAATTCGTAGCATGGATCATCGGCTGGGATCTTGTCCTGGAATACGCGTTTGGCGCTTCCACCGTGGCATCGGGGTGGTCGGGATATTTCAATAGCCTTCTGCAGCAATACGGTATCTACATTCCTCCCAGCCTGACGGCTTCCACGGGAACATCTCTCGCGTTTTATAACAACCAGTGGATGCCGGTCATGTCACTGCCTCCGGGTGTGAGCGACGTTGGATTGCCGCACGTGACGGCTGCCTTCAACCTGATCGCGATGGCCATTGTCATGGTGATCACGGCTATCCTCGTGGTCGGCATCAAGGAATCGGCCAATTTCAACTCCGCGATCGTGATGATCAAACTTGCCGTGGTGGGGATTTTTCTCGTCATCGGCGGATACTTCCTCTTTCGGCATCCTGAAGTCGCCAAGCTGAACTGGCACCCATTCATTCCTCCCAAAGATGCGAATGGCAACTTCGGCTGGGGTGGCATTCCGAAAGGCGCATCGCGTATCTTCTTCGCTTACATCGGATTCGATGCCGTGTCCACCGCTGCTCAGGAAGCGAAGAAGCCGCAACGCGATATGCCCATCGGCATTCTAGGCTCGCTCGGCGTCTGCACCGTGCTGTATATCCTGGTTTCCATTGTGCTGTGCGGCCTGGTCAGCTACACGAGGCTTGACGTGGGCGCTCCGGTGGCCATCGGCATTGACGCGACCGGGGTGAGCTGGGGATCGACACTGGTAAAGATCGGCGCGGTCTTCGGTCTTGCGACCGTGATGCTGGTCATGCTGCTGGGCCAGACACGCGTTTTCTATTCGATGTCGAAAGACGGACTGTTGCCGAAGTGGGCCTCGGCCATTCATCCGAAGTTCCGCACGCCCTGGATCACGACGATCGTCTTTGGCATCTTTGCGGCGATGTTTCCGGCCTTCCTGCCCATCGGCAGGCTGGCGGACCTCGTCAACATCGGAACGCTGCTGGCTTTCACGATTGTTTGCGCGGGCGTATGGGTTCTGCGCGTGCGGCATCCTGATCTCAAGAGGCCCTTCAAGACGCCTTTCGTTCCGCTCGTGCCGGCGTTGGGCATTATCTCCGCGGTCTATCTGATGTCGCAGCTTGCGGCGATTACCTGGGAAGTGATGATTGGCTGGCTGCTGTTCGGCTTGATCATCTATTTCGGCTATTCGCAGAAACACAGCAAGGTGCAGCAATTGCCGGTGGCAGAAACAGTGCAAGGGGATTGACGGAAGCATTCATCGCTGGAAACAGAACGGCCTCCTTCGCGGAGGCCGTTCTGTTTAGTGCGGAATTCCTTGGCTGGAACTTAGGCAGGTGTCTTGGCGCAGAATTCGTCAAACGCGCGAATCAGCTCGCCGGCAATCTGCTGCGCCGTTGCCTGTTCGATCACGAACCGCTGCATCAAATAGACCAGCTTGCCGTCGCGCAGAATCGCAATCGCGGGTGAGGTCGGCGGATGGCCTTCGAAGTAGCTGCGCGCCTTCTCCGTGGCTTCGCGATCCTGCCCGGCGAAGACGGTGATCTTGTGATCGGGTGCATTCTGCGTGTTGGAGAGCGCCAGACGCACGCCGGGACGCATCTTGCCTGCGGCGCATCCGCAGATCGAATTCACTACCAAAAGAGTTGTGCCGGATTGCGCGAGGGCTGCATCGACATCCTCGGCAGTTCGGGTTTCCTCGATCCCTGCGCGGACCAGCTCCTCACGCATGGGAATGACCATAATCTCTGGATACATGTAACCTCCGGCAATGGGTCTTGCGGCGTGAAGCCGGTTGCCTGATCCCATTCTACAGAAAAGATGCGACGCAGCACACCGTTTCCGCCCTGCCATGTGGTCGCGTTGCGGTCCGTAGTGTAGCCTTGCACCGATGCGCATTGAAGAAAACAAGCCGCTTGTGGCGCTGACGACGTTGGGAGCAGGTGGTCCGGCGCGGTGGTTTGTCGAGGCGCGAAACGAAGAAGATATCAACGAGGCCGCTGCGTGGGTCCGCGAAAAGGGAGTCGCGCTTTTCGTGCTCGGAGGGGGCAGCAATCTGCTGGTGGCCGACGCAGGCTTCGATGGAATGGTCCTGCACATTGGACTCAAAGGAATCCGTGTTCGAGAGAGTGCATCACCGTCAGATGAGCGAATATACGAGGTCGCCGCTGGCGAGGACTGGGATCCGTTCGTACAACGAACCGTTGACGATGACTGCGCGGGGCTGGAGTGTCTCGCGGGCATTCCGGGCACCGTTGGCGGTACGCCCGTACAGAACGTGGGCGCCTATGGCCAGGAAGTCTCCTCCACAATCAACCGGGTGCGTGCATTCGATTTGGAAAATCACGTGTTTGTGGAGTTCAGCGCAGACGAATGTGAATTCGCCTATCGGCGGAGTCGCTTCAATACAGCGGATGGGGGGCGATACGTGGTGGCGCGCGTCGACTATCGACTCAAAATGCACGGCGCGGCAACCCTGAAATATGCCGACCTGCAAAAGGCGTTCGGCCCCGATGCCGAGCCCACGCTGCAAGATGCTGCTGAAGCCGTCCGCCGCATCCGCCAATCTAAAGGGATGCTTCTCGTTGAGGGTGATCCAGACTGCCATAGCGCGGGCAGCTTCTTCAAGAATCCGATCGTAAGTGCCGAGCGCGTGGCCGCGGTGAAGAGGGCGACCGGTTCTGAACCTCCGCGCTTTCCCGCCGGCCCCGGCCATGAGGGCTGCGTAAAGTTGCCCGCCGCATGGCTGATTGAGAAAGCGGGATTTATGAAAGGCTATGCTCTCGGTCGTGCGGGCATCTCAACCAAGCACACACTAGCGCTGGTCAATCGCGGCGGCGCCACAGCAGCCGAGATTCTGTTGCTGGCTGACGATATCAGGGAAGCGGTCTCACAGCGGTTTGGAATTCAACTCCAAATGGAACCTGTCCTGTTGGGATTTAAGAACTTCTGATTTCGGTAAAGCAAGCAGTCCCCGATGCTGTCGTAATTTGCGGACTCCGTCGGATGATAGGCGACCGAAGCTCTGTTACGCTAAC
>Ga0210400_10006307_pt1 | contig 9992 bp, 7 predicted proteins | sample IncBWH26MmetaG_FD_155456 | JGI IMG/M metagenome (GOLD analysis project Ga0210400, IMG submission 155456) | Forest soil microbial communities from Barre Woods Harvard Forest LTER site, Petersham, Massachusetts, United States - Inc-BW-H-26-M | ecosystem: Environmental > Terrestrial > Soil >... | reverse complement strand
ATATTTACAAAAAAGGCCTTAGAAGCAAGTACCTTGCTGCACAACCTATCATAACGGGAGCGGGACGCCGTTGTAAGGTTGGCGCGATCTTGAGATCGATATTTGCCAGATTATGTGAATTCGAAATGACACGCGGTGCGATCCGTTCACCCCGTGGATTTGAACGCGTCGACTACGATGGAAATCGGACGCGGCGGGTTCGATGCACGATCATCATGATCGGGAGTGCGCTGTACATACCCCAGACTGTAGTCGATGGATTGCAGTTCAAAGGTCCCGTCACCGTTGTTGTAGTGAAGGAGCTTGACGTTTCCCCGGGCTCCGAACGCGCTTTCCCTGAAAAGATTGCGGACGACTTCTATCGTTGGGAACCACAGGTGTCCGCCCCCAATGACGCGGCCGTCGACGAACTGTCCGCCGCCGCCGGGATCGAACACGATCCGTCCGCTGGAATCTTTCCGGCTGCGCTCGATATTCAGGGGAAAATGATAGTCGGGGAGACTTAGGCGGAACAGGCCGGCTGGTCTCAGCACCCGGTGAATCTCGTTGAATATCGAAACCATTTTCGTCAATTCGATGTGTTCGAATACGTCTTCAGATTGAAACACGTCGATGGAATTATCGGGAATTGGAAACGGCTCCGCGAGATCATGTTTGATGTTTCGCGTCGACGCGTAAAATGGGGTAACTCCAAAATGCGTGGCGAATTGCGGGAGCGCGCGACGTAGTTTTCCCGCATAGAGTTTTCTCGATTTGCTTTTTTCCAAATCCGCCCACGAAGGAAAGGAGAGCGGTCCGTACCGGCACAGAAGGTAGTCGGCGATATCCAGGCACCGGCCGATCCGCTCGTTCATCTCGGACTCCATTGCCCTTTCATCTCGGACTCCATTTCTCTTTCATCTCATACCCCTGGTAAAAAATACAACGAGTTTCTCAAAACGATGCACACGAAACGAATCTGCCCGACAACACTACCTCAATGTCACTTGCCAATGTAGCTTGTAAGGCGGCATAGCGTCAGTGACAATCATGGCTTGAGGCCGTCGTCGTTGCCAGGGGGCGGCGCAGTGCGGACCGACCGCTAGGACGCGCTATTGTTCACCTCATGCGGAGATCGCCTATGTCCATTTTCAATCATGCGCAAATAACGGGCCGGTCATCCGCTGGCTTCGGAAACCTCATGCCAGCGATTCGAAAAATGCTCCTCCTAGGATCGGCGTGCACGCTGGGTGCACCGATCTCAGGCTGCCAGGCCTTGGGCAGCGCCGGATCACCGCCGGCGCAGGCGCAAACCGTTGGCACCAATCAACAGGACGCATGCTTGCCCATGACGATGCCCGCGGCCGATGTGCTGTTCAGTTCTCCGAAGAAAGTGTTTGCGCATTATTTCTCGATGTTCCCGATATCAGTGGACAACAGACCGTCGGCGCAGGATTACTACAATGTGCAATGGCTGAACAAGAACGGTGAATCCAGCAAGTGGCTGCAACAGGGTGGATTTTTGCGTCAGCGGCCTTTGGGCGTCGCCACGAACTCCGATCCCAATTGGCGCTTGTTGAACATGGAGAGTGAAGTCCGAACGGCGATAGCCCGCGGCATCACCGGCTTCACCATTGACGTCTTAGGGGTAAAGGATGCGACCGACAACAACGGTCGTGTGCAGCTATTGCTTCGGGCCGCGCAAGCGGTCGATCCTCGATTCAAGATCGTGGTCATGCCTGACATCGCGCAGTTCAAATCCGATGCGGACTCCGTGACCAAGATCATCGCCTCCGTGGCCGCGAGCCCCGCTGCCTATAAACTGGCGGATGGCCGCCTGGTCGTCACCGCTTTCAATGCCGGCGGAAATCCGCCTGAATGGTGGGGATCGGTGTTCAATCAATTGGCCGCGCAGGGAATCCAAGTAGCATTCGTCCCGACCTTTCTCGGGTGGCGCGGCAAAGCTGCGTCATTTGCCGGCCTGAGTTATGGATTCGCCGACTGGGGCACCGCCACGCCGGCCGGCGGCCGCAACATGCAGGCCGATCCCGCCGCAGCGCACGCCAACGGCAAGATATACATGATGCCGGTCGGGACACAACAATACCGTCCAAAGGGTCCGATTTTTTGGGAAGCCGGAAACAGCGAAACGTTCCGGAACTCATGGATGAGTGCGATCACCGGCGAGGCGGATTGGGTACAGATCGTTACCTGGAGCGACTTCTCCGAATCGAGTCAGATCGAACCCTATACCGATGCGACGTTGGCGCGGGATATCGGCACGGGTTTCTACAATCTGAATGGATATTATGCCGCTTGGTTCCTGACGGGCCGTCAGCCGCCCATCACGCACGATGTGTTGTACTACTTTTACCGTCGCGAACCCAGCAACGCAACGAGTTCCGGGCAAAACCTGCAGACTCGTGTCGTCAACAGCACCGCGGAAGACGACATTGAGTTGGTCGCGTTCCTGACGGCTCCCGGCGTTGTGAAAATTACCACCGGACAACAATCATTTTCGCAGGATGCGCCCGCGGGGATTTCTTCGTTCAAAGTGCCGTCGCAACCCGGCATTCCGACATTCTCCCTGGTGCGCAGTGGTTCGACTCTGTTCTCATTCCAAGGCGGCGTACAAATTTACGACGCGGGCGGCACTCCACCCGGCGTGGCCGACATGACCTATTGGACCGGAAGCGCCGCAAAAAGCGGCCGTTGTTCTCTATAGGGTCCCGATGAGGTCTGCAGCCCGGATGTGGTCCGGATGCAGGCCGGCTTCGCGATGCCGGCCACGAACTCCGCGCCGCTAAATGGTCGACGCAATTACGTCCACGACAGCCCTGATATTCCTCCTTGCATCGAATCGGAGTTCCGCATCCTGACGCGCTGCGGCGCCCATCCGCAATCTCGATGCCGGATCGTTTATCAACAGGTCCAGACTCTCGAACAACCGCTCGGTACGATCCAGAGGCATCGAGAAACCCGTCCTTCCCTGAATGACCATTTCGGGAATCGCGCCGACGTCGCTGGTAACGACCGGCAGGCTGGATGCCAGCGCTTCAGCAATCGCCAACGGGTTGGTATCCACAAAGGTTGGAAGCGCAAATATGTCGGCGGCAGCGAACAGCTCGGTCAACTGACGATCCTCGTGAACGATTCCGTTGTGCACCGTGATCCGCCTGTCCGTGGTAATCACCCGGTCCTTCGTCACAATATGCATATGCCAATTACGATCCTGCGTGCGCGCCGCCCAATCCAAGAGCAATCCGCCGCCTTTTCGCTTGAAATCCCCTCCGACAAAAAGGATATTGCAAATCCTGTTGCCCGCCTCTTTCGGCGCGTCCCGCCGCCACCGCTCGATCACCGCTCCATGCGGTATCACGTGAACCCGTTGCGGATCTACCCCATAATCCGCGATCAGCGACTTTTTTGCCCAGTCCGAAAATGAAAATATGCCCGCACAATCCCTGTAGGCGCGGCTGCGCATTCGATGCTTGATTCTCTCCAATTCCTTGTATTTTGACGGATAGACGCCGTAGCCGGCCCCAAATGCGTGCAGTTGCGTCTGCGTGGCATCCAATATCGTGAAGATAGGAAACTGCTTTTTCCCAAACACCAAGTTGAGAGCCATGTTGCCGACCAGAGCCACGTCGGGCTTTGCGTTGCGCAATTGACGATTCACCTCATAACCCATATTCAGGCGCCCGAGGATTTGTTGGATCTTCCGGCCCATGTATCTCACCCGGAAAGCGGGTGCGATCACACCGGTTTCAATCCAGCTCGGAGCCAGCGGAAGATCTTGAGGGTAAAACTCTCTCCAGGCCCGGCCCACGGATCTCCAACCCAATGTTGAGTCAAGCGCGATGGCGAGCGTGGGGGCTTTCGACATGAACAAATAGTGCCACAGACGCGGTCAGTGATGCATTCACGCTGACGTGCGCGGCTTCTTCGGCTCGGCCGGATTGCCGTAGCACACCATCATGGCCGGCAACGATTTGAAAACATTGCTTCGCGCTCCAACCACGGCTCCTCTGCCGATCGTTACTCCCGGACCGACGAACACGTCGTTTGCCAACCACACCTCGTCTTCCACGATGATTCGAGTCTTCGCCGGATCCAAGACGTACGCGAAGTCGCGCCTCGTGTAGTCGTGGCTTCCCGCGCACAAATAGCAGCGCTGGGAAATTGAGACATTGCGGCCTATGACGATGCGTTCCAGCGAATAAACGACGGCCCCGTCCCCGACCCAACTCCAATCACCGATGCTGATCTTCCATGGATACGTGATTCGAGCGGAAGGCCTTACGCGAACGCCCACACCGATGGTCGCTCCAAACATTCTCAGCAGCCAATTTCGCCATCGAAACATGAACTGCGGGGACAGGCCGAACAAAGTGGCCTGAACAATCCACCAGCACTGGACGTACGCTGCGGATCTCCCGCGAAATCCCGGCGGCGTGCTGAATTTACTGAGTTCCTGAACCGGCTCACTCATGGATCGACCGCTCGAGCTTCACGCGATTGGCGGCCCGGCGGTAGCGGCCCCGGCGCGTCGCCCTCTAGAATTTGAATGTGACGCCCGCTCTTGCGATGTTGTCATCGTAGCTCAACAGAGCCTGATTCGATTTGCGGCGTTCGGTACGATAGCTGAAATTGAAGGCAAGCGACCGCGATTGCGAGAAAACGAACGGCGTATAAAGGAGATTGAGCTGGGCTGCGTTGATCGAATCGACGCGGCTCCCGACGCTGGCGACAAACTCGTTGACGCCGACGTAATCCTGGATGTCCCGGGAGAGAACGAGCGCAAGGGAGATCTTTTCCGAAGGGATCCAGGTCGGTGAGATGCTTACCGCCTTGGAGACGAAGTAGTCCGACTGCGAGCTCAAGTCCGCCTGAAGATCGCGCGACGTGGCGACCACGAGCTCCGTCTTCTCGGTCGGATGCCAGTCGAGCGTGACGCGCCAGATCTCTCCGGAGAAGGCTCCTATTGCCGTACTCGGGTAGGCACGCCTCAGGTATCCCACGAGCGCTTCGATCTGCGTTTTCTCCGAGAGGACGTCCTTGAACGTCAAGTGGGCGGTATCGTCCCGGTAATCCGGATCGAATGCGACGCCGTTCAAGAAAGAGCTGTGCGAATAGCGCGCGTCGGTGTAGCGGTAGTCCAGATCGAAGCTGGTCGCCGCGCTGGTCGCGTACTCCATCCCAAAATCGACCGCCTTGCGCTTGCTGTCGTTGATCTTGAGCGCGGGCTGGCTCAGCGACACGTCGGTATAGATTACGCCGCCAAACAGCGCCACGTGCGGTCCCACCGCATAACGAGCCGAACCGAAGGTTTCCGATATGTTCACCATGTCGCGCTTGAAGTTGAAAGTATTGTAGAAACCGCCCAATGACCGCGCAAAATCCGTGCCCACCTGGCCGGAGAGCTGGCTGCCCAGCGCCCAGTTCCACTTCAATGCGTCAGTGGTCGAAACATTGTTGAGATCGTCATTGCGCGCGAAACGATTCTCATCGGCGCGCACATCGATCGTGACGATCTGCCTGCCGAGGGACCAAAGGCCATCGAGCCCCAGCGACCCGGTAGTGATGTGATCTTGTCGGCTGGAGTTGGGACCCGCAAGTGCAGCAAGATCAACGCCGCTCGGAGGAAGGCGGAACAGGTTGGTGTCGTACGTTTCCTGTGCAGCGGCAAGAAAGCTCAAGGTATTGCCTTGTTGAGTTATCGTCTCATCGAGCGGCTGCATCGATCTCTCGAGTGTGTCGCGGTTCGCAACATCGCCGACCGCCTTGTTGCAGATCCCGACTGCGAACACGGCCATGAATACTGCCACCGCCACCCCACGGACCGGCGACTTTGGGCGTTCGCTCAGGCCTTCCGCGGGACCCGCAACGTCATCGAGCAAGGACGACAGCTCCGCCATGCCGGCATCGCGCATGCGCCGCGCTTGCTCGAGCGACAGACGCTGCGCGGCCGGAAGTCCCGAGGGATCGGCGCTGAAACTGCGTATCCGGTCGACAGCGGTCGCGATAAAGGACGACTTGACGCAGACGACTCCCGCACCGTGCGACAACATCTCTGCAATCGCACCCCGGTCGCACGCGATCACGTAGACGCCGCTCCGCATGGCCTCATGTATGACCAGCGGCTCAGCCTCATTGGCGTAGTCGCTCGGAAACAAGAGGACATCCAGGTTGTGATAAAAGGCAGCTTTCGCATCGCCGTAAATCGGGCCCGAATAAGAGACGCCGCTCGACGATGCCAGCAGCCTGTCGAATTCCGGTTGCGCCGAGGGTGTCACGGGACCTGCGATGTGACCGCTACAAGGGACTCCGAGGCGTTTCAACTCCGCGAGCACGGCGAAGAATTCCGCGATGCCTTTCTCGAAGGAGACAGCGGATAGATATCCGACCCGCAACGGCAGGCCGACATGCGGTATCCGGAGGTTCTCCGGCGCGGCGCCGAATAACGCCGCATTCGAGACGACTCTCACCTTGGATGGGTCCAGCCGATAGATGCGCGTCAATTCCGAACCCATCCGCCGGCTCAAAACGACGTGCGTCTCGTGCCGGAGCAGCGCGAAAAGAAATCGGTTCAACGGCGAAGGCGCATTGATATACGCGAAGCTGTGATGGTGAATGATCACCCGATGGCGGAATATCCTTCCGAGGAATATATAGGGCCAATCGAGCAACTGACCCATTCCCCCGGACAGCCCGAGGTAGAGATCCGCTTTCTCGTTCCTCATGCACCATAGGCTATAGGCAATGAGATTGGTCAACGGGCGGAACCTCGATGAGAGGCCGTTGCCGGTCCGCGGCGCCCGATTGAAGACGCTCACTGCCGTTCTCGTCTTCAGCAGCTCGAGCATCGCCGCGCAGATATTCGAGAACCCGTGAACCGGGGGCGGCAATGGCGCAACAAATGCCATCTTTTTTTTAGTCATGAGGGATCTCCAACGATCCGCTCGCATCCGTCCAGGATCTGCGACGCGGCGCGATTCGGGGTGAACTCTGAAATTACGTCAAGACACTGCTTTGCAACCGCCACTCTATCCGCGGCCATTTCCGTCGCAGACAACATCGCTTGCGACAGCGCCGCAATGTCTCCAACCTCGAACGAATAACCCGTAACGCCGTCGATAACCAAGTCAGGAACACAACCGCAAACATTGCTGACTACCACGGGGCACCCATAGCTCAGAGATTCATTCACCACCAGTCCCCACGGTTCGCTGTGGCTCGGCAGCACCAACGCCGTGCTCTGAATGAACAGTTCGGCAATCTCGTTGATATTCTTGGCTCCCAAGAACGTCACAACCTGGTCCATATGCAACTCGGACACCCGCGCCGCCAATTCCTCGCGCAGCGGGCCCGCCCCCACCAAATCCAGGCGTACATCGTTCCGTTTGGCATAAAGCTTTGCGAAGGCTTCCAACAAGTCATTAATCCCCTTTTCGACCGAAAACCGGCCGACGTAGGTAAACCGATGCACTTTTCGTGCCGTCGAAGCCTGACTCTCGTAACGTGCAAGTACTTCGGCGGGGTCATATTCGTGAGGCAGCGCAGCAGCCTGGTAGCGGTATATGATTTTGGATTCCTCGGCGCCGTACTTCAGCAGGTATTCTTTGCTGCGAATTCCATAGCAAAAGAAACCGTCGCATCCACTGAAGAACACCCGTTTGGCCAATTCTCTCCAATCCGACTTTGGCCTATCGAACTCGGTCGAGTCGCAGAATACCGCGCGTTTTCGCCGCAGCAGAATGCAGATCAAGAGCATCGCCCAGTACTCTGTGCGGTGGTAGCCGGGCATCACGACGAGGTCCGAGGGATATTTGAAGACGTCTTGAACCAGCGTGATCACTCGGCGCCAAAGCGACGGGTGGCTGTAGGCGCCGCGAAACAAAAGACGGAACGGATAATTGTGATAGGAGAGATCCACCTCTCCAAGCGCCACTCGTTCATCGTCAGTTTCCGCGATTTGGATGAAGGATGTACCGATCCCCCGCGCCATGCTTTGCGCGTACACCTGCGAAAATACTCCACCCTTGTATTTCGACCAGAGGATATTGTGGTAGATCGCAATGTGCATGGAATCCAACGATCATCCTCTGCTTTGGTGATGCAGCGACGCGAGCCCGACTCCCGGCAACGATTCACGCTCCGCGGAACGCGCTTGCACGGCCTCCCGGTAATATCGTTGGCCTATCGGCCGTCGTCCGATCGACAAGCCGGCCGAGGCAGCCAAAAATGACAATAGCGCGCCCGTGCCATAGGCAACGCAAATCATCAACGATCCACGCAGGGTGAACATGAGGAAGACCGCGCCATACATTGCTACCGGGAATGAAACCAAGTTGCCGTCCCCCTTGGCAAGCCGATTCAGCCAAACGACGATCATCGCCAAGCCGGCCCCGTAAAGGATGACGCCGGCGGCGCCAAAATCCATGTAGCCCTCGGCGACCAGAGGGGCCGACAAATTCGTGAACCAGCCGCTATGGTGCATGATCAAGTAATTGCCGATGGCAATCCCGGTAGCTACCGGTTTCCCGTGCCAAACGGCGCTAGGGACGAAGAACAGGAGATCGCCCAACAGCTGATGGCCCCAGCTTATTCCCTGTTTACTGACCATTTCCACGATGGTGTAGGTATTCGCCCAAGCGTCATAGTTGATGGAAAAATAGTGATCCTTGAGCGTTTCGATGACGGCATCCAGTTTCACACCGTGCAGGAATTGCCGATGACTGTGCGTGAGAACGGTGATCGCGGGAAAGATCAACGCCATGCTGGCGACGAGCAATTGCAGGCGCCGGTTGAGGCTGCGTAGCTGCGACTCGAAGGCGACGAATATCAGGCTGAGATATACCGGTCCCAGTCCGCTGCGCTTTTCAGTCAGCGGGTTCTCGGTAATCGCCACGAGCATGACCAACACGGTGAGTACGCAGACGCTGGTGAACACCCATTTCTGGCGGGTTCGCTTCATCTCGTGAAGATAAATCAGAAGCGTGGCCGACGGCAAAAAAAGCAAGAACTTCTTGATCACCAACATGGCCGGGGTGACGGCCGTTGCCTCTTGGTTTTGGTACGGCGTTCTGCCGAGCGCCGCCGTGACGACCACGCAGATGGCCACCATCAAACAGATTCCCAACGGCGTGAATCTCGGCGGCATCGCGGCCTCGGGGTCGGACTCGTTGGCCGCGTTGGCCGCTTCAGCCGCGCTGGCCGCTTTGGCCGTCGACCGCTTCTGCAGCGGCACGTAGACCAAGATGTAACTGACGATGAAAAGAGCGCAAATGAGATTGGTGAACAGCACCCGCCCCGGTAGAACATTTGAGGTGTTGACCAGCGCTCCCGGCGCGCTGAGGAGCTGAATTTTGGGCGAGAGGTCGAGAAAGAGCCAGCAAAAAATGAACGTGACGATGTCCGCCGGCGTCGCCGTGTCCCGAAGCATCCCGAACCGCAGCTGCAAGAGCACGGCGAGCGTCACCGCCATGCTCGATAGAACGTACTCGATGCCCGCCGACGCCATCAAATACACGAACACGACTTCGGTAATGATGATCAGAGCCGCAAGCGCCATTCGAGTACTGTCTGACTCACTCCTTCTATGCTTGATCAATTTCGGCAAACCCGCTAACTACCCAACAAAATGAATGGTAGCGGCGGGCCGACGTGCGGTATCACAGCGACTCGCGAGCCCGCCGGGAAACGTTATGAGCGTGCGATCAGTGTTCATTCATCACGCTCCCAAGTACGCCCACTCCGCTCTGGACGAAATTCTGCATCGCCGCGCTCAGCTCGGCGTGCAATGTGTGGTGGCGCCGGGCGACCACGAGCGCCGCGCCGGCACGCGCGGCCAATATTTGAGCATCTGCGGCTTCCATCGTCGCCGGCGTATCGAGAATGACGAGATCATATTGTTCCGCGAATGAAGTGAGTACCACCTCGAAAACCGGGCGGCCCAACAACTCTTGGGGATTGGGCGGACGTAGGCCGGCAGGCAGCACGAACAAGCGCAG
>Ga0210400_10006306_pt1 | contig 9992 bp, 9 predicted proteins | sample IncBWH26MmetaG_FD_155456 | JGI IMG/M metagenome (GOLD analysis project Ga0210400, IMG submission 155456) | Forest soil microbial communities from Barre Woods Harvard Forest LTER site, Petersham, Massachusetts, United States - Inc-BW-H-26-M | ecosystem: Environmental > Terrestrial > Soil >... | reverse complement strand
GCCAACACTGGCCGTCATGCCTTGGGTGTAGACCTGAGTCGAACTCCAGGGCGTTGCGCAACCACCGCCGCCTCCCAGCGTGGTCACATTCACAGCGCCGCTTGCCGCAGAGGTTCCGGCGGCGTCCGTTGCTTCCACGGTAAAGGTGTAGGTGGTTGAAGCCGCCAGTCCGCTCACGGCGAACGATGTGCCGGTGGCAGTTCCAATGGAGGTTCCATTCTGCAAGATGGTGTAGCTGCTGATGGTGCAGTTCGCGGGAGGAGTTACCGCGTTCCAATTCAAGTTCGTGCCTGAGCTGGTTGTGCCGGACGCCGCCAATCCTGTGGGAGCGCTGGGCTTGGTAGTGCAGGAGCTCGAAAGCGTGGTCACGTTCACGGGTGAACTCGCAGCCGATGTTCCGGCAGCGTCTGTCGCTTTCACTGTAAAGGTGTAGGACGTCGAAGGGCTAAGGCCGCCTACGGCGAAGGTTGTTCCGCTTGCGGTTCCAATCGAAGTTCCATTCTGCAAGATCGTGTAGCTGCTGATGGTGCAGTTAGCGGGAGGAGTCACAGCGTTCCAACTCAAGTTCGTGCCCGAGCTGGTTGTGCCGGAAGCCGCTAATCCGGTTGGCGCGCTGGGCGCGGTTGTACAACTGCCGCCGCCGCTTCCGCCGGTTCCGCTAAGAGCGGATGTTTGCGGACTGTTTGTGGCGTTGTCCGTGACGCTTAGCGTCCCGGTGGCCGGGCCGGATTGAGTTGGGGCAAAGTACACGTAGATGGGGCATGAGCCGTTGGCGGCCACCGAGGATCCGCAATTGCTGGATAAGACGAACGGGCCGCTGACGTTCACATTGCTGATGCTGACGGCGGTGCTGCCTGTGTTGGACAGTGTGAAGGTAGCCCACGCGGTGCCTGTGCCGACCGGCGTGCTGCCGAAGTTGTAGCTTGATGGACTCAGGGTAACTGACGCTTGCGCCAACAGCGAAACCGAGACAAAGACGCAGAGCAGGGGGAAGAAAAGTAAAGCTCGCTTCATTGTAGCTCCTTGATTCGGGGGACGTGCCAGAGCGATCCGCCCGCGGTTGGGTGATTGGGGAAGAGTCCGGCTGCGGTGGCATCGGACCCCGCGTCGTGAGAGTCAGCTATATTTCGCAGTCATATTCGGCGCTCGCGGAAGATTTCCAACTTCCAAACTGCTCTATAGCACTAATAGCGAAGCAGCGTACTCCGCTTAGGCAACCGAGTCAAGGAAATTTTTTCGTTTTGCGGAATCCGAACTGCAACCTCACTCGGCAAGGCGCTAACCACTAGAAGGCGTAGGGCGTGTAAGGGGTGGGGCAGGTTTGTTTCGGAGTGTGGGAAAAACGCGACTCTGAAGCGATCTTGTTACGAAAACCGAACTTGATGCGGAGAGTGGTGGAAACCTATGGTGTAATTCTGTCCACGGTTCCCATAGCCGGTCCCGGAACGGCGCACGGGAGTGACAATGAAGGCTAACTCCGGATTTGCGTCAACTACGTTCTCTGCTTCCGGTATTTCGCGAGAGGTAACTAAGATAGACGACTTATTGAAGACCCCTAAGTCCCGCGCCGGGGTCGATCGAAATCCTTTTCATGTAACAGCCGAGTGCCCGCTTAGCTTCGTCGTTGCCCTGAGCAGCAGCTTGCTGAAACAAATCGTGAGCCTGAACTCGATCCTGCTGGACTCCATAACCGAAGTAGTACATATAGCCGAGGCCGTATTGACCCGGCGGATAACCCTGTTCAGCAGATTTGCGGTACCAGCGAATGGCCTCTGCATAGTCCTGCGGCACTCCTTGGCCTCGGCTATAGATGAAGCCTAGAGCATACTGCGCCGGAACGTCACCTTGTTCTGCAGCTCTTCGGCACCAGCGTGCCCCTTCCGAATAGTCCTGCTGCAGTCCCTTCCCACCGTAGTACATGTAAGCGATCGAGTACTGGGCGTTGACGTTCCCCTGCTCGGCAGATTTGAGGTACCAGCGTGCAGCCTGGACATAGTCTTTGGGAAGTCCCTTGCCGTAGTAATACATCGCGCCCAGTGCGAACTGAGACTTCGCATCTCCCTGCTCCGCGAGGACGCGGTACGCGGCCGCCCGCTTCGCGAGTTGACGATTCTTATGGTCGATGCGAACGAGGATGCCTGCGCCAATCAAAGCCATACAGCTGACGGCCAAAATCGCCCAACGCCTCCTCATCGAACCCCTCCACACACAGACGAAAGAGCAGATTACACCACATGCGGCAGAGTCGAGGGAGCTGGCCCGACTTTGGACGCCTGCCTTCCGCAACTACCGAAAAAGGCTGACAGGTCAATTTACTTCAGGCCAGCTGAAATCGCCTTGGTCAGCGACGCTTTGGCGTCGTCATCATTCAATGCCCACACGTACGCTCCCCCGAGCTTGTGCTTCTTGATGTAGGCCGTTTTCGCTGCCACCGACGCTGGATTGTCATAGGTATAGAAAGTTCCGGTGGCGGGCTTGTAGAGCGTCGCTCCGACTCTGGCGGAGTCATACCAAGCAATGTATCCATTCTTACTCAAAAGATTTTCGATTGTGGAGTAGGTGGCGAATCCGGCCGTCAATACTGTGTCACAACCGGGAGAAGCGGTGGCTTTGTCCGGGTTCGGGCACAAACCCGATCCGTCCGTCAAAAGAACCGGAGCCGGTCCGCTCGCTTTCTGATACAAGCCGTGATTAGCGTTCGGGACGCCGGCCCAGCCCACCGCATATAACGGCAGACCCATCGTGTATTTGGCGGGAGGCACGCCGGCCTTGAGATAGGCCTTCACGGTCACATCGATGTAGCGGTCCTCGGCAAACGCAGGGTCCTCGGCGGTATCGAATAGCGAAGATGCCTCATCGGTCAGCTTGTCGTCGGCACTGGCGTAGTCGTAGCCGTCGATCGTTAGAAAATCCACTTGCGCAGCCGCAGCCTTGAGATCGATGTTGACGTACTTCTTTGGGCTCGCGGGCGAATCGAAGGTCAGAACATATTTTTGGTGGGTTGTTTTCGTCAAAGCAGTGAGTTGGGTGCGGATCTCTTTCAATAGCGCAGTAAAGTTGTCCTTATCTGCAGGGCCGGGAAATTCCCAATCGATATTGAAGCCGTCAAATAAACCGGGAGCCGTGACTCCCGCGCCAACGTTGCCCTTGACGAACATGTCGATGCACGAGGCAGCGAGCGCGGTGCGTCCGGCCGCGCTGGCTGCCGCGGTCACGAAACCCGCGACATTTCCGGATTGTCCGCCGAGAGAGATCAAGACTTTCAGTTTGGGATGGAGCGTCTTCAGTTGTTGGATGGCGCCAAAATTTCCATAGAGTGGCGCGGCATAGGGCTTGCCGTTCACGGTGGGAATGTTCGCGTTCTGGTAAGCGGCTATGGGATCGGCAATGGCGCAGGCTGCCGGAGAAGCCGGGGTCACGTTGCCGAAGGCATAGATCAAGTGTGTCAGTTCGCCGGCCACTCCATTTTTTTCCAGATCTGCAATGTTGTAGGCCGCGTAGTTGATGCCCCATTCTTCGAAGTATCCGCCGAAGATCTTGCCCTGATGGCGCGATTGCGCAATCGACTGAGAGAGGCATGCAGGCAAGAGCAACAGACTCGACACGACTTGGAGCGGAAAGCGCAAGAGACGTCGGGACACGGTAAAGCCTCCAGAGTTGGTGGACTCTCGAAAACGGAGTATAGAACGAGTCGGCCAAGTCTGTTCAGGTTTCACTCAGCTTAACAAGTCTCTTTATAAGAATTGTTCAGCCGGCCGATACGCGTGGGGAGGCACTCTAGTGCCGGCCGCGCACCATGGTCTGACTGTTTACAACACAGATTGTCTTGAAATCGCTTCGCGGCGGAAGATTCCGCTGACCACGTTTGATCGGGAATTGCGGGCGGCCGCGAGTGCGGAAAGAGTTGAATTGCTCGGAGTGTCGCGGGGGGGAGAATCAAAAGCCCCACTTCTCGCAAAGGACGCGAGAAATGGGGCACCCTGCCAATGGGAGGCACCCTATTTCATGGACCAACCGCTATGTTCACAGCGTTGCTGACGACGTTGCCCGCCGAGGCGGTGATGGTTACGGTTCCACTAGTTGTGAGGCCCGCGACTTCCGTAACCGTGCCCGCCGATACCGTCGCCAAATTCGTATTGCTGGAGGTCCAGGTAGCGATATCGCTGAAGGGGAACGAGCCGTTGCAGGTCACCGCCTCTGCCGACAGCGTATCGCTTGGACTATTTGCGGTCAGGGCGGGCGCACTCGTCGGAGTTACCTGGATCGATTGAATGCAGCCCACAGTAACCGTCACCGTCTGCGTCCCGGTTATGGACGGATTCTTGTTGGCTGCTGCTGTTACTGTCGCCGTTCCAGTGCTGACCGACGTGACTAACCCCGATGCCGAGATCGTGGCCGTCGTCGTCGGAGTAATGGTCCACGAGACTGATGGGCTGCTGGTCGTGCTGCCATCATTGTTTGTGGCAAACACCGTCATTTGCACAGTGTTGTTGGTGCTACCGGTCTCGATGGTAGGGGATGCTGGTCCGACAGAAATCGAAGATATGGTCGGGTTCTGGAAAAATCCTGTGCAGCTAAGGCCTAGAGCAAAGGCTGCAAGCGCGGCGAAGGTGCCAGCAAGGCGGAGTTTCTGCTTGGTCGACGACATGGTTATTTGACACTCCTCGGGCGCGCTGGCCTGGCTTGATCCTGCTTCCTGGCCTTGCACTTTAAGTTCAGCGACATTTGCCGCCGCATGGAAGACAGAGCAATCCACGTTTTACGTTACGCTTCCCGCACAACGACCGTTGTAAAAAATTGTAGCAGATTGGAATTGGCCGCAAGCACGCAAGTGACTTTCGTGCGGAGCTGGAACCAGCCCGGCTAATCCCGTATCCACGGGATTAGAACGACGGGGCTGCTGAACCTTGCGGGAAAAATCTGCGGAGTTTTGCTCAGGGCAGGCCAGCCGGGAGGTCATTCGTAAAGTGAGAAAAGGGCGCTGCGAACTAACTAGTTCGCCTTCTTGCCGCGGGCGATGCGTTCGTCAATAGGCTTGCGTCCGGCAAAGCCTTCTTCGGGGCTGTGCCAGTGGGTAATGGAGGTCTCGCCCATTTTCCAGCAGAGCAGTACGATTTCGCCTCCGACTTCGCACGGGAAATCCAGCAGACCGATGTCAATGTCTTTCACCTGGACGCCAATCGAGTCGATTTCGGCAAGAGCGTCTTTGGCGCGCTGCTCGGCTTTGGAGCGCTCAGCTTTGCGGCGGGCGGTGGCCACGACATCGACATGAGTGCCGCCGTTCAGAAAAATGCGGTGCGTCAAAGCCTGCATTTCGCCGTCGATTTCTTCCATCAGTTTCTTGCTGCCGATGGCACTGCGCAGCAAAGATTCGAGCACCGGAAGTAGCGAATGAGCTTCGTCGAGAGTGAAAGTTCGATCAGGCATTTGCTTCTATTCTACCGCATGTGGCCGCGCCGTTTTTAAGAATCAATTTGATGAGCGCCTGATCCCGCAACCGGATCGGTTCTTACATTTACAAGCCGATCAGACATCCAGATCAATCCGGACGGTGAGCAGGTTTGTTCCGAACAGACGCACCGCTCTAGCGTTTGAGGCGCTGCCCGGCAATTGTGTGGCCAGCCAGCGTTGGCGTTCCATGGGGTCGTCGTCTGAAAGTATGTGCGCTGTGCCGGTGTGCCAGCGCATTCTCAACCCTTCACGCAATTTCAGTCGAATGCGCGGGCTTCGGGCGATGTTCTGAACATATCCGGACTTCATGCCGTGCTCTGCGACCAGCCAGAACTCGCGGCCAATGCGTCCGTTGCCTACGGGCGTCCGGCATGGCTTTCCGGTCTTACGGCCGGTCGTTTCCAGTAGCGCGTATCCGGGGGGCGCAAGGCCAACGGCCAAGGCGAACTTGATCGGTGGATTCAATAAGAACTTCTGCAGCGTGTGAACAATCTGGTGCTTCATGATTGCCCGCCATTGTGCGAGGGATCTGGTGGCGAAAAAATTTCGCGCGACCCATCATTCCACAGTTGGATCGGAAAGACCCGTGACATTTGTCATTCGTCACTTCTCGTTTCTCATTTCTCATTTCTTATTGCGATCGGCCGTGGGAAGGATCGGGCGACGTGGCGGTGTCGACATCGACGTGGAGTTGTTGCGCCCCCGAAACTCCCGGAGGATAGCAGTTCCCGTCGCGGCTGTAACTCGAGCAGTGCGCAGCGACATCTGTGCGGCGGGGCGATTGCGCGAACTGCCAGACTTCGGCAAAGCCAACGCCGCTCTGGCCGGGGCTCGGCGGGTGAGCGGGCGGATTGAAAGAAAAAGCGCAGCCGGGGGCGGGCGGACAGGCGTCGTTGATCGCCCAGTAGACAATCTTGCGGCTTCCAGCGCTGGCGCGAATGTCTTCCGCAGTCACGACGTTTTGGTCATCTTTCGAGGCGATGCCGGAGCAGTAGACGCCCGTGCGGAAACCGGCAGCGGCGACGTTATCGACCCAGGCATAGATGTAGGCTTTCTGCTCGGGCAGCATGCGTCCGCCTTGCTCCTGATCGAGGAAGATGACGGTATGCGCGGGAAAGCCTTCTCTGCGGGCGGCAGCGACAGCGGCCTGCGCGTCGGAAACGCCGACTTTCTTTGCGTTGGCGACAGATTTCAGTTCGGCGTAGAGGCGACCGTTGAAGAGCACGAGGAATCCGAAGCCAGCGGATTCGACGGCGGCGCGGTGGCCGCTCCAAGTGTTGGTGCGTTCGCCGGGAGGATTGTTGAGCCAGTAGCCGGTGTAGGAGAAAGTCTGATGGAGAGCTTTCAGGTTGGCGTCGCCGGGGTAGGTGTTGCGGTCGAAACCCAGGTAGGAAGACTGCGCAATTGACGATGCGGAGAAAAGAGCGAGGGCGCAAACGAAAAATGAGAATCTTACGCTCTCATTTAAACGAGCGTGCCTCAGCGGCTGAAGCCGGTTCCACTCACGCGGCTTAAATCGGCACGAGTAAACTCGTGCCCTTCCCGATCTCATTCTCCTAACAGGTGTGTCCATCCAAGAGTTAACCTCCGATATGCACCATCGTCCTCGACGCCGGCACGAAATCCGGTTCGCCGATGTGGTGGCGTTCTTCTTTCTTCTGTACCACTCCGCGGATGAAATCTGCCAGCTCTTCGTCGGTGGCACCGTGGCGCATTTGGGCGTGGAGGTCGTGGTCCCACACAGAAAATAAGCAGGTGCGGATTTTGCCGTCGCTGGTGATGCGTATGCGGCTGCAGTGTCCGCAGAAAGGGTGGGAGACGGGGGCGATGATGCCGATTTCGCCCACGCCGTCGTCGAAGCGGTAGCGGCGCGCGGTTTCCGAACGCGCGTGCGGGATCTCGACCAGTGGGCGGTACTCCGCCATGCGCGCCAGAATTTCATCGAGTGTGACTACGGTGCTCGGCGTCCAGGTGCGGTCTTCTTCGAGCGGCATGAATTCGATGAAGCGCACGATCACGCCTTCTTCGCGCGCGAACATGCCGAAAGGAATGATCTGATCTTCGTTAAAGCCGCGCATCAAAACACAATTCACTTTCAGCGGCCAAAGGCCAGCGCGACGGGCCGAGCGGATTCCGGCGAGGACGTGATCGTATCCTCCGGGCACGCGAGTGATGCGAGTGAAGCGATCGGGATCGACGGCGTCCATGGAGACGGTGACGCGATTGAGGCCGGCGGCCTTGAGCGGTTGCGCAAGATCGGCGAGCAGATGGCCGTTGGTGGTGAGCGCGATATCGAGGGGCTCGCTGTGGTCACGAACAATATCGCGAGGGGCGCTTTGAAAGGGTGCGGCTTCAGCCGCGCCGCTAGCGGGCCTCAGAGAAGATGCGGGCATTAGCCCCTGAGCTCGCAGCTTCGCCAGCTCTCGAACAAAATCGACGACTCCGTTGCGCAGCAGCGGCTCGCCGCCGGTTAGGCGAATCTTGGAGATGCCCATGCCGACCAGCACGCGCGCCATCCGCAGATAATCTTCAAAAGGCAGATCCCCATATAGCGCGCCTTCATTGCCCGTGCGGCAGTAGACACACTTGTAGTTGCAGCGGTCGGTGATGGAGATCCGCAGATCGGTGATGCGACGGCCGAATTTGTCGGTAAGATTTGCCACGAGGTGTCGGATATCAGCTTCCAAGCATTCAGCCCTAATAGAGCTTGCTGGAAGAAGAAAGGGTTCAAGGTTTCGGCGTGCTGAGCGCTTTTTCAATAGCCGCTTGGGCCAGCGGCGCCATGATCTTATATCCGGCACTGTTGGGATGCAGCCCGTCATCGGCGAGATCTTTCTTTAGCATGCCTTTATCGTCGACCATTGCGCTGAAATAGTCGAGATATACGAAGCCATGATTTCCGCAGTAATTCTTGAGCCAGCGGTTCAGCTCAAGGATTTTATCGGGAGACCGTTGGGCAAACAAATCTTGCGCATTTGCCGTGTAGTTGTGCACCGGAAGCACTGAGGAAAATACGATTCGGACCTCGTGCGTCCGCGCTAGGTCGGCGAATGAAGCATAGTTTGCCTCGATATCTTCGAGCCGCATGGGGCCTGTATTTCCGGCAATGTCGTTGGTGCCAGCGAGAATGACCACTACTTTTGGATGCAGGTCAATCACATCTTGCCGAAAGCGAACCAGCATCTGCGGCGTGGTCTGCCCGCCGATGCCGCGGTTGATGTAGGGCTTGCCGGGAAAATATTCGTCGAGATGCCAGATGTCGGTGATGGAGTCTCCGAAGAAGACGACCCGGGTTTCGCGGGATGCAGGCGGTTTGAGCGCGGCGTTGGCTTCGCGGTAGCGGCCGAGTTCGCCGAAGTCGTCGGTAAAGATGGCGATGCGCGAGGTGCGGTATTGGTCGAGTTTGGAGTGGCCGGTGGAGGGGATGCCCAGAGTAGGCACGGTTTGCTGGACGGGCTGCTGAGCGAGGGCAGTAAAAAAAAGTGCGGCCAACGAAATTGAAATGAGCTTTATCTCAGTCTCCGTTCGCAACAAATTCTTTAAGTCGTTTGAGGTCGATGAAAAGGTTTTTTCCTCATCCGTGCGTCGTGCAAGGACGTTGTCGCTCCCGAGGCCTCGCTGCGCTCGGCTGAACGGGCGAAGGCGCCCGTTCCCACACGGGCCTTCCCACGCGAGCCTTCACGCCTACATCCCGTCGTAGTTCGGCCCCCCGCCGCCCTCCGGCGGGACCCAGGTGATGATCTGGTAGGGATCGGCAATGTCGCAGGTTTTGCAGTGGACACAGTTGCTCGGGTTCAGGCTGATGCGCTTGCCGTTGGGCTGCGTGGGATCGTCGAGCATTTCGTAGACATTAGCGGGGCAGAAATTCTGGCAGGGGCTGCCGAATTCCTTCACGCAGCGCGTGTTGCAAATGTTCGTGTCGTGAATGACCAGGTGCGACGGCTGGTCTTCTTCATGCTTTGTACCGGAGTGGTAGAGATCCGTCAGTTTGTCGAAGACAAGCTTGCCATCATTCTTTGCGGGGCCGAGAAGGTGAGCCTCATTGCCGCCATCGGCGGGCAGTTCGGCGAGCTTGTGCATATGCTCGTGTCCGGCACGTGCTGGATAACGGTTGCGCAGGCCGCGTCCGCCGGTGACCATCTGCAGCGCGGTGTGGAACATTCCGGCATACATGCCGTGTTCGAATCCCTGATGCATATTGCGGACTTTCCAGAGTTCGTCTTTGATCCAACTGGAGTCGATCTTCTTTTGGTAGGCGCTTAACGTCGCGGCTGATGAATCGTCCTTCGTGAGCGCTTCAAATGCAGTTTCGGCGGCGAGCATGCCGCTCTTGATCGCGAGATGAATTCCCTTGAGCCGGGCTGAGTTTAAGAAGCCGGCGGAGTCGCCGAGGATCATCCATCCATTGCCCGAGACGGGCGGAATCGCCCACCAGCCGCCGTAGGGCATCGACTTCGCGCCGTAGCGAATCATCTTGCCGCCTTCGAGCAGTCTGGCGACGAAGGGATGCTGTTTGAAATCCTGCAGCACGTGCTGCGGGT
>Ga0210400_10006305_pt1 | contig 9992 bp, 12 predicted proteins | sample IncBWH26MmetaG_FD_155456 | JGI IMG/M metagenome (GOLD analysis project Ga0210400, IMG submission 155456) | Forest soil microbial communities from Barre Woods Harvard Forest LTER site, Petersham, Massachusetts, United States - Inc-BW-H-26-M | ecosystem: Environmental > Terrestrial > Soil >... | reverse complement strand
CGATCCCGGATTTCCGGTCGTCGAGCCTCCACGTTGACCGTGAGCGTGTCAGCTTAGCGATCGACGGTCTTACTGTTTCGCGCTTCCCATGGGCCCCGCCAGTTCACCTTTCAACATCGAACTGCGGAGCACGGTCCTCCAAACTGCCTCTGCATACGCATCGCTTAGCGAACCTGTGCCCGTAAGTAGTCGATAGTAGAGTCCTCCATACAGCGCATCGAGCAGCACGTCTGGATCGGTCGTAGCCGGCAGTTCACCCGCGAGTATCCCTGCTTTTATGACCACCTGAGCCGCAGCGCGGCGCTTCATGATCCAACGGTCGCGGAAAGCCCTCTTCAACTCAGGATCGAATTGAGCTTCAGCAAGCAGGGAACGGATGAGCAATCCTGGCCGTCCACGAAATGCGCGTGCCAACAGCTTCATCTGTATTCGTAGACTTTCGAGCGCGCTCGGAAGCTCGGGAAAGGCAATGCCCGGACCGACCTCTGCAAGAAAAGCGTCCATGATGACGGTGGCCTTATTCGGCCAGCGACGGTAGATCGTTGTTCGCGCTACATGCGCCTCTGCTGCAATGGCTTCCATACTTACCGATCGGAATCCTGTCCTCTCGACCAGACGCAGGGCCGTTTTCAGAATGCGGACGTCGGCGTCCTTGTCCCTGGGTCGTCCTCGGATGGGCTTCCGGCACTGTGCTGAGTTAGGCATGTGTAGTCGCCTTTCGCAGTTTCTGTATCTTTACGCTACACCGTGCATCGAATATATGCCAGGGAATACGCGTTCGACTCGTTGGATGACAAGGGGCCACAAGTTTGGAGCTTCTTCTGAATTGAGAAAGGCAGTGTACACGCTATGACTCAGCTGTTTGATCCTCTCGCGATTCGGGATATTACGTTTGCGAACCGCATATTTGTTTCGCCTATGTGCCAGTACTCCAGCACGGACGGATACGTGAGCGACTGGCATTTCGTGCATCTGGGTAGCCGGGCAGTGGGAGGCGCTGGACTGGTTCTTACTGAAGCAACTGCAGTTCTTCCCGAGGGCCGGATTAGTCCGCAGGACTTGGGCATCTGGAGGGACGATCACGTTGAGCCGCTCGCTCGAGTCGCGCGGTTTATTCATGAGCAGGGCAGCGTCGCTGGGATGCAGTTGGCGCATGCCGGTCGCAAGGCGAGCACTTACGCGCCGTGGGCAGGCGACGGAACGGTTCCTGAGAGCGAAGGGGGTTGGAGCAATGTCGTTGCGCCGAGCGCGTTGCCTTTCGCTGATGGCTATCCGATGCCGCGAGCGCTTTCTATTGATGACATTAAGAACATCGTTTCCGCGTTTGCCGCCGCCGCACGTCGTGCCTGCGAAGCAAGCTTCCGTGTTATTGAGATTCACGCCGCTCATGGATACCTGATTCAAGAGTTTCTGTCGCCGCTTAGCAATCAGAGAACAGATCCTTACGGTGGCTCCTTTGAGAATCGCACTCGAGTATTGCGCGAGATCGTTGCCGCCGTTCGAGGTTCGTGGCCGGAGGGAGCACCACTGTTCGTGCGCATTTCGGCTACCGATTGGATCGATGGCGGCTGGGATATTCAGCAGTCGGTTGAACTTGCCCGCCAACTAAAGGAACTTGGAGCAGACCTGATCGATTGCTCTTCTGGAGGCAATGTACCGCATGCAAAGATTCCGGTCGGGGCGGGTTATCAAACGCCATTTGCGGAGCAGATCCGCCGGGAAGCCAACATCCTGACCGGTGCGGTGGGGATGATCACATCACCGGTTCAGGCCGAGCACATCCTCGGTACGGGACAGGCGGACGCAGTCATCATCGCCCGCGAACTCCTGCGAGATCCGTATTGGCCACTGCAGGCAGCGCGTGAGCTGGGGCAGCCAATTTCGTGGCCTGTCCAATATCTGAGGGTTGCGCCGGAAGGCTCACAAGCCCGCGTTGCGGTAGACCTCAAGAATCTGGAGTCCTGCTTCGAGGAACAACACGCGATTCCCTGAGCGCTGACCCTCGATCCACGCCGGAGACCGACCAACTCAAAGAGGTTGAAACGTAGGCCCTGTCCGGAGTCCCTATGCCTACTCTCGCTAAAACGCACGGAGAGACACAGTGAAAGCAATAGAGCTTCTTGAAACTGGAGGTCCTGAGGTCCTTCAGCTACGGGAGACGCCCATACCCACCCCCGGCGATGGCGAAGTACTTATCCATGTCGCGGCCAGCGGGGTGAACTTCATTGACCTATATGTTCGGGAGGGCCGCTATGGTAATAAGCCACCCTTCATTCCTGGGCAAGAGGCGGCGGGAACTGTCGTCGCTCTTGGCGCGAGCGTCTCTCATCTCAAGGAGGGGGACCGCGTAGCGTGGTGCAGCATTCTCGGAACGTATGCTGAATACGCTTTGGCTCTCGCCAGTCGGGTTGTGCCCCTCCCGGCAGGTATCAGCTTGGAGCAAGCGGCTGCTGTTTTGCTTCAGGGTATGACTGCGCACTACCTCTCACACTCTGCCTACCGTATTCAGTCAGGCGACGAGGTGCTAATCCATGCAGGTGCCGGTGGAACTGGTCTTCTCCTTACACAAATGGCGAAGCAACGCGGTGCTAGGGTGCTGACCACGGTATCCAACGAGGAGAAGGCAACGCTATCGCGTCAGGCAGGTGCTGATGAGGTCGTCCTTTACATGCAATCTGATTTCGCAGCTGAGGTAAAGCGACTAACCGATGGGCGTGGGCTGGCGACTGTCTATGACTCGGTCGGCAGGGGCACCTTTGAGCAGTCGCTGACCAGTCTTAAGCCTCGCGGAACGCTTGTATTGTATGGTTCGGCTGGAGGCGATGTTCCACCCTTGGATTTGATAAGGCTAGCTACGCTTGGCTCGTTATACGTTACACGTCCGATTCTGAGGGATTACACGCTTACGCGTGAAGAACTCGTGATGCGAGCCACAGAAGTCTTTCACGCTGTGGCGACGGGGAAACTCCACCTTCGAATCGAGAACACGTATCCACTTGGGGAGGCTGCCCAGGCGCATTGGGACCTGGCTAGCCGCGTGACGACAGGCAAGTTGCTACTAATTCCGTAACCGGGGGCGCAGTTGTCGGATCACATTCTTCCCGGATTTTGGGACCAGACATAAGGGAGTTGAGGCATGACATCGTTCCAGAAGCCGACGGTACTCGTTCTCGGCGTTAGCGGCCAGATCGGAAGGTTCGTCCTTGAGCACCTTGATAGATTCCCGGAGACACTAAAGGTCCGAATCACCGCACGCAGACCGGAGCAGGTTGCAGGCCTACAGCAACAAGGTCGTGATGCTGTCCTTCTTGACCTGGACAATCCCACTACTTTCGCCACAGCTCTCCATGGCGTGGAACGAGTCTTTCTGCTTACCGGATACACAGTCGCGATGCTGGCCCAGAGCAAAACGTTAGTCGACGCAGCAAGGAAAGCGCGCGTCCAACACATCGTTCACCTGGGCGTCTTTGGACGGTGGGATTGCACCGATCCACACATCGCCTGGCACCAACTCGTAGAAACTTATATCGAGGCAAGTGGCATCCGTTGGACGCACATTCACCCAAACATGTTCATGGAGCAGATTCCCAAGTTTATGAAGATCCGGAACGATAGATTTCCAATCTTCTGGGGGCCGGGCCGGATGGGTTGGATTGCAGCGCAGGACGTTGGTTCCGTGGTAGCTACTGTCCTTCGGGAAGGCCCGGCGAAGCATGGTGGGCAGAACTACTGGCTCAGTGCCGAGATAGCCGGTGGGGAGGAACTCGCCACAATCTTCTCGGAGGTTCTTGGGCGCCCGATACGCTGCGACTACAAAAAGCCCAAGGACTTCGCTGCGACGATGGAACTCACTGGCGACTACAGCGTTGAACCCTGGTACGCAGCGGGAGCGTTGGAGTTTCTGAAGCAATTCTCAGACGGTCGCATGGGCGATTTCGGAACCGTCAGAGACGATACTCCCTACCTGACAGGAACGACGCCGCGGAGTCTCCAGCAGTGGGTCCAGGACAACCAGCTAGCACTGTTGGGATAGGTACCTTCACGATCCATCGGTTGTGTGACCGAATTTCACTCGGGGTGCCAAAGGAGGCTGATGAAAATTCACGGCAGAATAGCGCTCGTCACTGGCGGATCGCGCGGCATAGGGCGCGCCTCTGTCTTGGTTCTTGCCGCTGCAGGTTGCGACGTCGCAGTCAACTACGTGCATGCCCGCGATGAAGCCGAGTCTCTGGTTCGTGAGATAGTCAGTCGCGGCCAGCGCGCACTCGCCATACGGGGTGATGTCTCACGTGAAGCCGATGTGGAGCAACTTGTCCGCACGGTCCAACAAGCTCTCGGTCGCATCGACATCCTTGTAAACAATGCCGACAATGCCGGCCGCAAGCCTCTCGCAGAGCTTAGCCTCGCCGACTGGAACGAGACCATTACCACTAACCTCACCTCATCCTTCCTGGTGTCGCAGGCAGTCCTGGCCGGCATGCGCCAACGCCAGTGGGGACGTCTCATCTTCCTCTCCTCCATCGCCGCCCAAACCGGTGGAGTGATTGGCCCGCACTATGCCGCTAGCAAAGCCGGCATGCTCGGCCTGATGCATAGCTACGCTAGTCTACTGTCCAAGGAGGGCATCACCGCCAACGCGATCGCTCCAGCGCTCATAGAGACCGATATGATTCGCAACTCCAGCCGCATCCAGCCCACTCTTGTGCCAGTAGGTCGCTTCGGAACTGCCGAGGAAGTCGCTGACGCCGTCCTGCTCCTGGCCACGAACAGCTACATCAACGGTCAGACTATCAACGTTAATGGAGGCTGGTACATGAGTTAGTTAAGTCCACCCCACTCCTGCTGAATCCTCTTGGCCGCGAGATACTGCGTCAGCCGGCTGTGTCCGGCTTCGAGTGCGCCCGCGAGTTCTTCGACAGCCTTGGTCGCGTGTTCTACGATCTCATGGGAATTCATTTCTTTCGTTCCTCCTCCAAAAGGTTCTTGTTGTTTGCCCTCCTTGGCAGCGCAGTCCGCTACCAAGAAGAACAATTGCTCTTCCTGGCGGTGGGTTGGCGCTCAGCCGCGTGTGCCGTCAAGGACGCGGTTTTGGCGTTCATCGGAGCGCAGCGGAGATCCTTGACGGGAGAAGCGCGCGGTCTGAGCGCACGGTTTCAGCAGGAAGGGCAAAGGAGGAGACCAAGGACGGTTACCTGGAGAGATCGAATTGGCGGTGAATGACGGTAAGGTCCGAGGCGGGACGGAGGATTACTTTTTGCCGAAGGGAAGACAATCCCGTGGATAAAATCGGGAGGGCGGGCTCCGTGCGTCCTGTGTGTTATGGCGAGGTACCGCGGTTCGTACGTGGCCAATCGATGCGCCAGCGCCGACCCGCTAGCGGCGCCCAAAAGAGTTGTTTTGGCGGAGTGCCTCTCGAATGGTGATAGAGCGCAGCGGTGCGTTCGTAGAAGCCGCGCGTGTGCCAGGAATCGCGAAATCCAAAACGGTGGAAGTCCAGATGATGGCAGAACTCATGACAAAGAGTGCTCAGAAACGTTCCGAAGGAGGTGATCTCTTTGCGAATGGCCGTTCTCATCCAGACCCGGATCAGCATCGTCGTTGGGTGGTAGTCTCCGAAAAGCTCGATCGCGGAGTGTTCCCGGACGCGCAGGGGTCTAGCGGCAAGCACTCGGACGGCGCAAGTCCGGACTTGGTAAAAATCGGAGGCGGTTGTGAGAAACTCTGCGCAGGCTCGGCGAACGTCTGCTATGGCATCCGCCTTCATTGCCGACTCGATGGTCTCGGCAATCCTCGGCAATCGCCCGTCTCCTGGCAACGCGAGTGTCTTTAGCCGGTCACTGTGGGCAAAGAATTCGCGATTTTTCTTGCGTGGTGGAGGGTCGGTCAACATCCCAAAGCATATTTTGCAATAAATCGAGGTTTCCTTCACGGCCATCCGTGCTGCCGCTAATTGGCGGCATCAGCGAAGGCAGAGCAAACCGATCTGGCGGAAGCATCCGGGGTGACAGATTTACTCATCCGACCGGGAAAACGCCGACACTCACGGACCTACGTATATATGTATATATAAGGACCGGAGCAACTATAAGGACTGGGGGGAGATTGGTCTGGGCTGCGCAGCTCGATTTGTGCAAGTGCTTGAAAAGAATGGCCTAAGGACGAGAGTCCGAGGGCAGCGTGACAGGGGCGCCGTGACAGTGTGGGATTCTAACCAATGACGGGGCAGCGTTCTAACCAACTGAACTACGTCCCCAGCCGTGGAATCAACAACTTACGTTAAATCGTTGCAAAGAATGGCTTTGCAAGATTTGCATACAGCGCACCCTTCGCTTGCGGTGCATACGGTAGCAGCTGTCCCTGCCAAAACCGCCCATAAACCGCCCATAAAAATCGGTGCGCTCATGCAGGACTCATACTAACACAGTTGCGTTTCTTCGTCATGTTCACTCAGGTCTTTTCGCATGCCGAGTAGGGCTGCGGCAGGGAAGTGAACGGAGTTTTCCGTGGGGCCACGCTTCGTGTGAACCTGGTGAAAGCTGTTGCGTGGTCAGTTCAACGAATAGCCGACTTTTCGACAAAGTTGGAGCAAATAGGTACTATGTGAGCATCGAGAATTATTTCGGGAAATGGGCTGAGGATAAAGATGCGGCAATAAGTTTTCGGGATAGGGATCTTATCCCAGCGATTCAGGAAGGCAAAAGGATTGAACTTGATTTCCGTGGAGTTGAGACGGTTCCCCACAGTTTCTTGAATGCACTCCTGGCTACTCCAGTACAGCGACTCGGCATAAAAGCCTATCAATGGATTCGCATATATAACGCAACTGGCTCCATACATGAGATTATTCGCACCATATTCGAGGCCAATTTACCCGAGCTAAAATGAAGTACATCAAGGCGTTGTGCTTTAGGCGATAGGTAAGAATTGAGACGCCTCGCGGTGTTTGAACAGGCTCATTCAGAAATATCTACGACATATTGTGAAGGAAGCCGTTGTTGCGCCACGCTCCCACTTAGAGTGGCGAGCTAAAAAAATGATTTGGTTAAGTCGCAAAGCATTTAGCAGACGCTGTCGCCTGGCCCAGCATGAAAGTGGTTATCGGAGAAGTGGATCTGACTCCATTTGACTCCAATTGAACTGAGAAGCGGGTGGTAACGCCTTTGTTTGGTTCATTCGGATTTGTTCGATTCCCATCGCCCGCTCCAGAAACCCTGATGACTCAGTTGACCTTACACGGCTAAGCTCCCTGAATCGGACATGAAACTGGCCCTTTTTGGACGGTAGTTGGACGGGACTGAAGTCAATTGGACGGTCTGTTTTCCGTTAACTCATTCACTGCCCAGACCAAAGCCATTGCGATGCTTCTAACGCGAGGCCCACTGCTTACAAGCCGTTCGATCTACTTTGCCAAATGTCGCCAGGGAAATGGCCAATCGAACGGAATCAGCACCTTGGGTTTCCTCTAGCAAACCCTAAGACGCTGAACTGGCGGCGCTTGCCTTTAGTTGGAACCAGCCAACATTCGCTGTCACAGGAATGCCGCGCGCAACTTTCCAGTGTGACCAGGTGGAGGTTTCATGCCTACGAACGGATCACTCCTGGTGAACGCGCATTGCGCTGGCGCCAGCGTCTGCGCTCAGCAGCCCCCGTCGCGTGGCCTCAAGAAGATGGGCAAGGGTCTGTCGCGAAGTGCGCCGGATGAGAGGGTTGACGAACCAGGCGAAGATCGCGGGCACATCTCGGCTAAGCGCAATGGATTCCACCTGCATGTAGACTCCGCCGTCCTTTTCTTCTAGCCGCCAGTAATTGTTCACACGCCAAAGATGCCCATGCTCCTGGCCAACGGGCAACTCCGGGCTTTCAGGTTGCTCGGGATGCTCCAGTTCAGCGATTCGCGTGGAGACTGCCCGGCTGATTGCATGCGTAGCATCGATCCTGGTGTAGTGAACTTCGAGTTCGGTGTTGAAGGAAACGCGGCGCGGGGAGTCTTTGTAAAACTGCAGATAGATTTTGAATTGGACCAGGAGATAGGAGAGGCGCCAAGACCAGAGCCGTTTACTGTGGAGGACGTTCCGATCTGAATCTCATGCAAGAAGGGCGAGAAGTCAGTACGGAAGCAACAGATCTAATATTGTCAGAGCGAGATGATTTGAAATTCCCGACCGGAGCATCGGAAAGGATCCTGTATTTGTCAGCACCTAATCGCAGAACCTGGGCATCCAATATGCAGTAGATGAGAGGAGAACCAAAGCAATGGCAAAAAATAGTGCGGGTGCAGTTCAAGCAGAGACCCGAGGAACAGATACTTCGGAAATCGCTAGCGGCCTTAGCCGCGACGGTGTCGCGGAGATAACGAGCGAGCTTCGGCCGTTGCTTGCCGACGTATTCGCGCTCTATCTCAAGACGAAAAATTTTCACTGGCACATAACTGGGCGCCACTTCCGCGATTACCACGTTCTGCTCGATGAACACGCAGAGCAAATCTTTGATATGACGGACGATGTTGCCGAGCGAGCGCGAAAACTCGGCGGCACCACGCTTCACTCCATCAGTGACATCGCAAAGCACCAGCGGCTGAAAGACAACAACAACGCATCCAACACTCCTGAGGACATGCTTCGAGAGCTTCATTCCGACAACCGGGAACTGACGCGATTCTTGCGCGCCACGCATGAAGTATGCGAAAAGCACAACGATGTCGCGACGGCCAGCCTGATTGAAAACTGGATCGATCAAACTGAGCGCCGCACGTGGTTCTTGTGGGAAATAGTCAGTGACCGATAGGGGTGCTGGAAACACGCACCGCTTCAACAGCCCAATTTTCGGTTAAAGCATCCGGAAAAACTTGTGCCAGTTAAAATCAGTTGAATGTTGCTGGTCCACAAAGTTATTTCGGCTGAGCGGTCAATTGTGCTTCCAATTGTCACGGGTGGCTCTGTTTTCAATCGCAACGGCAGGGAAGTCCTCCAATTGGGTCTGCTGCGCAAAGTTGCCCTTAGTAGCTTCCTCGATGACCAAGCCGGGCGGAGTCCTATCCGGTAACAGCTGACGAATGTAAAGACGCTCGACTTTCGCGGCAAGGGTCGGCGTGAGCTTTCCTCTTCGAGAGAGCTCGATGTTTTTGTTATTCGTGACAAAGGCTTGTCGGATGCTTTGCTCAAGTGGGTGATTCTGCCCAATCCCTCGAAAATGATTGACAAAGGCACGGCTGCTTCGGTCTCCTCGCTGGCCTGTGAGGTCAAAGACCACATCCGCGATGTCACCCATGATTTGAGGAGCATCGCAGTTGAGCAAGGTGACCTCCTTGCGCTGGATGCTCCGACGGTCGAAGAGCCATCTTGGCTGCAGGGAGTCCATGAAATCGGCCTTGGCGTATCCACGAGCGATGTTCCGGTCCTCCGCAGCGTCCACCCAAGGCATCGGCGAAAGAACGAACGTAACACGACCGCACGCGGCGAGTTCTTGTAGTTGATTCCTATATTCTTCCGGCTCTTGAAGTGCCGTTGCGATGAAGTTATGGTCGAAGTAGATAATGGGCACTCATTCGCGCCGCAGATCCGACGGCTGCAGCGGTGAAAGGAAGCACGACGACCAGAGGAAACCAACGAACAGGGTGAAGTAGGATCGGAATCGATGCTAAGGCGACCGCTGGAGGATGGTAGGCGTGAATCAGACTGACGACGACAAACGCAGCGATCATGGCGAGCACCGCTATCCCGAGACCGCGGCCAAAAAAAACTGATTCCCGTCCCCACGGCAGCCGCAAAAGCGGCTCCGATTGAGGAGCCGCTTGCGGTTGCAACCATGCGTTGGAACAGATATTGGGGATCCTTCAGTTCCCCCTCTGCGAATTCAAGTCAGCCGCGTATTCCTCCTCCACGCCAGGGCGCCGTATCACCGTTAGACCGCTATTGCCCAAAAGGAAGACGGTACCTGTTTCTTGTCTTTCCAAACGCTGTTTCACGCCTTCGACAGTAGCAAGCGAAGCGGGT
>Ga0210400_10006303_pt1 | contig 9994 bp, 6 predicted proteins | sample IncBWH26MmetaG_FD_155456 | JGI IMG/M metagenome (GOLD analysis project Ga0210400, IMG submission 155456) | Forest soil microbial communities from Barre Woods Harvard Forest LTER site, Petersham, Massachusetts, United States - Inc-BW-H-26-M | ecosystem: Environmental > Terrestrial > Soil >... | reverse complement strand
GCGATTCACGAACTTCTCACAAACGTCAAAGTTTGGGGACAAAATCGGGGCCGGCGGCGAATTCGGTTTGTTCATCGCGGACCGGTTCTCGCTCGAAGCCGCGGCATCGCTAACCAACACGCGCACGAGCACCGGGCAAGGCGCGTCGTACACCCCGCTCGCGATCCGCCTGCTCTACCATCAGCCACTCAGCAGCGATCGACTCGAGGGCCTGGTGGGCTTGGGCTACACGCACAACTTCTACGGCCGCGCCAAGGGGGGCGGCGATGACGGCGTTGGTGCGCTCCTCGGCGTCGAGGCGTTTGCGACGTCGTGGCTAGGCCTACGCGTCGACGCCACGCTCGACTACGCGCCGTATCCGTTCCAGTTCAGGGGCAACGACATCACGCGCTTCGGCGTGCAAGTCGGGATCGTGTTGCGCACCCCGCACCACTCGGAGGCCCCGCCCCCGCCCCCGCCGGCGCCCGCCGCGGCCGCTCCGCCGCCACCTCCACCCCCGCCACCTCCGCCAGCAGCAGCGCCCGAGCCGGCACCGCCGCCCGCGCCCGCGCCAGCGCCGCCACCTCCAGCGCCCGTGGCGCGCAGTCTCGTGCTGGAAGGCGTCACGTTCGAGGTGAACCAGGCGGTGCTCCAGTCCCAGTCGAGCGCGACGCTCGATCGGGTCGCCGCGAGTCTCGTCGCCAACCCGGACACCCACGTCGAAGTGGCGGGCTACACCGATAACACCGGGTCACCCGCGGCCAACCTGCGCCTCTCCCAGGCGCGCGCCGACGCGGTCCGCACCTATCTCATCTCCAAAGGCGTGGCGCCGGACCACATCGTCGCCAAAGGCTACGGCCCCGCCAATCCGGTCGCGTCCAACGCGACGGCCGCGGGCCGCGCTCAGAATCGGCGGGTGGAGTTGCACAAGATCGGCTAGACTTTGAGTACGAGGCTGCCAGGAACAAGCCCTGGCAGCCTCGTACTCTTATAGTATGGCTGGAGCCGTTCTGATGACCGATCTCATGGAAGACTGCGTCCCGCCGCACGGCCCCACGGTGGACGTTGTCACGCGGGAGCCCGATCCGCCGCTGCCGCCGCGGACGGCGTCGCGCGTGACGGCCGTGATTCTGGTCTTTGCGACACTGTATTTCGCCAAGGCCTTTTTTGTGCCCGTGGCCATGGCGGTCGTCCTGTACATCCTGCTCATGCCGCTGGTGCGCTCCCTGACGCGACGCGGCGCGCCGCGGGCGGTCGGGGCGGGGATCGTGATGGCGGTGGGCGTCACGGTGCTCGGGCTCGCGGCGTACGAGCTAGCCTCGCCGGCGCGCAACTGGCTGACGTCGACGCCGACTGCGGTGAACACCGCGGCGCGCAAATGGCACGCGCTTTCGATGCCGCTCGAGAAGCTGTCCAATGCCGCCGACCGGATCGCGGAGGAGACGACGGTGGGCGGGGCGCGGCGGCCGACGCCGGTCGTGGTGCAGGGGCCGAGCTTGAGCAGCCGGCTCTTTGGCACGACGGAGTCGCTGCTGGCCGGTGGGCTCGAGGTGGTGATCCTGCTCTACGCGCTGCTGGTCGTCGGCGATCGGTTGCTGCTCCGCGTCGTGCACGCCATTCCGCGGTGTCGCGATCGGCAGCGGGTGATCACGATCTCGCGTGCCGCCGAGGCGCTGATCTCGCGCTATCTGTTCCTGACGGCGGCGATCAACATCGGGGAGGGCGCGCTGGTCGCGGTGGCGATGGCCGCGCTCGGGATGCCGACGCCCGTGTTGTGGGGCGCGTTTGTCGCGGTCGCGGAGTTTGTGCCGTACGTCGGGATGATCACGATGACAGGCGTGCTGTCGATCGCCGGCCTCGCGTACTTTGACAGCCTGTCGCACGCGCTGCTCGTGCCGGCGTCGTATCTGGTGATCAACTTCATCCAGGGCAATATCGTCTCACCGTTGGTGATGAGCCGTCGCTTGACGCTCAACCCGGTGGCGATCTTCCTGTCGTTGGCGCTGTGGTGGTGGCTCTGGGGCGTGGCGGGTGCGTTCCTGGCTGTGCCGATGCTGGCCGCGCTCAAGATCTGCTGTGACCACGTGGACTCGCTCGCGGCGGTGGGCGCGCTCCTTGGTGATCCGTCGATTCCGGAGCCTGTCGCGGCGGCGGCGCCGGCGGTAATCACGAGCGCTGCCGACAGCGTCTCCCTGGTCGCTTAGAGCCCTCGCGATTCGACGGTCAGCGACGCCAGAAGCGTCAGTGCCTGAAGTGGCGTCAGGGTATTGACGTCGATCGCTTGTAAGCGCGCGACGAGCGGGTGGGGCGGCGCGAACAGCGTCAGTTGCTGGGGTTGGGGCTCGCTCCGCTGGCGCACGAGTTGTTCACTTTCCAAGATGTGCAGCACCTCACGGGCCCGGGCGAGTACCGCGTCCGGGAGGCCCGCCAGGCGCCCGACCTCGATGCCGTAGGAGCGGTCGGCGCCGCCCGGGATCATGCGGTGCAGAAAGAGGACGCTGTCCCCGGCTTCGCGCACGGCGACCGTGAAGTTCCGCACGGCCGCGAGCTCGCTGGCGAGTTGGGTGAGCTCGTGGTAGTGCGTGGCAAAGATCGTCTTGCAGCCTAAAGCCGAGTGCAGATGCTCGCTCACGGCCCAGGCGATGGACACGCCGTCGTAGGTCGAGGTGCCGCGGCCGATCTCGTCGAGGAGGACGAGACTGCGCGCCGTCGCCGTGTGGAGAATGGCGCTCGTCTCGGTCATCTCGACCATGAACGTCGACTGGCCGCGCACGAGGTTATCGCTGGCGCCCACGCGGGTGAAGAGGCGATCGGCGATCCCGATCGACGCGCGCGTGGCCGGGACAAAGGCGCCCGTCTGGGCCATGAGGACGATCAGCCCGATCTGGCGGAGGATCGTCGACTTGCCCGCCATGTTGGGGCCCGTGAGAATGATGACGCGCTCGTGCTCGTTCAGGCGGACGTCGTTGGGGATGAACTGGTCGCGCGGCATCATGCGCTCGACGACCGGGTGGCGGCCGCCGACGATCTCGAGGGCGAAATCGTCGGTGATCGTCGGGCGGACGTAGCGCTCACGCTCGGCGACTTCGGCGAACGTCGACAGCACGTCGAGCTCGGCGACGCAGCGGCCGACGGCCTGGAGGCGCGCCACCGCGGCGCCGGTGCGGGCGCGCAGCGACTCAAAGAGGGTGCGCTCGAGATCCTCGATGCGCTCGGCCGCCGTGAGGACGCGCTCCTCGTATTCCTTGAGGGCAGGGGTGACGTAGCGTTCGGCGCCCGTGAGGGTCTGACGGCGCTGGTAGTCGGCTGGGACCGCCGAGCGATTGGCGTTGGTGACCTCGATGAAATAGCCGAAGACGCGGTTGTAGCCCACCTTGAGCGAGGCGATCCCCGTGCGGGCCCGCTCGGCCGCCTGGATCTCGGCGATCTTGTCCTTGCCTCCGTCGCGGAGGGCGCGGAGCGCGTCGAGCTCGGGGTCGACGCCGTCGGCGATGGTGGGCTCATCGCCCAAGGCCGGCGGTGGCTGCTCGACGATGGTGCGGACGATCGGGTCCCCAAGGTCGGCGCAGGGATCCCACGTGGACACCGTGGGAGTGAAGGCCGTGCTGGTGAGGCGCTGGAGCGCGGCGGCGACGGCTGGGAGACGGCCGATGGAGTCGCCGAGTGCGCGGAGCTCGCGAGGGGTGGCCCGGGCGGCCGCGGCTTTGCCGGAGAGGCGCTCGACGTCGCGGACGCCATCGAGCGCGTCGCGGAGGGCCGCTCTCGCGAGCGGGTCGGTGGTAAGCGCTTCGACCTGATCGTGGCGCGCCGTGATGCGGGCGCGGTCGGTGAGGGGGGTGAGGAGCCACTGTCGGAGGAGACGGGCCCCCATCGGTGTCGCGGTGCGATCGAGGACATCGAGCAACGTGCCCGCGGTCTCGCCGCCGCGGAGGGATTCGACCAGCTCGAGGTTGCGACGCGTCATCTCGTCGAGTGGCATGACGCCACCGGCGCGTTCGATCACGGGGCGGGCGAGATGCGGAAGGCCGCCCGGTTGGAGCTCGCGCAGGTAGCGGAGGAGCGCGCCCGCGGCGCCGACGGCCGGGTCATCGCCAGCGCCAATGCCGAACGCATCGAGCGAGCTCACGCCGAACTGCCGCGCGAGGTCGGCGTGGGCATGGGCCGGCTCGAACTCCCACGGCTCGCGCTCGGTCACGAGCACTTCGTCCCCGTACACGCCGGGCGTGTCGCGGGGCACGAGGACCTCGCGCGGGGCGAAGCGGGCGAGGACGGCCGGCGCATCACCAGCGGATGCCAGGGCGAGACGAAATTCGCCGGTCGAAACGTCGGCCGCCGCGATCCCGGTGCCACAGACGGCGCACAGGAAATTGTTGCGTGCCCCATCCAGGAGCTCGTCGGCGAAGACGGCCCCCGGCGTGACGGTCTCGATGACGCCGCGGCGCACGGGGCCCTTGGCGAGCTTGGGGTCCTCGAGCTGCTCGCAGATGGCGACGCGGAAGCCCTGGCGGACGAGGCGGCGGACGTACTCGCTCACGGCTTTGACGGGGACGCCAGCGAGCGGGACGGGCGAGGCAGCACCGCTGTTGCGACTGGTGAGCGTCAGCCCTAAGGCGCGCGCGCCGGTCTCGGCGTCCTCGTAGAACATCTCGTAGAAGTCCCCCATCCGAAAGAACAGGATGGCGTCCTGATGACGCGCCTTGATCTCCCGATACTGCTGCATGAGCGGCGTATCGGTCATGACTCGACGTGAATGCCAGCGGCCAGGGCGGGGCCGATCGCGCGCCGGGTGGCGCCGCCGTCTGCGTCGTCGACGCGGAGCTCGATCGGGCCTTCGTATGGGGCGCGGCTCACGACGGTGACGCAGGCGCCGGGCACGAGTCCGAGCTCGGCCAGATAGCGGAGGCGGGCCGGGTCTTCATCGCTCACGCGGACGATGCGTGCGCGTGCACCGAGTGGCAGCTCGGACAGCGCGGCATAGTGGCGCTCGTCGACGTGCCCTTCACGGGTCGGGATGGGCGCGCCGTGTGGGTCGACGCGCGGCTCGCCCATGGCTTGGGCCATGCGATCGATGAGCGCGTCGCTGGCCGCGTGCTCCAGGCGGTCGGCCTCGGCGTGGACCTCATCCCATGGATAGTTCAGGACGCGGGCAAGATAGGTCTCGATCACGCGATGGCGTCGCAACGTGAGCAGGGCCACGCGCTGCCCTTCGTCGGAGAGGCGGACGCCGTGATACGGCTCGTGCGTGAGGAGCCCCTGCCCCGCCAGACGGCGGACCATCCCGGTGACGGACGCCGGCGCGATGGCGAGACGGTGGGCAATGTCCGTGGTCGTCGCCGTGCCCGTGTTCCGCTCGAGGTCGTAGATGGTCTTGAGATAATCTTCGACCGAGGCCGTGTACGTCATGCGCGAAAGGTAAGAACCAGCAGCCAGGCGTTCAGGCCGGCGATCAAGACCGCCGCCGACCAGCTGAGGACCATGAGCCAGCGGGGGTTGGCGAACTCCCCCATCTTGGCGCGGCTCGAGGTGAATTGCACGAGGGGGATGACGGCGAACGACAGTTGGATGCTCAGAATGACCTGGCTCAGGATCAACAGCTTGGCCGTGCCCGACGTGCCGTAGAGGATGGCGACGATCGCGGCCGGGACGACGGCGATCGCGCGCGTGATCAGGCGGCGCAGCCATGGGCGGAGTCGGATCTGGAGGAATCCCTCCATGACGATCTGTCCGGCCAGTGTGCCGGTGAGCGTGGAGTTCTGGCCGGAGGCGAGAAGCGCCAGGGCGAACACCGTGCTCGCGCCGCCTACGCCTAAGAGTGGCGTGAGCAGCTTGTACGCATCCTGGATTTCGGCGACGCCGGTGTGGCCCGACGTGTGGAAGGTCGCCGCGGCGACGATGAGGATGGCGGCGTTAATGAACAAGGCGAACGTGAGGGCGACGGTCGAGTCGAGCACGGCGAAGCGCATGGCCTCGGTCTTCCCGGGGGCCGTTTCCTCGTAGCGGCGCGTCTGCACGATGGAGGAGTGCAGGTAGAGGTTGTGCGGCATCACCGTGGCGCCCAGGATCGAGATGGCGATGTAGAGCATCGCCGGGTTGGCTACGATCGCGGGCGATGGAATGAAGCCGCGGGCCACGCCGACGACGTCGGGGTGCGAGATGACGAGCTCGAAGAGGAACGCCAGGGCGATCGTGGCGATGAGGGCGACGACGAGGATCTCGAGGCGGCGAAAGCCGTGCTGCTGCATGAACAGCACGATGAGGACGTCGAGCGACGTGATGATGACGCCGGCCGCCATGGGGATGTGGAAGAGCAGATTGAGGGCGATGGCGGAGCCGATGACCTCGGCCAGGTCGCACGCTGCGATGGCGATCTCGGCGCCGATCCAGAGGAGAAAGCTGGTGCGGGTCGAGTAGTGGTCGCGGCACGCTTGGGCCAGGTCGCGGCCGGTGGCGATCCCGAGTCGGGCGGCGAGGGCCTGGAGGAGGACGGCCAGCAGGTTGGAGATGAGGATCACGCTCAGGAGCGTGTACCCAAACTGCGCGCCACCGGCCAAGTCGGTGGCCCAGTTGCCCGGGTCCATGTAGCCGACGGCGACCAGGTAGCCGGGTCCGGCGAAGGCGAGGGCTTTGCGCCACCACCCGCCGCGCACGGGGATGCTGCGGTAGGACTCGGCGAGCGACGGGGTTGGGCGCGCGCGATGCGCCGGCCCCCGCCTGTCGCCGGGTGGATGCTCATCCGGGCGGCGGTCGATAACTGATTTTTGCATTAGGCGAGAATATAATACAAATAAGGTTCACCTAAAAAGGGCTTGTTGGGTCGGCTCGCTCGCTAGTTTCGCCAGTATGGCTGCGTCTACCGCTCCGGGGAGGGTGCCGAACTCGGCGTGGTTGGCGCTCGTGGTGCTCACGTTGATCAACCTGCTCAACTACCTGGACCGATACGTGGTCCCGGCAGTGCAGGAGAGCATCAAGCACTCGGCAATCAACCCGACCGACGCCCAGCTCGGGTTTCTGGCGAGCGCGTTTCTCATCGTCTACATGCTGACGGCGCCGGTCGCCGGCGTCCTGGGTGACCAGTCGGCGCGGCCGCGGCTCATCGCGGTCGGGGTGGCGCTATGGAGTCTGGCTACCGCGGCGGCTGGGCTGGCCCAGCACTACCCGGCGCTCCTTGCCGCCCGAGCCTCAGTCGGGATCGGTGAGGCCGCGTATGGCACGATCGCGCCGGCGCTCCTGGCCGACGCGTTCCCCGAGCGGCTCAGGGCGCGGGTCTTTGCCATCTTTTATATGGCGATCCCCGTGGGGTCGGCGTTGGGCTACGTGATCGGCGGGGCGGTCGATCACGCGCACGGGTGGCGGGCGGCGTTCTTTGTCGCGGGGGCGCCGGGGCTCGTGCTGGCGCTGCTCGCGCTCTGGATCCGGGATCCGCAACGCGGGGCCAACGATCCCGCGCCGGCAGCATCCACCTCGGCCCCGGTGCCGTCGGCGTGGCTGGGGACGTACGAGTCGTTCTTCAGCAACGGGCCGTATGTGCGGACCGTGCTCGGGTACGCGGCCTACACGTTTGCCATCGGCGGGATCGCGGTGTGGATGCCGAGCTTCATGGAGCGCGTGCGGGGGTTTCCGCACGGGGTCGCGAGTATGCAGCTCGGCTACGTGCTCGTGGGGACAGGGTTTGCGGGGACGATGATCGGGGGGTGGGTGACGGACTACCTCCGACGGTATACCAAGCAGGCCGATCTCTGGTTGTCGGGTGTGACGATGCTGGCGGCGGCGCCGCTCGCGTACGCGGCACTCAGAGCGAGCGATCATCAGACGTTCTGGGCGCTCTTGTCGGCGACGGAGCTGCTCATCTTCATGTCGACCGGGCCGATCAACGTGGCGATCGTGTCGGAGGTGCCACCGACGGCGCGGGCGGCGGCGATGGCGTTATCGATTTTCTCCATTCACATCCTGGGGGATGTGCCGTCGCCGCCGCTGATCGGTTTTCTGTCAGATCACGGGTCGCTCGAGCAGGCGGTGCTCGTGATTCCCGTGGCGGTGCTCGTGTCCGGGGCGATCTGGACCTACGCCGCCATCAGTGGCCCGCAGGCTCGGCGTCCGTGACGAAGCCCGTGATCTGCTTGGATTTGAGGTCGGCGGACGCCGACTCGGCGGCGACGCGGGTCGGGTAGCGGCCGACTCTGACGCGAAACGGGGCCGCGGTGCCGGAGACGCGCGCGGGTAGGCCGCGGGCGGTGAGCTTTGCGGCGAGCGCGTCGGCCGGGGCGCGCGTGGCGTAGGCTGCGACTTGGACCGTGTAGCCGCCCGTCAACTGAATGGGTCGGGGCGCCAGCGGAATGCCTACGTGTGACGCCGGGGCTGGCCGCGATGGCGTGGCAAACGCGGCTTTGGCGGCGGCGACGGACTTGGTTGTCGGCGTGTCCGCTGCGGCTCGCTGGGTGTCCTGTGGCGCGACTGGCGCGACTGGCGCGCTTGTGGCGAGTGGCTGCGTCGGAACTGGCGTTGGTGTGGTCGGCGGAGTCGTCGGCGCCGGCGACTGGGTCGGGGGTGCTACTACTGGAGTAGTAGCCGCCGCTACCTTTGTAGTAGATGGTTCGACCGGCGGCGCCGCAGGGCACGGGCGAGCCGCGTAGTCGATCTGATTCTTCAATTCCACGTCGGCTGGCACCACGGCATGTTGGGCCGCGGCCAGGGCGGTGCAGGCGTGGGGTTGGTCGCCAAGCTCCTGGTAGGCGCGCGCGACGGACAGGTTGGCGCGTGGGGTGTTGAGCCCGGCGGGGCGATCTTCGGTGAGGCGGGCCAGGTGGGCCCGCGCCGTCGTCCGGTCGCCGCGGGCGAGCTCCAGCTGGGCCAGACGGAGGAGGGCGTCGGACGAACGTGGAGAAAGCGAGTACTCCACGGTGAGCCTGAGATAGTCGCGCTCGGCATCTCCGGCCGTAGCGGCCAGCGAAGCTCGGGCGTAGAGGGCTTGGGCGTAGGCTTCGGTCCCCGGGGTCGCAGCAGTCAGGACCGAATCGACGAGAGCGCGTCCGGCGGCGGCGCGGCCCGCGTCGACAAGGGCGTCGGCGCGTTTGAGGACGGTGTCGACGCCGATCGTGGCGCTCGAGTCCTGGGCGTGGGCGGTCAGCGCCAGGGCGAGTATCGGTGCGAGGAGCCGGAAGGGCGTCATGTCGCGCACATGGTGAGGATCACGCCAGCAACGACTTGCTCGTCGCTCGAGACGCGGGTGTCCTTGAGCGAGCGATCGGCGGCGAGGAGCACGTCGAGCGCGCGGTCGAGGGCGGCCGGGGTCCAGTGGTCGGTGCCGCGGACCCAGGCTGAGACCGCATCGCCCCAGGCGCGGCCGGGGTAGGCGCCGGTTTCTTTGAGCAGGGTGAAGAACTCGCTCGAGAGGCGACCCACGGGGGTGCCGCGGGCGCGGCTGGCGACGCCGTAGGCGATGGCGAGCGTTTGTGTGGCGAGGGCCATGATCACGGTGACGCCTGAGACCTTGGGTTGGCCGAGGACGTGCTCGACCAGGGCCAGGGCGGCGGGGGCGTCGGCGTCGGCCACGCGATCCAGGAGATCGCCCAGGGTTTCGCCGCGACGGACGCCGACGATTTCGCTCACCGCCCCCTCGTCGATCGAGGGCTGGTCGGCGTCGGTGGGCCCCGCGACGTAGCTGGCGAGCTTGTCGATTTCGGCGGCCAGCTGGCCGGCGTCGTTGCCGACCGCGGTCTGGAGGAGCGCGGACGCTTCGGGGGTGATCGAGGCGCCGAGCGCTTCGGCGCGGCGTGCGATCCACTCGCCGAGCCGCTCGCCGGAGAGTGGGGCGATCTCGATGGCCGTGGCGCGGTCGGCGAGGGATTTGTCGGGCTTTGCGCCGGCGGGGGCGACGAGGACGAGGATCGTGTCGGCCGCCGGGTGGGTGAGGTAGCGATCGAGCGTGGCGCGGGCGTCTTTGCGAAGGGCCGGCACGTCGCGGATCACGACGGCGCGACGCTCGGCGAGCATCGGCAGTGTCGAGAGGAGCGCATCG
>Ga0210400_10006302_pt1 | contig 9994 bp, 10 predicted proteins | sample IncBWH26MmetaG_FD_155456 | JGI IMG/M metagenome (GOLD analysis project Ga0210400, IMG submission 155456) | Forest soil microbial communities from Barre Woods Harvard Forest LTER site, Petersham, Massachusetts, United States - Inc-BW-H-26-M | ecosystem: Environmental > Terrestrial > Soil >... | reverse complement strand
TGGAAACGAAACTTGAACAGATAGCAGTGAAAGCTGTGAATCAACTGCCGAAGAGCGTGGTGCGGGAAATCCGCACGCCACGTTCTGTGGGAGCCGGGGGCGGGCGACCGCCTCCGGCGACCCGGTGACCGGCCCCCAATACTGCGCCCGCTGACGGAAGCAGCAGGCAGGCGCCGATTGCGAGAGAGGCTAACACGTGTTTCATCTCTGCACTCCCTTCAAGACTATGTTGCGCATTGGAGACAGTTGTTTGGAGACATTACGCAGAGCGTATTGGCCAACGCTCTAACGTGCGCATCGGCCATCGCCGTCCAGGCGGTGGGGCTTGATCGCTGCCAACAAAACACCGGAAAGGCGCAAAATATCCCAAGTTGTCCCGATTTTTTTGAGCGACCCTCCGTCGTGCCCGAAGACTTCTTCAAAACTGCGGATTCTGACAGAGGTATCGGAGTAAAGTGCTGAGCTCGTCGTAAATCGCCTGGCGCACTAAGGAGTTGTCACTCGATGAATACGAGGCGCACAGGAACGCCTCAGGGAGCCCGGTGCGTTAGCAGCGCACGCTGGAATCGGTGCGGGGGGGCGAGGAGAAATCCTCGTCCCTATCGCGACCGTTGGCCAGTTAATGACCCGCAGAGCGGAAATAGGGTCAGGCGCCACCAGGCTAGATGGCGGCAAGGCGTTGCCCTTTTTATAGGCGATGCTTGCTATCAGAAACGGCAAAGGACAAAACTGGCCCGAGCTTGTGAACTGGAATCGATTGCGACTCAGTAGGTTGCCCAAACGCTGTCGATGGCATGAATCTTGATTAACAGGATTAAGAATTGGACGCGGGAACCGTCATCGGCGTTGTCCGACCCTGGCTAAACATCAGGGAAAGGCCGGTAAGCGATGAAGCTAGTCACCGCCATTATCAAGCCATTCAAGCTCGACGAGGTGCAGAGCGCGCTGACGGCTCTCGGCGTGCAAGGCGTGACCGTGACTGAGGTCAAGGGATTCGGCCGACAAAAGGGACACACGGAGATTTATCGCGGCGCCGAGTACGCAATCAGCTTTCTGGCCAAGATCAGGATCGATCTTGTGGTCGCCTCTGAGCAGGCGGACAAGGTCGTTGCGGCGATACGAGACACTGCGAGAGTCGGAGAGGTCGGCGACGGTAAGATCTTTGTTTCGTCAATTGAGCGAGCCGTTCGCATTCGCACCGGAGAGACCGACGAAGCAGCGGTGTAAGCCTTAACCGACATCTCGTGCGACGAGGGGGGAGACGACGGGGGGAGACAATGGAGCCTGCGACATACGCGCGCCAAAGACTCGTGTCATTCGTGGCTGCTCTCTTGGGGACCACGCTTCTCTGTCTTGCATTCGGTGACATCGCGCTTGCGCAAGACGCGGCCCCGCCAGTCTGCGGCGGCAAGATTCTCGAAAAGTGCACACCCAACTCTGGCGACACCGCGTGGATGCTCACTTCTGTTGCGCTCGTCTTGATGATGACGATCCCGGGCCTTGGGCTGTTCTATGGCGGCATGGTGCGCAAGAAGAACGTTGGTGACACGGTGATGACAAGCTTCGCCGTCGCTTGCCTCGTCACGATTCTTTTCGCGCTCCTCACCTACAGCATGGCGTTTCGCGCTGGCACGCCCTTTGTCGGGGGCTTGGATCGCATGTTTCTCAAGGACATCCTGAGCGACATCGGCAAGGGTGGTATCGGCAATCCCAATCCGCTCGCCGCGACCATACCCGAAAGTGTGTACATCTGCTTCCAGATGACTTTTGCCATCATAACGCCGGCACTCATTGCCGGCGCGTTTGCCGAGCGCATGAAATTCTCGGCCATGCTTTGGTTCATCGGGCTTTGGGCGATTTTCGTCTATGCGCCAATTGCGCACTGGGTCTGGGGACCTGACGGGTTCCTGGCCGCCGGCAACGACGCCGCATCGGTGAAAGTACTTGATTTCGCCGGAGGCACCGTCGTGCACATCAACGCCGGCGTGGCCGGGCTTATGTGCGCCATCATGCTCGGCAAGCGCAGCGAGACGGGGCCGGCGCATAACATGGTGCTCACCTTCATCGGCGCCTCTCTCCTTTGGGTAGGCTGGTTCGGTTTCAACGCTGGCTCTGCCGTTACGGCTGGCATGCAGGCTGGCATGGCAATGTTGGTGACCCAGATTGCCACAGCTGTCGCTGCCTTCACCTGGATGCTGGTGGAATGGCAGCTGAAGGGCAAGCCAACCGTCGTCGGCATCTGCTCGGGTGCGGTCGCCGGCCTTGTAGCCATTACGCCGGCTTCGGGTTTCGTTGGACCCGTCGGTGCCTTTGCAATCGGAATTGCCGCGGGTGCCTTCTGCTACTGGGGATGCACCGGCTTGAAGCGCATGTTCAGCTATGACGATGCGCTGGACTGCTTCGGCGTGCATGCGGTTGGTGGCATCGTCGGGGCACTGTTGACGGGGGTGTTTGCGGTCGAGCAATACGGTGGAACGGCGGGCGTTCTGGAGGGAAACACTGGTCAGTTTTTCAATCAGTGCATCGGGGTCGCCACCGTCATTGTTTATGATGCCGTCGTCAGCTTGATTATCCTTGCTGTGGTCAAGATTTTTGTCGGCCTGCGGGTGGCAAAGGACACGGAGCGCGACGGTCTCGACCTCGCATTGCACGGAGAAGTAATACAGTAATCCTACGTCAAGGCAGCGTCCCAAGCACCAGTGTTCGCGGTGAATAAAGCTGTCCGAAATTGGGCGGAAGCATCCGATCACCAAGACCCTGACGGGTGCTTGAGCGCAAGGAGGTGGCATGATGAATGATATCTTCGCAACAAGTTGATTCTGTTGCTTTAGCGGGCAACCGATGTTTCGCTGTCGGGAACGGTGTCGCAACGGCGAGGAAATCATATGAACTGGTTGTATTGGAACACCGCGTGGTCGCTGTTTTTCAGCCTCGTTTGGTTCATGACCATCACGCACAATCCTGACGCGCAGATAACAGATGCGCATTTGCGTGATGAAGCATTCGGTGGTTGAAGGAACTTATACGTCACCGAACGGATCGTGTGCCTGTCGACAATCAAATCCGGACATATTGGTGGTGCAGCCCGCCGAGAATTGGGCGGCAAAGAATCTGCCCAGCCCGTTCGACGGCGCGCGAGAACGGCGCATCCTTCTCCAAGGAGAGATGCGTGCGCGTGCCATTGTAATATTTCATGTATGACAGCAGCAGGTGACGGAGGTGGCACTCGCCGAGCACGACAACGTGGTCAAGGCATTCCCGTCGGATCGAACCGATCAGCCGTTCGGCGTATCCGTTTTGCCATGGGGAACGCGGCGACGTCGGCTGATCGCGAATGCCCATTGATCGAATCCGTCGGATGAAAACTTCACCATACGCGCCATCCCGATCGCGGATCAGATAGCGGGGAAGCTGCTCCCATCCGCAGGCTTCTGTTATCTGGTTTGCGATCCATTCCGCGGTCGGATGCGTCGTTACTCCGAACCATATGACCTGTCGTCTGCCATGCCCCATGATCAACAAACCATAGAGCAGACGGAACGAGATTGTCGGCACGACGAACAGATCGATCGCGGCGATACCGTCGGCATGATTGCGGAGGAACGTCTTCCACCCTTGGGACGGCGGACCTCTCCGCTTGGCCATATATTTAGCCACGCTCGTCTGTCCGATCGCGATGTCGAGCTTGAGTAGCTCTCCATGGATCCGTGGCGCTCCCCAAAGTGGGTTGGCGATGCTCATCTCGCGGATCAGTCTGCGTATTTCCAGCGGAACTGGTGGCCGACCACCACGAGGTCGCGACTTCCAGCGCCAGTACAAACGGAAACCCGCACGGTGCCATCTGATTACGGTCCCGGGCCTAACAATCGCAAGCGCATCAAGAACGCGAGGGAAGAGGCGATAGAGACCAACGAACACCAATCGGTCGATGGCACCGAAAGTTTGTTTCTTGGGGGCGGTTCGTCGCAGAACAATGATCTGTTGCCGCAACGTTAAAATCTCTGCCTCGAGCGCTGCCCGCGACCGAAACAGATCGACAACCGCCCAGACAATGAGCCTGAAAAGATATCTCATTACAGATCAGCATCGCCCGATTCTCGGTCAACCGCCAGTCAATAGGTTTGCGACAGGGACAGGCCTCTTGTTTGAACGATTGTTGCGCTCGAAGGGATCAAATAGGCTATGAGATACTTGTCCATTGTTCGTGGTCATTTTGAGCCAAGCAATTTTGAACTGGCACGGGCTTTCTGTTGCTGATTTTCGAAAGCTGCCCGACATGATGATCCTGCATCATTCCAATGTTCCCGCAGTCGTCCTCGTCGTCGAGGACGAAATGCTGCTTCGCATGCGCGCGGTCGATATGGTGGAGGACGCCGGCTTTACGTCGGTCGAAGCGGTCGATGCCGACCAGGCGGTCGCAATCCTGGAATCCAGGTCCGACATCGCGCTGCTGTTCACCGACATCCAGATGCCGGGCAGCATGGACGGCCTGAAGCTCGCACATGCCGTGCACAAGCGCTGGCCACCGATCAAGATCATCCTGGTGTCCGGGCAATTGCGCCTGGCAGACCTCGATATTCCCGCCGACAGCCGCTTTTTTGGCAAACCCCTCGAAGCCAAAGTCATGATTGCCCAGATGCGGAGCATGATCCGTGGCGCCTGAAGGCAGCTTTGTCAGGCGGAAACGGCGATAAGACCCTCATAATCCCCCCGCCGTGCAGTAAGCGCGCCTTAATTGATCTGACCGGAACCCGACCTATGGTGATACAGTCAGCGATGTTTGAAATCGATCAGCTCCAGGACCAGCACCATTTGATTCCAGAAACTCTGCCTCCGCAGGAGTTTCTGGCGGCGGAGAACGTCAGCCTTCGGCTGCTGCTGGCGCAGGCCGAAATCGACGCCCTGAGCCTGCTGACGAAAGCCGGCATCGACGCCAGGGAGCATAATCCCCCCGCCGTGCTTCAGAAGCTGATCCTTGAAGAGCTGCATCACCGCATCAAGAATACGCTTGCCACGGTCAACGCCATTGCCTCGCAGAGCCTGCGCAACGTGCCCGGCGCCGAACACGCGCAGCACGCCATCGAAGGCCGGCTATTGGCGCTGGGGCGGGCTCACGACCTGCTTTTGCAAGCACGCTGGACCAGCGCCGATCTCGGCAAGATCATTCGCGGCGCGACGGAAGCCTTCGACAACCCCGATGTGCCGAAATTCACGATCGCAGGACCCGATGTCCGGATGACGTCGGGAGCCGTGATCGCCATTGCGATGACGCTCAACGAACTCTGCACCAACACGACGAAATTCGGCGCCTTGTCAGTGCCGGCGGGCCGTGTCGACGTGGCATGGACGGTCGATCCTGCGACGCAGCGTCTGCGTCTAAAGTGGACAGAGAAGAACGGCCCGGCCGTTCGGGCTCCGGACAAGCGCAGTTTCGGGACCCGGCTGATCGAGACACTCGGCAAGCAACTCAAAGGCGATGTCCGCTTGACCTACGAGCCGACCGGTTTCGTCTACGCATTCGACGTGCCGATCGCTTCCCTGACTTCGCCGGCGGTGTAAGCGCGACTTCAGATCGAGTGACGAAGCCAAAGGATATCGCTGGTCCGGATCAAAAACGGCCCCGGCACGGGGAAAGAACCGGGGCCGTCATCCATCGGATACCGAGGGGGACGACATCCGGTCACCTCTCACCAAGTTAATCGCGTCTTCCACCGCTATTGTGAGCAACGGGCGCGAGCATTGAACCTCGGCACGGTCTGTGCAGACAGACAGCTACCGGAGGATTGCAATGTCCGGATTTAATACAGCGCCGCCAGGCATTATTCGGTCTGGTGGCGTTGTGCGTTCTGGAGCGTCCTGATTCCGAACTCCTGAGCCACCGCGGCCATCGGTAGCTGCGCCGCGAGCCAGCATGGCCGCCCGAGCGATCAATCTCAGTCGAAGGCCGACGGCAGCTCGCCCGCGCGGAAGATGACGGTCGGCTCGTCGTCATAGTCACCCATTTCAGGGTCGCCGGTGGAGGACAAGGCCATGACACCCACTTTGCTCAACGCCAGTCGCTCGGCCGTGCGAAGCGCGCCGGTTTCCGTCTTGCAGGCGATCGGCGCGTCGGCCTTCAGGTTTCCGCCCCGGCCGGCGTTGAACGCCTGAACGAAGTAGCTTGTTTCGCGAGCCATGGGTTGTTCCTTTGAGCACGCAGCCGGCGTACCGGGATTAAGACATTGCCTGCATCAGTGCGGAAATCTTCATTGTCGCGAAGTTGGAGTAGGTGTCCGATACGGCGTAAGGCAAGATGAGCTGATCATTGTGCGTCATCGCCCCGCAGGTGTAGACCACATTGGGAACGTATCCTTCGCGCTCGGACGGCTCCGGCCGCAACAACGGTTCGCTCGAACGCGCCAGCACCCTGGACGGGTCGCGCTTGTCGAGCAGCACCGCGCCGATCGAATATTTCCGGACCGGGCCGACGCCGTGCGTTAGCAGCAGCCAGCCCTCTTCCAGTTCGATCGGCGATCCGCAATTGCCGATCTGGACGAACTCCCAGGGAAATTGCGGCTTCAGGATCGGCTGTCCGGCTTCCCACCGGTACAGGTCGTCCGAATAGATCAGATAGAGGTTCTCGTTGTCCTGTCGCGCGATCATGACGTACTTGCCGTCGATCCGGCGCGGGAACAGCGCCATGCCCTTGTTGCGCGCGGCGGCGCCGTGCAGCGGCTGCATGCGAAATGAGAGGAAGTCGCTGGTCTCGATCAATTCCGAGCGGATCGCCGTACCCTTGTAGGCGGTATAGGTCGCGTAACAGGTCGTCCGGCCGCCGTCGCTGAATGCGACAAAGCGGGCGTCTTCGATGCCGTTCGACTGCGATTCCGTCACCGGGAAGATGACGCGTTCGCTGATGTCCTGGCCTGCATCGAACACGACCTCGATCTCGTCGCCGAACGGTCCGCTCACCCGATGCCCGATCCGGGGACTCGAAGCGAGCCGGGCGGTCGGATCGACGGCAATGCTGCCGTCGGCTGCGACAGTGCCGGCGCGAAACGTCAGCGACGACACATGTCCTTCGCCGACGGCACGCAGGCTGAGAATGAAGCGCAGGCTGCCCGCCGGCGTCCCCGACTGGTCGGGGTGCGGCACGATGCTGGGATTGAACAGCGCCGACGCCTCGAACGAATACTCGTGCAAGAAATAGGCGCCGATGAGTTGGCGCTGCACTTCGGAAAAAGAGCAGTGCGCCGCAAGCGCCTCTTCCATTTCGTCGGCACGTAGCTCAAACGTCTTCAGGAGATTACGGTGCCGGCCCTGGAAATTTTCCAGCACGTCTGCCAACTGGCTGGCCGCGGCCTGCGGGTCGAGCATGAGAACTCGCTCGACGATATGATTGGCCCGCGTCTTGTCGGTCGGGTTGAGATCGCGCGGTTCGGTCGCCGGCTTGAACGGGCGCACGATCACGCGCGCGGGGTCGGGACGCAGGTAGAGAGCCTGCCGATTGAGGAAAGTGGCTTGCAACAAGGTACCCTCTGTTCGCCTGGGCGAACGCTGCATCAAGCGCCGATGGCGCGAAGCGCCACCGGATTTGTCGGATTGACATTGACGCGCGCGAGCTGACGGATCTCAGCCAGCGCCAGCAGATAGGACACCACCGACTCGCCCCCGCAATTCTCATTGGCGCGATCGGGGTGCAATCCATCACGGCAACTGCCGGTCTCGGGATCGGCGAGCGCAACCGACAGGTCGTTGCCGCCGAGAAACCAGGAGAAGACCATGGTTGCGATCGTCTTCCATTCGGCATCGTCTTCCGCGCGCCACGCGGCGAGACAGGCCGCGATCGTCGCGGTGGCCTCCAAGGGCTGTTGATCAAAGGCGCGGGCAGGCTTCCGCAGTTCGCCGAAACCGGCCGTGCCGACCGGGCGGAATCCGCCCGTCGGCGTTCTTTGCTGTGTCATCAGCCATCGCAGGGATCTGACCCCAGCGTCGACGTAGCGGGACGTCTGCGTCGCCATCCCCGTGACGATCAGGGCCTGCGGCAAGCGCGCATTGTCGTAGGCGAGGCCTTCCTCGAACCACTGCCAGTTCGGCGTATCGACCGATGCCAGGCCGGACATCAGCCTTTCGGCAAGGAGGAGACGGATGTCCCGGGCGCGGCGATCATCGGCAACCGCGGCGCAGTACGTGTCGAGGCCCAGCAGCGTGAACGCCGATGCGCGGGGAGAACGAAAGCTTTCCACGACCGGCAGCGCCTGGGCGAACAAGGCGCGCGCCCATAGACGCCGCGACGGACTGGCGTCGCTGCGCGTGCACTCGCCCAGCGCCCACAGGGTTCGGCCGTGGCTGTCCTCCGAGCCCTGATCTTCGAGCCAGGTCCGGTTGAAACCCATGAAGTTGCGAAATCGCCCGGTATCGGGATTCCACGCATGCTGCACAAAGGCGGCAAAGCGCGCGGTCAGCACGTCCGAAATCGGCCGCTCGCCCGGTTCATTGAGCGCGCAGGCCAGCAGCAAGGCACGCGCATTGTCGTCGACGCAATAGCCGTGCGCGCGAGCGGGTACCGAATGCACGGCGTGCTGGAACAGGCCGGTATCGTCGCACATCGACAGAAAGTGCCCCAACCGCATGCCGGGCGCCGCCGCAGGACTGCGCGGCGCGATCGCCTCCGGCGCGGCGCGCGTGATCAGCTTCAGCCGGTGACGCTGCCCCGCATGCTCGAATACGGTCATGTAACGCTCGGCGGTGCGCTCCCATGTCATCGATCGGCTGGCGGCGTAGGCCCGTTCGCGCATCGCCTGCCGGCGGGGATCGTCGGTCAGCAATTCCGCGATTTCGTTGCCGGTCCCCTCCGCGTCGCCGAAGGCAACGAGCACGCCGCGCCCGTCGGCCAGCAATTCGCGCGCATGCCAATAGGGCGTCGAGACCACCGCTTTGCCGAGACCAAAGCTGTAGGCCAGCGTACCCGACGTCATCTGCGCTTCGTTGAGATAGGGCGTGACGTAAACGTCGCACATCGAAATGAACTCGAGCAGCGTGGCCTGGTCGACGAACTGGTCGAGGAATACGACGTGATCCTCGACGCCGAGCTCGCGCACCCGCGCCGTCAGGCTGTCGCGATAGGCTTCGCCCTGGTAGCGAACCAGATTGGGATGCGTCGCGCCGAGCACGACGTAAACCGCATCCCGTCGTCGCTTGATGATCGAAGGCATGGCGTCGATCATGACCTCGATGCCCTTGCTGGGAGACAGCAGGCCAAACGTCAGAATCACTGAACGGCCACTGAATCCGAGTTTGGCCCTTGCCGCTTCCGGCGCGACAAACGGAAAAGCGGGAATGCCGTGGGCAATGACTTCGATCTTGTCGTCCGGCACCCGATAGACGCTGTGCAACAGCTCACGGGCCTTCTCGGCCATCACGACGACCCTTGCGGACGCCTCGACGATTCGCTCCATCACCGTACGCTGGATGGCGCTAGGGCTCGCCAGCACCGTGTGCAGTGTCGTGACGACCGGCATGGTCAGCCGCGTCAGCAATTCGAGGATGTGGGCGCCGGCGTCGCCGCCGAAAATCCCGAATTCGTGCTGCAGGCAGACGACGTCAAATCGGCCAGCGTTCAGGGAAGCTGCGGCGCGCGCATACTCCTGAAGCTTGTCGTCCCTGATCTGCAGGGCCACGGACGCAGGATAGTCATAGGCCTGACCATGATCGGTCATCGCCACGACGCTGGTCTGCAGATTCGGTCCCGAATTCGAGATCGCGCGGTGCAGGTCGGTCGTGAACGTTGCGATGCCGCAGCGGCGAGGCAACGAATTGCCAATCAGCGCAATCCTGCGGGGCGGCGTCACCTGCGCACCTCCGCCAAGGCCGGCCAATTTGGATCATCGGGCGCGGCCGGCTGAACGGGTTGGGTCGAAGGCTCGCAGAGCCGCTGCAAGAGCGAAGCGATCGGCCGGGCCGCCGGATATGCAATCAGGGCGGTCAAGCCATTGATGCCGACTTCGATGCTGCT
>Ga0210400_10006301_pt1 | contig 10001 bp, 10 predicted proteins | sample IncBWH26MmetaG_FD_155456 | JGI IMG/M metagenome (GOLD analysis project Ga0210400, IMG submission 155456) | Forest soil microbial communities from Barre Woods Harvard Forest LTER site, Petersham, Massachusetts, United States - Inc-BW-H-26-M | ecosystem: Environmental > Terrestrial > Soil >... | reverse complement strand
CTTATTTGGAGGCAGCGCATCAACAACCATGGTGCAGCGCACTGGCCAAGGTCGGAGAAACGTCGATGCGTGCTGGGCCGCGCCCATGGCCGTCGGCGCAATTTCGCCTACGGCGCCGCGCACAGCGCAGCCACGCGCCTTGCGGAAATCGCCGCGTCTCGATGAGGGGAGGAAATTAAGGGTAGATCGAAACGGCTGGACGTCAGCGTTCCGCGCTACGCGGTTGTGAACGCTACGCCTTCGTCCCCGGTGATCGAAATGCCGACCTTTGCGCCAATCGGCCAGCGCGTCATGGCCTGGTGTCCCGCCGACCGCACCAGCAATCGTTCAGGCGATGGATCCTTGCACTCGACAAAAAGATCAACGTGCCCGCCCTGATATACCTGGGCGACGATGGTGCCGCTTCTGGCACAGCGCCCGCTTGCCTCGATGATCTCAAGATGTTCGGGTCGAACGTAGAGATCGACCGGCGCACACGCCGCCGCGCCCCGCAATGATCCCATCGGCACCCTGACCTGCACAACGCCCATCGCGAGGATCGCGTGCGTACCGTCGATGCGGTCAAGCCGGCCGCGCAGCACGTTGGCGTCACCGACGAAAGACGCAACGAAGCGCTCGCAAGGCCGGCGATAAATTTCCTGCGGCGTGCCGAGCTGACGAATCCGCCCCTCCGACATCACGGCCAGCCGATCGGACAGGCTCAAGGCCTCGCTTTGATCGTGGGTAACGAAGATGGTGGTGACGCCGAGCTTGCGCTGGATTTCCCGCAGTTCCACCTGCATCGAGCCGCGCAGATTCTTGTCGAGCGCGGAAAATGGCTCATCGAGCAGCAATACCGTGGGATTGATCACTAGCGCTCGTGCCAAGGCAACGCGCTGCTGCTGCCCGCCGGAAAGCTGGCGCGGCTTGCGCTCCTCCATGCCGGTGAGCTTGACCAGCGCCAGCGCCTCGCCGACGCGGCGGCCGATTTCAGGTTTGTCGACGTGCCGCACCTTCAGGCCATAGGCGACATTGGCGGCCACGGTCATATGCGGAAACAGCGCGTAGTTCTGAAACATCATACCGATTTCGCGCTGGTAGGTCGGCACGTCATTGACACGCTCACTGTGGATCAGGATTTCGCCGCCGTCCGGGCTGAAAAATCCCGCGGCCAGATTCAGCAGCGTGGTCTTTCCGCAGCCGGAAGGGCCGAGCAGCGTCATGAACTCGCCGCGCTTCACCGCCAGCGACACCTCGTGCAATGCCAAGGTCTTGCCGAACCGTTTTGTCACCGAGTTGAAGCGAACTGCGATCTCGTCGCCGGTTGCGATCAACGCTGGCTGTGTCACGGCGGCTCTTTCAGCGGTTTTGTTCAATGTTCAGGACTTTGCCAAGACCCAGGAACGCATTGGCGAAAATGATCAGCCCGGCGGTGCCGGCGATGTACATCACCGAAAGTGCCGCCATCGAAGGATCGGCGAATTCCCGCACGTAATTATACATCGCCACCGGCAAGGTCTGTGTCCGTTGTGAGGTGACGAACAGCGACGCCGTGAACTCGTTGAATGACAGGATGGCGGCAAACAGCCAGCCGCTGACCAGGCCCGGCAGCAGCAACGGCAGCGTGATGGTCAGCAGCACCCGCAGCGGCGGCGCACCCAGGCTGGCCGCGGCCAGCTCAAGACTTTGATCCAGATTGCGCAACGAAACATAGATGCTGCGAAGCACGAAGGGCAGCACCAGCACGACATGGCAGACAATCACCACCGGATAGCCGCGGGTCCAGCCGATCTGCGCGGCCAGGATCAGAAAGCCCAGTCCCACCGTGAAATGCGGAATCACCAGCGGCGACAGCAGCACGCTCTCGAGCGCGGTCTTGAAGCGAAGCGTGTAGCGGTCGAGCACGAAAGCGAACATGGCGCCGACCACCAGCGCGATGGTCGAACTCCACAACGTGACGATCAGACCGTTGCGAAAGCCGTCGCGAAAATCCTGATATTCGATGGCTCGCGCAAACCAGCGCAGCGACCACGCCTGCGGCGGAAACGACAGGATTGCCTTGTCGTTGAAGGCCGCGATGGTGACCACGGCAGCTGGCAGCACCAGAAAGCCGAGGATCAGCAAAACCGCGAGGTTGCCAAACAAGCCAAGCAGACGCTGGTAAGTCGAGCGCGGCATCTCAATGCGGCCTGATGTTTTCGAGCGGCCGCGCCGCCAACCGCAGCGCCGACAACACCACGATGGTGAGTGCCAGTCCCGCGACGCACAGGCTGGCGGCGAACGGAAAATTGAAACTGGCAAAACCCAGCTGATACACCAGGTTCGAGATCATGTTGACCCGGCCACCGCCGATCAGCTGCGGCGTGGCGAAGGCGCTAAAGGTCCAGGCGAAGGCCGTGGCCACTCCGGCGACGACGCCCGGCATCGACAGTGGCAGTGTCACCGTCACGAAGGTGCGGATCGGCCCGGCGCCGAGGCTCTCGGCAGCCCTCTCGTAGTCGCGGTCGATATGCGACAGCCCTGCCGCCAGCATGATGACCATCACCGGCATGGTGACGTGGACCAGCGCCACCACCACGCCGAAGGTGGTGAACATGAACTGGATCGGTTGCTGGATGATGCCGAGATCCCGCAGAACCGAATTGATGAATCCGTTGTTGCCGAGCACGATGATCCAGGAATAGGTGCGCACGACTTCGCCGAGAAATAGCGGGGTGACCACGATCACCAGCAGAATCGATCTGATAATCGCGTTCTGCAGGCGCACCAATGCGTAGGCCAGGGGATAGCCGACAATCAGGGTCGAGGCCGCGGTCAGGAAGCATATCCAGACGGTGTCGAGGAATACCCGCGCATAGAGCGGTTTCAGCAAGTCGGCAAAGTTCGCGAGCGTGAAGCCGCCGGGCTCCAGCGAGCCCGGCACATAGGCCCGCAAACTGAATTGCAGCACTGCGGCCATCGCGGCGAGAAAGCCGAACGCGCACAGCGCAGCGGGTGCGGTGAAGGTGCGAAGATAGGGCTGCGAATTCATGGGGCCGAGCCGGCTGGTTGCCGGGTCAGTTCATGATGTTTTCAGCAAACCACTTGCGCCATTCCGCGGTTTTCTCGGCGCGCAGCTTGGCATCGATGTTGATCTGCTGTTTCCATTGCGCGGCCGTGGTGAAGACGCCGGGAAGCTTGGCGATCTCGGGATCAAGCTTGGCATTGAGCACGGCGGGGCTGCCCTTCTTGAGCTTGGCAATCTCGGCCTGAATTTCCGGATCGTATAACGCATTGATGAACTTGTAGGCCAAATCGGCCTTGTTCGAGCCCTTCATGATCGCCACGGTGTCGATGCCGAGAACGGCGCCTTCTTTCGGGATCACCAGCGTGATCGGGACGCCCTGCCCGATCATGTAATAGGCGTTCATGGAAAGCACGATCTGAACCGGCGTCTCGCCGCTGGCGAGCAGTTGCTGGCTGTTGGCATCGTTGGTGTAAAACGCCTTGAAGTTGGGCTTCAGCGCCTTGAGCTTGTCCTGTCCCTTTTCCCAATGCGCGGCGTCGCCGCCGGACAGCAAGGCGGAGACGGCGATGATGTGACTCGGGTCGAAATCAGGAGCCGCCAGCTTGCCCTTCAATTCCGGGTTCCACAGGTCGTTCCAGCTTTCGAACTTCATGCCGGGCACGAGATCGGCGCGATAGCCGATGGTGTAGACATAGGCCCAGGCCCCGAGATGAAACGGGCTGATCCGCGCCTCGTCGGCAAGATTGGCTGCGTTCGGAATCTTGGCAAGATTGAGCTGCTCGAACAAGCCGTCATTGGCATAGAGCCAGCCGACATGCGACGTGGTGAACGTAATGTCGCTTTCGGGATTGCCCTTGGCGAGCTTCTCCTTGTTGAGCCGGTCGATGGTGCCGCCGGTGACGAACTCGACCCCCACGCCGGTTTCCTTGGTGAATTTCTTGGCGACGGTTTCGGCGACGAGGTCGCGCCAGCTGCCGCCCCAGATGCTGATGACGAGTTTGTCCTGCGCTTGCGCAGGTACGGCAATGGCAAGGGCAAAGAGTGCAAGCAAGAAACGTTTCATTTGCAAATCCTCTGTTCGCAGCTTGCATCAGACAAAGCGTGCTGCGCACCGCCGGCGCATTATTCTGCACTAACCAACCCGGCTCGACAATAGGGCTTATGTTGCCTACATTAGGACCATTGGCGGACAGCGCGTGAGCAGTCCAGGGAGATCATCGATGGCAAAGCCGGCTGCAAAGCCTCCTGACTCCCACCGGCCTTCGGCCATCCTCGACACTCTCAAGCGACTTGGATTTGGCGCTGCAATTGCGGTGCCGGACGGCTGGCTCGGCGAAATGCTGGTGCGTGTCGAGCAGGAGCCGACCATCCAACTGGTGCGTGCAACCCATGAGGAGGAAGCGCTGGCGATCGCCTGCGGCACCCGGCTTGGTGGATTGCGGACCGTCATGTTTGTCCAGAATGCAGGGGTACTCAGCATGGGCGCCGGCATGGTCTCGCTCGCCCAGCGCTACCAGTTCCCGCTGCTGATGCTGGTGTCTTATCGTGGCACCGTGGAGGATCCGGTGTTCTATCATGCGCCGAAGGGCCGCGTGACCGAGCCGGTGTTCAAAGGCATCGGGCTGACTTATGCCCGCACCGATCCGCACCGCCCGATAGGTCCACAGGTTGAGCAGGCGGCAACCTACGCCGAGGAAGCATCGTGCCCATTCGCGCTATTGCTGGCGCGGGAGGACGTCCAATGGTGAACGCCATCAGGCCGAGCAGGGCCGATTATTACCAGGTGCTTGCGGACAGACTGCCGGCGAACGCGCTTGTCGTCACCTCGCTCGGCAATGCCTCCTATTTGTGGGCCGCCACGCATCACGCGCCGGAAAATTTCTACTTCGAGGATGCGATGGGCCTCGCGCTGCCACTGGCGCTTGGCCTCGCGGTGGCGCAGCCGACGCGGCCGGTGATCGTGGTCGAAGGTGACGGCGCGTTGCTGATGCATATGGGGACGCTGGTGACCATCGGTGCGGTGGCACCGGATAACCTCACTGTCCTCTTGATCCAGAACGGCGTCCATGCCGCCTCTGGTGGCCAGGCGTTGACCAATGCGTCGCTCGATCTCGCCGCACTCGCCCGCTCATCCGGGATCGCCCGCGCAACCAACGTGGCGACGCCGCAGGCATTTGCCTCGGCAATGAGCTCCGGCTCGGCCGGCCGTGGCGCACAGGTGCTGGTGCTGTCGACCGAACCCGACATCGAGGTGGTCAAACCGCCGATTGCGCTCGATCCCGTGCTGACCAAGCATCGCTTCATGTCTGCAATCGGCGCGCCGCGCTACATCCCGGCATTGTTCGGTGGCGGACGGCTGGAACGCGACTAGCGACGATTCGCAGCCTTGGGACTGCGCCAGACCGCACGCGAGTCTTTTTGCCATTCCGGATGTGTCAGCGGTGCTGATGGGAAAGTCTGGACTGGCGAAGCAAAAATCGGCGGTGCGATTAGCGTTATGAACCGATACCGATTTCCGTGCCCCAACGCCGAACCATATCGTTTTCCAGCCCGAACAGGTCCAGCGCCCGGCCAACCGAATGATTGACGATGTCGTCGATCGTGACGGGTTTGGCATAAAATGCCGGAACAGGCGGCATGACGATCGCTCCCATTTCCGTCACTTGCGTCATGGACCGCAGGTGGCCCAGGTGATACGGCGTCTCTCTGACCATCAAAACAAGCCTGCGACGTTCCTTCAAAACGACGTCGGCAGCGCGTGTCAGCAAGCTGGAGGTAACGCCGCTCGATATCTCGGACAACGTCCTGATCGAGCATGGAGCGACAAGCATTCCCATGGTCTGAAACGATCCGCTCGATATCGCCGCAGCGATATCGTCGGCCCGATAGACGACGTCCGCGAGCGACGTCAGCTCCGAGAATTTCAATTCAAGTTCGTGAGCCGCGGTGATTTGACCGGAACGGGATATCACGAGATGGCTTTCCACACCGGCGATACGCAACGCCTTGAGTGCGGCAACGCCATACGCAGCGCCCGATGCTCCCGTGATGCCGACAATCAACCGTCGCACAGTCATGCTGTCAACCACCGCCGGCGTGTTGAGCGCCGCCGCCCCGTATCGACCAACTCGTCATCCGTCGCTCGAAAAAATCGAAGATCGCGTACATCCCGACGCCCATGACGCCAACAACGATGAGCGCCGCGAACACCAGCGGCACGTTGAAATTCGAACTGGCGATAAGCATCACATTTCCGATGCCGCTGTTGCCTGCAACGATTTCGGCAATGACCGAACCGACAAAAGCCAGCGTAATCGCGATCTTCAGCGACGCAAAGAAATAGGGAAGTGAACGCGGGATTCCGATCTTGAACGTCATGTCGCGCTGCGACGCTCCGAGCGAACGCATGACCTCCAGCAATTCAGGTTCGATGGTCGCAAACGCGGTCGCCACGTTTGCGACCACCGGGAAAAATGACAGCATGAAGGCCGTGATCACGGCCGGGACCGTGCCGGCGCCGAACCAGATAACAAGCACGGGCACCAGGGCCGCCTTCGGAACGCTGTTGAAACCAACCAGAAGCGGATAGAGCGCGCTGTAGGCCAGACGTGACGATCCGACGAGAATTCCCAATACCATTCCGATCACAACGGCAATGCCGAACCCGATCAGGGTCGTGGTCAGTGTCGCAAGCCCATGTACGAACAAGGGATAGCGGAATTGATAGATGGCTTTCACCGCCTCCCAAGGCGTAGGCAGGACGAAGCTCTTGATATCGAAAATGACGACGCAGAGCCACCACAGCGCCACGAAGGCGGCCGTGGTCAGCCAGGGCGCAAGCCGTCGCATTGATCTGGTATTCAATGTTGTTTCCCCAGACCGATGTGATGGCGCAGATCATGAACCAGATCAATGAAATCCGGCTGAAAGGTCGATTCAAGGGTGCGAGGGCGCGGGATTCCCACAGAACTGGTCTTTACGAACCGCCCCGGCCTTGAACTCATCACGTGGACGGTCTCCGCGAGATAGACCGCTTCGCGTAATTCGTGGGTGACGAGGATAATGGTGCACTTTCTGAACGACCACAATTCCTGCAATACGCTCCAGAGGTCCTCTCGCGTGAAAGTATCGAGCGCAGCAAAGGGCTCGTCGAGCAGCAGAATCGAGGGCTCGTGAATCAGCGCGCGGCAGAGCTGCGCGCGTTGCTGCATCCCTCCTGATAACTGCCAAGGCATGCGATCGGCGAAGCCCGACAAACCGACCTTTGTCAGCAAAGTCTCGGCCCGTTCGCGGTTTGCCTCGCGATCTTGCTTTTGACGGCTACGGTACGGCTCTACAATCTCCAGCGGCAACATCACGTTGTCGCGGATATTGCGCCACGGCAGCAGCGTGGCGTTCTGAAATGCCATCCCCACGGTCTTGAGCGGATGCGTCACCTCCCGACCGTCGACCGAGACACTTCCGCGATTTGGCCTGACCAGGCCAGCGATGAGCTTGAGCAATGTCGACTTGCCGCAGCCGCTGGGACCGACGATGGCCAGGAATTCGCCATGCGCGACGCTTAAATTGGCGGACGACACGGCCAGCGTCTCGCCGCCAACTTCTTTCGTTCCAACCGACCCATAAATCAAATCGACATTCGTCAACTGGATAAACGTCATCGCCAGGAACCCTTGTTGCTGCACATCGAACGGATCCGAGTTAGTTGATCATCCGGACGCTTGCCAAAGGCAGGTAAGCGGGATCGAAAACCTCCTCGAGCTTTGGCTCCCGGGGAAGTTTGTAGGCCTCGGTGATCAGCGAGATAATTCTGCGAAGCCGGTCCTGATCGATGTCACCAAAGCCGCTCTTTCGAACATTTGGAGTGAGGATGCAGCAATCCAGTGCGGCGCGAAGCCGATCGCGCTCGATATCGGGATTGAGCAAGGGCTCATAGGCGATAGCCGCCTTGACGGCCAGTTCGGGATCGCGGGCCATATCCTTCATTCCCTTCACCGTCGCACGCAGGAAACCCTTCACGGCCTCCGGGTGTTCTTTCAAAAAGCGGCGCGACGCGGCGATGCAATTGGCATACAATTCGAGGCCGTAATCCTTGTACATGAAATAGCTGATGTCGGACGCAGGGACCCCCTTTGCCTTGAGCTCAATCAGCGAATTGAAGACCTGTCCAGGAATCGCGTCGACTTTCTTTTGAGCCAGCAACACCTCCCGGAGACTGGGATCGATACTCTGCACCTGCACCGTGGAGATATCGATGCCAGCCTGCTTGGCGAAAATCGGGAATAACCTAAAAGTAGAATCGTTGGGAGCCGAACCCAGTTTCTTGCCGTTCAACTGCTTCGGTTCGGTAATGCCGCTGGACTTCAAGACCATGATCGCGGCGGGCGCCTCTTCATAGCCGCTCATTAAGGCCGGAAAAGCCTGCTCGGGATTCTTCGAGTTGAAGTCCATCAGGACATTGATATCGGGGAAACCCATGTCATAAACATCGGCAGCCAGCTGGCGAACGACTTCGGCTGATCCTTTACCTCGATCGATTGTAACGTCGAGGCCTTCAGCCTTGTAATATCCCTGCTGCAGCGCGATCAGAAATGCGCCGTGCGTCGCGCCGGGAATCCAGTCGAGCGTAAAACGAATCTTTGTCTGTGCGTTTGCTGCCTGTGACCCCACGACGGTCGTCATGAGAAGCAGTCCAATTATAGCGATACGTCGTTGCAGCGTCATGTTGCCCTTCCGAAACCTAAGAGTTGGATCGCCTTGTGTGTTTGCTCTTCTCCCAGCCCGAAGACAAACTCCGGCTGCGGGTTGGCTTTCGAATTTACGCAGCTTTGGCTAGACCACCTTGGCGTTGGACAGAATTGCCCGGGCGCGATCGCGTTGCGCGTCGGAGATCGTCAGACGCTCGGCGAATTTTTCATCAATGGGCGCGGTTGCATCGATGCCCATCTTCGTGACGGTAAACGTTTTCGGGTCGGAAGTCGGATCGATGATCGCCGACTTCACGCCCGGCACCATGAAGATATCCTTCTCGGCCCGCATCCGCGTTGCGACCGCCCACATCACGTCGTCCATGTCGTAGATGTCAACGTCATCGTCCACGACAATCACATGCTTGGTGTAAAGCTCGGTGCCGAGAGCCGTCAGCATAGCCATCTTTGGTTCGCCTTCCGCAATCTTCTTCATCGAGACGATCGCAAGAAATGCGCCACAGGTCTTGTGAGGGACATGAACGGCCCGGACATTTGGCAAATTGCGGCGCAGCGCATTCAGAATCTCACCTTCGCGCGTGATGCATGAAATGAGAATGTGATCGCGGGACATGCCCGATACGACACTATGGAAGTAAGCGTCTCTTCGCATCCGGACGCGCTTCGCCAAAAAGACGTTCTGCGTGCTCCGGTAGGACGCATAACCGGTGAATTCTCCGAACGGACCCTCGGGCTCGTGGACACCGGCCAAAATTTCGCCCTCGATGACGATTTCCGCCCCCGCCGGCACCTCGATGTCGCCGACACCGCAGCGGGCGAGACGATACGGTTCGCCGAACAGCCCTCCAATGATCTCGAATTTGCGGACATTCGGAGGGTAGGCGTAAACCATCGAGCCCATGTAGTGTAATGGGTGCACGCCGATCACAACGGCGGCAGGTAACGATTGTCCCTTCGCTTCGGCGCGGCGATGAAATTCATACATTCGGCGACGCGAATGAAGCGAAATCCCGAGCCGGTTTTTCCCCTTCAACATCAGCCTGTGAAAACCGGTAGTATCGACGCCGGTTTCCGGATCACGCGCGGTAATCTGCCCCGCAGTAATGTATGGCGCCGCATCGACGGTGAACTGATATGGAATCGGCAACCGTGCCAGATCAATCTGGTCCCCTTCCAGGACCACGTCCTCGAAGGCGCCTTTGGCGACCACTTCGCACGGAATGTAATTCTGGCATCGATCGCGAAAGGCGGTCGGAAGGTTTTGAACGTCGCTATTAAGGCAACCCGCCAGCAACTTTCGATTGCCC
>Ga0210400_10006299_pt1 | contig 10005 bp, 7 predicted proteins | sample IncBWH26MmetaG_FD_155456 | JGI IMG/M metagenome (GOLD analysis project Ga0210400, IMG submission 155456) | Forest soil microbial communities from Barre Woods Harvard Forest LTER site, Petersham, Massachusetts, United States - Inc-BW-H-26-M | ecosystem: Environmental > Terrestrial > Soil >... | reverse complement strand
GCGGACAAATGCTTTCTGGTCAGGGGTGAGCTGTATTTCCATCGCCTTTAGAGTATGAGAAAGCTTTGGTCAACGCAAGTAGTTTAGCCGAACCCGCCAAGTTGAGGGCCGCTTCTGGAAAACCTCCGGAGCCGTGAGGACAGGACCTCAGAGTCTCAAGCTTCTATGCCCGTGTTGCCAAAACCTCCAGGTACTCGGCCGGCACCAGCGTCCGGTTGCCGTCCACCTGATTGTGTTCTCTCCAGACCGATTCCAGATCGGCAGCCAACGCCGCCTGACCCTGGAGATCGAGCCGGGCAAATGCAGTTTTGGTCGGGCCAAAATATTCACGGAAAAACTTGACCACTTCGCCCGGAGAAAAGGGATAGTCAAACTCAATATTCTGTCGCAGCAATTTGATTTGGGAGCTCCCTTTGCCCAGGCGTTCCCGCACTATGGTTTCATCGCCCCAGAGTACGGGGGCCGCAATTCCGGGAGGAGGCGGCACATGGCGGCTCGTGATCGCGAACATTTTTCCTACGAATCCCTCGCGCGTCCAGTTGGCCATCGCAATCGTGCCCCCGGAGCGGCATACCCGCAGGAGTTCCGAAGCCACGAGATCGGGACGTGGAGCGAACATGGCGCCAAACATAGTCATGACCACGTCGAAAGCCCCTTCCTCATAGGGCAACTGTTCTGCGTCTCCTTCTTCAAAAGCTGCGTCAAGCTTTTCTGCCGCGGCTCGCTGACGCGCCTGGTCAAGTAGATTCGACGCGATATCAATGCCCGTGACCCTTGCGCCCAGACGAGCCGCAGGAATGGCAAGATTGCCTGTCCCGCACGCCACGTCCAGTACCTTGGCCCCCGGACGAATCCCGATCCTCGAGACAAAGTCCTCAGCGCCCTTGGCCCCATACTCCGCGATTTTTCCGAAATCCCCTGCCATCCAGGTTGTGCGTAGCCGCTGCTTGAGCTGCTCGAGATCTGTCATTTCCGGCATATTGCCTCCCATTGCATTCTCGCAGATTTTTCCGTGCGGGCTCCGAACACGGCCTGAAGAGCGTGTGTGAGAACTAGAGATTGTCGAAAGTCCTCTGTCAACTCACTGACTTGTATCCTAAGCGTAGCGCCACGAATTACATCCACCAGCATGGGTCAATGGCGCGTAGCCGAAGGACCCCGAAAATCCTTGCTGTACAATCCAGCATCGACGTGTTCTCACGAGAAATGACGTGGCGCATCACAAACGTACTGTTCAAACGAGAGAACTCCCTGATGCAGAATTGGTTGTCAAGCATCATCGGGGTTCCTTCGACTCCGCTCAGGACAGGCTCCTCACTGCGCGCCCATCAGGCACGTCGCTTTAAGCACAACGCTGCGCTTCGTTCAGGATGACACATCTATAATGGACCAGAAAAAGAATTCCGTGAGTTCTCACACACGCTCTGAAGGCCCGTTCTTCCATCGGTTTCGGGTACAGCAACTATGAAACCGGGCTAAAACAATCCGGCACCGTTCCGGTGAAGGCCCTTCCCCGCATTCACTCCGGTCAAATGTCCGCTTTCGAATTCGAGCTGGCCGTTCACAAAGACGTATTTCACGCCCTGCGAAAGCTGCGCCGGCTCGGTGTACGTAGCTTTGTCGATGATGGTCTGCGGATCAAAGATTGTTACATCGGCGAAGAAACCTTCTTTGAGTAAGCCGCGATTCGCCAGATGCTCGCGCTGGGCCGGCAGCGAGGTGATCTTGCGGATGGCCTGCTCCAAGGGCAGCAGGTGCAGGTCACGGACGTAGTGGCCAAGAAAACGCGGCATGCTGCCGAACGCGCGCGGGTGGGTGTGAGGTTCGAAGAGCGGTCCGTCCAGGGGCATTTCGCTGGCATCCAGGCCGACGCTGGTCCAAGGTTGTTTCAGGCCGTATTGGAGGTCTTCTTCGCTGGCGATGAAGTATAGAGCGCCGGTCTGGCCTTTATCGGCAAGGATGAAATCGAAGAGGGCGTCCAGCGGGTCTTTCTTCTGTTCGGCGGCGATCTGCGCCACGGTCTTGCCCGTGAATTGTTTCAGGTCTTTATTCACCACCGAGGCCACCATTACGCCGGAAGCCCCGCCGCTATCGAAATAGAGGTTCTCCCAATCGGGATGATCGGCGCCCAGTTCGCTTTTGATCCTAGCGCGAATCGCCGGATCTCGCAGACGTTCCAGAAGCTTGTTCAGGCCTCCATCGGCCGCCCAGGGCGGCATGGCAGAGGCCAGCGCTGTGGCCCCGGCCACATAGGGATACAGGTCTGCCGTCACATCCTGTCCGGCATCGCGGGCCGCCTGGATCATCGCGGCAACCTTGGTCATTCCGCCGGCGCGGCTCTTGCCGCTGACTTTCAGGTGAAATATCTCGACCGGCAGATGGGCTTCGCGTCCGATGCGCAGGGCCTCCTGAATTGCCGCGGTCTCGCTCTGCCCTTCGCTGCGCATGTGGCTGGCATAGATTCCACCATATTGCGCGGCCACCTTGGCCAGCTCAATCAGTTCTTCCGTCTTGGCATAATGTCCGGGCGGATAGATCAGCGCCGTGGAAAGGCCGAACGCGCCCTGCTGCATGGCCTGCGCCACCAGCGACTTCATCTTCTCCAGCTCTTCGGACGTGGGAGCCCGGTTCACGTCGCCCAGAATGGCCTCGCGCACCTGGGCCGCGCCGACATACGTTCCAATGTTCAATGGAGTGCCGTTGCTCTCCAGGCGGCGGAAGTAGCCGTTCAAGTCGGTCCAATCAACCTTCAGGTGATAAGGCTCAATGGAGGGCTGCAAGGCCTCGAGGGTAAGAGCATCTTGCGGAGCGATGGAGCCGCCTTCGCCGGTGATCTCCGTGGTGATCCCCTGAGAGAGCTTGCTCAGGGCGCGGTTGTCGATCAGCAACGCGGTCTCAGACTGGCCCAGCATGTCGATAAATCCCGGAGCAACCACCAGGCCGGTCGCGTCAATGACCCGTTTGGCCTGTGCGTTCTCCAGCCTGCCGATAGCGACAATGCGGTCGCCCTGAATGGCGATGTCGCCGCCGTACCAGGGATTGCCGGAACCGTCGACGATCTTGCCGTTGCGGATGATTACATCACAGGTGTTGGTCTGGGCCGGCAAAGGCAGCGTCACTGCCAGGACAAAAAACATGACGACAGCAAGTCTTAATCGGATCATTTGATTCCCTCTCGGTGTTAAAGATATCACCGCAAAGGGCGCCAAGGACGCAAAGGAATCCGGGCGGACGAAGAGCAAGTTCTCTTAGCCACGAATTAGCGCGAATGAACACGAATGAGCCAGCCCAAATCTTTGAAACACGGAGGGAAAAGAGGAAGCGAGGAAAAGAAGGAGGAGCCCAAACCATTAGCCACACATTTGCTAAGACTCAGTGCAGGCTCCGGCCACAAAGGAGCACAAAGGAAAGCAAAATCAAATCCTCACCGCAGAGTTCGCAGAGAAGCGCAGAGGGACACATAGTTGCGCATTTCGCTACTCCTGAGAAGCAAACGCGGGCGCGGACAAATCAACCAGGCCACACAAGAGAAAGCCGGTACGTCAAGGACAAAGTCCATTTCCGCACAAAAAATCCATAAGCCAGTTCTATTTTGGGAACCTATTCGATTATGGCTTGAATGCAAAACAAAGTGTCGCAATCTTGTCCTAAAGTTTGATATGCTCCATGCACCCCTTGGAACGAGATATCAGATCAAATATCCCAAAAAACACAAAGGAGTTGTTAATGAAGTCATTTCACAAACTTGTGTCTCTTGTTGCAATTGTGAGCTTAATCGTCGCTCTTGGGCCAACTGCGTTGGCGCAGCAAAGCGCATCCGCACAATCGTCGGCAGCTACCTCTGGGACATCCACTGCTCCCACTGCTCCCGAAGCCGCTCCATCCAAACCTGCCGAGGCGGCATCCGACGCGTCGGCTAAGGTGGTGCTCAAGGATGGAACCCCTGTTGGTTTGAAGTTGGCCCAGACCATAAGTTCGAAAACGGCCGTTGTAGGCGACACCGTGGAGCTTGTTCTGGATGAAGACCTGATGGTCGGCCAGACCGTGGCCGTAAAGAAGGGGGCCAAGGCGGTTGGCACGATCTCAAACGCCAAGAAGGCGGGAATGGCGGGACGAGGCGGCGAGCTCAGCCTGCACGTTGAATACCTGAAAGTGGGCGACACCAGGGTGAAGCTTCGCGGTGCGCAAGGAAAAGAAGGGGACAACAAGACGGGCGCGACCGTTGGGCTGGTGCTGGCCTTCGGCGTCCTAGGCTTCATGAAGCACGGCAAACAAGCCGAAGTCAAGGAAGGGACGCCCGTTAAGGCGTACCTCGATCAGGATGTGGATCTTGGAGCGGCTACCTCCGCGCCAACAAAATAAATGCGCTGAGCTGCAATTCATTCCCTCAACTTTTATTACCGCTCGGCTTGTCCGTGAACTTTGACTCATCAGGTTCCCGGACAAGCCGAACCTGCTTTGGCGGGATTAGAAGCGGAATTAGCCACGAATCAACGCGAATGAACACGAATCAACACGGAAAAAAGCAAGAACAGAAACGATAAGGATGAGTAACCCTCTCACTGGTTCTCGCCCTTATTCGTGTTAATTCGCGTAATTCGTGGCTAAGCGCCTTTGCTTGTTTTCAGCCCTTGACTGCTCCTACCGTAAAGCCGGCGATAAACCTGTCGAGGAACAGGTTATAGAGGAAAGCGATTGGAAGACTGGCGATAAGGCAGGCGGCCATCAGCGATCCCCAGAAATAGACGTCTCCGCGGACCAGGAAGATCGGAATACCGACGCCTACCATCTGCTTTGATTCAGACGATATGAAGGTCAGGGCGTAGACAAACTCTTGGGTCACCAGCGTAAACGTGAAGATGACCACCGTGAGAATTCCGGAGATGGAGATGGGAATTACCATCTTGATGAAGGCCCCAAAGCGCGTGAGCCCATCCACCATGGCAGCATCTTCCAGTTCCTTGGGAATGGATTTAAAGAATCCCATGAGGAGCCAGATGGAAAATGGCACTGTAAAGCTGGGATAGATCAGCACCAGGGCCCAGATGGAATCCTGCAGGCCAAGCCTCGCTACTACCCGGGCCAGCGGAATAAAGAGCAGAGTGGGCGGAACCAGATAGGTAAGGAAGATAGCTATGCCCAGCCGTTCTCCCCAACGTCCGGTGAGCCGGGCCAGCGCGTAGGCCGCGGGAACGGCCAGGAACAGAGTAATGGCCACAACCACCACGCCCACCAGCGCGGTGTTCCCCAGCCACTGCACAAACCTGGTTTCAAACAACAGGCGCAGGTTATCGAGCGTGGGGTTGGCATTGAAGATGAACGGATTATTTTCGACCGTGTAGAGATCGAGGTTTTGCTTGAAGGTGGCAACGACCATCCAGTAGAAGGGGAAGGCCAGCAGTACCGTGAAGACTGCCAGCACCAGCGTCTTAATCGTAGTTGGCCAGGCGCTCAAACTGGCAAAGGCCTGCTGAACGCTTCGATGGTTGACGTAGTAGATAAGCAAGACCGAGATGGAGAACAGGAGAAACAGAACGCCGGCAAATTTGTAATCGTGTTGAACCAGCACATTGTCAAGCACCGCAGCCAGGCTGACGGCGGCGTTCAATACCAGCAGCAGAATCAGAACAACCCGCGCCCAATTGCGGAGCTTCCAGAGCCCAACGCCAGTCCCGGCTAGCACCAGGGCATTCAGAAGCTGGACAGCGACCGGCCACCTGTTGTCGATGTGCATAGCGATAACAACAGCAAAGATCAAACTGGAGAGCGAACCCCACAAAACCAGAATGCTGATGATGGTGATGCCTAGCGGTTTCTTCATTTTGCTCATCAGGCTGCCTCCGTCCGATGGGCTACACGCAACATCAGGTAGGCGACTACAACCAGCACCGGTACCAGGAAGACGGAGATGGCTGCTCCGGCGGCAAGATCACTGCCCTGAATTCCAGTAGCAAAGGCCAGAGACGGCAAGGTCTGAGTGGAATCGTACGGTCCTCCGGCGGTCAGGATGTAGACGACTGTCATGTCCGTGAAGGTAAAAATGGTGCCGAACAGCACCGCCACGCTGATAATGGACCTCATCATGGGGATCTTGATCAGAAAAAGGGTACGCCAGAAGCCAGCGCCATCAATGGCCGCAGCCTCGGGGATTTCCTTGGGGATGGCAGTCTGGCCGGCCAGCATGATCACCGTGGAAAACGGAATGAGCCGCCAGCAATGGACCAGAATCACTGAAGCCATAGCCAGGACCGGCTCTCCCAGCCACATGGGCGCGCCGTAAGGCTTAAAGATATGGAGCGCTATCAGCACCCAGGTGATGACGCTGTAGATCGAATCCAGTATCCACTTCCAGCCTATGGCTCCCAACGCAATGGGCGCCACCCAGGGCAGAAGAATCAGGAAGCGGACAAGGCCGCGTCCGCGAAACTTGCTCTCCAAAGCGGTGGAGAGCATGGTGGAGCAGATAATCACAATCGCCTGCGCAACGACAGTGAAGATAATCGAGTTCTTGATTGCCGTGCGGAAGCTGGGACTCTGCAGGATGCTGCGAAAGTTTTCCAGCCCTACAAAATGAAGTTCCGAGCTGCCAATGCGGGCGTCGCTGAAAGCATAGTAGACCGCCAGCGCAAACGGGGCGCCGATCAACAGCAGAATATACAGCGCCGCAGGGGCAAACATGGCGGCCCCCAGCATGGGACTCTGGGCCGCGCCGGCGGACTTGATTTTCGCGCCGTTCACAGCCATGACAAGGCCCTCGCCTCAACTTTTTTCTCGGTCGCGCGGTCAAAGTACTTCAGATGGCCTTCCGGCACGGCAAACTGGTAGGTAGTCCCTATTTCAAAGGAATGCCCCAGCAGAAGGCGCGAGATTACCTTCTTGCCGTCCAGTTTCCCGCCAGCCAGCGTTCCGGAAAGGATGTACTCCGCGCCCAGGTACTCGGCATTTTCCACGCGGAAGTCGAAAGGCACTTTCGCTGTCTCAGTAATGCTCTCTGCCAATCTGAAGTGCTCCGGACGGAAGCCAATAATGAGATCGTCATTGTCAACCAGGTTCATGGGCGGCGATCCAAGGAAGGTGGCCACAAAGGTGTCCGCTGGATCGTCATAGACTTCTTTGGGTGTCCCGAACTGGCGGACTACTCCTTTATTCAATACGACGATGCGGTCGCCCATGGCCATAGCTTCCACCTGATCATGGGTGACATAAATGGTGGTAGTGCCCACGCGCCGGTGAAAGCGCTCCAACTCTTCACGGGCGGAGAGACGAAGCTTGGCGTCCAGGTTGGAGAGAGGCTCATCGAGCAAAAAGACAGAGGGCTCGCGGACGATGGCGCGGGCCAGCGCCACCCTCTGCCGCTCGCCACCGGAAAGCTCGCGCGGCTTGCGCTGCAGAAGCGACCCTATGCCCAGCAGAGAGGCCGCCCATTCCACCTTCTCTTTGTGCAGGTTCTTTGCTACCTTTTGGGCCTTCAGAGGGAAGGCGATGTTCTTGTAGACGGTGAGGTGAGGATACAGAGCATAGCTCTGGAACACCATGGCGATGCGGCGTTCCCTGGGGCTGAGATTATTGACCATCTGGCCGCCAATGAGAATTTCGCCGGCCGTGGGCTGCTCCAGGCCGGCGATCATCCGCAGAAGAGTGGTCTTACCTGAGCCCGATGGACCCAGGAAAACCAGGAACTCGCCTTCGCGAGTTACCAGGTTTACGTTATTAACAGCGCCCAGCTCTCCCTGTTTGAATACTTTGGTAAGGTCCCGTGTTTCAACGACTGCCATCAAGTCCTCGTGTTACTTCCATCTGTCCCATATACGCTTGTACTCGGCCTCAGCCGCCTTGGCGGCGTTTTCAGGGGTTTCGTCGCCGCGTGCAACTTTGGCAAACATGGTGGGAATTATCCAGGTCTTGAAGGCCTCATCAATAGCCGGCGTAGCATAACCGGGATAGCCGATGTTTGTAGCCCAGGTCAGCACGTTACCCAGTACTTTGTACTTGTCAGGGGGATTGGCTCGGGGGTCGTTGCTGATCTCCTTCTGCAAGTTGGGTACGGTGCTGGGGAAGCAAGGGAAATTATAAAACTGGCCATTGACAAAGCCATCGTGGAAGCTGTCCATGTAATCGATCAGGAACTGCTGCGCGCCCTCTTTATTTTCCGCAAAGTCCCAGATCACGTAGCAATCCATCACGTGCTCCGCGGCAATGCGGCGCACCGGGCCTTTCAACGCCTGGCTGATCATGATCTTGCTGTCAATGGGCAGGTGCTCTCTCTCAGACTGGCGGGTGATGGAGATAGCATTGGCCACATAAGAAACCCGGCCTGCAAGCATGGCCTGGTTGTTGGACGGAGGAGTCCAGGTGAACACTTCCGGCGTTTCCGATTCCTGATAGAGCGCCTTCATGAACTTAAGCGCCTCAATGGTCTGCTTGGAGTTAATGGCTACGTTGCCGTGCTCATCCTGCTCCGCGCCACCGAATGACCACAGCAGGGCGCGCATGGCCATGCTGGTATCGAGTTCCTGGGAGAGGCCCAGTCCGCAAGGATGTCCGCTCTTGTCACGTATCTTCTTGGCTCCGATGCGCAGGTCCTCCCAGGTATCAGGCCCGTTGGGATACCCTGCCTCGGTCCACCAATCCTTGTGCCAGTTGCCGGGATCGGGCGCATAGGAGTCTGAAAACGCGAAATACTTCTTGGTCTTCGGACTAAAAGTAGACTTGTGCGCCAGGTCAATTTTCTTCCCGTGCTTCTTCTCCACCTCTTGATAGACGTGGGTCATATCAATGGTCTTGTTTTCATACGCGGCGGGCGGTGACAGGAACATAAACAGGTCGTGCCCCTTACCGGCCTGCACCTCGGCAGCGGCCTTGGCCGGCAGGTCCGTCAGGTTCACGTGGTCAACAATAACGTTGGTGTTGTGTTTGTCGCCCCACTGCTTGGCAAAGGTGTGATCGAACCAGGTATCGTATGCGGGCACGAAGTGGGCCCACTGCATGATCTTGAGGGTCTTCTGCTGAGCCGCGGCCCTCTCGGGAAACAGGAAAGCAGGTCCGATTCCAGCCCCAACAACTCCGGCGCCTGCAATCTTGATAAAGTCTCTACGCGATACGCTTTTCCCCTTCTTTTTGCTCATAATTATTCTCTCCTCAAATCTTACTATTCCGGTTCCAGCAAGCCATGGCGCTCCCGTTTGAATCTTTTGCTTCAAGGAGTTGGGTCGCAACCTGCTGCTCCCATGTTGTGAAACACGATATCCTATACCGGCCATACATGCCAGTTGCAAGTAAAACAACCGAATCCCCCGCAGCGGACTCTTACTCCCAAATGCCTGACGCCTTGCCTTGAGGTTGCCCTCGCACCATCCAGGTTTCCAGATGCGACCAGGCCAGCGTTTGTTTTGGAACCTGCAACGCCGTATAGATCACCAGCATTAAGAGCCGCAATCGAACGATCGGTTTTTCGCGGTCAGCCGGTTGCACCTTGCAAAGAACTCTGGCGCAGGCTGGCGCCGACATCAACCGTGTCCCGCCTGCGCGGAGTTGACCTATCGGCCGTTTCAAGCCGGAGTTGGAAGAATTTGGAAGGTCGCTATTTCTTCACGCCTTTTGCGTCGTGCCCACCCTGATGCAGCACCATGTGGGTCACCTGGCCTTTATCATTCTTGAAGAATTCCACCTGCGCATCCACCACCCTGAGGAAGAACATAGTTTCCGACTCAGCAAAAAGCGGGAACTTGGGCTGGTTGGTGGCCTGCGTCATGAGGTGGCCGTCTTCCAGCGTCATTACGATGCTGAAATTTGGCGTCAGTTCATACGTGCCGACATATTCTGCCAGGACTTTGGGCGGCACCGTTATTTCTTTTCGCTCCGAGATCGGCACCAGCTTTATGCCATTGGCGAGGTCCGCCAGTTTCCCGGCGATCTCACTGGGGAAACGCCCATTCAAATTCCCCAGAACCGCCACCACCAGCTTGTCTTCAGGATAGTAGGCCAGATGAGTATTGAAGCCCTCAA
>Ga0210400_10006298_pt1 | contig 10006 bp, 10 predicted proteins | sample IncBWH26MmetaG_FD_155456 | JGI IMG/M metagenome (GOLD analysis project Ga0210400, IMG submission 155456) | Forest soil microbial communities from Barre Woods Harvard Forest LTER site, Petersham, Massachusetts, United States - Inc-BW-H-26-M | ecosystem: Environmental > Terrestrial > Soil >... | reverse complement strand
CTTGGTACATGTTCCCCTACTACCTGATCGACAAGCTCGGCGCGGGCTGGGCCTGGGCCGTCCTGGGCATCGCCGTCGCCCTGCTGCTCGTGGCGCCCTTCTACCCGAAGGATGTCCGCGACAACATCGCGGTCGTCACGGAGGCCAAGTGCACGGGCTGCACCTTCTGCTCGCTGGACTGCCCCTTCGAGGCCATCGACATGGTGGAGCGCGCGCCGGGCTCCAAGTTCAAGCTCATCGCCGTGGTGAACGAGGCCCGCTGCTCGCAGTGCGGCGTCTGCGTGGGCGCCTGCCCCTTCCTCGCCATCGAGCTGCCGAACACCCATTCCAAGACGATCGAGGCCGATGTGATGGCCCTCCTGGACCAGGGAGCCTGAGATGACCGACACCGTGGAAAAGAAGAACAAGGTGATCGTCGGCTTCGTCTGCCAGCGCTCCATCCCCATCCAGGACATGATCGACGAGCATAAGGCCCTGCTGGACGATCCCGAGGTCAAGGTCGTGATCCTGCCCTGCTCGGGCATGGTCAAGCCCACGCAGATGGAGATGGCCCTCACCAAGGGAGCCGACGCCACCTTCGTGTGCGGCTGCGCCATCGGCGACTGCCACTACCGCACGGGCAACCTCATGATCCGCGCCCGCCTCGAAGGCGAGCGCAATCCCAAGCTCCGCAAGACGACCGACAAGCGCAAAGTGGGCATGTTCTTCTTCACCATGAAGGACAAGACCCCGTTCCTGGAGGCCCTCAAGGGTTTCAAGGATTCCGTCGCCGCCATCGGCGGCGAGAACTAAGGAGGACGGACAATGGCCGCTCCCGCCAAGAAAACCGAGCCCAAGGTCAGCAGCTACATGATCATGCTGCGGTATTTCATGTTCTTCGTCTTTTTCGGCTGCGTGCTGGCCCTGGTGGGCCTGTTCGGCATGGTCGCCGAGGCCTGAGGAGATCCCGTGAGCGAACTCGACCAGAACCACTCCGCGCCGCAGGACGACGAGGCCGAGGAAGGCCCCATCAGCGTCCGCCAGATCCTGAAGGACAACTGGATCCTGGCCCGCTGCCTCATCATCTTCATTCTGATGCTGGCCATCCCCGCCCTCGTCGCCTGGAAGTTCAACTTGTTCCTCGTGGCGAACAACTGATATTGAAAGGGGGCCGTATATGGAACCCACCCACTGGGCATTGATCATCGCCTTCACCGCCGTGGGGCTCGCCTTCGCGGCGGGCTTCGTCCTTCTCGCCGTTTGGGCCATCCGCAACGGCCAGTTCAAGGATGTGGAGGGCGTGAAGTACCGCATGCTCCAGGACTACGACCCGAAGGCCGTGGACAAGGGGCCCGACGGCTACCGTAACTGACATCGGCCATGCAAATGATGAAGGCGCGCCGACGGCGCGCCTTCATCATTCAAAAGGCCGGCGGGTCCGGGTATTTATCGCGGATCGCCAGGATGTCGTTTTCCAGGGCGAGGAAGGCCTCCACCAGCCGGGGCTCGAAATGGGTTCCTGCGGCTTTGCGGATGAGCTCGAAGGCCTTGTCCGTCTCCCAGGCGCCCTTGTAGGGGCGGACGCTGGTGAGCGAGTCGAAGACATCCACCACCGCCATGATGCGTCCGGCGAGAGGGGTGTCCTCGCCCTCCAGGCCCTGGGGGTAGCCACTTCCGTCCCACTTCTCATGGTGGGTCCAGGCGATGACGCGGGCCATCTCCAGCAGCGGGTCCTCGTGCTTGCCGATGATGAGGGCGCCGATGGTGGTGTGCTCCTTCATGGTGCGCCACTCCTCGTCGTTCAGCGCGCCCGGCTTGCGGAGGATGGATTCGGGGATGCCGATCTTGCCGATGTCGTGGAGCGGCGCGGCATGGTAGAGCGTGTCGACCGTCTCCTCGTCCAGCTCGATGGCGCGGCCCAGCATGGCCGCGTAGTGGCTCACGCGGATGATGGACATGCCCGAATCGTCATCGCGGTAGCCCGCGGCGCGGCCCAGGCGGCGGATGATCTCCAGGCGGGAGCGCTTCAGCTCCTTGGTGCGGGTGACGACCTCGTTCTCCAGGGACCGCCGCTGGTCGGCCAGCGCCAGGTGCGTGCGCACCCGCGCCTTCACCACGGAGGCGCTGAAGGGCTTGGCGATGTAGTCCACGGCTCCGGCCTCGAACCCGGCCGCCTCGTCGGAGATGTCCCCGTGGGCTGTGATGAAGATGACGGGCACCTTGTGGAGCCGTGGATCCTTTTTCATGCGGCGGCAGACTTCCAGGCCGTCCAGCCCGGGCATGCCGATGTCCAGGAGGACGAGGGCGGGCGGGGTGCCCTCGGCCATCCGCCGCAGGGCCTCTTCGCCGCTCGCGGCGGTGGCCAGTTCACACTCCTCGCGGAGGATGGCCTTCAGCATCGCCAGGTTGGTGGCGGTGTCGTCCACGGCCAGGACGGTGGCTTTGCCTGGGGTTGAAGCCATGGGACCTCCCGATCCGCTGCGACACGCCTGGGAAAATTAATGCAAAAATGCCATCCCGGCAAGGGGCTCAGTTCCGTGGCAGCCCCATCCACAAGCTGAGGAGCCCCAAACCGCTCAGCAATTCCGAGAGCCGTTCCACGGGCAGCCCCATGACAGTGGCGAAACTACCCTCCACGCCTGCCACGAAGAGGGCTCCGATGCCCTGGATGGCATAGGAGCCCGCCTTGTCCATCGGTTCGCTCGTGGCCGCGTACCAGCGGGCTTGAGCTTCGCTCATGGGCCGGAAGCGCACCCCGGCCGTGTCCACGAAGCTGTGGACCTCCCGGTCGCGCTGGAGGCAGAGTCCGGTGTGAACCTGGTGGACGCGGCTCTGGAGCAGGAGGAGCATGCGCACCGCGTCGGCCACATCCTCGGGCTTGCCCAGCACATGCTCGTCCAGCGCCACGGTGGTATCCGCCGCCAGCACCCAGCGGCCCGGGTTGCGGCGGGCGATGACCTCCGCCTTCGTCTCCGCCAGCCGCAGGACCATGTCGCCGGGCGGCTCGTCCAGGAGCGGCGTCTCGTCCACATCCGGCACCTGCTTCTCGAAGGGGATGCGCATGGCCTCCAGCCACTGCGAGCGCCGGGGGCTCCCGCTGGCGAGGATGAGGGGGCCGTGGATGGAGGTGTGTTCCAGCGGGTCGGTCATGGGCGCTTCCTGAAGGAGAAGAACAAAGCTCCCGCGGCCGTGGCGAGAAGGAGGAAGCGCCAGGCCCAAGGGCTGCGGGCAGGCGTGCGCACGGGGCGCCAATCCAAGCGCAGGGCGTAGGTCGCCTGGCTCACGGGCGAGCCCCAGAGCCCGCCCGTTCCATCGGCGTAGAAGATCCCGCTCTTGCCCGTGAGCGTGGCGCGGGCCAGGGGCACGCCCAGTTCGCAGGCCCGCAGGCGGATGTGGGCGCCGTGCAGGTCGGTCGCGTCCGTGGCCTCGAACCAGCCGTCGTTCGTGAGGTTCGCGAGCAGGTCCGCATCCGCTGCGGCGAGCCCGGAACGGGCACGCTCCGGATCCAGCGCCTCGCTGCAGATGAGGGGAGCCACGCGCACTTCGTCCGGCCCCGGGACGAGGAATCCGCCGGGCACCAGCGGCCCCGGTTCCTGGGAGATGAAACCGAGCTTCGCGTCCAGCCAGCGCCGCAGCCATGCGGGACCAGGCATGCGCTCGCCGAAGGGCATGGGCTCCACCTTCGCCTGGAGGAAGGTGGGACGGCCCGGCGCCTCGCCGCGGGCGAGGTTGTACAGGCCGCCTTCGGTGCCGTAAAGCCAGGCGATCCGCCGTGAGGCGGCTTCCTGCGCGATGCGCGGATCGCGCTCGCGGTCATCACGGCCCAGCACGGAACTCTCGGGCCACAGCACGAGCGTGGCGGCATCCGCGCGGGGCAGGTGGTTGGCTGCGAGCACGGGATCCGTGAGCGCCCACATGGCCTCCTCCATGCCGGGCACGCGCGCGCCTGCCACGAAGTCAGGCTGGATCATGACGAGGTCGAGGCGGCGTTCCGGCCCCTTCGGCAGCAGAGGCCAGGCCGCGCCCAGCGCGAAGAGCGCGCCGAAACAGGCGAGGGGCCCCAGGAAGATCCGCAGCGGCTTGCCTTCCACCAGCGAAGCCGCGGTCCAGGCGGCCGCGCCCCAGAGCAGGGCCGAGAAACCCGTCGTCGTGATGAAGGCCGCGCCCCGGGCCAGCAGCGGAACGCCGCTCACGGCCGTGCCCCAGCTCCAGGGATAGACATGGAAGCCGAAACGCTCCCAGAGCACGATGCCCAGCGCGGCAGTGAAGGCTGCGGCCCAGCGTCCGTCGCGCTGGAAGGCCCATCCGGAGAACGCGGCCACAAGCATGAAGCCCAGTCCCTCCCAGGCCCAGAAGAGGAGCGCGCCCGTCCAGGCCAGGCTCCAGGGCAAATCCCCTTTCACGGCGACCGTGCTGGGCACGAAGGCGAAGATGGCCGCCACGCCCAGGGCGCAGGCCAGGAAGATCCAGCCCAGATGGCGCCTGCGAAAGCGCGATTCCAGCAGAAGGGCGGGGAAGAGGAAGCCGAAGAGCGCCGACAGCGCGCCGCCGGAAGCGTTGGGGAAACCGAAGGCGAGCCAGAAGAAGGCCGCCAGCACGAGGCTGGAGGCCAGGGGGAGCAGGCGGTTCACGGGCGCCTCCGGGCGGCTTCGAAGCAGGCGATGCCCATGGCCACCGCCGCGTTGAGACTCTCCACGCCGGCCGTGGGGATGGCCGCGCGGATCACGGGGGAAGGCAGGTCCACGCCCTGCCATCCATGGCCCTCGTTGCCCACCAGCAGGCGCAGCGGTTCGGATAGGTCGGCCTCGGCCAGCGGCATCGCGCCCGCGCCGCCATCCAGCGCGATCCAACGGCCCCCATCGAGCATCTCCGCGAGATCGCTGCAACGGCGCAGCGAGACGAGGAAGGCAGCGCCCATGGAGCCGCGCAGCGCCTTGGGATCGAAGGGATCGGCGCATCCGGGGCCCAGCAGGACTTCCTCGAACCCGAAGGCCGCGGCGCTGCGGAGGACGGCGCCCAGGTTGCCGGGATCCTGGATGCCCCAGGCGCCGATCACCCGGGGGCCCAGCTGGCTTCGCGGCTCTGGACCCACATCCATCATCAGCACGTGGGGGGGCGGGCTCTTCATATCCGTGAGGTCCCGCATGCGGGCCTCGGGCAGGAGGAGGCCCGGCAGCTGAAGTTCCGCTTCCAGCGGATGGGGCGCGGCGCCCTCCATGCGGATCCACTGACGGGGAACCAGCCGCCCAGCACCGCGCTGGCCGTGCGCCGCGGCCCAGGTCTCGATGAGTTTCGCGCCCGCCAGCAGGGTCGCGGCGCGCTTTGCGCCGGACTCGGACAAAACCGAGCGGATCTGCTTGAGGGCCGGATTGTCCCGGCTGGCCACGGGTTTCAGGGGCATGGGGCCAGTTTCCCACGGCTTGGGGATTGGGCCATCGCCCGGTAGGATCAGAGGACCTTTGACCAAATGTCACAGCTTTGCAAGGAGCGTCCATGGCGGACCAGGAACAGATCAAGCCCAATGTCGCGGAGGACGCGCCGCGCAAGGAATTCACCCTGCGTGGCCTGATCATCGGCGTGATCATCACGGTCGTCTTCACGGCCGCGAATGTCTACTTCGGGCTGAAGGCCGGACTGACCTTCGCGACCTCGATCCCGGCGGCCGTGATCTCGATGGCGATCCTGCGCTACTTCAAGGGCGCGACGATGCAGGAGAACAACATCGTGCAGACAGTCGCCTCGGCCGCGGGCACCTTGTCCTCGATCATCTTCGTGCTGCCGGGCCTGATCATGATCAGCTGGTGGACGGGCTTCAACTACTGGGAGTCGTTCTCGGTCTGCGCCCTCGGCGGCATCCTCGGCGTGATGTACTCGATTCCTTTGCGCCGTGCGCTGGTGACCAATTCCGACCTGCCGTATCCCGAAGGCCTGGCCTGCGCGGAAGTGCTGAAGGTCGGCGCGGGCGAGGCGGGCGGTTCGGCCGCCGCAGCCGCCGAGAACCGGGCGGGTTTGCTCGCCGTGGTCTGGGGCTCCATCGCGTCGGGCGTGTTCGCGCTGATCGTCGCGACCCGCGTCTTCGCCGGCGATGTCGTGCACTATTTCCGCGTCGGCGGCAAGAATGGCGGAAGCGGTGTCACCGGCTTCGATTTCCTCCTTTCCTCCGCGCTGCTGGGTATCGGCCACCTGATCGGGCTGTGGGTCGGCATCGCGATGCTCGTGGGCGCCCTCATTGGCTGGGGCTGGGGCGTGCCCCACTATTCGGCGCTGTCCTCCGCCACCGGATCGATCTCAGATCTGGCCGGGGCCACCTGGAGCCATAAGGTGCGCTTCGTGGGCGCGGGCACCATCGGCGTCGCCGCGGTCTGGACGCTCGCCAAGCTCGTGAAGCCGGTCGTCAGCGGCCTGATGTCGGCGATGGCCGCCAACCGCGTGCGCAAGGCCGGCAACGCGGCCACGCTGCCGCGCACCGAGCAGGACATCCCCATCGGACAGGTCGGCCTCATCAGCCTCATCTGCCTGGCGCCGATCGGCTGGCTGCTCTGGAATTTCGCGAAGACCGCCGGGAACGGCCTGGAGAACCATCTCTGGCTGCTGGTCGGCGGCGGCGTGATCTTCATCGTGCTGATGAGCTTCTTCGTGTCCGCGGTCTGCGGCTACATGGCCGGGCTCATCGGCTCCTCGAACAGCCCGCTCTCCGGCATCGGCATCATCGTCGTGATCTGCGCGGCGCTCCTGCTGATCGTGGGTGTGCGGTCCGGGCTGCCCGCGGGCGGCGAGAAGGCGCTGGTCGCCTTCGCCCTGTTCGTCACCGCGATCGTGTTCACAGTGGCGGCGATCGCCAACAACAACCTGCAGGACCTCAAGACCGGCCAGCTCGTGGACGCGACGCCCTCGAAGCAGCAGTGGGCGCTGGTGATCGGCGTGATCGCGGGCGCGGCGATCATCCCGCCGATTCTCGACCTCCTCAACCACGCCTACGGCTTCACCGGGGCCCCGAACGCCACGGCGCACTCCCTCGCGGCGCCTCAGGCCGGCCTCATCTCGGCCCTCGCTTCGGGCGTGATCCAGAACAACATCGACTGGAGCCTGATCAAAGTCGGCGCCGCGATCGGCGTGGCCGCCATCGCGCTCGACGAGGCGCTCAAGCGGACGACGAAGTCGGCCCACCTGGCCCCGCTCGCGATCGGCCTCGGCATCTACCTCCCGACCCAGAGCACCTTGATGGTCGTGGTCGGCGCCATCGTCGGCTGGTGGTTCGACCGCCGCGCGGACCGCGCCAAGAATCCGGAATCCACCAAGCAGCTAGGCGTGCTGCTCGCGTCGGGCATGATCGTCGGCGAGGGCCTGGTCGGCGTGATCGTGGCGGCGCTCGTCGGGTTCTCCGAGCAGCTCGGCTTCTCCAACCACGATTTCCCGCTGAACCTGGTCAGCAACGGTTATGCGGACCGCGTCGCGGTGTGGGTCGGGGGGATCGCCTTCGTCGGCGTCATCACGGGGCTGTACATGTGGGTGAGCCGCTTGAGCCGATCGACCGCCAGCGAATGAGGCGGATCACAGGCGAAGCCTTGGGAAGAATTGATCCAATGGGTGAAGTCGCTGGATAGATGTAATGACTCATGCAGGCATCCTCAGAGTTGCCTCAACCCGTCACCACGGCCTCCAAGAGGTCGCGATGGGCGTTCGAATCCACCAGGCGTTCGTCGGCCCAACCCCAACCCGCCCCGGCATCAGTGACCATTCATGCCCGCAGGCGTTCCGTCGGACCAATTTGAGACTCCGACCAAGAACACGAGAATGGGCGGCAGACCTTTCATCTGGGGTTGTTGGTCCGGATAGAAAAACCAATAGGGGCTGGACATGACCGGCGAGCCCTGTGCGTCAGAACCCCAATCTTTACCGTCTTTGACCAGGGTGTCGAACATGAGATGAGGCATGTTGTGGTCCCCTTCGTCGGTCAGATACGACGATTTCGACATCATGTAATCCATGGCGCCGCTTTCGAGGTCCGGCAATTGTTTATGCTTGTACGCGGCGTGGAGTGCCGACAGCATCTCCGCCTTGGAACGACCCGCCATCGCCATTTTGGCGCGTAGGTAAAAGATGGGCACGATCGAACGCGCCGCTTGGGGGTTCAGACAATCGGCAGCCCTCACTTTCGGGTTCCAGAATTCGGGCCAGTCGAACGGCCCCATCCAACTTCTACCCACCACGCAGACGAACCCGTTCTTGCCTTCGACCGCTGTCTCGTAGCCCTTGCGCCCCAGAACCAGGACCGTAGCGTCACGGGAAATGGACTCCGGCGCCGCGCTTCGCGCCAGGGCTATTTCGGCTTCCCGGTTCGCCATGAGGTATTGGTCAACCGGTGCCATCTTCGGATAGGGCAGCGCCACACCGGGTTTCTGCGCATCCTGCGACATCGCTTGCTGCGATGCGCCGGACATCGCAAGCAGCACAAAGCTCATGGCTTCGATTGCGCGCTTCGCATTTTGCATGGGATTCCTCCTGACAACGGGTACGTTTCAGTCAGCTCGTGATAGGCGCTGATCGGCCGCCTTCACTATGTCGACGAATGGCCGAACCCGAATTCGACAAGTCATCGGAAAAAATTCAACCGTGTCCGCATCGAGCATGGATCGACTCAAGCGGCGATAGCCCAATCGCTTTCTACCCACCCACCGCCAAACGACGCCATAAAGGCTCCATTCGATTCCATCGCCTGAGTCATGGCGCATAGGAACTTTCCGGTTCGTGTGGTTCCAGTCCATTCGCCGGATCCGGAGGACCATTCGCCGAATTTGAAGGTGCTTACATCGGCTTCTTAGGGCTACCATTGCTCCTCTCGGGTGGCTCATGAATCGCGTTGCCTTTGAAAACCAGTGGCAGGGGAAGGCTCGCGCCGTCGCGCGTGTGGCTTCCGGAACGGCGTTGCTCTTCGCCCTCGCGGGGTGCGCCGTGGGCCCGAAATTCACATCGCCGGAGCCGCCCAAGGTGGACCGCTACGGCGCCGCGCCCGCGCCCGCGCAGGTGGGCGATGCCGCCGTGCCCGGCGGCGGCGTGCAGCAGCTCCAGGCGGGCCAGGCTGTCCAGGAGAAGTGGTGGACGGCCTTCGGCAGCGCCGACCTCGACCAGCGCATCGACGAGGCCTTGGCCCACAGCCCGTCTGTTGAAGCCGCGCGAGCCTCGCTGAAGCAGGCTGAGGCCACGCTCCGCGCGTCGAAGGGCGCCTGGTTTCCTTCCGCCGATCTCGGCGCGGGCGTGTCGCGCCAGAAGCAGAGCGTGGCCGCGGGCGGCACGGGCACGCCCTTCACGCTCTACAACGCCTCCGTGAATGTGTCCTACACGCTCGACCTCTTCGGCGGCGTGCGGCGCGGCGTGGAGTTGCGCCGGGCCCAGGCCGACTACCAGCGCTGGCTGCTGGAAGGCGCCGAGCTGAGCCTCGCCTCCAATGTGGCCACGGCCTCCTTCCAGGAAGCCGCGTTGCAGGAGCAGATCGATGCCACGCAGGAAGTGGTGAAGCTGCTCCAGGAGCAATCCGACCTCGCGGCCAAGCAGTATGCCATCGGCGTGAAGAGCCAGGGCGACCTGCTGGCCGTGCAGTCCCAGCTGGCCAGCGCCCAGGCCGCGCTCGCGCCCCAGAAGCAGGCGCTCGCCGCCATCCGCAACCAGCTCGCGGTGCTGCTGGGCCGCATGCCTTCCGACGGCGCCGTCCAAGGCGGCGAGCTGGGCGGCTACACGCTCCCCGCGGGTGTGCCTTTGAGCGTGCCTTCCGAGTTGACGCGGCAGCGGCCCGATGTGCTCGCCGCGGAAGCGCAGTTGCACGCGGCCACCACGCAGGTGGGCATTGCCACCGCGAACCTCTTCCCCCAGATCACGCTGGGCGGGTCCTACGGTTCCGCGGCCACGGAGACGAAGGACCTCTTCAAGGACTCCACCACGGCCTGGAGCCTGGGCCTCAACCTGCTGCAGCCCATCTTCCACGGCGGCAGCCTGCGGGCTCAGAAGCGCGCGGCGGAGGCGGGCCTCGATG
>Ga0210400_10006296_pt1 | contig 10007 bp, 8 predicted proteins | sample IncBWH26MmetaG_FD_155456 | JGI IMG/M metagenome (GOLD analysis project Ga0210400, IMG submission 155456) | Forest soil microbial communities from Barre Woods Harvard Forest LTER site, Petersham, Massachusetts, United States - Inc-BW-H-26-M | ecosystem: Environmental > Terrestrial > Soil >... | reverse complement strand
AGCGCGGCCAGCACCTCCGCCGCCTCCTCGCGCAGATACTTCGCGAGAGTCTGGTGATCCTGTTTCAGGTCCCAAGGACAACCGCCCTCCGGGTCGCGGAGGCGGGCCATGACGGCGCGGAGGGTGGTGGGAGTCATGGCGCCCCCTCAGGTCCCACGATCCTCCCCGCCAACGCGCTGGCCGCCACGGTGGCCGGGCTGGCGAGCCACATCTGGCCGGGGCCGCTGCGGCCGGGGAAGTTGCGGTTGATGGCGGAGATGGTCACCTGGTCGGGGCGCTCGCTGACGCCAGGACCGGCGTTGATGCAGGCGCCGCAGGAGCTGCCCAGCACCGTGGCGCCCACGGCCTCGAAGGCCGCGATCCAGCCCTGATCCACCGCGAAACGCCGCACATCCTCGCTGCCGCACTGGACGAAGAACTTCACACGCTCCGGGACGCGGCGGCCTGCGCGGCGGGCGGCGTCCACCACCTCGAAGGCCCGGCGCAGGTCCTCGCGCTTGCCGCCAGTGCAGCTGCCGAGGTAGGCGATATCAATGGCGATGCCTTCACCCACGGCCGAGAGCGCAACACCGTTCCCGGGGTCTCCGGGCCGGGCCAGCATGGGCTCCAGGGCGGCACAGTCCACCGTGATGGTCGCCGCGTAGTCCGCGTCTTCGTCGGAATGCATCCAATCTTCGAGAGCGATGTCCACGCCGCGGCGCTCCTTGACGAAGCGCACCGTCTCCGCATCCGGTGCGATGAGACCGGTGAAGCCGCCGATCTCCGCAGCCATGTTCGTGAGGGTGGCGCGCTCGTCCGTGTCGAGATCCGCCAACGCACCGCCCTGGTACTCGATGACATGGCCGATGGCGCCGCCATCGCGGATGAGGGGCTGGGCCAGCAGATGCAGCACGAGATCCTTTGCGCTGACACCAGCGCGCAAGGCCCCCTCCAGCACCACGCGCAGCGTGGGCGGCGCCGTGACGCGCACATCGCCCGTCACCCAGGCGTTGGCGATGTCCGTGGTGCCCACGCCGAAGGCCAGGCAGCCCAGCGCGCCCGCGTGGGGCGTGTGGCTGTCCGTACCCACCACCAATTGCCCTGGCAGCGCGTAGCGCTCCGCCATGATCGAATGGCAGATGCCCTCGGAGCCGCTGCCATCGGGCAGTTCGCCGTGGAGACGGATGCCCTGCCCGGCGCAGAAGGCCTCCTGGAATCCTTTGAGCCGCTGCGCCACTTCCAGCAGGCCCATGGCGCGATGCTCGGCCTTCATGCTGTGGTGGAGGAAGGTGAGGTGGTCGCGGAAGGCCAGCACGGTCGCGGGGTCCTTCACGCGCGCGTCCGGGCCCATGGCGGCTTGGAGGAAAGTCGCCGCCATGGGCGTCACATACTCGTGGCTGAAGCGCCAATCGGCTTTCACGAAGAGGCCATCTCCGGGTCTCACCGTTTCCCCCGAAGGACGCATGCGTCCTTCGGGATCTAAGGACAGGCCCGCATGACGGGCCAGGATCTTCTCGGCGAAGGTCATCGGCCCTGGCGCGTGCTGTGGAACCGGAACCGCCACTTCGCGCTTCAGCCGCGCCGCGTTGAACGCGAAGAGTCCGCCCCGCCTCACGATCTCCGCCGTGATGGGATCGAGGCCCTCCGTGAATTCACTCAGCGGAATCGTCTCGCCCCGCCGGATGCGTTCGATGAGCCCGAAGTCCGTGCTAGTGAGGAGGCCGAGGTTCTGGCAGTTCTGGCGGTAGATGCGCTCGAAGCTTTCGGCGATGACGAGGCGGATGCCCGCGCAGAGCTCAGCGTAAGGAGAAGCCTCGCGGCTGGAACCCTTGCCCCGCCGCTTGCCGGAGACGCTCACCGCGAATCCGCCCGCCTTCACGAGCCCTTCCTTGCAGGGGAAGGCCTCGCCGCATTTCAGGCCCATGTAGGGGAAGTCACCCAGCTTTTCGTCGAAGTGATAGCAGATGAAGGCCGGCGTGATCTCGTCGGTGCTGATCTGATCGCGGAGCGGGCCCGCCTGCGCGAAGCTGATGTCCTCGCCCCCAAGCTGGCGTGCAACGGTGCCCGCGTCCTCGCTGAGGAACAGGACGCGGCCATTGAAACGAAGGACTTCAGAAAACATCGCCGTCCTTGTCCTCGGTGTCTCGCAGGGCCGCGTCCTGCACAGCCCGGAGCGGATGGCCGCTCTTCCGTGCGAGGGCGGCGGCATCCTCATATTCCGGCTGGCGTGTGGTGCCGTGGGGCCAGATGCCCTCCTTCACGGGCACACGGGTGCTGTCCACGAGCGCGTCGAGAAACCGCCGTCCCGCTTCGGTGCGGTGCACGGGCCAGCTGCGGATGCCCAGCGTGGGCAGCTCCGCGGCGATGCGCTGCTGGACTGCCTCGACTTTGCCCGCGGGGGCAAGGGCCGAGACGATCCAGCCGCTGCGCCCCTTCTTGAAGGTGGCGGGCGTCACCCAGGCATCCACCGCACCCGCCTCCAGCAAGCGTTCCTGCGTGAAGGCGACCTGCTGCGGCGTGGCGTCGTCCACATTGGTCTCGATCTGCACGAGGCCCTGCGCGCCTTCGGGCGACTGGCCCCACACGAGGCGCAGCGCGTTGGGCGAATCCTGGAAATCCCAGCCGCCACAGGCGTAGGCCACGCGCTCGGGGATGAAGCGCTCCGGCGCGCGGCGGTGCGCGGCGAAGACGGAGGCCAGGGCCGCGCCCGTGGGCGTGCAAAGCTCCTTGCCTTCTGGCGCCACGCCGGGCCGGGTCTCGAAACCCTCCAGCAGGTAATGCGTGGCGGGCCCTGGAATGGGATAGAGGCCGTGGGCCATCTTCACCGTGCCCTTGCCCGTGGCGATGGGGCCCATCCATATCTCCGGCTCGCCCAGCGCGACGAAACCGAAAGCCGCCAGCGCCATGTCCGCGATGGAATCCTTCAGCCCCACTTCATGGAAGTGGATCTCGTCCATGGGCATGCCGTGGACCTTGGCCTCGGAACGGCCCAGGGCCTCGAAGGCCGCGCGGGCCAGGGTGGCGACGCGGCCATCCAGATGCTTCGCAAGCAGCGCGTCGACTTCCTTCCAGGAGAGGCCATGCTGGTGGCCGCCCACGGTGCGGCGCGAGGCCACGCGCTTGGCGCCCGAGGGAAGCTCGATGTGGGAGAGATCTGAGCCCTCATCCACCCGGCCGCCGATGACGACCTTGGCGCGCAGGCCTTCCAATCCGCAGCGCAGGGCGGGTTCCAGGCGCAGGTCCAGATCCTCAAAGGGGAGCTTGCGGAGCATCGCCCTGAATTCGGCCTCCGGCACGCCCAGCGCGGCGAAGGCCGCCACCCAGAGATCGCCCGAAAGGCCGGAGAAGGGATCCACCCAGAGCTGCGACATGGCTCCAGGATAAGGCCTGGGGCTTGAGGGGTGAGGCCCGAGGTGAAAAAGCGAGGGCCCCTTTCGGGGCCCTGCTCAGGTTTCAGGCCTCAGATTCAGTCCTCTTCTTCGTTCTCGGCCAGCTTGGCGGCCTGATCGTCCAGGTGCTTCATGAGGCGCGTGGCCATGGGCTCGTCCTCCAGGGGCGAGAACATCTCGTCCTTCACCTCGAAGATCTCGATGGAGAGGTCCACTTCCTCGCCCTCGCTCTGGGCCTGGACCTCGGTGAGGGGGGCCAGGATGCAGAAGTGGCGGCCTTCGAAGTCCAGCTCTTCAAGGATGGCGAACTCTTCCTTCTCGCCGCTCTCGTCTTCGAGTTCCACGACTTCGATCTCGAAATCATGCTCCTCGTGGTCGTGATTGCAGTCCGGTCCGTGCTCGTGGCCTTCATGAGCCATGGGGCTCCTCCTCAACACAATGAACCAGCGTATCGCCCGGTCCATGCCCCTGCCAGCGAATTTATCGGTTCTCGCCCGTCAGGTAATAGGCCCCGTTCCTGGTGGCCAGGAAGGCGTCGAAGGGGATCTCCTCCTGCTTCAGGAAGCCCTTCTGGGGCAGCTTGCCGTCCCGGACCATCTCCACCACAGCGGCGATGCTGGCGGCGGTGGTCCAGCTGATGGCGCGCCATTCCTGGCCGGCCACCTGCATCTCGGGGTAGGCGCGGACGAACTCCTCGCGGGCCAGCATGCCGTTCTTCCAGCCTTCTACGGCGGCGTGGACGAAGACATAGTCCTCGGCCGTGGGCGGCAGGGCGTTCTTCATGATCTTGCCCAGCAGGTCGCGGTCCTCCTGGAGGCGCAGCTCCTGGAAGAGGAACTTGATCTGCTCGAAATGGCCCAGGTAGCGCATGGTCTTGTAGTGCAGGTCGCGCACCTTGCCTTCGTAGGTCTCGCACATGGTGCCGAGCCCGCCGCTGGTGGTAGCGGCTTCCAGCTGGAGGCCGTTGATGTTCACGATCTCGTAGCCTTCCAGGGCGGGCACCATCTGGGCCGCGCCGCCGCGGATGACTTCGCAGTCGTTGATGTACTCGTTGATGACGCCCTCGGGGCTCCAGTTGAAGGCGTAGCCCAGCTTGCCCCGGGGGTGCTTGGGCAGCGCGCCCACCTTCAGTTCGATGGAACGGAGGGAGTCGAAGCCCTTCGCGAGGTGCGCGCCCACGATGCCGATGAAGCCCGGTGCCAGGCCGCATTGGGGCGCCATGAGGCCCTTGCTGGTCTCCGCCAGCTTGCGGATGTGCTGGGTGGTGGGCACATCCTCCGTGAGGTCGAAGTAGTGGATGCCCGCGGCGGCGGCCTCCGTGCTGAGAGCGATGTTCAGATGGAAGGGCAGACAGGAGACGAGGGCATCCGCGTCCTTGAGCAAGGGGCGCAGCGAAGCGGGGTTGTTGAGGTCCACCACCTTCGTCGCGAAGGGCAGGCCCTTCCTCTCGACGGCGTCCAGGCCCGTCACCTGGAAATCCGATTCATGCAGCAGGGTGGCCACGAGGGTGCCGACCTTGCCGAGGCCCATGACGATGACGCGCTTGAGAGTCATGCCTTCTCCTTCTTGTGCTTTGAAACGGGGATCGGGAGGCTCGCGGCCTCCTTGGTGGTCTCGAGGACGACGGTGGTGCGGGTGGCGCGGACGCCGCGGATGGCGCCAACTTCCTTCATGAGCCGGGACAGGGCGGCCGTGTCCTTCACCCTGACCTTGGCGAGATAGCAGTCCTCGCCCGCCACATGGTGGACCTCGAGGATCTCGGGGCGCTTGGCCAGGGCCCTGGCCGTGGTGTCGCCGCCCACGGGGTCCTCCGTGCGCACCGAGAGGAAGGCCAGCAAGCCCAGGTCCACGGCCTCCGGCGAAATGAGGGCCGCGTAACCGCGAATGAACCCGCGCTCCTCCAGCTTCTTCACCCGCTCGAAGATCGCCGAGGCCGCCATGCCGAGGCTCCGCCCGATCTCCGCGTGGGAGGTTCGGCCGGCGTCCTGAAGGATCGCCAGTATTTTCTGGTCGGTAGCGTCGATCACTCGGTAAAACCCTATTGATACCGAATGATCATAACACCGAAAGCAACCCGGCCAGCGCCGCCGCCTGGCCACGGATCTCGGGGATGGCGGTGGATTCCCAGAGGGCGGCGCGGCGCAGGGGGCCGAGGGTGAAGAGGCCCGGGACGGCCTTGCCGTCCTTTCCCAGAAGGTGGCCGTCGGCATTGGTCTCCACGCCCAGGCGCAAGGCGTCCGGCACGAGCCATCCGGCCCGGCGAAGCTGCGCCACCAGCGGCTGGTCAAGAGCGCCGTAGTCAGAGGCCGGCCCCGTGCAGTTGATGACGCGCGCGGCGTGGAGTGTGTGGCGTTTGCCATCCGAGCGCGAGGTCCACTGAGCTTCGACACCGCCATCGGCATCGCGCAGGGACCGGATGCGCCCCGCATGGACCTTCAGCACGCCCGAGGCGAGCAGCGCCTCCACCTGCGAGCCCACCTCAGGCGCCGTGCGGTGCCGGTGGACATCCCAGTAGGCGCGGGCATGGCGAAGGAAGGAACTCCGCTGCGTGAGGGTCCAAGAGGCCCAGAGATCCTGGGTTGAGGCGCGGAGGCCATCGATGACCGAACGCCAGTTGTTCCCCTCGGCTTCAGCCGCGGCGATCTCCTGGCGGACCCACCGCAGGGCTGCTCGGGGCGTCAGGTCCGCGGGCGCCGCCATGGGCCGCTGAGCGTAGCTGGCATGGGCGCGGGGCAGCACGCCATGACGCGAAATCGCATGGACGGTCCCTTCGTGCCCTTCAGCGCGGAGGGCCAGCAGGAGATCCACCATTGTGAGCCCGGTCCCGATGATGAGGATGGGCGCCTGGGCGGGAAGTCCCTGCGCCGCGCCAGGGCCCCAGGGATCGCGCAGGTAACCTTCGGGCGCATCCGCCCCCAGGCGCAGCGGGTCCGAGGGCGCGAGGTTTCCCAGCGCCAGCACCACGGCGCGCGCCCCCACCACCTGCCCATCGTGGAGATGGACCTCCCAGGTGCCGGCCTCATGGCCAGGGACCACGCCCACCACGGTGCCGGGGATCCGCTTGGTCCGCGAAGGCGGCGCGCAGGTTTCCGCCAGGACCTCGGCGAGGTATTCGCCGTAGAGGCTGCGAGGCGCGAACACGCCGCCGGCTGGCCCGGGAACGGCGCGTTCCAACCACGCGGCGAAATGCCCGGGATCATGAGCGAAAGCGCTCATCCTCCCCGCGGGCACATTCAACAGGTGGGCGCCGTAGGGTGTCCCGTAGGCCAGCCCCCGCGCGGCACGGGCACCGGCGTCCATGAGGGCCACGCTCGAAACCGGCGAGACATGGCGCAAGTGCGCGGCCATGAGAACCCCGCTGGCGCCTGCGCCGATGATGACGATGTCGAACCGGTCCATCAAACAATCTTAGAGCCTCAACTTCGGCGGAGGCTGACATTCCAGATCCAGCCATGCGCCCGTGCGGGGATGGGGCAGGCCGAGCCGGAACGCGTGAAGCAGGTAGCCCATGTCGCCGGGGAGGGCGCTCGTATCTGCACGGATGCCGCCGCCGGGGGCGTAGAGCGGGTCGCCCACCAAGGGATGCCCGCTCGCAGCCGTGTGGATGCGGATCTGATGGGGGCGGCCCGTTTCGATGCGGACCTCCACCAGCGCTTCCGCTTCGCGGCGTTCGAGCACCTGCACACGGCTTCGCGCCGCCTTGCCTTCCGCACTGGCGGCGTGGACCGTACCCAGCGCGGCATGCGGCACAGGGCCGATGGGCGTATCCACCGTGAAGGCGTCCAGCGCGGGATGGCCCTGCACGAGGGCGCGGTAGACCTTGACGGCCGCGCGCTGCCGCAGCGTTTCGCAGAGCGCGCGGTTCGCTCCGGCGTTCAGGCTGAACACCACGAGGCCGGATGTCCCGCGGCCCAGGCGATGGATGGGCGAGGCCCCGGGATGGCGGCGGCGGACGAGATGAAGCAGGGTGTGTTCGAGGAAACCGCCATTGGGGTGCGTGGGCAGTCCCGAGGGTTTGGCGACCGCCACCAGATCCCCATCTTCGTAGAGCACTGCGTAGGCCAGTGGCACATCAGCCTCCTCCCATGGAGGTCGCACCCAAGCGACCTGCTGCCCCCGTGCGAGTCGCGCATCCGCGCTCGCGGGCTCGCCATCCACCAGGACCAGACCCGCCTTGATGCGCTCGCGCCACGCGCCCTCGGGCGTATGCGCGTGCCGCACGACGAGATGCTCCAGCAGGGACAGCCCCTCGTCGCGCGGGCCGATGATCCCTGTGTAGGTGAAGCCGTGGTTCATGCTTCAGGATAGCGGCGGCCTAGAACTGGTAGGCGTAGGCGAGCTTCGCGAAGAGGCCGCGTTCCACCAGGCGCTCCTCGGGGATGTTGGCGATCGGGTCGCGGCGGCGCTGGCCGGACCAGCCGATGTAGGCGTTTGTGAAGGCGTTGGGCTGCCAGCCCAGGAAGGCCTTGAGGAACTTGTCCGTGGTGTCCGCCTCACTGCCGTCGTAGCGCACCACGAAAGCCTGGGTCTTGAGGTAGATGTGGCGCGGCATCTGCCAGGTGGCGGATGTGGAGAGTTCCCGGGCGCGGATGAGGCGGAGGCCGTCGGACTCGCGGTCCAGTTCCACCTGCAGGGCGTTGAGCGAGTAGCCCACATTGCCGATGGCGCCCTGGGGATTGAATCCCACGAGATGGAGCCGCGCGGGCGCGCCCGAGGCGAGATCGATGGTGCGGGCCCAGGTGGCCTGCGCGAAAAGCTGGGCCCAGCTGAGCCGCTTCCAGCTCAGGCCCGTGTTGAAGCTCCAGGTGGCGTTGGAGGTCACCTGGTCGTCGGCCCAGGTGCGCCCGGCCACATCCCAGTTGACACTCCAGGCCCAGCGTCCGGCCGTCTCGATGTAGGAATCCAGGCCCACGGCCTTGTCGAAGGTGTTGCCGTCCCACCAGCTGAGATCGCGCCAGCGCACATCGGCCCGCGCCTGGGAGAAAGTGCCTTGGTTCCAGTTGGCCTGCCAGCCGAACTGCCCCATCTGCCGCCGGTAGCCCTGGAGATCCGTGAAGCCGGAGACGAGGACGAGGTCCGGGCTCGTGGCCTGGCTGGAGACGAAGGCGAACCAGTGCCGCGTGTTCCAGTCGAGCTCCAGCGCGGTGGCCGAGCCGCCTTGGGAGAGGGTGATGCCATCGGACTGGGGCAGATGCGACACGGAGCGGATGGCGCTGCCGATGAAGTGGAATTCCGGCCCCAGCCACTTGTCGACGTAGAGCCCCCCGCTCTGGCCGCCGGCGCCATCGGGTCCGCGCAGCAGGGTCTTGTCGGTGCCCAGCACGGAGACGCCGGACCCTCGATCATCCAGCTTGAAACGCGCCGCGGCCGCCGTGTCGCGCGTGGGCAGGCTGTCCGCGCCCGCGCCGCCATTGGCATCAAGGATCTGGCCGCCTTCCTGGTCCTTGCCCGTAAGCACCGTCCAACTGGCCCAGGAGGATTGGCCTGAAGCCTTCACGCCGTAAAGCGGTTCCTGCACCGTGCGGCTGAAGAACTGCTGCTGCGCTCCGCCGATGCCCAACAGCTCCATGCCCTCCAGGAAGAAAGGCCGGTGCTCCGGGTACAGGACACGGAAGCGGCTATTGATCTGCAGCGGGTCCACATCGGCATCCACCGTGGCGAAGTCCGGGCGGTAGGTGCCTTCGAGCGTGACGGAGCTGCCCGAGTAGCGCAGGTCCAGGCCCAACCGCGCGCGCGAATCCGCGGCCGCGGCGGGGTTCGCGCTGGAGTCCACGGTGCGTGAATAAGTGACCGAGGGGATGACCAGGAAGGGCGCGCCGGACTTGTCCACGGGCGCGCCAGAGACCTTGGCCATCTGGCAGATGTCGCACTGGATGTCCTTGCTCATGAGCGGCCATGAGATCCCGTAGCGCCGCTCGCGCGGGATGATGCGCAGGATGCGCACGCCCCAGTCACCCGGCCTGCGGCGGAGGCTGCTGTAAGGCACCCGGAACTTGACGACGAAGCCGGTGGGCGTGAGCACGCCCACGGAATCCCAGAGGCAGTCGTAGGCGTAGTTCTCGCCCGTGGCGTCCGTCACGATGGCGTCGTCCTGACTGCCCTGGGGCGTGGTGATGAGGCGGATGGTGCTCAGGCCCTTGCCTGATGCGTCGATGTCGAGGCCCACCAGATCCAGGTCCCCGCTGAAATCGTCGCGCTTGGTGAGCGCCGCCCGCACCTTGGAGGGCTCGGGGTCCACGCATTCCACAGCGACATAGAGCGCGTCCGGCCCCCACGCGAAATGCGCCGTCGTGGGCCACCGGTTCTCGCCCTTGTCGTCCGGCATGATCATGCCGAAGTCGCTGACCTTCAGCGCTCCCTCCCAGGTGGAGAGATCCGGGTCCCGGGCCATGGAGGGCGCGGCAGCCAGGCGCGGAATCGCGAGATGGGGCGGGTTCGGGGTTTGGGCGGACAGGAAACCCGCGCAAACGAAGGCCAACGGCAGGACGCGCATGAAAGATCCTCACCACGACAGGGTGTTGAGAGGACTACGAAGGCTGCTGGAGGCCGTTTAGCCTCTAAGCTGGGACCGGATCCCTTCCGCCATGACCGACCCTGCGACCCCGCGATTCAACGGCCTCATCCTCCCCGGAGGCGGCG
>Ga0210400_10006295_pt1 | contig 10008 bp, 7 predicted proteins | sample IncBWH26MmetaG_FD_155456 | JGI IMG/M metagenome (GOLD analysis project Ga0210400, IMG submission 155456) | Forest soil microbial communities from Barre Woods Harvard Forest LTER site, Petersham, Massachusetts, United States - Inc-BW-H-26-M | ecosystem: Environmental > Terrestrial > Soil >... | reverse complement strand
CTTCAAACCAGACAGCTTCGTACAATTCACTGCAGGTTTCGGTGAATCGACCATTGACCCGGAGCCTGTTGCTCAATGGCTTCTATGTCTGGAGTCATTCACTGCAAAGCTCCAATGAGTCGGCCATCGGCCAGATGACAGCGCAGGATTTTGCCAACCTCTGGGAAGAGCGCGGCCCGATGGACATCGACCGCCGCAACGTAGCTACCATCTCGGGTTTATGGAAACTCGACTATTATCACGGATCAAACTTCTTGACCAGGGCCGCCGTGAATGGCTGGACCATCTCGCCAATCTATTTTCTGCAGAGCGCGCCCCCGTTCGAAATCACGACCGGCACTAATAAGAACTTCGACAGCGAGAACCACAACCGTCCCAACATGGTTCCCGGCGTCAATCCGTTCCTCAATCCTCATCGCAGCCGTCCGGTGGCCGCCGCCGAATGGTTTAACACCGCAGCATTTGTCACCAACGGACCTGGCCTGCCCGGCGGTATCGGCCCCGGCGGCGCTGACGGCAATACGCCGCGTGACTCCCTGCGCGGACCGGGATACCGGGACGTCGACCTTGGAATCCTCAAGGATTTCCGGATCCGCGAAGGCATGGCGTTCCAACTGCGCGGCGAGGCCACAAATGTCTTTAACCTGGTGAGCCTCAGTAATCCCACCGCGAACCTCGCATCGTCACTCAACGGTAAAATCACGTCAGCATCCAGCATGCGCATCATCCAGGTCGGCGGGCGCTTCACGTTCTAACCTGGCGATCAGATCAACGGCGGCATACCCGTCTGCTGCGCTCAGGCGCGCAGACGGGCATGCCGCACAAACGCCAGTGCAGCCACCATGCTGATGACTCGTTACACTAGATTGCAGCGGTTCACCGCGGATAGGTTCATGAAGAAATCAACTCTGGCTATCATGATTTTGGCATTCGCTTTTTTGCCATGCACTCCATCGTTCACACAAAATCCGTCTCCCGTCATTGATGAACGCGCCGCCGCCGGCGACCAGCCCGACGATCCTGGCCCACTCGCCACCGATCTGTCTCCGAAGCTCACGCGGCCAGCCATCCTCAAGGCCATGAAGAAGGTCGCCGATTGGCAACTGCAGCACTCTGAGGGCCGCTACAACATCCAGTGGACCTTCGCGGCGCTATACGACGGTTTTCTCGCTGCATCGAAGACCACCGGCGACAAGCGTTATCACGATCGCGTGCTTCAGATCGCGCGCGACAATCACTGGGAATTCGGACCGCGCTTCGCTCACGCCGACGACGAAGCCATCGGGCTCACCTACCTCACCCTTTACGCTGATGATCCGAAGCCGGATGAGATCGCACCGACACGCGATGGCATGGACAAGCTGCTGGCGCGGCCTGATGATCCTAAGAAGAATCTCTGGTGGTGGTGCGATGCGCTGTACATGGCGCCGCCGGTTCTCGCGCAACCGTCCGTAGCCACCGGCGATCATCGTTACCTCGACTTCATGAACCGCGAGTGGTGGATTACTTCCGGCGCTCTGTACGATCCGGCCGAGCACCTATACTTCCGCGACGATCGATTCCTGACCATGCACGAAGCAAACGGCAAGAAGGTCTTCTGGTCGCGCGGCAACGGATGGGTTCTCGCCGGACTGGCGTTCGTCCTCGAGCGTATGCCTGCGGATTATCCCGACCGCGCCAAATACGAAAAACAATTCAAGGAAATAGCGGAGCGGGTCGCGGGACTGCAGCAATCCGATGGTTTGTGGCGCGCCAGCCTGCTCGATCCGGGCTCGTATCCAAATCCAGAAATCTCAGGCTCCGGATTCTTCACCTACGCTATGGCATGGGGCATCCGTCACAAGCTTCTCGATCGCAAAACCTATCTGCCCGTCCTCACAAAATCCTGGCAAGGAATGCTCACGCACGTATACGCAGACGGCAGGCTCGGTTCGATTCAACCCATCGGCGGCGAGCCGGGCAAGTTCAAACCCTCGTCCAGCTACGTCTACGGCGTGGGAGCATTCCTGCTTGCAGGATCTGAACTTTCGCAGATCGCCCGGAAGTGAGATTCAGAAATTTGCCAACCGAGGCTCATCGATGTTCAATTTCTCTCGCCGAGAATTCATATCGCTGGGCGCTGCGGCATTCGCGGCGCGCGGATTCACGAACAACTCAACCGATGATATTCTTCAGCATCCCCGTCAAAGTCTTGAGACGCTTGAACGTCCGCGCGTACTGACGGCAGCCCGGCGCTATCTTGAAGAGCCGCCCAAAACCATCATCTCCGTCCCGGCCCCACGGAGCGCCGGAGGTCTACACGATTATTTTTCTGAAGCCGATTACTTCTGGCCCGATCCAAAGAATGCCAACGGCCCTTACATCAACCGCGACGGAGAATCCAATCCCGCCAACTTCAATGCACATCGCCTGCTTCTCATCCGGCTCAGCATTCAAATGCCGGCGCTCGCCTCCGCATGGCGGCTCACCCGGCAGCCCGAATTCGCCGAACACGCCGCCGCGCATCTCCGCGCGTGGTTCATTGACCCGGCCACGCGCATGAATCCGAACCTGCAATATGCGCAAGCCGTGCACGGCGTCACCACGGGACGCAGCTACGGCATCATTGACACGCTGCATCTTGTCGAAGTGGCGCAGGCAGCTATAGTTCTTCACAATGGCAGTGCTCTTTCCGAATCTGATTGGGATGGCGCGCGAAGTTGGTTCGCCGAGTACCTCAACTGGATGCAGACCTCTGTTCCCGGACAGACGGAGCGCGACGCGAAGAATAATCATGGCTCCTGCTGGCTTCTTCAGGCTGCTGAGTTCGCGCAGCTCACTGGCGATGATGGTGTAGTTCGCGAGTCGCGTGGTCGCTTCAAAAACACGCTCCTCTCCACGCAAGTCGCATCCGACGGAAGTTTTCCGCTGGAGCTCGCCCGTACCAAGCCTTATGGATATTCGCTCTTCAACCTCGACGCGCTTGGGATGCTTGCGCACGTGTTGTCGACGAACTCAAACAATCTTTGGGACTATACACTGCCCGATGGCCGCGGCCTTGCGGTCTGCTTTCGGTTCATGACTCCATTCATCGCGAACAAGCAATCGTGGCCCTATCGCCATGACGTTCAATACTTCGACGATTTACCGGTCCGTCAGCCAAGCCTGCTCTTCGCCGGTTTAGCCTATCGCAACCGCGAATATCTCGATCTGTGGAAGCATTTAGATCCCGATCCCGAAGTGCCTGAAGTCATTCGTAACCATCCCATTCGGCAACCTTTGTTATGGCTGTCCTGATCGCTTCTACATGGAGAAAATGGAGAATCCAGCGTGACATTTCGCAGCAAATTCCGTAGAACTATACTGGATCGTTCAATCCCGGGACTCGCGCGATCTCCCCTAAACGCATTCTTCCTGGAGGCCATCTCATGAAGGCGGAATCTCTCGGCAACGGTACAGCGAGAAACGTTAAGTCAGCGCTCCGGCCTGCGTCTTCCGCCGTTGCACCGAGAACAGTTTTGAAGCGGCCAAAGAAGCTTCAACCCGTGGCCGCTCCTGGCGCGTCTGAGAAAGATGAGCGCAACCCGGACACCGATCCCTACCAGCTCCAGGGATTGGACCGCGTCGTCGCCATTCTCGATCTGCTCGGTGCCAGTAACGATTCGCTGAGTCTTGCTGAGATTTGTCAACGCATGGGGCTGCACAAGAGCACAGCGCATCGCGCTCTCATGGCGCTTGAGCGCACCGGTATGATCGAGCGCGCTCCAGCGAACCGCTATCGCCTTGGCCTCAAGCTATACGACATGGGCAGCCGCGCCGTAGAGCAGATCGACCTCCGATCACGCGTCCATCCCTACCTGCGCAAACTCGCGCTGCGCGTAGGTGAAACCGTTCACCTGGGAGTACTGCACAAAATCCGTGTCGTCTATATCGACAAAGTTGAGCCGATCAATCGCCGCGTCTGCATCAGTTCCCGCACCGGTACCTCGAATCCCGTTTACAGCACATCTCTGGGCAAATCGATACTTGCCTATCTACCGGCCGAGGAAGTCGTAAAGACCGTTGCAAAAATTCAATTCACCGGCTTCACCTCGAAGACGCTGACTTCTCCCGAAGAACTTCTCGAAGCGCTGGAACGTGTGCGCCGCCGTGGCTACGCCGTCGATGACGAGGAGATGGAAATCGGTACGCGCTGTGTGGGCGCACCGATCCTGGATGCAACAGGACACCCAATTGCCGCCGTCAGTATCTCTGGTTCCGCGACCCGGCTAGCGGCACACTGTGTCCCTGCAATCGCGCAACACGTGATTCACTGCGCAAAGGAAATAGCGTCAGCACTCGCCGCCGACTCTGAAGCCGGACACCCCCGGCAATGAATATTGTGGGCATCACGTTGCGTCGCATCTTCCGCCCAAGGAAAAATGCAGCGGGCCGAAGCCTGCTGTGTGGGTTGACTGTTGGCAGCCTAAAGTATGAAAAGAAACGATGGGGAATTGGTACTGTTCACGATTTCTGGGGATTCAGCGCGGGCGCCCCGACGTTTCGTGTCTGGCACAGACCAATGATGGGTTCTTATGGCTGGGCTACACCGAAGGATTATTTCGCTTTGGTGACCTCTGGATCGGCTACCTCTTCGGAGGCTTCAGTGACAGTCTCCAGGATGGAAGCAAATAATTACAAAACCACTGTGTAGACCAGCGCTTGCCACGGATAAACTGGCTCTTTCCCAGCCCATTCGGTCGGAACGGTCCGATTCTGTGTGACCTCTCTCCAACTGCTGCCCGCAGGAATGCTTGGCCAATTGTTGACCACATACTCCGCATTAGGAACCGAAACGTCACTTCCCCAATCGGAGAAATTGGCCACAACAACAACCGGTGTTTGTCCGGCCGCGCCACGTTGCCATGCCATCACCCGCTTGCCGTCGTTGAAATCCATATGAATGAATTGCGTGTCGTTCACCGAGAGAGCATCAGCGGAGGTGCGAAACCTTACGAGCTGCGCGACGTATTGAAAAATGCTGTTGCGCCACGGGTCTGTCGTGACCAGGTCGTAGTTGATGGGATCGGTCTGCTTCAGGTTCGTAAAATTCGGGTCGCTCGGTAAAATGTCCATCGGGTCGGCGAACTCATCGCCACCAAAGATCATTGGAATTCCGACAGCGGTCAGCAGGCACACATAGGCAAGCTTGAGTGGCTTATCCTTAAGAACAACGCCGAATCGGTCAAGAAAATTGTATACACGGTCGTTGTTGGTTCCGTCGCCATCCGTATTTCCGGTATCGTGAGAGCCTATGTAATTGACTGCCTGAGATCCGTCGGTAAAAAGAATATTGTTTTGCGAATCGCGCAGGTTGCGGCAGTCAATCATCTCACGCACGGTCCACTCAAACGAGAGTTGACCCTCTGCGTTTCGGCCAATGATTGCGTTTCGAACCCGGTTGCGAAACTTGTCGTTCCAGAGCGCGTCGATGAATCCCAATAGGGCAGAGGGTTCTGAAAGTTCTTCTCCGATCGTGATAAAGCGGGAGTCGGCGGCGCCGGCCGGATTCCCTTGGGCGTTCCACCGCTCGTTCCACAATGCACGCGCGCCGGTGCGGAATTGATTCACAAAGTCGTAGTTGCCGACATTGTTGACACTATCCAGACGATAGCCGTCGAGGTGGTAGTAGCGCATCCACCAGTTCATGTTCGTGAGCATGTGCTGGCGTCCGGGATAGAACTGGCCGGTTGCACCAGAGACTGGATCATAAGCATTTGTGAGGTAGGCGTATTTCCAGAGATCCCCACCGAAGCCGTTACGGCCATTTTGTTCAGGGTCTGGCGGGTTTGCGCCCCACTGCACATGGAAATCCGGAAAATTTGCCGTTCTGTAGGCGTCCTGATCGGAAAATGCCATCACCGCGTCGTAGATATAACGGATGCCGTTGGTGTGACATGCTCGTACGAGCGCGAGAAAGTCACTGCTGGCCGTTGGTAAAGGCTGGCTGAGCGGCCGCCCGAGATCGAAGTCCGGCGCAAAATAATTGCTCGTGGAATAGCCCCAGGAACTTCGGTCAGCAAAGGTGTCTGCGGGGGGCAGCAACTCCAGCGAATTGATTCCAAGATCCTTGAGATATGTCTGGCCCGCCCCAAGAACAGCGACGGTGGGGAAGCTTGGTGAAGTCGCCTCTTTCAAGATTAGCGCTAGAACATCCTGAAATGTTCCAACGCCTACGTGCGTCGCATCCACGAGATCACCGGTCTTGGTCCACGCCGTCGGCAACTCGTAGATCACCATTTTATTGTTGGGCGGCAGCAACTCCATGCTGGAGTCTGGAACGGCTTCAAATGTTTGTGGTGCCGTTCCCGGATCGGTAGGCACCAGTTCCCCGCCCTGGAACCGGATCACCGCGAGCGCGGACGGAGAATCTGTGCTGTCGCCAGCTGGCAAGGTGGAAGTCAACCGCCAATCAACGCAGTAGGCGGCCAGATCGGTACATTGAAGACGCTGGTTGGTCGCCCCAAGGTATGGGTTGGTGTTGGAGACGTCGAACCAATAGTGGTAAACCTGCCCATCTATCAGATTGCAGTTTGCAGCCCCGATCTCCCAGAGGTCGCCTGCCGTAGACAGCGGTGACAGCGCAAGCGGAAAGGTCTGCACGCCCGTAAGCGCCGGCGGAACCGTCGTGTTCAATTGTCCGATAACCAGGTTTGGAGGCGCAGCAGAGGTCGCTGCTCCGGGCCTCCAGAAGACGAAGTGAGTCTTCTTACGGTCCAGGAAAAGAGTCATGCGGGACGCTCCCAAATTTAGAGTGAGGCAAGTGACAGTTGAAACTGCACCGCCAGTGCTCCGTGATCAGTGGCATAGCTAGAATATTGCATTATCTCTGGCATGCATGCGACCTCAGGGATTCAAACCCCGATATGCTGATCGATCCAGAGTCGGGATCATCGCTGCGAGACTTGCCCCCTTTCCTTTTTCCTGATCATTACCAAAGCCTTTCCTACATATTTTAGGGTACTGACAAGTACCATACTTGTTCGCTATGTTTTTCTCAGTCATTTAGCAATGTGCGTGAATCGCCTGGGACATTGTGTAAACGAGCGATCGGCAAGTCGTTTCACAAGAGCTCTCACAAGGAATATTTAGAAGTAGGCGGAGCTACTAAGCCAGTGTGGCGAAGCCTTATCCGTAAAGTTCAATATAGTTCACAAGTCGCCGTATAGCTCTGAAACAAATAAGGATAGACAGACAAGTATGTGTTCATATGGACATCCACTCACAAACCCCATCAAGGATCGGTTTCAACGTGGAGTCGACGACCCCGGATGCGTGCGACGGTGGTTTGCGATCTTCACCGTAAATCCGAACGAAAAGCCGAACTACAACGTTCGACGCAAAAGCCATAGGACTGGATTCACTTCGCTGGTCCCATACACCTCAATGCCCCGCCAACAATCTCGAAGAGAGCGACATGTTAAATGAAAGTGAGCTTCCAACCCATCAGCTTTTTGGGGTCACCGTGGAAGCAATTACTAAGTCGCAATTGATGAATGTTGTTGCCTCCGCAATTCGCGCCAAGGCGCTCAACTGCATTGTCGGCAATCACAATCTGCACAGCCTGTATCTCTTTCACCGAAATGCGGAGATGAGGCGCTTTTACCAATGCAACTCGCATACACATATCGACGGGATGTCGTTGATCTTCAGTGGCAAGCTGGCCGGTTTCCCTTTGCATCGTCACCACCGAACCGGATACCTGGATTGGTTCGACGATTTCTTGCGCCTGGCAGAAGAGCACTCATGGCGAGTCTACTTCCTTGGAGCACGACAAAAGGTAGCGGAAGGAATCCCCGAGCATTTTCGAGCAACCTACCCGCGGCTCTCGATCCGTACACACCACGGCTACGATGCCTTCAGCCCGGAAACAACTGTGTTCAAAGAAATCGAAGACTTCGCGCCGCACGTGCTCCTCGTGGGTTTAGGAATGCCGTTGCAGGAGCAATGGATCCTCTCTTTCCGCGATCGACTAAACGTAAATGTCATTCTCCCCTGCGGAGCCATCATGGACTACTACATGGGCGCGCAAAAGCCAGCCCCGCGTTGGATGGGCCAGATCGGCATCGAATGGCTCTTCCGGCTCGTCCATCGGCCCAGGGCCTTGTTTGTCCGGTATCTCGTGGAGCCTGTATTGCTCACAGCCATCCTTCTAAGGAACAGAGTTAGAGGAGTTCAACATGCCGCAGAATGACGACACAAGAACGCCGCTGGTGAGTGCAGTGATTCCGACGCGCAATCGGCCCGAGCTAGTTTGCCGTGCGGTGAACAGTGCATTGGGTCAGACTTATGCGGGTCTGGAGGTGATCGTGGTTGTGGACGGTCCGGATCAAGCCACCATGCGCGCATTGGAAGGCTTGCATGAACCAAGACTGCGGATCATACAGAATGCGGAAAATGTGGGGCAGGCGGAAGCCAAGAATATTGGAGTCCGGATGGCACAAGGCAAATGGATAGCTTTGCTCGACGATGACGACGAATGGTTGCCGCACAAAATCGATCGCCAACTGGCAGTTGCACAACAGTTAGAGGGAGATTTCGCGTTTGTAGTCTCCCGCTTTATCGAGAAGACAAGCAAATTGGAAAGAGTCATCCCACACGTGCTTCCTCAAAGCACTAGACATTTCAGCGAATATCTATATTGTAAGCGGGGAAATCTTCAGACCTCGACTCTATTTATCTCCCGTTTTCTTTTATTGCAGATTCCCTTCACAAAAGGTTTGAGGATTGAAGATACGGACTGGCTCTTGCGCGCCGCAGATGACGAGCGCACGCGGATAGGTGTGGTCGAAGAACCACTTTCCGTGTATCACAACGCCGCAACTGGCAATCGCGAGACTGGTTCTGGATCATGGGAAAGTCTGTTTACGTGGGGTGTGACGAGCAGAACACTCTTCACACGCAAAGCACTGTCGCTGTTCTTTAGCACGCAATGTGTTTCGAGGGCGCGTCAAAACAACGCTCCGGTTGGAGTCCTGGCGCTTTTGTTTCTCACCGGCGCATTGCTTGGCAAGTGTACTTTGCAATCGCTCACACATTTTGTAGGTTACTTCGTTTTTTCAGCGAATACGAGACGACAGGTGCGGTTATTATTCGACCGTTCGGGACACAAGAAGACAACTTCATCTCAAGCGATACAACAGCGTGCACAGTTGTTCGACGGTTCCGTGTGCAAAGAATGATTCCAATATTCCTTGCGCAGTAACGCAAGAGCGAAAGGAGAATGCATGTGCTGAACACATCTGACAATAAGTCGGTCTACTCTCTGGCAGTCGCTTGGGTATTGATCGTACCCCTGTTGTACTTTGCTGCAAGGGGACAATTCTGGTTTGTTGGGAATCGAGATTTTGACGCCAATTCGATTAACGGTACAAAGTTGGGCGCAGAAAGCGCAGCGTCGTCAGGCTTGGACTATATTGTTACGGCTCTGATAATTTTCACCTTTATTGCTGTGCTTGTTTTTTCAAGATTTCCATATTTAATCACCAATTTGAGGAAGGATGCTCTTTTCTTTGCACTAGCTGCAGTTGCCATAGCCTCGACGGCATGGTCGCAGTTTCCAGCGGCATCTCTAAAACTCTCGCTATGTCTTGCGGTCAACACGGTGTTTGCATTTTACCTGCACGACCGATTTGAACCTACACGATTATTGAAGATGTTGTACATGTTTGGATGGATTGCTCTCACCCTGAGTATTGTTCTGGCACTATTGTTTCCGCGGCTAGGTCAGATTTCCGACATGGACCTCAGAGTTAATGTATGGAGAGGCATCTATTCCTATAAGAACACGTGCGCGATCCCAACCATCTTCTTGCTTTCACCGGTTTTATATCTTTCGCCGAGTGGTTTTGTTGCTAGGATGTGCCGGCTCGCTTATGTATTCCTGTCGATTCTCGTGGTCCTCATGACCCAATCAAGAACTGGCTGGATCTTGCTCGGCTGCCTCTTTTTCTACGTTTTGGGCACAAAGGCAATCCACAGATCTGCAGA
>Ga0210400_10006294_pt1 | contig 10008 bp, 5 predicted proteins | sample IncBWH26MmetaG_FD_155456 | JGI IMG/M metagenome (GOLD analysis project Ga0210400, IMG submission 155456) | Forest soil microbial communities from Barre Woods Harvard Forest LTER site, Petersham, Massachusetts, United States - Inc-BW-H-26-M | ecosystem: Environmental > Terrestrial > Soil >... | reverse complement strand
TACATTTTCCGGAAACGTATAAAAACCTTATAAGTTGCGGCGTGTGGGAAGATTATACCATGGGATATGCTTCACAAATTGGTTTCAGAGCCGGAGTTTGTACGCCATTTAAATGGTACGACATGGATGCCGAGCAGGTAAGTCCGCTTACCGTATATCCATTCGCGATAATGGACGCTACTTTAAAATATTACATGAAGTTAAACCCTGAAACAGCTGTAGAAAAATGTGCCGGTATAATAAACGAAATTAAAAAAGTAAAAGGTACTTGTATTACCGTTTGGCATAACGAAACCATTAGTAACTGGCGGCAGTGGGAGGGATGGCAAAATGTGTATAGAGAGGTGGTGAAATTGGCAGTTTAAGTACAAAGCCGGGGAAGTTTTTAGCCCGAATCAATAGTAATAAATTGCGTTTCAATCATTCAAAAAATTACTATATTTGAAATGAAAAGATTTACAGCATGATTTACATTTTATCCGAACACTCATCCATTTTAAATCAATATATTGCCGAGATACGCGACCAACAAATTCAGCAGGACCGTATTCGTTTTCGCCGCAACATGGAACGAATTGGTGAAATTTTTGCTTATGAAATTTCGAAAACTCTTGCCTATAAAACAGTAACCACACAAACTGTATTGGGCGAGGCGGAAACAAAAGTATTGGCAGAACAACCTGTTGTGGCAACTATTTTACGTGCAGGGCTTCCTTTACATAATGGGTTGTTAAATATTTTTGACACCGCGCAAAATGCTTTTATATCTGCCTATCGCAGGCATCATAAGGATAATAGTTTTGATATTCATGTAGAATATCTTTCAACACCATTGCTGGATGATAAAACTTTAATTCTTTGCGACCCGATGCTTGCCACCGGCTCCTCAATGGTTCTTTCTTATAAAGCATTACTGGCAAAAGGCACTCCGAAGCATACACATATAGTTTCTGTTATTGCAAGTAAAGAAGGAGTTGATTATTTCCGCAAACACATGCCCGGCGAGAATTATACTTTATGGCTCGGGGCAATTGACGAGGAATTAACCGCGCACGCGTATATCGTTCCCGGTTTAGGAGATGCGGGCGATTTAGCCTACGGAGAAAAACTTTAAGGTATGAGCAGCGCTGAATGGGGACAAATAATCAGCGCCTTTATAGCTTGTGCCATTAAACCCGGGCTTGTAGGTTTGCCAACAACGGTTTTCATTTTTCATTTTTCATTTTTTAAAACTTTATTGGTTGCCGGAACAGCGGGTATATGCGGCTCGGTAGTTTTTGGCTTTTTAAGCGAAGAGATTTTGATTCTCTATGACCGGGCTATGAAGAAATTTTTTCCTAACCGAAAAAAGAAACGTTTTACCAGGATGAACCGTTTTATTATTAAAACTCAAAAATATTTTGGCTTAACAGGGATAGCTATTTTAACACCCTTAATTCTTTCTTTTCCTCTCGGAAGTTTCCTGGCTATCCGTTTTTTCGGCAACCGTAATAAAACCATCCTTTATTTAAGTGTTTCTTCTGTTATTTGGACTATTTTACTGTATTTCATATACAATGGCTTTTATGATAAATTGAAGGCTTTTTTTACTTAAAATGATACTGAATATATCCTCTAATCAGGTTGGCACTTTTACCGATCCCTCAACAAAACATACATTTCACAAGCAAAAGTGTACCATACAATAAAACTCTTTAACAAGATTGCTTTATGATTACTGTATTTCATATAATAGGCTTTTATGACAAACTAAAAACTTTTTTACTTATAAAGTTAAAAAGATTTAGATTTTTTGATATATTTGGAATAATATAAAGTCATCCCTTTTATGCCATTGTTTCAGAGACTAATTTTAGGTACATTTTTTTGTGGTTTATTTTTCCAATCTCTTAAGGCACAGAATTTTACTAAAGACTTCAGTCCCTCACGTAAACACAAACTCAACGAAAATTTAATTAATGAAATTAACACCAAGTACGACTCACTTGTAAAAAATACAGATTTTCCCGATCGAAAGGCTAAGAAGTATATTAAAGGAACAATTACCGAAAGTAAAAAAAGAATTAAGTCGCTTGATTCGGCGGATTTACTGATGTACACTGATACTATTACAAGGTATTTGCAGGTTATTACCGATAAAATCCAGAAAAGTAATGCCCTCATTCGCGATAAAAAACTAACCATTTTCACTTACCGTACGGATGTGCCTAATGCCTCTAACCGCGCGGCCGGTGTAATTTTTATTAATCTTGATTTAATTACAAAATTGCATAACGAAGCAGAAATGGCTTTTATAATCAGTCATGAAATAAGCCATGACGTAAAAGGGCATGTAATGGCCAGTTTATTAAAAGGTACGGAGCTTGAAGAAAACGAAGAATTCAGAAAAGAATTAAAGAAAATACTGAAGCAGGATTACGGACGGTTAAAAGCAGTAGAAACCTTGTTCTTTAAATATATGTCTAAATATACGGAGCACAGTCGTGGACATGAGTTACAGGCGGATTCATTGGGGCTTATTTTTTATGCCAGCGCCGGTTATCCTTCTGCTTCAGCAATAAAAACAATTCAAATTCTTGATTCGGTTGATACACCCGTTTATACGAATAAGATTGATTACATGAAGTTTTTTAATTTCCCTTCTTATGCTTTTAAAAAATCCTGGCTCGTAGCTGAAGAGGAAGAATCCATTGGAGGAAACGCAACTGCTTTCAAATTGCCCGATTCGTTAAAAACGCACCCCGATTGTAAAATACGCGCAGCTACACTTGAGAAAATGGTTCCGAATTTAAAATTTCAACCTGCCAACGGAAAAAAGGAAAGTTATGAATTTTATCGCCTTGATGCGGAATTTGAAATGATTGAATTCCTTCAGCAGGACTATGAACTGAGTACAGGTTTATATTCTACGCTGCAATTGCTTAATCTGTATCCCGATAATATTTATTTAAAGTGTAGTGTGGTAAACATACTATATGAATTAAAAAACTCCCAGTCAGAACATTATTTCTCGGCTGTAACGGATTTTCCCGATAAAAAATTCTGCGAAAGCTATAACCAGATGCTCGTGTTTTTGCATAATACAAATTCAGACGTTTTAAAAAACCTGGCTATAAATTATTTCAATGCTAATTTAAAGAACGCCAGCAGCAGCCCTTTTGCAGGGTATGTAGCAATTTTGCTGAAAAGTATTGACGTGCCACAGGAAGAGAAATTTAAATTAATTGCAGAATATAAAAGCAGATATAGTGACGCCTATTACATTAAAAAACTGGAAAGAAAATTTACACCTAAAAAGAAATAAATCTAAACTAAAAACAACCTGTATGAGTAAAAAAACAATCATCGCGGCATTTATTGCCTTGCTGTTGGGAACAGCTTTAAAAGCCCAGACTTATGATATAACGGGCATCAAGCGTATTAATCCCAACGACTTAAACGCCATTATTGAAAATAACGAAATAAAAGGATATTATGCTTTTTATTTCCTGGATAAAGAAGGTAAAAAACAAAACCTCTATAACCTTGCTATCCTCGATAACAACCTGAAACAAACGTATTCAGTTGAGATGAAAAAATCTGATAAACTGCGGTTACTTGAATCTTCTTATAACGGAGAAAGATTCTGCTTTACGTTTGTTGATGCAAGGGAGAAAGTTCTTGAATACATGGTTCTGGATAAAACCGGTAAAACGGTTGGTACCTATACACTGCAAATTTCTAAAACAGAGTTGGGCAGCTACGGGCAAGGAATGACAGAAGATGATAATTTCGCCGGCGGATTGGCCGCGATTAAAAACAAAGGCTTCCTTCGTATTGGTATGGAAAAGAAAGACGGGATGAAAGTGGAGTTTGAGATGATTGATAACAACGGAGTAAAAAAATGGGAAGCTAACTCAGGATTTGAAACTGACGGTAAATCATACGAAAGCGCAAATTTCCTTTATGCCGACGATAAAACTGCTGTAATGTCACTTACTACTCGTGGCCGTAAATTATCCACCAAAGGAATGGAAACTTACCTTTCTTTTTATAATATCGATAGTGGAAAAGAAATGTTTAAAGTAGATCAGAAAAATGATAAATACCAGATTTCTTGCCTTGGTGTTTCTTACGACGAATCGACCGCTACTTATTTCAGCTACGGACAATACTGGGCGCTTGCCGATAATATGTCTAAAGACGACAGTAAAGGAATGTACATTACAGAAATCGGCACTGACGGAAAAATTAAAAAAGAAAACTATTCTACCTGGACAGGCGATATCAATAATATTTTATTGACTAAGGCCAAAAAGAAATATGAAGACAATACCAAAACTTTTATTCATAAAGTTGTAAGAACTGCTGACGGAAAAGTTTTTGCGGTTGGAGAAATGTACCGTAAAGCAGTCAGCGGTTGGGGAGTTGCCAGCAAAATATTAAGTGGCGGCGGGGGCGGCGGTATGTCGGCCATGAAAATGATTCTTTATGATATGGTGGTATTTGAATTCGACCCTTCTTTTAAAATAAAGGATGTTACCGTAGTTGAAAAAGAAAAAACAAACCTGCAACTTCCCGAAGGTTGGGGTATGTTGGATGCAAACAGACTTTCTTTGATTATGAAAATGCTTGGGTGGTTCGACTATTCATACACGATCATTTCGTCCGACAGGAAACAATTTAATTCTGCCTATGTAAACTTTGACAGGGAAAAAGGCTCATCAAGTAATTACGTGGTTGGTAATATTGCTTATACAAAAGACCAAAAAGTGGTAAGTGATAAAATCAGATTGAAAGACGATCCTACACGTTTTTGGGTTATGCCTGCAAAACCGGGTTACGTAGTAATTTTTGAATATTTCAGAAAGAAGAAAACGGCCACTTTCCGAATGGAGAAATTGAATTTGTAAATGTGACATTATATAAAAAACAGAGAAGGGGCGAAAGCCCTTTTTTTATTTTCCTGCGCCAGTAAATGATGCGCTTTCCGTTATAAAAAACGATACAAAACAAAAACCCGAAAATTTCTTTCCGGGTTTTGTATTATGTATACTTCTCCTTTGGAGAAAGTGTCCGGAGGACGGATGAGGCTTTATTGTTCGTCTTTAGGCTCGTCTTTTTTCTTACGTGGCTGCTTCGGTTCTTTGGCCTTAGAAATGTTAACCAATATCTGGTCTTTGGCCTTATCGTAATCTATTTCTATGATATCACCTTCGCTGATCGGATTTTTAATGATTTCCTCGGCGAGCGGATCTTCCACATATTTCTGAATAGCGCGTTTTAGCGGGCGCGCTCCGTACTGAGGGTCGTAGCCTTTTTCCTCGATATAGTCCTTGGCGTTGTCTGTTAACTTAATCTGGTAACCGAGGCTGTTAATACGGCCGTACAGGCTCCTTAATTCAATATCAATGATTTTATGAATATCTTCTTTGCTGAGCGCATTAAACATCACCACATCATCAATACGATTTAAAAACTCGGGCGCAAAAGCTTTCTTCAAAGCGTTTTCAATAATGCCTTTTGTATTATCCAACACATTATCCGTTTTAGCGGCTGTACCGAATCCAACACCTTGCCCGAAATCTTTTAACTGACGTGCACCAATGTTAGAAGTCATAATGATAATCGTGTTCTTAAAATCAATCTTCCGTCCAAGGCTGTCGGTTAGCAAACCGTCATCAAGCACTTGTAACAACATGTTAAACACATCCGGATGCGCTTTTTCAATTTCATCCAACAACACAACAGCGTAGGGGCGACGGCGAACTTTTTCTGTAAGCTGGCCGCCTTCTTCATAACCAACATATCCGGGAGGCGCTCCGATTAAACGGGTAACGGCAAATTTTTCCATGTACTCACTCATGTCAATACGAATCAACGCATCGTCATTGTCAAATAAATATTTGGAAAGTATTTTTGCCAATTGTGTTTTACCAACACCTGTCGGGCCTAAGAAAATAAATGAACCGATTGGTTTATTAGGGTCTTTTAATCCGGCACGGTTACGCTGAATAGCTTTCACTACTTTTTTCACCGCTTCGTCCTGGCCGATTACTTTTCCTTTGAGTTCTTCTCCCATATTAACCAGTTTACCGGTTTCGCTTTGCGATACACGTTGAACGGGAACACCGGTCATCATTGCAACAACTTCAGCAACGTTTTCATCACTTACGGTTACGCGGTTGTTTTTAGTTTCTTCTTCCCAAGCTTTTTTCGCTGTTTCAAGCTGCGCGAGTAATTGCTTTTCCACGTCGCGCAGTTTAGCTGCCTCTTCGTATTTCTGGTTGCGCACCACCTGGTTTTTCTGGTCTTTTATATCTTCAATTTTTTGTTCAATCTCCAATATGTTTTTAGGTACATTTATATTGGTAATATGTACACGGGAACCTGCCTCATCCAACGCGTCAATTGCTTTATCTGGTAAGTGACGATCGGTTATATAACGTTGAGTCAAAGTAACACAGGCTTTCAATGCCTCGGGTGTGTACGTTACGTTATGGTGGTCCTCGTATTTAGATTTAATGTTTATTAAAATCTGTAAAGTCTCTTCGGCAGTAGCGGGTTCAACCAATACTTTCTGAAAGCGGCGCTCTAAAGCTCCGTCTTTCTCTATGTACTGACGGTACTCATCTAAAGTTGTTGCGCCGATACATTGTATTTCCCCACGGGCCAAAGCAGGTTTAAACATATTGCTCGCGTCTAAAGAACCGCTTGCACCGCCGGCACCAATGATGGTATGAATTTCATCAATGAAAAGAATCACGTCGGGGGATTTTTCCAATTCGTTCATCACTGCTTTCATGCGCTCTTCGAACTGCCCGCGGTATTTTGTACCTGCAACTAAAGAAGCTAAATCAAGAGTAACAACTCGTTTGTTAAACAATACGCGTGATACTTTGCGTTGAATAATTCGCAATGCTAACCCTTCTGCAATGGCAGATTTACCAACACCGGGTTCTCCAATGAGAATCGGGTTGTTCTTTTTTCTGCGGGATAAAATTTGCGACACACGTTCAATTTCTTTTTCCCTTCCTACAATCGGGTCCAGCTTGCCGTCCTCGGCCATTTTGGTTAAATCCCTTCCGAAATTATCGAGCACGGGCGTTTTGCTTTTGCTCTCACCTTGCTTCTTCTGTTGGCCTCCGCCGCCGCCTTGCGCGCCAAAGTTACCTGCATCCGTATCGTCGTCGTCGTCAGAAGGAGTTGCGCCTTCAATTTTACCCGGGTTTTTCAATATCTCTTCTAATTCCGCTTTACAGGCATCGTAATCAACTCCGAAACGCATCAGTGATTTAGTAGCTACATTATCATTATCTTTCAAAATACAAAGCAATAAATGCTCTGTACCTATCTCGGCCGACTTGAATGCCTTTGCTTCCAGGTAAGTCAGTTTAAGGGCTCTTTCCGCCTGTTTTAAGAGGGGAATATTGGCCAGGTTACTCACTTTGCGGGTAGGAACCGAAATTGATTGTTCAATATTCTTCCTTAAATCCCCTGTATTTACATGCATGTTTTTAAGCAGTTTAATGCCTAATCCGTCTCCGTCACGTATCATGCCCAGCATTAAATGCTCAAGCCCTATATAATCGTGCCCCAAACGCAATGCCTCTTCCCGACTGTGATTAATCACTTCTTTTACACGGGGCGAAAATTTTGCTTCCATAATTGTTAGTTTAAAATATACCGTTCTACTAAGTTACATAAATTATACCAAATCAAAAGTACTTTTCAAAAGTATGATTTTACCGCCCTGAAATAGTATTTTTCAACATAAAAAATGTTAATAAGTAAACCGCCCGAATTGCCTGATTTTTCGGTACTTTCGGGTGCTTTTGAAGGGCAGTTTTTGAGTTAGATATTGGTTGATTTTTCAATTAATTTTTCCATGACAAAACTGCAAAAAACCTGCCATTTAAAACAACAAAATTACCAACTCTGAAAATTAGTAAATCTATAACTCAATAATTCAATAAAGCCCCTATGTCCGGAGAAAAAATTATCCCCATTAACATTGAAGACGAAATGAAAACAGCTTACATCGATTATTCGATGTCGGTAATTGTATCACGTGCTTTACCCGATGTGCGCGACGGATTGAAGCCTGTTCACCGCCGTGTATTGTACGGAATGCTGGAATTGGGAGTATTACACAATCGCCCTTATAAAAAATCAGCCCGTATTGTGGGGGAGGTGTTAGGTAAGTATCACCCGCACGGAGATGCTTCCGTATACGATACCATGGTTCGTATGGCACAGGATTGGAGTTTGCGCTATCCTTTGGTTGACGGACAGGGTAATTACGGTTCTATGGACGGAGATCCCCCTGCGGCAATGCGTTATACCGAGGCAAGGCTTCGTAAAATTGCTGAGGAGTTATTGGCAGATATTGAAAAAGATACAGTTGATTTCAAACCAAACTTCGATGACTCATTAACTGAACCTACAGTAATGCCCTCTAAAATTCCGAATTTGCTGGTAAACGGCGCTTCGGGAATTGCCGTAGGCATGGCAACAAATATGGCTCCGCATAACCTGTCGGAAATTGTGGATGCCTGTTGTGCTTATGTTGACAATAAAGAAATTGATGTAAAAGGCCTGATGGCATTTGTAAAAGCTCCCGACTTTCCGACCGGTGGAATTATTTACGGATTTGAAGGAGTGCGTGAAGCTTTAGAAACAGGAAGAGGAAGAATTGTACTGCGCGGGAAAGCAGTTATTGAACAACACAAGGACCGTGAGCGAATCGTGGTAAATGAAATTCCTTACCAGCTTAACAAAGCTGAAATGATTAAACGTCAGTGGGAACTATGCGAAGAAAAAAAGATTGAGGGCATCAGCGAGATTCGCGATGAAAGCGACCGCGACGGAATGCGTATTGTATACGAGCTGAAACGCGACGCGATTTCGAATGTTGTATTAAACAATTTGTATAAGTATTCGCCTTTACAAACTTCATTCTCAGTAAATAACATCGCGCTTGTCGGGGGCCGCCCAATGATGTTGAATCTGAAAGATCAGGTTCATCATTTTGTAGAGTTCAGGCATGAAGTGGTTATTCGCCGTACCAAATACGATTTAACGCAGGCCGAAAAACGTGCACATATTTTAGCCGGATTAATCGTTGCAATTAATAATATCGACGCGGTGATTAAAATTATCCGCGACAGCGAATCACCGGACACTGCACGTACGGATTTAATGAGCCAGTTCTCATTATCAGAAGTACAGGCACGCGCTATTTTAGATATGCGTTTACGCGCACTTACCGGGCTTGAGATTGACAAACTGCTTGCTGAATATGAAGAGTTGATGAAGCATATCGATTTCCTGAAAAATATTTTAGCAGACGAAGTGTTGCGCTTTAAAATTATTAAAGACGAATTACTTGAGATAAAAGAAAAATACGGCGACGCCCGTAAAACAGAAATTGTTTACAGCGGAGATGATATCCGTATGGAAGATATGATTGCGCAGGAAGATGTGGTGGTAACCATTTCTCATCTTGGATATATTAAACGAACTTCGCTTAACGAATACAAAGCGCAGAACAGGGGAGGGCGCGGTTCCCGCGGATCATCCACGCGCGATGAAGATTTTATTGAGCATATGTTTATTGCAAACACACACGCTTACTTATTGTTGTTTACAAAACAAGGCCGTTGTTTCTGGCTTAAAACTTATGAGATTCCGGAAGGAAACAAAACAAGCAAAGGCCGCGCGATACAAAATATCATAAGCATTCCGCCTGATGATAAAGTGATGGCATATATCAATGTAAAAACATTGGAGGAAGAAGAATACATCAATAATAACTTTATTGTGTTGTGTACTAAAGAAGGTGTCATCAAGAAAACTACAATTGAAGCATATTCTCGTCCGCGTGCAAACGGAATTAACGCAATTACAATCCGCGAAGGCGATGAATTATTGGAAGCCGCATTAACAAACGGAACCAATGAAATCATGCTCGCAACCAAACTCGGAAAAGTTTGCCGGTTTAACGAAATGAAAGTTCGCCCGATGGGA
>Ga0210400_10006293_pt1 | contig 10008 bp, 10 predicted proteins | sample IncBWH26MmetaG_FD_155456 | JGI IMG/M metagenome (GOLD analysis project Ga0210400, IMG submission 155456) | Forest soil microbial communities from Barre Woods Harvard Forest LTER site, Petersham, Massachusetts, United States - Inc-BW-H-26-M | ecosystem: Environmental > Terrestrial > Soil >... | reverse complement strand
TGGTGGGCCTGGGTGGACTTGAACCACCGACCTCGCCCTTATCAGGGGCGCGCTCTAGCCACCTGAGCTACAGGCCCGTTCGAACGTGGCAACGACTCTTTCTACTTTACCGTACCCACCAAATCCTGGCAATTCTACTCTCAAAAAATTGTCTTCACGTGTTCTCCCGCCTTTTGCCGGGCTATCCCCCGGGAGGACACGTGGCTTTTACGCACCAAACCATTCCGCCAAACTTCCCGCGAAGCCTGAATCCTCGCCAACTTCCTCATCGGTCCAGCGCTCTCACCCCAACTCCCGCGGCTTCCAATCTTCGCCGCACCGCCTCCGCAATTCGCTCCGCACCCGGCGTGTCCCCATGGATGCAAATCGTCTGCGCGTCCACCTCCACCGTAGTTTCTTCGCGCGTCAACACCCCTCGCCCCTCCGTAATTCGTAACGCCTGCTCTGCCGCCTTCGCTGGTGTATCCAACAACGCATCCCGGAATTTTCTCGCCCGCAGGCTTCCGTCCTTCTCATATCGGCGGTCCGCGAACGCTTCCGCCGCCACGCGAAAGCCCGTCGCGCGAAACTCTTCCAGCATTACCGACCCAGCCAGCCCCACCAATACCACCTCTTTGCTCCAACGACCCACGCCTTCCGCAATGCTCCGGGCGATCCCCCCGTTCTGCGCCGCTTGGTTGTAGAGCGCCCCGTGCGGTTTCACATGCACGACTGATGCACCACAGTTCTGCGCAATCTTGCCTAGCGTCATCACCTGACGGTAAACCGAATCCCGGATTTCCTCCGCGCTCAAATTCAGAGGCACCCGCCCAAAATTATCGCGATCCTCGTAACTCGGATGCGCCCCCACCGCCACACCATTGCGCATCGCCTGCTCGATCGTTGCCCGCATCATCTCTTCATCGCCCGCATGTCCGCCGCAGGCCACATTCACCGACGTCACAAACTTCATCAGCGCTTCCTGGCTTCCGTTCGCCAGCATCTCCGGCAACTCGCCCATATCGCAATTCAAATCCATCCGCTTCATGCGAACAGCCGCTCCTCCGAACTCAACAATTTCTCCCGCTCGATCCACAACGCGCGAGCCTCCTCCAGCGAGACCTCCTCAAACCGAATCGCATCCCGTGGCCGCAACTGGCCCACGCAATGCAGATCCGCCGCAATCACATTCGCAATCTTTGGATAGCCGCCTGTCGTTTGTTGTTCCACAAATAAAATAATAGCCTGTCCCGACGGCGTAACCTGAATTGCTCCAAGCGGCGCGCCCTCACTGATCATTTCCGCGTTTCCACGCGCAGCGAGCCGGGGCCCGTCCAGCCGCAGCCCCATCCGGTTCGATTCCTCGCTCACCACAAATTCGGCGTGCCGTAACGCGTTCCGCGCATCACCCGCGAACAAATCGAATTGCGGCCCGCGAGTCACTCGCAATTTTTTCTCCGGCTTCAGCTCATCCAGGACTCCCGGCCTCAGTTTCCTCCGCCGGATATTTTTCTCCAGCCTGCCGATCTGCAACACATCGCCCCTCCGCAGCGCGCGGCCTTCCCATCCTCCCATTCCGCTCACCAGGTGCGTCGAAGCGCTCCCGAGAAAATCCACCACACCAATTCCGCCCGCAACGCACAAATAGCACCGCGCAAAATCCCTGGTCGCACCCAGCACCAATTTTTTCCCAGGTAGAATCGCGTGCGGCCTCCACAACTCAAGCGCCTTTCCATCCGACTGCGCTCCAAAATTCGCGCCTGCCAGGCAAATCACGGCTCCATCGGGAAACAAGAATGTTCCACCCGTGAGTGTCATCTCCAGCGCCGGTGCGCCAGGTTTATTCTCCAGGAGCAAATTCCCCAAGCGCAGTGCCACCGCGTCCGCCGCTCCCGAGGCCGAGACACCCAATACGCCATATCCCTCGCGCCCGAAATCCTGCACCGTCGTCTGGAATCCAGCCGACTCCACCACCAGCAGACTCATGCCCGCCTCGCCGCCAGAAGTTCCGCGCCCGTGATTGGCCGGAACCTCACCTGGTCACCAATCGCAATCAACCCCATCGGCTCGCGGTCTTTCCTGAAAATTTCCAGCGGCGTCCTTCCGATCAATCGCCAGCCGCCCGGCGTCCCGAATGGATAAATCGCGGTCTGCCTCCCTGCGATCCCCACGCTGCCCGGGGCCACTTCCTTCCGCGGCGTCTCCAATCGCGGCACCGCGATTTCTGGCGGCACATCTCCCAGATAGGCAAACCCCGGCGCAAATCCCAAAAAGTACGCGTGATACGTTTGCGCGATGTGCAGCTCAACCACTTTCTCCGGCATCAAGCCGCGCTGCTCGGCCACATCCTCCAGGTCCGGTCCGAACTCTCCGCCGTAGCACACGGGCACTTCCACCAGGCGAGGCTTCGCTTCCGGTAGCCTTTTGGCGCGCTTTTCGAGTCGTGAAATTGTTTCCTGAACTTCGGCGTGATCCACCGCGGCCGCGTCAAACGTAATCAACAGCGAACAATACGCCGGTTGGATATTCCGCAGCCATTTGATCGGCTCCAGTTGCAACAACCGCAGCAGCCGCAGCACGCGCTCGTGCGCCGCCGCGCCAATCTCTTCGCCCAGATAAACCAGCATCGACTGGTCGCTCGCGGCCTGAAATCGCACTCCGCTCTCCCTGCGTCCCCGCCCTGCCTACTGCACGAACCCGATGTTCGCCCCCGGCATTGGCGCGCCCTCCGGACCCTCTTTGATCGGCCCGTACGCCGCCTCAAATCGCGAGATGTTTTCTCCCAGCGCCCGCCAGATGCGCTTCGCATGGCCGGGACTCACGATCACGCTGCTCAGCAGCTTTCCCTGTGTTCCATTCGGGAAGATGTACACAAAATTCAGCGTAAACTCCTCCGCGTGGTGCTGGATCATCACCAGGTTGCTGTACAAACCTTGCAATTCCTTCTCATCCGCCTTGATCTGCACTTGCCCCGGCTGTGGCGCTTGCTTCTCATCCATGTTGTTCTCCCAAAAATCCTCTCCCAAAGTACCACAGCCCCACCCAACCGACTCGTGTAGGGGCCGATCTTCAGATCGGCCAGCCTGCTCTGCGTTTCCGTAGCGGCCACCTTCAGGTGGCCCAGCCCGCGCTCATACGTTCCGCCGTCGGTGGCGGGCCGCTCTCCGCTGCATCCTCTGCGAACTCTGCGTTACCTCTCTTCTTAACTCTTTCTTCTCTCCCTGGATAAGTCCTATTGACAACCGCCTTAGTTAATTCTACTTTATAAGAGAAGTTAACTATAGTTAATACGGTCCATGTCCGACATTTTCTCCAAGCGATTCTCCACCGCCCCGGCGCTCCCCGCCGATCAGGCCGAATCTTCCGCGTGGCGCCGGGCCCTCACGTTACCCTCTCTTCCCGAGTCCCATCGCAGCATTCCCGTCTCTCACAACGCGCACTGGTTTCGCAAAATCCTGGCTTTCGCCGGCCCAGGCTATCTCGTCGCCGTCGGATACATGGACCCCGGCAACTGGGCAACCGATATCGGAGGCGGCTCCAAGTTCGGATACGCGCTTCTTAGCGTCGTCCTTATCAGCAACATGCTCGCGATGTTTCTGCAGGCGCTCTCGGCGAAACTTGGCATCGCCACCGGACGCGACCTCGCCCAGGCCTGCCGCGACCACTATTCCCGCCGCACGTCCATGTTTCTCTGGATCGCCTGCGAACTCGCCATCGCCGCCTGTGACCTCGCCGAGGTCCTGGGCTCCGCCGTTGCCCTCAATCTCCTTTTCCACATCCCGCTGCTCCTCGGCGTTCTGCTGACGGGCCTGGACGTCCTCATCGTCCTCGCCCTGCAAGGCCGTGGCTTCCGCCTTATCGAAGCCTTCGTTATCACGCTCATCGCCAGCATCGGCCTCTGTTTCGCGTACGAAATCTTTTTCGCTCACCCTATCTGGCGGGAAGCCGCCCGTGGTTTCATTCCTCACGCGGAAATCCTGCGTAACAAAGAAATGCTCTATATCGCCATCGGCATCCTCGGCGCCACCGTGATGCCCCACAATCTCTATCTGCACTCCAGCATCGTGCAAACCCGTGCCTTCGGCCGAGAGAGGTCGGAAAAACGCGAAGCCCTGCGTTACGCCGTAATCGATTCCACCGTCGCCCTCTTTTTCGCCCTGTTCATCAACGCCGCCATTCTGGTTCTCGGCGCTGCCGCGTTTCACACCCGCGGACTCAGTGAAGTCGCCGACATCGCCCAGGCTTATAAACTTCTCAGCCCGACTCTAGGCGCCGGTCTTGCCAGCACGCTGTTCGCTTGCGCCCTGCTCGCCTCCGGGCAAAACTCCACGCTCACCGGCACGCTTGCCGGCCAGATCGTCATGGAAGGTTTTCTCGATATCCGCCTGAAGCCCTGGCTGCGCCGCCTGATCACCCGCTCTATCGCCATTCTCCCCGCCGTCCTCGTCATCGCGATTGCCGGGGAAGGGAAGCTCACCGCGCTTTTGATCCTCAGCCAGGTGATTCTCAGTTTTCAGTTGCCATTCGCCGTGATTCCGCTGGTGCAATTCACCAGCGAGCGCGCCAAGATGGGTGATTTCGTAAACTCCCGCGCCACCACCGTCATCGCCTGGTTCGTCGCCGCGGCCATCCTCTTCTTCAACGGCGAACTCCTCTGGCTGATCCTCCGCCCCGCTTAATGTTGAGTGCGAAAGCGTAGCTTCCGCTTTTTGCGCACTAAACCCCACCTATGCGAAACTTTTCCCGGTGAACAAACCCATGCCCACTCCTGCCAAAAAACCGAAAACACTCGTCAAACTTCTCCTCGCTCTTGTGATCCTCCTGATCTTCCTTTCTATCGGTCTCGCCGCCTTCCACAAAACGCCCTGGAAAGTCCCTCTCGAAGACAAACTGCGCAAGAATCCGATTGCCTCCACCGACGCCAATCTCAACGCCGCGAAACCCGTATACAACGAATACTGCGCCAACTGCCACGGCGACACAGGAAAAGGCGACGGCTCCGACGCCATGATGTACGACCCGTCGCCCAGCGACCTCACCGACGCGAAACACATGAACTCCCTCACCGACGGCGAAATCTTTTATCAGATCACCCAGGGCCGCAAGCCCATGCCCTCATTCCGCAAAAAGCTCACCGAAGGCCAGCGCTGGCAACTCGTAGTCCTCGTCCGCTCCTTTTCCGCGTCCGCCGCGTCACCTCCGGCCCCGACAAAAGCTCCCGAGCCAGCCTCAAAAAAATAATGGCCGATCCGAAGACCGGCCACTCTTATCCTGGACTTCCTTTACCTCATTTACATCCTTTACTTCACTCCCCCCAAGGCCGTCGCCACTTCCTTCACATCCGGCACCACGGGAATGTCGTAATCCTTCACCCAGGCCACCTTCCCGCCCTTGTCAATAATGATGATCGACCGCCCGGTGATCCCCTTGTCCGCCATATACATGCCGTACTTTTCGCTCATCGCGCCCTTCGGGTGAAAATCCGCCAGCAACGAATACTTGATCCCCATCTTCTCCGCGTACGCCTTGTGCGACCACACGCTGTCCACGCTCACGCCCAGCACTTCCGCGTCCAGCGTCTCGAAATTCCGCATGTCGTTCACGAAACACGCGTGCTCGTTCGTGCAGGTTGGGCTCCAGTCCAGCGGGTAAAACACCAGCACCACCTTCTTCTTTCCCGCAAAATCGGAAAGTTTCACTTCCTTTTTGTTCTGGTCCTGCAGCGTGAATTCCGGCGCCTTTTGTCCAACGGCAATGCTCATAGACTCGTCCTCCGATGCGTTTTAAGCCACATCGCCATTTTACCGAATCCCGACTTCCGCCGCCAATCTCCCCGCTTCCACCCGCGAGCCGGCCGCGATACACTCCGCATTGCGCAATTCGGACACCGCGCGTATCGCTCGCGCGCTCATAATGGAACTCCCAAAATGTTGAGTCTCAAAGAGGTAGTCGACCGCTACTCTTCACTCGCCAAACAATGGGGCGATCCCGTCGCCCTCGAAGCGTTCGCACTCACTCCCGAAGAAACCGCCAAGCTCTTCACCTCACTCGACGAGGACTACCACATCAGCCGCTTCATCAATTTTTCCATGGGCCAAGGCCGAGGTTACCTGGTCAGCGGCAATCCCGTCACCCACGTCCTCATCGACGCCTCCATCCGCGATCTGCTCTGACTTTTGAGTGCGGTAGCAACGCTCCCGCTTTTACGGTCCCAACCCGATCACTCAAACTATGTTTCACGACCTCTCACTGCGTGCGATTGTTTCTCATGCTTATCTTGCGTCCTCTGTGTCTCCTCTGCGAACTCTGCGTTAATATCTTCTCTTTCTTCTCTTGAGTCCCCTAAAAAATCAGCTTCAACGAAAACTGGATCTGCCGCGAAGTCCCCGCGGTATGGCTGATAATCCCAAACCCGCTTCCCCTCACAACATTCGACGGCAATCCGAAATTCACAATGTTGAACAAATTGAAAAACTCCGCCCGGAATTCCACCATTCCCAGATCGCTTTTTCCCCGCTGCCCGAAAGGCGTATCCTTAATCAACGCAAAATCAAACTGCTTGAACCCGGGCCCGCGAAAAGTATCCCGCCCGAGCGTCCCGAATCTTCCGGAATTCGGCCCAGTCCCGCCCGGCACGTTCACCGGAATATAAAAGAACGAGCTGTTATTTGCGCCCAGGCCAAAATAATCCTCCTGCCTCGTCCGGCTGGTGGAGAAGTCCGGCATCGAGATCAGGTCCGGACGGTCCGTCCCGCCGGCGCCGGCGCTGGTCTGCTGAATCCCCGAATACACGGTGAACGGCGGCCCGCTGGTGATGGTCGTGATGTTCAACAATTGCCAGCCGCCGGTTACGTACCGGCTCACCGGCTGGAGGAAACTCATTTTGTCGAATGGCAGCGACTGGAACACGCTCACAGAAAAAACGTGGGTCACGTCGAACGTGGACACGGCCTTTTCCGCCCGTTCATCCAACGGGTCCTGCGCGAACGTCTGCAAAATCGTTCCCGCGCCACCCGGCAATCCTCCCAGCACCGCGCTGGTGTCGTCCATGGACTTCGAAAACGTATAGCTCGCCGCAAAATTCAGCCCGATCTTCGCGTTCGTTCCGCTCACGCTGGTCTGCAGTGAGTTGTAATTCGAATGCGAATCGCTGGACATCACATATTGTGGCCCGAACCCGCCGGTCGCGTTGCCCGAAGAATCAAATTGCGTGAATCGCGCGAACTGCGGCCCTGCCCCTGCATACCCGTTCGGAGCAAATACGCGCGCAAGATGTATACCCGCCGTTCCCACGTAAGCCGCGTTCCACCGCACGATTCCAAAATCATGATCGAAGCCCGCCGTGTACGTGCCGATATACCCGTTCTTGAAATTCCGCGACATTCCGCTCACACTCAGCAACTGCGTCTGATCGCCCGGCGTCAGCGCCTCCAGGTCCTGCTGAAATCTTGGCAAATCAATCGGGGTATTTGCCGCCACGTTTGAAGTGCTTCCCGACGGAAACAGCAGTTGCCCGGAAGTGGTGTACGGCTCCGGCACCTGCAACGGCACTATCGTGTTCGAGAAGGGAACCGGCACGCCCGGCAGCGCCGTCACCAACGGCTGCACCACAAATGGCAATCCGCCGGTTACAAAATTGTCCTGCCACAAATTCGGCACGATGGTGGTGATTGCACCGCCGGCGTGCAAGGTAGTTTTTTTCGTCAGTCCGTAATCCAACGCCACGCGCGGGGCCCAGCCGTTCCAATCTATCGGATAGATGGGCTGCGGATTGTATAAGAACTGCTGTGTCGCACCGGGCGTCAGAAAATCCGCCGGCGCTCCATTCGGCCCTACAGGTGTAGCCACCGAGGTCCGGTTGTTCGCCTCTTTTATCCGGCTGTTCACCTCATACCGCAATCCGTAATTGATGCTCAACCGCGTCGTTGCTTTCCACGTGTCTTGGAAATAAAACGCGTAGGCCTCCCGCCGCACCGCCGCTGCGTCAAACCTGTCGCCCGTCGGTGTTAGCCGGTAAGGCGCCGTAATCGTGTACTCGTAGGGCGTGGCCGTCAGCAATCCCAGCAGGGAATCGGGCAGAGGGTCGCCCGGAAGAATATTGTGCGTGCCACTCGCCGACTGAATGAACACGGGCGAATAGGCGGTTCCTCCGCCGAAAGAATATATGCCGCTCGGATTGCTCCCGAACACGGTGGTGTCTCGGTTCCAGCGGATGTCCACGCCCCATTTGAAAACGTGCCCGCGATGCACGTAACTCATGTCGTGCTTAAACTGAAACACGTTTCCATACGATCCGAAAATCGACCCATCCGCCGTATTGAATCCCTCGAACAGCCCGTCGCCGAACGCCAGCCCGACATCGGTATGGTTGCTCGAAGGGAATACCGGCGTACTGCGCACATAATCAAACAGCGTCGTCGAATTCAGTTCTGGCGAAAATGTCCTCGCGTAGCTCACCGCCGCGTTCCGCTGGTGATCGAAAAACTTCACTGCGAAGGTCGGATCGATCAACGTTTGATCCGGGTTTGTCGTCGGGCCATTCACATTATTCAGGCTGAAGCGTGTGAAGAGCGTCGCTTTGTCCGAAATCTTGTGATCCACGCGAATCGAAAACTGGTCTGTGTCCGTCACCACTTTCGATGACGCCGCATACGTCCGCGCCCCGAACGAGCCCGTGGGGTCATTCGGCAAAGGGTATCGCGCCAGAATCGCCGAGATCTGCGGGCTCACTGGCACCGTCAGAGTGTCGCCGGGAAAACTCGTCGTATCGATCCCTTTTCGTTCGTCGGCGGTCGGCACCGCGAACACTTGCGTCGTGCCCAGCACCTGCCGGAATCCCGCGTACTCGCCAAAAAAGAACGTCTTCCCGTGTCCGTCATAAATTCCCGGCAGCACCACAGGCCCGCCGATCGTCGCGCCGAATTCATTGCGCACAAACGGAGGAATTCGCCGCGGGTCCAGGTCGCTGGCGTGATCGAAGAAATTCCGCGCGTCAAACGCCGCGTTGCGCACAAATTCAAATGCGCTTCCGTGCAGCTGGCCGTTCCCCGATTTCGTCACCACGTTCGTGAATCCCGCCGCGCCCTGCCCGATTTCGGCCGGCATCACACCGGAATTCGATTGCACCTCGTGAATCGCATCCACGTTGAAATTCGCAAAGGTCGCCCCGCCCAGCTCCGGGTCGGACGTCGTTCCGCCATCCATGGCAAACACGGTCGCCACGCCGCGCTGCCCGTTGATCGCGAACTGTTGCGTGAAATTGGCCGCGCCGTTGGTGTCCGTCATCGTGCCCGCGGCCAGCAGCAGCAACTTGCTGAAGTCGCGCTCGTTCAGCGGCAGGCCGGAAACTTCTTCGCTCGAAAGATGTTCGCCGCCGCTCCCCTTCCGTTCGCTGCCTTGCGGCTGCCCGGCAACGGTCACGGCCAGCGTCTGGTCCGTCGCGGAAAGCGTCAGCTCCAGATTTGGTGCACTCCCCTCCGCAATCACAATTGCCTTGGACGCCGTCCATGTTTTCCCTGCCGCCTCAGCCGCCAGCATGTACGTCCCGGGCGCAATCGCTGCAAACACGAATGCCCCAACGGCCGACGTCCGCGCTTCATACATCCGATCGCCGGGGCTCGCGTGCAACGTAATCTTCGCGTCGGCCACGGGCTTTCCCGCGGCATCGCGCAATATACCGTTCCAGGTTGTAGCCGAGAACGCCCACGGAGAAAAAATGAGCGTGAATAAAACAACAAAGACACCCACACGGGTGGACACTGAGAGGGCCCCTAGCATGGTTGAAGATTCTACAGCGTTTTCTGTGGGAGTAGCTTACTGTTTACGTGACGTGTGTGAAAAAGACATCTCAACGTAGCGTCCACCTTCAGGTGGACGCGAACGTGGCTTCAATGTCCACCTGAAGGTGGACGCTACCAGCCTCAGGCCGGCACGGACTTCTGGAACCGCCCGACGACCGCCTCATGCTCCTTGCGCAGCTCCGCAGGCAGCCTTTCCCCGAACTTCGCCAAAAACTCCCGGCTGTCCGCC
>Ga0210400_10006292_pt1 | contig 10009 bp, 4 predicted proteins | sample IncBWH26MmetaG_FD_155456 | JGI IMG/M metagenome (GOLD analysis project Ga0210400, IMG submission 155456) | Forest soil microbial communities from Barre Woods Harvard Forest LTER site, Petersham, Massachusetts, United States - Inc-BW-H-26-M | ecosystem: Environmental > Terrestrial > Soil >... | reverse complement strand
AGTGGGAGGTCCTGGGCGATTGAAGCTCTTGCTTGATACCCACATCTGGATTTGGTTCCTTCAGAATCCAGAACAGATAGCTGCACATACGCTTCACCAGTTAGAACGGAACCCGCCGACCGCTTTCTTGCCGCTACCGCCCAGGTTCTCGACCTAATCCTAGTCACGGCGGACCCAAAGCTCCTGGGGCTATCAACAATCAAGACGCTCGCCAACCGTTAGCACGCTTGCGGGCCCAACATTCTTGGTAAGGCCGCTTCTCTGGTAAAATGTCCGTTTGGCACAACGACAAAGAACCTCACCATGACAACCATCACCATTGAACAGGCGGGCAAATACGACGGCCAGGAAGTCACGCTGAAAGGCTGGCTCTACAACCTTCGCGAGTCAGGCAAATTGCTCTTCCCGATTTTTCGCGATGGAACGGGCATCATCCAGGGCGTTTGCGCGCTCAAGGAAAATCCCGAAGCATTCGAATCGCTGAAGGGCCTCACCCAGGAATCCAGCGTCATCGTCACCGGCAAAATCCGCGCGGAAAAGCGCGCCCCCGGCGGCTACGAAATCGGCGTTACCAAAATCCAGATCGTCCAGAAAGTTTCGGAAAGTACGCCTTTCCCCATCCAACTCAAAGAGCATGGCGTCGATTTCCTGCTCGATCAGCGCCACCTGTGGATTCGCACGCCCCGCCAGGCCGCCATTCTCCGCATCCGCGCTGAAGCCATCCGCGCCGCACGCGAATTCATGGACGGCCAGGGCTACACGCTCACCGACGCGCCCATGTTCACCCCAGCCGCTTGCGAAGGCACCTCAACCCTTTTCGAAGTCAACTACATCGACGATCAAAAAGCCTACCTCACGCAGAGTGGCCAGCTCTATGCCGAAGCCATCGCCATGGCTCTCGGCAAGGTCTACACCTTCGGCCCCACCTTCCGTGCCGAAAAATCCAAGACGCGCCGCCACCTCACCGAATTTTGGATGCTCGAGCCCGAAGCCGCCTACGTCGAGTTCGAGGAAGCTATGTCCCTCGGCGAAGGCCTCGTCAGCGCCATCGTGCAGGGCGTCCTCAAAAACAAATCGCGGGAACTCGAAACGCTGAAGCGCGATACCACCAAGCTCGAAAATGTGAAGCCTCCGTTCCCGCGCATCAGCTACGAAGATGCGGTTGCCCTGCTGAGCAAGAGCGGCAATCCCGCCAAGTTCGGCGACGACTTCGGCGGCGACGAAGAAACCATCATCTCCAGCTCCTTCGATCGCCCGGTGCTGATTCACCACTACCCTACCTCGATCAAAGCCTTTTACATGCAGCCGGACGCACAGCGACCCGAGTTGGCCCTCGCCTTCGACATGATCGCCCCGGAAGGCTACGGCGAAATCATCGGCGGCAGCCAGCGCATCCACGATTACGATCTACTCCTAAAGCGCCTGCGCGAACACAACTTGCCCGAAGAATCCTTCCAGTGGTATCTCGACCTGCGCCGCTACGGCAGCGTGCCCCATTCCGGCTTCGGAATGGGCCTTGAGCGCACGGTCGCATGGATTTGCGGCGCCGAACACATTCGCGAGGTCATCCCCTTCCCTCGCATGATTTATCGCGTGTATCCTTAGGGCGGCGTAGTTCGACAATTTTCCTGCTGTTTCCGCAATTCTGTTGAGTTAAGGACTGGCCTGGATTTTGTGGCGGGGTCTGCCGCTGCACCACCCACTCGACTATTCGCCAGTCATGAGCCAGCAGTCACGGAGTCAACGCATGGCCCAAAAAGTTCGCATTATCGGCGTCCCCATGGACCTCGGCCAGAGCCGCCGCGGCGTGGACATGGGCCCCTCCGCCCTTCGCGGCGCAGGTCTTCAAGCCAGCATCAAAAAGCTGGGCCTTCAGGTCGAAGACATCGGCAATCTTTCCGTCAAGCAACCGGAAGAAATGCCTGTTGGAGAAAAACGCGCCAAATATTTGCAAGAGATTGCCGAGACCTGCGGCGACATCGCCATCGCTGCCGAAAAATCCTTAAGTGAAGGTTTTCTCCCGCTCGTTCTCGGCGGTGACCATTCGATCGCCGCGGGTGTTGCCGCCGGCGTCGCCAACCATTTCCGCAAAGAGAAAAAACAGATCGGCTATCTTTGGCTCGATGCCCACGGCGATATGAACACGCCTGAATCTTCTCCCTCAGGCAATGTCCACGGGATGCCGCTCGCCGCAATCATGGGTTACGGCGCACCCGAACTGGTCGACCTTTTGGGCTTCAAGCCCAAAGCCGAACCCGGCAACATCGTCATCGTTGGCGCCCGCGACCTCGACGCCCAGGAACGCAAAATCGTCAAGAAATCCGGCATCCACGTCTTCACCATGCGCGACATTGACGAGCGCGGCATGCGCGAAGTCATGTCCGACGCCCTCAAGTACGCTATGGACGACACCGCCGGCGTCGCCGTCAGCCTCGATATGGACTTCGTCGATCCGGCCGACGCCCCTGGTGTCGGCACTCCTGTCCGCGGCGGCGTCACCTACCGCGAAGCCCATCTCGCCATGGAGATGATCGCCGATACGGAGTCCATGGTTTCCCTCGAAGTTGTCGAGATCAATCCCATTCTCGACGAGCACAACCGCACCGCCCTCCTCGGCGTCGAACTAGTCCTCTCCGGCCTCGGCCAAAAAATTCTGTAGACAGTTTTAAGTAATTAGTTGTCAGTAAAAAATCGTAAGAAAATACTGTCCCCCGGCCACGAAGCGCATTCTTTCCCACTTTCTCTTCGAACGGTAGACTGTCAACTGTTAACTGTCGACGGCGAGCCCTCTAGCGCCTCCGTTGTCAATTCAGAACCGCGCAAAAAACATCCGCCCCACCAATCCTCTTTTTTCACTTATAACTGAAAACTGACAACTAGCACCCCAAACTCCCATGACCCCTGAGAACAAGAAAAGACTCCGCGTCGGCATCCTCTTCGGCGGACGCTCCGGCGAACATGAAGTCTCCCTCGCATCGGCGGCCTCGGTGATTCGCGGCCTCGATCCCGACAAGTACGAAGCCGTGCCCATCGGCATCAGCAAAGAGGGCCACTGGCTGGTCGGCGCCGGTGCGCAAAAAATGCTGCCGGACGTCCTAAAGGGCGGCCAGCGAGTGATGATGACCGCGGACCCCACCGATGCGGCGCTCGTAAAGCTGGACGGCAGCGGCGGCGGCCAGCGCATCGACGTCGTTTTCCCCGTGATGCACGGCACCTTTGGCGAAGACGGAACGATTCAGGGCCTGCTCGATTTGGCGGGATTGCCTTTCGTCGGCGCTGGCGTCCTCGGCTCCGCGATCGGCATGGACAAGGACGTCGCCAAACGTTTGCTTCAAGTGGCGAAAATCCCCGTCGTACCTTGGATCACCATCCATCGTCACGACTGGGAAAGCAATCCGGAAGAAATTCAAGGCGCCGTCGAACTGAAATTCCGCTACCCCGTTTTCGTGAAACCCGCCACGCTTGGCTCTTCCGTCGGCATGAGCAAAGTCCACTCGCGCAAGGAATTGGCGCCTGCGCTGAATCTAGCCTCCGAGTTCGCCATGAAAATTCTCGTCGAAGAGTGCGTCATCGCGCGCGAAATCGAAGTCTCCGTCCTCGGCAACCACAACCCGCAGGCGTCCGTTCCCGGAGAAATCGTCCCGCACCGCGAATTTTACGACTACACCGCAAAGTATCTAGAAGAAGGCACGCAACTCCTGATTCCCGCCGAGCTCAAGCCTGCGCAAGTGCAAAAAATCCAGAAGTACGCCGTCGACGCGTTTCGGGCGCTCGAACTTAGCGGCATGGCCCGCGTCGATTTCTTCCTGGAAAAAGAAGGCGGCAAGATCTTTCTCAACGAAGTGAACACCATCCCGGGCTTCACTTCCATCAGCATGTACCCGAAGCTGTGGGAAGCCAGCGGCATTCCCTTCCGCGAATTGATCGACAAACTAATCGCCCTGGCCTTCGAACAGCACGCCGAAAAAGCCCGCACCAAATACCAAATCGAGCTCCCCGCCGGCTCCGGCGGCGCACTGGATGCATAGGCAGGCAATGCCTCCATCTCCTTTTACCGGCTATGATCCTCACGGCGCCGCTCCTCTCATTCGCACTTTGGCCGTCTGAGTCTCGTCAGGTCTGCCCGGCAGAAGGAGCCATCGCCATTATCCAATCATGTAAACTAAGCAAGAACTGCGCGATTTCACCGGCTCGCGCGAGTAAATTGTTATTAGCTCTGCTTACGAGAACTAGGCTCGGCCAACTTCCGCTCGCTTGGAATTCGGCCCGCACGACACGGAGCCCGGGTGCCGCGAGGTTCCCCGAAAGGTGGTCATGAAAAAACCGCTCTGGATGCTCGCGGTGATCCTGTGTTTCTCCGTACCCACGTACGGTCAGGACCTCGATGCAAAGCTGCTGGACGCCGCCAAGGGAAGGAACACTGCGGAAGTGCAGAAATTGCTCGGGGACGGTGCGGACGCGAACGCGAAGGATAAGGCTGGATGGACGGCGTTGCTCTGGGCAGCCTATTTCGGCCGCACCGATACCGTGCGCGCCTTGCTCGAGAAGGGTGCGGATGTGAATACCCAGGGAAAGGACGGAATGACGGCATTGATGAACGCGGCCACCGCGGATTACCGGGACATCGTGCATTCCTTGCTCGAGAAAGGCGCGAATGTAAATGCTAAGGACAACGATGGATGGACGGCGTTGTTCTGGGCGGCCTTTTCGGGCCGTACCGAAATCGTGCGCGCTTTGCTCGAGAAAGGTGCGAATGTGAATGCAATCGATGATAGCGGAAAAACGGCGTTGATGAGCGCGGCGGTCAGGGGCCATACCGACACCGTGCGCACCTTAGTGGAGAAGGGTGCGGATGTGAATGCGAAGAGTAAGGCCGGACGGACGGCCCTGATGAGTGCAGCCGATTTGGGGCAACTGGATACCGTGCGCGTCTTGCTGGAGCAAGGAGCGGATGTCGATGCGAAGGACAGGAAGGGAGCCACGGCCCTTCGGCTGGCGGAAAAGTACAAGTATTCAAGTATTGTTGCGCTGCTTCGGCACGCTCCGCGAGTCGTGCCCCCGAGAAAAAACGCAGGAAACACAACAGCGAGCGTGCCAACTGCCCCACCGGCTGCCCCTGGCCCCGCTTCAACTCCGAAACCGCAACCGGCTTCGTCGGCTTCCACGGCCAGCCAGGACCCCAATAAGAAGCTGCTGGACGCGGCCGAGGCCGGGGATACCGCTGAAGTGCAGAGTCTGCTTAGAGAGGGCGCGAACGCGAATGCGAAGGGTGACTATGGAAACACGGCGTTGATGGGTGCAGCGGTAAGGGGCCATACGGAATCCGTGCGCGCCTTGCTGGAGAAGGGCGCCGATGTAAATGCGAAAGGTAACACCGGAAGAACCGCCTTGATGGAGGCGGCGTCAGAGGGTTATACGGATACCGTGCGCACGTTGCTGGAAAAGGGCGCGGATGTGAATGCCAAGGACAACATGGGATGGACCCCCTTGTTCTGGGCGGCCTTTTCGCGCCGTACGGATACCGTGCGCGCCTTGGTGGAGAAAGGCGCGGACGTGAATGCCAAGAATAAGTATGACGATACGGCGTTGATTCATGCGGCCTATGCGGGCGACACGGATACCGTGGCCGTACTCCTGGAGAAGGGCGCGGATGTGAACGCCAAGGATGACATGGGAAGGACCGCGCTGATCGAAGCAGCCCGTCAAGGCCGCACGGAAACGGTGCGCGCCCTGATGGAGGCTGGAGCGGATGTCACTACGAGGGATAAGGAGGGAGAGACGGCCCTCTCCAAGGCGGAAAAACACAACTATTCCGATGTTATTGCCTTGCTCAAAAACCCTGCGGGAATCTTGCAGAGCAAGAAATTGAGAAAACCATCAACGAGCTCGCCTGATGTGTCTCCGGCCGTTACTCCGGCTGTTACTCCGTCCAATTCGCCTGCTGTCGCGACCGGAGATGCGGGATTAGAAAAGGAACCCTCGGCGCAGTCTTTCTACAGGATTGGACTCAACATGCGGCTGATCGAGGTTCTGTGGGTGCAGACGGGGGAGCTGGCCGCACGCTGCGCGGTTGGCCTTCAGCAAGACTTGAAAAAGGTGGCAGCCCCTGGCGATTTGATTGACCTCGCGAATCGAGTCGCCTTCCAGTTGAAGTTACGCCAGCGCGAACGTGATAGTTCTGTTCCAATTCTGATCCGCGAGCTTCGCGCGCGTTTAGATAAACTTTGCAAGGCGCAGACGGAGGAGCAGTTCTTTTGTGCCGCTGGCGCTTTCACATATGACCTCACCCTGTTCGGCGAGGATGTGAAAGACCCAGGCCACGCCAAGATGAGTGTCGAAGATGGCCGGCGCAAAACTTTGCTGGCCACCAGCGCCTTGGCCGCACAATGTTCGGCAAGCGCGGGATGCAAAGAACGTGCCCTCTTGTATTTTACGGCGGCAGCCAACATCCTCAAGAAAGAGCAACTTGTCCCCGCGGACGGGTCTCTGCTCGTAACCGTTTCGGAGAATATCGGCAAAGCACTTGGCAACAGTGAACGCTGAGTCCGGGCGAACTGCATGGTGGGAAACCAGCGGCATTCTCTTCCGCGGTTGATCGATAAATTGATCGAGCCAACCCTTGGGCAGCACGCCGAGAAAACCCGCACCAAATATACCTGCTCGAGTTTCCCGCCGGCTCAACTGGCACCCTCGAAGCCTAACTCAGCGAGGAATCAGAATTCGTAGCGTAGCGCAAACTGCATCACGCGCGGTTGGGTCAGCAGACTGGTGTAGGCGCCGAAACTGCTCGGTTGCTGCGTCAGCGAAGTGAGCAGAGAGGATGAGCCCACGCTCTGGGCGTTGAAGCGCGTGAGGTTCGGCACGTTGAACACCTCCCAGCGGAACTGCAGGCTTTGGCTTTCCCGAGGCAACTTCCAGCGCTTTCCCAGGCTCATATCCCAGCTGGCAAAGCCATCGCCACGCAGGACATTGCGCGAGCCCACCCCTCCTGGGAGGGGCAGAGTAAAGTCCGATTGTGCCGCAACGGGATCAGCAAAAACGCTGACACTGCCGTTTTGCTTGAACACACCGGTTTTCGGCCTGGCAGTCATTTGAGAGATGGCCGTGAGAAACCAATCCGTGGGCCAGCGCTGACCGCCATCCACGCTGAACGGGAATCCGCTGGTCCAGCGGGCCAGTCCGGAAAGCTGCCAGCCCCCGATAAAAGCGTCCTGAATGCCGTTGGCGCCGCGGGCTAGAGCCCGGCCTTTGCCGACCGGCAAGTCGGCAATCCAATTGAGGTTCATCTGGTGCGTGAGGTCAAAGTCGGAGACCGCGCGGGCCAAGTTTGGGGAAAAGGCGTTCGCCAGGCGAGTACCCACAAGGCCGATATTTTGATATCCATAGACAGAAAATCCCACGCGCGAGGCCGCGGAAGTGATATCGATGGATTTGGAGAAGGTGTAGTTGAAGTCGAACTGCAATCCGTGGCTGAGCTGCTTCCTCAAGCTGACTTGGAGTGCATGATAGTTCGAGGTCCCGACGGAGCTCCATCCGTACATGGAGAAAGCTTGGTTACTCAGAAACTTGCCGGACTGGCAGAAGGGCCCAGGGCACAGGCCTGGCAACTGACTACTTGGACCGTTGAAAAAATAGGGTGTCAGTGAGCTGCTGTTGTCTCCCAACCCGCCGTAGGAGTCAATGTCTGCCAGCCCTACGATTTCGTCGCCGATTACGGAAAGCGCTGGGTTGTAATAGAGGTCGAAGACCGCCTGAAGCAGGCTGTCCGTGCTATTTGCTGCGGGGAAGGGGACTGCGAACCCGGGTTTTGATAGAAGGTCGGCATACGCGGTGGCGCCCGCACGAAGCGGCGGCAACATGTCCACCCAGTATTGGGAGGTCGGACCAAGCATCGCCGCAGTAACGCTCGAAATCTGTGCCGGCGTGATAACCGCGCTGTAGAAGTTGGTGGGCTGCCCATTATTGTTGGCCACGGCAAAGGACCTGGCCAGATTGGAAAGGGCCGCCGCCGCCCTGTAGTAGTCAATTCCAGTCTTGGGGTCCACGATATCGAGTGGCTGACTTAGATCGCGCTGCGTTAGTAGTCGGTGGCCGAAGCGGCCAACGTAGGATACTTGTAGCGAGAATCGTTTAGGCAGCTCGCGGCCCACGGAAAAGTCAACCGCATACGCGTGTGGAGTTTTCAGGGTGTCGTCATTGGCCCACAAGTTGGCTTGAGAGGTAACCCCGGGCACCTGTGGGAAGCCCGGTATAGGCGGCGATTGCAGAAATTGGGTGGGGGTGCCGCCATTCGGTGGGAAGTTGAAGGTGGGGATTGTGTTGATGCCGGCAATGCGCGGCAGATCCTCTGCGCTTGTGACACCAACCGTGCAGCAGGCATTTTGCAACGTGGTCGTCAAACCAGCCGAACCGACCGAGTCGGACGTGTTCAGGAGCGCGAAACCCGCACGGTCGTAAACGCGGCTGAAGCCGGCGCGCAAGACCGTCTTGTCGTTGTTGCCGAAGATGCTCCGCAGCAGCCCACCATGAGGACGGGGTGAATACGCGACGGAGATTCGCGGCGAGAAATCTGTCTTTTCAAAGTTGTAAAAGCCAGGGCGGTGGTTCACTGGACCGCCGAGGTTGAATGCAATCGGCAGCTCCGAGGTATACCCCAATCCTTGCTTCATGTTCTTGACGTTCTGATCAAACTGCGTCCCCAAACCAAATGTCGGCGTGGTCTGTAAACCATTTGTCTCCCAAGGCGGAGGGAAGAGCGACCAGCGCAGTCCGTAGGTGAGTGTAAAGTTTGGTTTAATTCGCCAGGTGTCCTGCCCGTAGAACTCGTACCAGTTAAGCCCATAGTTTCGTTTTACCGGATCGCCCTGGTTCTGCGGGATGCCATTGCGATCGAGGTTATAATTGGCGACCACATCGGAGATCATTCCATACAAAGCCAGCAGCGGTCGGTCGTACTGAGTTGCGTTTGATGGTTCCGGGGCTGCACCCCCTGTACAGGGCATTCCTGGAGCACAATCAGCCATGACCGTGAGGTTCGGATGTGCCGAGCCGTTCGAGGGATCCAGCGTGCTCGAGGTATAGGAGAAACCGATCGGAGACGTCCAGTTGGTGGTCCCAAGGCCCAGGTGAGCCGAATGTAGATAGCTAGTGCGGGGATCGCGGGCGAGGGCAATCGCGGCGCCAAACTGCATGGAATGCTTATTCTTGGTCCAGGACAAATCATCTAGAAGATTATGCGTTCCCACCTGGAAGCTGTGGCTATAGGTGATGCCTTGATCCAGCCCCAGAAAGGTATTCCATGGTTGGTTTTTGCCCGCAGTAGTGCTTATGCCATCCACGCCATAGCTCTGCCGCGTGTATCCCCAATGAAAGGAATTCGCGAGAGTGGAGCTAAGAATGGCGGTATAGCCGAAGGCGAACCCTTTGCTATGGTCTGCGGTGGTTTGTTGCGGAGCGTCTCCCGGCAGGAAGGGGGCTCCGGGGTTTCGCAAATTCTGCACTGCGCCGCGCCAGAATAGAGTGTGAGTGCCGTTGGAGGTAAGGCGGTAATCCGCACGCGCGATGAAAACATCGTTATCCAGGCTGGTGGGAGCGCGGAAAACGAAGCCGGCATAGTTCAAACTATCGCCAGCGGAAGGATCGTTGGTCACCGTCTTACCAGTACAAAAGGTCTTATCGAGATATCCAGTGTGGTTGGTCAGGTCGAGCATGGCAGGATCAATCCCAATGCCACGAGGGTCGAGGTTCTTGAGGTCAGTGGGCGTTAGGGAGAGGAGCTTAGTCGTTCCAGTTGTTGGATCGAGGTATTGGTACCGAAAGATGCCCTGGCAAAGAGAGGGCGTGGGAATAACGCGCTCCGCGCGCTGTTCCTCCCGCTCGCGCGTTCCCTCGTAATTGGTGAAGAAAAACAGGCGGTCCTTCCGCAGCGGTCCGCCCACCGATGCCCCGAAAATATTGCGCTTCAGTTGGAGAGGCTTGTTCGGAAGGCCAATGTTCAGCTCCGACTGTT
>Ga0210400_10006291_pt1 | contig 10010 bp, 8 predicted proteins | sample IncBWH26MmetaG_FD_155456 | JGI IMG/M metagenome (GOLD analysis project Ga0210400, IMG submission 155456) | Forest soil microbial communities from Barre Woods Harvard Forest LTER site, Petersham, Massachusetts, United States - Inc-BW-H-26-M | ecosystem: Environmental > Terrestrial > Soil >... | reverse complement strand
CGGTGCCGTCGGCCGTCGCAAAATCGACCGAGAGCGAGGTCGCATTGGACGGGTTAAGAGTCACTGTGAACACCGCTGATGATCCGCTGATGACCGCATCGGTCACCGAGAACTGCTGCAGCTTCGAGTGGTAACGAAGCCAGCCGAACAGGGCGGGGACTCCGCCTTCGCAGTGCTGTTCAAAGTTGGCAGAAAAACTCTGAAGAACACTGCTGCTGTTGTAGCCAGCCTGCAGTACCTGGAAGTTTCCCGTGAGCGTGTTGCATCCGCGCCCATCTCCATAAACACTCAGTCCTGGGGTGCCCGCGGGCTGGAAAGGATAGCGCTGCGCATTCTCATAGTCGCCACGCCCGAGTCGCGCGGTGGTAGGGCCAGCGAAATAAGTCGACCACTCATCCCCATTGTTGACAAAGAACGACACCACATTGGCTGAGTTGCTGGGAGTGAAAGTACCATCGGACGGAGTAATCAGATATTGCAATCCCCCGCCGATGTAGTCACCCGGTTGGCTGCTCATCGCGAGCACGGTCTGCGCCGCATTGGGATCACGGATGAGGATGCCTGCCGACGCAGCTCCGATGGGAGCGCCGCTCGGGGCGCTCAGCTTCACTCTGAAACTCTTGTTGCCGCGTGCCAGGAAATCTCCAACGATCGGGATAGTGATCGTTTGCGACGTAATTCCAGGCTGGAACATCGCCGTTCCTGTGGTGTTTACATAGTCGGTTCCTTGCACGGCCGTGGCGTCGGCCGTCGCGTAGTTTACTTGAACGATGGTTGTGCTGGGGAGGCAAAGCGATAGAGTGACAAATGCGTCGCTGGTGCCGGCATTTCCCTTGAGGGTGTAGGTGCTCGCGATCGCCAGGCGCGGCACGGCTGCTACCGAAGAGTTATAGCGAAACGATCCATAGAGTGCCGACGTAGCGCCTTCGCAATGCTGCTCGAAGTCGATTGCGAGTCGGGCGATGGTGCCGTCCGTGTTGAGGGCAAAGTCCGAGACAAGAAAACGTCCGGTATCGGTGTTGCACCCTCGACCATCTCCCGTTACGTCGATGCCCGGTCGCGTGGGCGAACGGAAAGGTGTGCGCTGGGCACCGTCGTATTCTCCCCATCCGAACTTCGCCGTGCTGGCGGACCCGAAGTCCAAACCCCAAAACTGAGTGGAATTCTCGAACAGAATCGATATCGTGTCGGAGGTGTTCGACACAGAAAAGGTTCCATCCGCGGGCGTAAGCGTCTGAGTGATCCCCTGGCCAACGTAATCCCCGGGCTGACTGTTCAAGGTAAGGAAGGTCTTTGGCGTTGCGGACGCAACGGAGCAAAACCAAAACAAAGAGACAAAGAGGATGACCAGAGTGATACGCACTCGCATGGGAATACTCCTGAAGCCGAAGTAAGGGAAGGGCGAACGGGAACCGCGCTAGCAGACGGAAATATATCACTAGTCGGCTGGGTACTCAATGATCCTGATAACACATTCTGACCCTCGATGACGGTTATCAGACTGCGGGGACAATTTAAATGGGCCGACAACCAAGAAGCGCTGACATTCCTTGGCTATCGGCCCATTCGATCGCGCATTGGATCGGACGTGATACCTTGACCGCAGATCTGTTTTCTGTCAGAAATCCTCGCCAACTTCGTCGAGTTCCTCAATTCCCATGATCTGGTTGTAGAGCACGCTCTTTGGATTCTGACTTTGCGGCAATCCGTAGTAGAGGATGCCGATGTCTTTTGTGACGATCTTCCGCAGTCGCTTACCGGGCAGATCCCGCTCCAGCGGCTGCCCGATATCAGGAAGACTCAGACGCGCGCTTGATACCACCGCAGAGCGTGCCTCGCCCAGTCTCCAACCGAACGCGAACTGCCAGTTCTTCGTTGCCGGATACATGTCCTCTGACGTGAAACCAATCAGAATCGACCCAGGTTCGCCGCCATGGTCGGAAACACTGTTTCGCAGGCTGGCAGCCAGGTTCTCCGCCATCAGTTGCCCTCGGGATGCATCTCTGGTTGCCGGGTCCACCGGAACGCTGTTCACGACGGTGATTTCGAGGTCGTATTTTTCGTGGTAATACTGAGCCAGATTCTGAAGTTGGTCGACGGGGAAGTCGCCGATCGGAACGAAGTAGATCTTGCTGCCTTCAACCTTGGGCGCAAGCCCGGCCGAGGCCCTGGCGGGTTGCGACGAAACTCGCGTATAGACCACCCATCCCGCGATCAGAGCGACCAGACCCAGCAAGAGAGCAAACGTGCGATTCAAGAGTCCTCCTTAACAGGGCTGCCCGATTCTGCCAGACTTGTGGATTAGACCACGACGCAGGACTTCGAGCCGTGCAAAAACACGCTGGGGAGGTTACGAACGTCTGGAAGTTCCAACTGAAATTTAAATGGGCCGACAACCAAGAAGCGGTGACATTCCTTGGCTATCGGCCCATTCGATCCTGAATTGGATCGGAGGTGATAGTTCAATGCTAGTCCTCTTTTCGACGAAGTCAAGCGCTATGTGCAGAAATCTGCGCGCTCGCAGTGGCGCCGGTGAATCCACGAGGCTAAAGTCTGTGTTTATAACAACTTTGGGACGGCGCGGCTGAAACAGGTTGGGGCAGAGTTGATTTTGCCTTTTGAAAGAGCGGGGCTTTTCAGCAGGGCCTTCCACTTCGTTCGAATGAATGCTGGCTCTAGCCTCCGAGGGGAATCTCGGACTCGCGATGAGCTCGCTCTGGGGGTTTTGAAACTACCTCCGCCCGCTCGTCCCACATACATCATCCTGGGCGGTCTAAAACGATCTTCTTCGCGTTGACACAAATCCCTCGGGACGTTAGACTTAACAGTTTTCATAGCCCTCATTATTCTGGTCTACAGATCAGCACGTCTTGTTTAGCAACACATGGATGACATTCTTCGACAACTAGGGGAATTACTGCTCGGATCAGTGCCGACGGTGATTCTGCTGGCGCTGCTCTACGCGCTCTATTCCGCCATTGTGCACAAGCCATTGCAGCGGGTTCTCGAAGAGCGCCGCAGCAAGACCGAGGGCGCGGTGGAGAAGTCGCGCGCCGACATTGCCGCCGCCGAGGCGCGGACCGCCGAATACGAACAAAAGTTGCGCGAGGCGCGAGCGGTTGTTTTCCGGGCGCAGGAGGCCAAGCGCCAGGCCGTTTTGCAGGCTCGCACCAACGCCTTGAACGAGGCGCGCAGCAAGGCTCAAGCCCAGGTGCAGGCCGCGAAGAAAGATATCGAGAACGATCGAGCCGCAGCCGAGGCCGGTTTGCCAGCCGACGCCGCGGCCCTGGCGCAGGAAATCGTGCGCCGCGTGCTGCAGCCGGCGGGAGCGGCGCGATGATGATCCTGCAGAAGATGATCCGGCACAAAATGGCTTCAGCGCAACGCATCGTGCGCGCAGGATTGATGGCGCTGCTGATGCTTGGTTGCGCGAGCCTAGTCTCTCTCCGCGCCCAGGAACCGTCACAACCCGCGCCCCCGCAGCGGAACCATGCCGACAGCAATTCCGCGCAACAGCCTTCGCAACAAGCTCCGCAACCGCCTTCACAACAAGCCGGTGGCCCCGGACGGCAACTCGTGCACGAGAGCAAGGAAGCCGCCGGAGAAGAAAAAGACGAGTTCGCCGAGTTCAAGCAGTCAGCCTCAGTGCGAGGAATCGCGCGGCTGACCGGGTTGAACCTGCAGCAGTCCTACTGGCTGAGTTTGGGGCTGAATTTTGTGGTGATCGCTGGAGCTGTGGTCTGGGCCGCGCGTAAGTATTTGCCCGGCATATTCCGCGACCGCACCGCTGGGATCCAGAAGGCAATGCAGGAAGCCCAGAAGGCCAGCGAAGAAGCGCGCATCCGGCTGGCCGAGATCGAGTCTCGCCTGTTGAAACTGGACAGCGAAATTGGCATGATTCGCGACGCGGCCGAGAAAGAAGGCGCGGCCGAGGAATCCCGCATCAAAGCCGCGGCCCAAGAAGACGCGCGCAAGATTGTCACCGCGGCGGAACAAGAAATTGCCGCAGCGGCAAAAGCCGCGCGTCGTCAGCTGACCGCCTATGCTGCCGATCTCGCCGTCGGCCTGGCGCGAAAACAGATTCACGTCGATGCCCCCACCGATCAGGCTCTGGTCCGCAGTTTTGCCGGACAATTGGGCGCAGCGGACGATTCGGGCTCTGGAAAGGATCGGAACTAGACCGTGGCTTCTGTCGCCAACACCTATGCCCGCGCTTTCGCCGACGTCGTCCTCAGCGTGCATCTCGACGCGAACCGGGCCCTGGGTGGACTGCGCCGCATCGAAGGCCTGCTGGCCGAAAGCTCTGACCTACGGCGCGTGTGGGAAAATCCCGCAGTCCCCGCGGAACAGAAGCGCAAGTTGCTGGATGCGATTGTCCATCGCGAGGGAATCGAGCACCATGTGCGTAACCTGATCGCAGTGCTGATCGATCATCGCCGGATTCAGTTCCTGGGTCGCATCGTCGAGCAACTCAAGAAGGAACTCGACGCCCGCATGGGATTCGCCGAGGCCCAGGTCACCAGCGCCCGCGAGCTGGGCGATGCCGAAAAGCGCTCGCTCGAATCGCAGATCGAAAAAGTCACCGGCAAAAAAGTCCGCGCCCAGTTCGGGCTCGATGCCGCCCTGCTCGGCGGTGCGGTCGTCCGCGTAGGCAGCACAATTTACGATGGCTCGGTGAAGGGCCAGTTGGAAAAGATTAAAGAAGCTATCAGCTCCTAGTGGCGAGTTGCGAGCTTCGAGCCAGCCCGGTGCAATGTTCGCTCGAAGCTCACAGCTCACGACTCGAAGCTGATAGCTGACGGCTGAAAGCTGAGAGCTTTTATTTATGGCACAAATCAAAGCAGACGAAATCACGAAACTGATCCGCGAGCAGATCGAGAACTACGAAACCAAGATCTCCGTGGACGAGACCGGCACGGTCATCACGCTGGGTGACGGCATCGCGCGCGTCTACGGACTCGACAAAGTCATGGCCGGCGAACTGCTCGCGTTCCCGCACGGCGTGGCCGGCATCGCCATGAACCTGGAAGAAGATCAGGTCGGCGTAGTGCTGCTCGGCGAATACACCGAGATCAAGGAAGGCGACGAGGTCAAGCGCACTGGCCGCATCATGAGCGTGCCCGTGGGCGACGCCATGATTGGCCGCGTTGTGAATTCGCTCGGCGAGCCGATTGACGACAAAGGCCCCATCGCCACGGATAAGTTCATTGCGCTCGAGCGCATTGCTCCGGGCGTCATCGACCGCCAGCCGGTGCGCGAGCCAATGGCAACTGGACTGAAAGCCATCGACAGCATGATCCCCGTGGGGCGCGGCCAGCGCGAGCTGATCATCGGTGACCGCCAGACCGGCAAGACCGCCGTCGCCCTCGACACCATCATCAACAGCAAAGGCAACGACCTGATCTGCATTTACAACGCGATCGGGCAGAAGCGTTCCTCGATCGCGCAGGTAGTGAAGATTCTCGAAGACGCCGGAGCGATGGAGTACACCATCGTCGTAGCTGCGTCGGCGTCAGAACCAGCGCCCATGCAGTACATCTCGCCCTATGCGGCCACCGCGATGGGCGAGTATTTCCGCGACACCAAGCGGCACGCTCTGGTCATCTACGACGATCTTTCCAAGCACGCCGCTTCGTATCGCGAAATTTCGTTGCTGCTGCGCCGTCCCCCGGGCCGCGAAGCCTATCCCGGAGATGTTTTCTATCTTCACTCGCGCTTGCTGGAACGCTCCGCCAAATTGAGCGACAAGAACGGCGGCGGATCTTTGACTGCACTGCCGATCATTGAGACGCAGGCCGGCGACGTTTCCGCCTACATTCCGACCAACGTGATTTCGATTACCGATGGCCAGATTTATCTGGAAACCGATTTGTTTAACCAGGGCGTGCGCCCGGCGGTGAACGTAGGTTTGTCCGTCAGCCGCGTGGGCGGCAGCGCGCAGATCAAAGCCATGCGCCAGGTTGCGGGCACGTTGAAGCTGGAACTCGCGCAATACCGCGAACTGGCAGCGTTCGCGGCCTTCGGCAGCGATCTCGACAAGGCCACGCAAGCGCAGTTGAATCGCGGCCAGCGACTGGTCGAGCTGCTGAAGCAGAATCAGTTTTCGCCGCTGTCGTTCTCGAAACAAATTCTGATCATCATGGCCGGTACCGGCGGATTCCTCGACGACCTTCCGGTCGCGCAGGTTCGCGAGTTCGAGGCCGAACTCTACAAATACGTAGACTCGACCAATCCCGGGCTGCTGCGCACGATCATGGAGAAGAAAATTCTCGACGACACATTGAAAGGCCAGTTGCAGGGTGTGATCAAAGAAGCGAAGCAGCAGTTCGTGGCGTCACGGCAAGCAGTAGCGAAATGAAGTTCTCGGTTCTCAGTTCTCAGTAAGAGCGTGGGGCCGGGAGATTTTAACTGAGAACTGAGAACTGGCAACTGAGAACTGTTTTTCAATGCCCAACATTCTCGACATTCGGCGCCGCATCCGCAGCGTGATCAACACGCGGCAGATCACCAAGGCCATGAAAGTGGTCTCGGCGGCGAAGTTGCGCCGGGCGCAGGAGCGTGCACTGGCGGCGCGCCCTTACGCGCAGATGCTGACCAACGTGCTGAAGTCGCTGGTAGCGCGGGCGGAGATTTACGATCCCGAGACGGGGGAACCGAAGCATCCGCTGCTGGCCCATCGCCAAGAAAAAAATATCCTGCTCATCGTCGTGACTGGGGACAAGGGTCTGGCAGGCGCTTTCAACGCAAACATTACCAAAGCGGCCGCACGTTTCCTTGAATCCAAGGCAGGGAAGAACGTCGACATCGAAGCGGTGGGCCGCAAGGGCCGCGACTTCCTGCGCCGGCGCTATCCCGCGGCAAAAGTACAAACTCAGGATCTCGGGGAGCTTGCAGAATCGATCGAGACAGAGCCCGAAGAAGCGGAACGCGTGGCGGCCACTCAGATTACCGGAGAGCACGTGGGCGTTCTCGGCAAAGTTGAATTCGCGCAGGCTTCGGGCCTGGCCGAAAATGTGATCGAGCGCTACAAGCGCGAAGAAATCGATGCCGTCTACGTCGTCTTCAACGAATTCAAATCGGTGATTGCCCAGCGGCTCATCGTGGAGCAGCTTCTTCCCATCGAGCAGATTGGCCAGCAGGCGGTACGTCTGGTCGAAGAGATGACGGAAGAAGAAAAGGTTAGGGCCAAAGAAGCGGCAGTCAGCGCCGGCGTAGGCATGCGCGGGCCGGATCGCATTGCTGACGAAACGGCTTCGCAGTTTGGCACCGCGCAAGTCGACTACATTTACGAGCAGCCGCCGGAAGAATTGTTCCGCGCGTTGTTGCCGAAGTATGTGAGCATCCAGATTTTTCGCGCGCTGCTGGAGTCGGTGGCAGCCGAACACGCCGCACGCATGACCGCCATGGATTCGGCCACCAACAACGCGACCGACATGATCGACTCCCTGACGCTGGTCATGAACCGGGCGCGCCAGGCGAAGATTACGAAAGAGATTATCGAAATCGTCAGCGGCGCGGCGGCAATGTGATAGCTGCGAGCTTCGAGCCATGAGCTTCGAGCTTGCAGTCAGATATTGAGACTAGGAAATGAGGTTGAGGGCTGGATGCCGAGCGGCCGTATGGCTCGCCGCTCGTAGCTCAAAGCTCAAAGCTATATGCCAGAAAACGTAGGTCACGTAATCCAAATCGCAGGACCGGCAGTCGATGTGCAATTTCCCGAAGGGAAATTGCCCCCGATCTATGAGGCCGTGAAAGTGGTCAGCGACGGCTTCACGGTGCCGAGCCCGATCAGCGTAATTCTCGAAGTGCAACAGCATCTGGGCGAAGGCCGTGTGCGCTGCATCGCCATGCAGCCGACCGACGGCATGGTGCGCGGCATGAAGGCCATTGATCAGGGCGGCCCGATCTCCGTGCCGGTGGGCCGTGGCACGCTGGGGCGTGTAATGAACGTGATCGGCGAGCCAGTCGACCAGCTTGGCCCGGTCGAGTACACGAAGAGAATGCCGATTCACCGTCTTGCGCCGGCGTTCGACGAGCAGGCGACTTCGGCGGAAATGTTCGAGACCGGCGTGAAGGTCGTCGACCTGATCCAACCATTCCTGAAGGGCGGCAAGATCGGATTGTTCGGCGGCGCGGGCGTGGGCAAGACCGTGGTTATCATGGAGCTAATTAATAACGTCGCCAAAAATCACGGAGGCTACTCTGTGTTTGCCGGCGTCGGCGAGCGTACCCGCGAAGGCAACGACCTGTGGCTGGAGATGACGGAGTCGGGCGTGATCAAGCCGGGCAAGCCGGCAGAGTCCAAGGCCGCCCTGATCTACGGACAGATGACGGAGCCTCCAGGTGCCCGTCTACGCGTCGCGCTGACCGGACTGACGGTGGCGGAATATTTCCGTGATGCTGAAGGTGCCGACACGCTGCTGTTCATCGACAACATTTTCCGTTTCACGCAAGCTGGCTCGGAAGTTTCCGCGCTACTGGGCCGCATGCCCAGCGCCGTCGGCTACCAGCCCAACCTGGCGACGGAAATGGGCGAACTGCAGGAGCGCATCACGTCGACGAAAAAAGGTTCAGTCACGTCGGTGCAGGCGATTTACGTGCCTGCCGACGATTTGACCGATCCCGCTCCCGCGACCACGTTCGCTCACCTCGACGCGACCACGGTGCTTTCCCGTGCGTTGACTGAAATCGGAATTTATCCTGCGGTCGATCCTCTGGCTTCGACTTCGCGCATCCTCGACCCGCGCATCGTCGGTCAGGAGCACTATGACGTGGCGCAGTCGGTGAAGAAGACTCTGCAGACCTACAAAGATCTGCAGGACATCATCGCGATTCTCGGCATCGACGAGTTGACCGAAGATCAGAAGGTGACGGTAGCGCGAGCCCGCAAAATTCAAAAATTCCTGTCGCAGCCATTCCACGTGGCCGAGCAGTTCACGGGTGCGCCGGGACGCTACGTAAAGGTCGCCGACACCGTGAAGGGTTTCAAAGCGATCGTAGAAGGCAAGTACGACGACATCCCCGAGCAGGCGTTTTATATGAAGGGCCCGATCGAGGAAGTGCTGGAAGCGGCGGAGAAGATGAAGGCGGCCGCGTAAAAGCAGGCTTCCGGCTTCAGGCGTCCGGCTCCCGCAAAGGCCGGAAGCCGAGAGCCGGATGGCGGAAGCCGTTTTTCCAATGACAGATACATTCAAACTCGAGATCGTCACGCCGGAAAAGAAAGTTGTGGATACGGCGGCCGAGGAAATCCAGATTCCGGGAAAGAATGGGTATCTGGGTGTCCTTCCCGGGCACGCTCCGCTGATCACGGAGCTCGCGGTTGGCGAGATCACGTTCCGGGAGAGTTCGAGTTCCGGTTCTAGCTCAAACGAGCAGCGGCTCGCCGTGGCTTGGGGATTCGCGGAAGTGCTTCCGAATAAAGTTACGATTCTCGCCGAGACTGCGGAGCGCCCATCGGAGATTGATGTTGCCCGCGCGCGCGAAGCCAAAGCCCGCGCCGAACAACTCTTGGCGAGCGGCGATGCGAGCGTCGATGTCGAGCGCGCGCTGGACTCGCTGCACCGTGCCGAAACCCGGCTGGATGTCGCCGAAAATAAATAACAGATAAATTTACGGATAGGCCGGTTCTTGGCTTATACAATTGTGCCGTTTACTCGTTCAAGGAGACGGCACCATGAAACTCCAGTCGGCACTTCTCATCCTATCCTTGTGGTTTTGTGCTCTTGCGACCGCGCAGCAGGCCAAGCCCGCGCAGGCTCAACCTCCTCAAAGGCCGTCCTGGCTGGTGACGCCTGAAGTGCACTCCGACAACAGTGTGACTTTTCGCTTTCTTGCTCCGAACGCTCAGGAAGTGAAACTGGCGCGAGAAGGCACGGATCCGGTCGCCATGCAGAAAGACGACAAGGGCGTCTGGACCGTGAACACCGCACCACTTCCGCCAGACTATTACGGATATTCCATCATCGTCGATGGCGTGCGCATGCTCGATCCTTTCAATCATGGTCTGGTGC
>Ga0210400_10006290_pt1 | contig 10010 bp, 5 predicted proteins | sample IncBWH26MmetaG_FD_155456 | JGI IMG/M metagenome (GOLD analysis project Ga0210400, IMG submission 155456) | Forest soil microbial communities from Barre Woods Harvard Forest LTER site, Petersham, Massachusetts, United States - Inc-BW-H-26-M | ecosystem: Environmental > Terrestrial > Soil >... | reverse complement strand
CGTCGAGGCCGACAGAATTCCCGCCACCGCAAAGACAGACATCTTAATCACGTTGTAGTGAGTCTTGCCGGCAATGCGTTTCTGGCGCTTGAAGGGAATGGCCGCGCGCCGGAATCCGACTCGAGCGATCGAAGCGCGCAGGAAAGGAAAAGACGTGTTCTCATCCAGGATGGCTTCGCGTACTTCTCTCGTGAACAACGAAAATTCCGCCATGTCGAGAAGGATCTCTTCATCGGCCAACGTGGCCAGAAGTCTGTAAAAGAATTTCCGCGCGCTTTTCATCGCTCTTGATTCGTGCCGGTCAACCCGTTCTCCATAAACGATATCGAAGCCCTGCTCGTACCTTTCCACGAAGTCGAGGATCATTTCGGGTGGATCTTCGCAGTCGACATCGATGAATACAAAAAGATCTCCGGCAGCATTACGCAAACCGCATTCGAGCGAGGCGTGGTACCCGACATTTCTGCTCATCGTGATAAGGTAGGTCGCCGGCCAAGCTTCCCTGATTTTCTCTATCTGTTGCGCGGACCGATCGGTCGAGGCGTTGTCCAGAAATAACAGATCCACCGTGTAGGAATGTGCAAGCGTCTCCAGGACGGGACGAATGCGCCCGTAGAACAAAGGTATCACCTGCTCCTCATTGTGGACGGGGCAAAGGATGGTCAATTGCTGCGTTTTCATAGCGCCTTTGCGATTCGTAGCCGAAGGGTCTGTCTCCTCTTCAGCCGGCATGAGATTTGTACCTCAGGGAAGAGAAAACAGCGCACCCCATCATTTTGCCCAAAGGTTCGAAATCGAGCAATTATATTGCAAACAGAGGATGTCTCAGAAGGTATGACCGGTATGACTCCAGATGGCCAAATGACACAAGTCAAGAGAATGGCATGGTAGGCCCGTGCGGACTCGAGCCTCACCCTACTGTGCCAATTTCCCAAGCGATTCGGGAACGGAGTGTAAACTCAAGGTGACTACGAAGGGGAGAAGGCGAATCAGGTGCGGAACGTGTGGGTTGACTCGCAGTCGTTTTTGGAGGTCAAGATGAATGGCGTCCCGCGCCGCTTGGACGGTAAGCCTGGCCCCGTCCAAATCTATCTCCGCGACTACGGGCGGGTGAACGGTCTGATGGTTCCTCACGCTCTTGAGACCGTCGTGCACGGCTTCAAGCCAAGCCACAAGATCGTTAGTGTGAACACCAAATTGGAAGATTCACCGTTCGAGCCTACTCCTGCCCCTATCCCCACGCCTGCGTCCCTGGCTAAGTAGGCTTCGCTTCGAGAAGGGCCAGTGCGCGCACCGAAAAAGCAAACCATTTTCGCTTAGCCGACACACTTGGCCCCGAACGCACGGACTAAACTCTTTTACGGCACGTAGTCAAAGACGATCAGGTGCGATTCCTCGGTGATATAGTCCCCTGGTCCATAGGGCGGGGTCTGAATCAAGTGTTTTGGAACCGCCGAGTAGTACCTCTTCAGCTCGGGGATCCAAAGTCCAGACTTTGCTATTGCCCCGGTGGGAACTTTCCCGAGAAGCTCGTAGTGGTCGGGATCTATCTGCTTGAATACAGCAACAGAGCCTGTGGTCCCGGAGAAGTAGATACGCTTGGTCGGCTCGTCATAGAAGATTTCATCGGCGCCCCCGACGGCATCGAGCACTTGTATCACTTTTCCGTTATCCGAGTTCATGACCACCAATTTGCCGGGTTCGCCCTGGTGTCCACCTTGGAGTCGGCTGCCAAAAAACAGGCGGTGATGAAGCGGGTCCAACCCAGCAACGTGCGGTTGGGGACCTCCGGTAATTGGCCACTCGGCGATAACCTCACGCTTCTCAGTGTCAATGACCTTGCAGACGCTTTCACCGTTCACCACGTCTCCCATGCCAACGTACAACCTATTGGCAGACGGATCGAGAGTGACGCCCGCGGGATCAACTCCATGCATCGGAATAGTTCCGACCAATTTGGCGGCATTGGTGTCGACGATTTCGATGGACCCATCCATTGTTCCAGTCGTACCGACACCGGAATAATATAAACCTCGCATAGGATCGAAGGCCCCGTTATCCGGGTCCTTGGTCGGAGCGTCTTTACCGCCCGTAAATTCCACTGTCTTGGTTAGTTCGAATGTATTCGCGTCAATCCCTACAAGAGTGTTATTTCCCAGATCCACCCAAACCAGGCTGTTTCGCGCATCGAAAAATGGCTTGCGGGGATTCCCGCCCAGGTCTTTGACTTCATGAATAACTTGCCCGGAATGAAGGTCCACAACGATAAATTTCTTACTGTTTTCTCCGGAGATAAAAAGGTGCTGATTTTTCAGGTCTACCGTCAGGTGGTCGATCCATCCTTCGAGGGGCAAGGGGATTGTCTCGGCCCACTGCAACAGCCCCTTCATGTGCACCATAGGCAACTGCTTGTTGTACTTCTCTTGGCCCACGACGCGTGAAACGCCAAACATTGCTATAAAAGCCAGAAGGACCGCCATACGGGTTTTCATGCTTATTGCCTCCGCTAAAGTATGAATATATAAATCAAAGCTACATCTTTTATCTATGCGCCTACCTTCGTAACGATGAAGACGATACTCTCTGCAAGTTATAACGCTACGCGACCTTTCGACTCTCTGCTGTATCGGTCTCGCGCAGACCGACGGGCAGTCCACATGTGATTGGGACAGATAAAACCCCTGCCGCACGCCGGGCGAAATCCGTGCGGGCGGTTTAAACGCGTGACCTAATTTACCAGATCACTTTCAGGGCGAACTGAACGTCCCGAGGCTGGGTGGTCAAGTTATCAATGCCGCCGGAACCAGCTGCCGATCCGTTCGGATTAAAGATCGTACCGCCGCTCGTCGGCTCGGGTGGTGCAAAGTTCGCGTGGTTCAAGATGTTGAAAATTTCCGCGCGGAACTGAACATTGAAGGTTTCCGAAATGCGATGGATTGGATTGTTCTTAAACATGGAAAAGTCCATGTTGACGAGTTTTGGTCCGACAACGCTGTTACGACCGGAATTACCCAATAGATTCGCACAATACACCTGACCGGACGGTGCTGAGGCCGCACTGAAAGTCGTGCAGTTTGCGGCAACTGACGACGAAGCCGATACCGTAGGAAGAGTAAAACAGCTCAGGTTCAGATAATTGAGGCTTGGAGTGCTCTTGAAATTGTGGTTCACGGGATCGCAGCCGGCAATGCGATTCGGAATGCCGAATTGATCAGCGCCGCCGTTCCCCACACCCATCGGATCTCCTCCAATGATGGGTGTCGTCGGGATCCCGCTGTTGATCTTGAAGATGCTCCCCAATTGCCAACCGCCTAGCGCGGCCTTCACAAGTCCATTCGCAGACTTCGGCGTGGGTACAACCCACAGACCATTGATCGTCAAAGATTGACCAATATTGAAGTCTGAAGGGCCACGAAGTGCACGTGGGATCGCATAGAACAAAGAGTTGAGGCCATTCGAAAACGAATCGCCGGCGATTGTGGACGAGTCGTCGTCGATCGACTTCGACCAGGTATATGCGGCCTGCAACTGGAAGCCGTGAGCGAGTTTCTTGTCAACATTCACGTTGAATGCATGGTAGAAGGAGTCAGATCCCCAATATAGGTAACGAATGATGCCAAGCGATTGGTTAACCTTAGGGCCCCCGAACATATATCCCGCGGAGGTGAGCGTAGGAGTGGTCATATTGCCGTCGTCCCCGCGCATTAACATATGAACTCCATGCGAACCCACATACCCAACTGTAAGCGACAAATCAGGTAATAGTTGGCGCTGGACGTTGAGGTTCCACTGCTCCACATAATTGCGGTGCGGTTTCTGCTCGACGACGGATGCGCTCAGCTTCCCTGGCTGGACTCCTGTGTGGTTGGTCAGTAGATTCTGCCCGTCCGTAAAGAAGTGTCCCGCCAACGGATTCGGCCCTGTCGCAGGGGCATCCACGCTGGCAAAGATAAAGAACGGAGCCGCCTGGTTCTGCTGCAAGAGAAAGTAACCCGGCAGCGGCAACACGTCATATATGCCAAAACCGCCGCGGACCGACGTCTTTCCGTCACGGAACGGATCCCAAGCAAAACCAATTCGAGGCTCGAAGTTACGTTTCGTGGGATTCGAGAAGTAAGGGCCAACACTGGTGCAAGCACCTCCGGGGATTGACGCGAAAGCCGCGTTGCTATACTGAACCCCGCACTGAGGCCCCGCATCGGAGATATTCACCAGATTGGTGATTTTCCCCTGAGTATCATTGAGGACGGTAACCATTTCGTATCGCAGGCCGATGTTCAACGTCAAGTTTGGACGGAAGCGCCAGTCGTCCTGTACATATCCTCCAAACAGCGTCTGTCGAAATTCCCGAGGTGTCGCCGTCGAAGGCAAACCCGCCTCGAAGTGACTCGGATTGTTGCTGAGAAAGTTGGTTAGACCACCGAAGTTCCACCTTCCGCCGGGGTTCTGGTCGGAAAACAAGTTGTACTGCATCCTCTCAATGCCTGCGCCGAATTTAATGCTATGCGCTCCATGAGTCCAAAAGGCGTCGTCATAGTACTGAAATGAATTCCAGGGGTGGATATAGTAAGCGCCAGAGCCCACGCCTCCCTGCATCCCCGTTGTTCCGCTGCCAATATACACTCGGGCGGCAGTTTCTCCGGTCGTGCTGCCCAATGACGTCAGGCTGGCTGCGGGATTGATCCCTCCGGCAGGACCGTAGATGAGCGCACGGGATCGGTTAAACCCAAATCGCGCGGAATTGACGAAACTGGAACCGAAGGTGTGGCTTTCTTCCAGTGCTAACGTCTGCCGTCTCGTGTGGGAATGGATGAAAACATTGTTAAAATTGTCAGGCTCAAGATAGTCGGTATCGTCAAACAGGTATGTCCCGAACAAAGTGTCATGGGCCGAAAGCGTGTGATCCACTCGGAATGTGTAGAAATTTTCCGGAACAATTTGTAGCCCAGAGTTGATGTATTGGCCTATGTTGCCCGAGACCGCGCCATTGGCGTGCGGAAACATAGCCAACATGGCGGCAGCTGAATCATCAACGCACATCGCGGCTTGTCCCGGAGCCAAGTTGTGTGAGGTAGCACTGGCGGCCTCTGGAGGGCAGGGACCTACAAGTGCAGGGAGATTGTGTCCTGGATTGTTGGGGTCGGTGAGGATTCCCTGTCGAGCGTTGTCAGACGGAATTGTGACCGTGGTCGTAATTCCCTTTGCTTGGCGCAGTCCTTCATAGTCACCAAAGACAAAAGTTTTGTCCTTGACGATGGGACCACCCGCCGCAATGCCGAATTGATTGCGCCTGAAGGCCGCCTTTGGTGTGTTGTTGATACTGGAGAAATAGTCTTTCGCGTCGAGGGCGCTGTTGCGTAGGAACTCATAGGCGTCACCATGGAAGGAGTTCGTTCCTGACTTAGTGATTGCGTTAACGACCCCTCCGGAAGCCCTGCCATATTCGGCCGAGAAGCTTCCCGTCAGAACCGAAAATTCTTGAATTGCGTCGACACCTAAGGCAATGCCGATGACGTTCCCAGGACCGCTATTTGCGTAGTCGTTGATGCTAACCCCGTCCAAGCGATAGTTGTTCTGTGTCGGTCTCTGTCCGGAGATTGTCAGTTCCGCTCCAAAACCGCGGTTACCGCGAGCGGCGGTGTCGTAGCTCATCTGGCTTTCAATTCCGTTGACGCCCGGCTGGAGAGTTGCGAGGGAAGTCCAGTCGCGTCCGTTTAAGGGTAACTCGAGCACCGTCTTAGACTCGACCTGACCCGTCAGGGTGGACGAGGAGAGATCGATCTGCGGCGCGGTCTCGTTTACCTGCAATGTCTCGGTTGTTACACCGATCTTCATAGAGAAGTTGAGCTGTTGTTGCGCTCCGACTGCCAGGTTGAGATTGGATTGCATGGACTTGGAAAAGCCCGTTGCCGTAACCGAAACCTCGTAAACTCCGGCGGGTAGATTGGGAATCGAATAATAACCTGCCGAATCGACCGTAACGTCCTTGTTTACGCCGGTTGCGGTGTTGATCACAGAGACTTCGGCTCCGGCTATCGCGCCGCCTGAAGGATCTGTGACAGTGCCAGAAAGAGTAGCTCCGGTGACCTGCGAATACATCGAAATGGCAAAAAATAGACTAAGAACGAGTGCCATCCATGTTCCAGAAATCTGCATATGTTTTTTAGAGGCCAATGAAGAATCTCCTATGTTTTGTATAATGACGTACTGAAGTTCGAGCGAACTCTGTAACGACACCTACCCGCGCGGTCTAGTGAGACCGGACAAATCAAATCATGACAACTTATCGGTCAGGGGAGGTTAGATTTGCAGCATTCGCGTCGAGCAAGCTCCTCTTGGAGTGCTACGTAACCATCGGGCGAACACGTCGAGGTGTTCCTGTGGAATCGCTAGACTCGTCCCTGAAGCCAAGATCGTCATATCCCACTCCAATGAGGAGTGAGAAGGTCCGTCGCTCCTGAAAAAACCCGACAAATCATAATGCTTCAGTCGTCAAAAGACAAATTTAAATTTCTGATTCTTTCTGATTCTGATCATCGCCATCATTGAATATGAGGACTTTTGATCTCATCGAGTATGGCCTGCAGCTTATGTTACGACGGCAACGAGAAACTCATCTCAAGCAGTGCCCGATGTCCTGCAAGTTATCCATAGCTTTCTAAGGCTACGAAACCTTATGAGGCTTTTACGTAGCACAAGGCGCTTAACTGTGCGTCTATGTCATTTGACTGACTTCGAGTGCACGCGAATGCTGTAATCCTTATCGCAAGGGAGAACACTGTCGACGCGAACGATCTTCACAGATTCGTCTACCGCCGTAGTACGCAGGTAGCCGATCGCGCCCTGCACGTTGGACACGAACTTGAGAACTTCTGTTGGAGTCCCTAGAGTCGTCGGTGCCGCGTGAACGTCGCCTGTAAACACATGATGCAGGAAGTACGCATTGAAATCTTTATCTTCCATCCGGTAAATGAGAGTGAGCACCGCCTGTCGCTCCGGCTTGCCGGACTCCAGCATCACCAGCGTGACACGACGGCCATCCGACCAATGGTTTTGCTCTCCTAAAAAAACTTTGCGTAGCTCCGCAAAGGACAGGTTCTCGACGGGATTTGACCGATTCACCAGGATTGCGAGGCATTCATCAGCCGCCGAGGAAGCTTGCGGTTCGCCTCCGGCGGACTCTGTGGTCCGGGCCAACGGAACAGACAGCGTGACAGCCATGGCCAGCATCAGGAGCACAATGGTTATTCGAGGCATCGTCGCACGCCCTCAGAACGTGAAGCCCGCCTGGAGGGCTAGCCCGCTGATGGCTTGGTTGGCCCCTAGTACCGCCTGATTGGCCCGTAGTACAGTGTAGTCATATTGGAATTTCAGCGCTACGAAATCCGTAGGGTCGTACCGCACACCCAGCGACGGGCCGGCCCGTAGGCGAAGATCTGGGTACAAGGGTTCGCTGTCCGCGGCATTCAAATACTGATAGCGGAAGTACGGCCGGTAGGACCCGAAACGCTTGGAGATTTGGGTGTACCCGCCGGGCGTATCGAATACCCGCCCTCCCTGGGGGGTATGGCGGATGACCAAAGCTTCGTTCAGCCACTCGAAATTGGAGCGGATGAACACAGCATGGGCCGCCAGGATGGTCTCGCCGACGCGCGAGGCAACTCCTGGGTATAGTACGTCGCGGTAGGCGGAGAATCCCACCTGTAGTCCGCGAATCCCTTCGGGCCGGGCGAAGAGCGCCACATTCAACGCCTTATGGCTGTTTTCATCTACGTAGCTCTGCACTGCGTTAGCGCTTTGGCCCAACGGTGGGACGTAGGAGCGCGAAGCCCGGCCATTACCGACTTCCGCCACGTAATGAAGTCCTAGCGAGCCAGACGGAATGCGCCCTGATAAGGACACCCCCACGTTATGGATAGGAAGAGGTCCTCCCTTGTCTTCGAAGTCGAACAGGAAGGGGCGTCCCGTGGCCGTCTGGAACCAGGTGCTATGGTGATAGGCCGTGTTGTAGTAGCCGATCGCGGTGTGATACCGGCCTACCGCTATGTTCAGATAGTCGTTCTGGGAGTACTCCAGCAGCATGCGCTCAACATCCACACCGAAATTGTTGAACTCGTCGGCTTCAAAGACGATCTCGCTGAGGAACTTGAAGCGTTCCGAGAGATCCGAGGTGACGAACAGATTTACTTGCCCAATTGTGAAGGAACTCGGGAAGCAAGTGTAAGCTTGGCACAGGGGAGAATCGTGGAGGTGGTTGTTCCCGTGAAAGGTGATGTCGCTGAATCCCCTTATGCGTAACAGGGTCCTGTTCAATTCCATTCCTTGCGACTCGGCAGGTTGAGTTTGCGGCTCCGTTTCAGGTTGAGGGGGCGCAGTGGCTTGGGGAGACACCGGGCTAGGGGGTGCGGTCCCCGTTTTTGCCAAAGCCGCTTCTAATTCCGTTACCCTTCCCTCCAGCTGATCAATACGCCGCAGAAGCAATTGGGAAGTCTGCTGATTCAGATCGGAAGGAGGATCGATTTGCTGCGCATAGAGAAGGGGCGTACTCATGACCATGCCGAGGAGTAAAGGAAGCGTCAGTCTTCGACGCATGCGTCTCATGAGCTTCATCGCGAACAGAACTCTGATTTGTGGGAGAGTCATTTCGGCCTCCTTGAAGTTAGATTATCACAATAGTTAACAGGTCCCACGATCCAGAAGGGGCTCAAAGCATGCTGCTATGTAGTACCCGCAGTCGTATAGTGCTCACAGTTGCGAATTGCACCTTGTTTGCCCACGATCGAAGAGAAGGCCCTCGCTTGAGTCTCAACATCAAAAGTTGTTGGGATTACTTGATTTTGGTACCGCAACACTGAGCGCAACGCTACAGTATCTCCAAAAGACCTTCAAGCGAAATCCGGTTTTTGGAAAGCCGGGCCAGCATAACAGCAGACCAAGCGCTCCAATTCTTGTCTTGCTGTTGACTTCCTCCAACCACGCTCTTAGAATTCGCCTCAATGATAGGGCAGACTTTCTTCCACTATAGAATCATCGAGAAGCTCGGTGGCGGCGGGATGGGTGTGGTCTACAAGGCGGACGACACACGCCTCCATCGCATCGTCGCTCTCAAATTCCTTCCGCCGGAACTTTGCCGTGACCCCCTTGCATTGGCCCGCTTCCAACGCGAAGCCCAAGCGGCATCCGCCTTGAATCACCCAAATATCTGCACCATTCACGACGTCGGAGAACAGGACGGACAGGCGTTCATCGCCATGGAGTTTCTGGACGGCCTAACTCTGAAACACGCGATCTCCGACAGGCCGATGGACAACGAAAGGTTGCTTTCGCTCGCGATTGAGATCGCCGACGCGCTTGATGTCGCACATTCCGAAGGCGTCGTTCACCGTGACATCAAGCCCGCCAATATCTTTGTCACGAAACGGGGGCACGCCAAGATTCTGGACTTCGGGCTCGCTAAACTTACGCCGGTTAGCAGTAAGGTCGCGCAAGCGGCTGGAGTAACGTTTGAGGCGACGGCTAGCTCGGATGCGGCGCACCTGACGGGTCCGGGCACGGCGCTCGGAACGGTGGCGTACATGTCGCCTGAGCAGGCCAAGGGGAAGCTGCTTGATGCGCGCACGGACCTCTTCTCGTTCGGTGCGGTGTTGTACGAGATGGCCACAGGGGCGATGCCGTTTCGTGGCGATACTTCTGCGATTATTTTTGATGCCATTCTGAACCGGCCGCCATTGCGGCCCTTGCGGCTTAACCCCGATCTGCCGCCAAAGTTAGAGGAGATCATCAGCAAGGCGCTGGAGAAGGACCGCGACCTACGTTACCAGGTGGCTGCGGAAATACGCGCGGATCTGAGGCGCCTGAAGCGCGATGTTGATTCAAGTTCCACTCCGCAGGCCGTCTCCAGATCCTCAGCCGTTGCTGTTCCCCCCCTCGCGCCCCCCAAATCTCAGCAGCCCGGCAGTTCCGCAATTATGTCCGCAGTAAAACAGCACAAATGGGGAGCTATGGGAATT
>Ga0210400_10006288_pt1 | contig 10011 bp, 8 predicted proteins | sample IncBWH26MmetaG_FD_155456 | JGI IMG/M metagenome (GOLD analysis project Ga0210400, IMG submission 155456) | Forest soil microbial communities from Barre Woods Harvard Forest LTER site, Petersham, Massachusetts, United States - Inc-BW-H-26-M | ecosystem: Environmental > Terrestrial > Soil >... | reverse complement strand
ACCTTGGGGCCAAAGGCCTTGGAGAGGTTGACGACTTCGATCAGGGCCATGTCGTCTACACCAGCAGCATCTTGGTGAGGAAGAAGTCGGCCACGAGGATCCAGACATAGCTCGTCACCACGCTGGAGGTCGGCGCGTTGCCCACGCCCTCCGCCCCACCGAAGGTGCGGTAGCCCCTCCAACATCCGACGAGCGAGATGATGACCCCGAAGACGAGCGCCTTCGTGAGTGCGATGAGCAGGTCCCGGCCCTGGACCAGCTTGTAGAACTCCTGGGAGTAGGTGATGGCGGAGTAGCCCTCCACGCCCACCAGGAGCAGGCGGCCGCCCCAGTAGCCCACGTAGATGGAGAGGCCCGTGAGGAGCGGAAGCATGATGGCGCCCGCCAGGACCCTCGGGACGAAGAGGTACTGCACGGGATCGGTGGCCAGGCATTCCAGCGCGTCAATCTGCTCGGTCACCTGCATGGTGCCCAGCTCCGCGGCCATGGCCGAGCCCACGCGGCCCGCCAGCATGAGGCCAGTGATGACGGGCGCCAGTTCGCGCACCACCGCGAGCCCCAGGACCTGGGAGGCGAGCCCTTCCGCCTGGAACTGCTTGAAGCCGAAGTGCAGCTGGACCGCGAAGACCATGGACACGGACAGCGAGGTGAGGATCACCACCGGGACGGAGTTCACGCCCACCGCCAGGTACTGGCGCATGAGGTTGGCACCATCGAAGGGACGCTTGAAGACGGCGCGGAAGGTGCGCCCGCCGAGGACGGCGAAGTCCCCGATCTGTCCAAGGGCCCGCAGAACCCAGAGGCCGGTCCGGTCTAGTAAGGCGCTCAGCACTTTGAAAATCCGCAAAACACCATTCTATCAGGCCTTGCGCTTCTCCCGCTGCCTCGTGGCGCCCCCCTCCTTGTTCACCTGGGAGGCCCGCGACAGGGCCAGGGCGTCCGCGGGCACATCCTGGATCACAGTGGTGCCCGCGGCCACGATGGCGCCGTCGCCCACCTTCACGGGCGCCACCAGCTGGGTGTCGCTGCCGATGAAGACGCGCTTGCCGATGATGGTCGTGTGCTTGGCGAATCCGTCGTAGTTGCAGGTGATGACGCCGGCGCCGATGTTGGTGCCTTCGCCGATCTCCGTGTCGCCCAGATAGGAGAGGTGGTTCGCCTTGGCGCCACGGCCCAGGCGGGCTTTCTTCGTCTCCACGAAGTTGCCGATGTGGACCCCGGGCGCCAGGTCCGTGCCCTCCCGCAGGCGGGCGAAGGGGCCCACCACCGCGCCGGGACCGATACGCGCGTCCTCGATGACGCAATAGGCGCGGATCTCGGCACCATCTTCAACCTTGGCGGCGGAGAGTATGGAACCCTGCCCCAGCAGGCAGTCTTCGCCGATGATGCTGGCGCCATCCACGCGCACCAGGGGCTCCACCACCGTGTCTCTGCCCAGCTTGGCCCGGGGGCTGATGAGGGCGCTGACGGGATCGAGGAAGGTGACGCCTTCAGCCATCCAGGCGGCGTTGACGCGGTCGCGGGCGATGGATTGGAGCATGGCCTGGTCCGCGCGGGAGTTCATGCCCAGGAGCTCGGCCGGGTCCGCCACCTGCACGGCCACGGGCACCGCCGCCGCCACTGCGGCCACGGCATCCGTGAGGTAGTACTCGCCCTGGGCGTTGTCGTTCTTCAACCCCGCGAGGGCCTCCTTCAAAGGCGCCCAGGGCAGGGCGTAGACCCCGCCGTTGACGCGCCGGACGGCCCTTTGGGCTTCATTGGCATCCTTGAACTCTACGAGGCCTGCGAGGCGGCCATCCTCGTGCTGGAGCACGCGGCCATAGGCGCCGGGCTGGTCCAAGTCCATGGCGAGAATGGCGGCGTCATTGGCTGCCAGTTCTGTGAGCGTCCGCTGCCGCGTGAGAGGGACATCACCGGAAAGGATGAGGACGCGGTCCGCGCCCAGACGATCCAGCGTCTCCGCGCAGGCCTGCAGCGCGTGGCCGGTGCCCAGGGGCTGGCCCTGATCCACGGGCTGAGGCTGGACGCGGATGAGGTGCTCCTCATGCCAGCCGAACATGGCGGCGGCGACCTCGGCCTTGCCGTGGTGGACCACCACCAGCGCGTGGTCGATGCCTTCAGGAAGGCCGCGCAGCACCCAGAGCAACGAAGGGTCGCCTAGCACCGGGTGTAGCACCTTGGGGAGGCGCGACTTCATGCGGGTCCCGAGCCCCGCCGCCAGGATCACTGCGACTGTTTTCATGGCCTCAGCTTCCCACAGGTGCGGGGTGCTGGAGCAAGGCCAGCAGGGATTGAATGAAGTCCTGGCTGGGAAAGGGCTTGTCCAGGAAACCCACCTGGTGGATGCCGAAGGCCGCAGGGTCTAGCGGCAGGGCCTGCCCGCTGCCCAGGATCAGCGCGGGCAGGGGCTCCCGTGAGAGTTTGCGGAGGGCGGTCTGGAAGCGTTCCAACTGGGGCTGGCGCTCCAGGACCAGAAGCGAGGGCGGAGCGGCGTCCCGGCTGCGCTTCAACAGATCGCGGAGCGTGCCGAAGCTTTCCGCGCTCCCGCCCTCCTGGCGGATGAGAACCGTGAGCGCCTCGCGCACGAGGGGATCGCGGTCCATGACCCACACGGTCTGGTCCAGCAGGGGCCGAGTTTGAACCGGCGCGGGCGGGGCGTCTACAGGCAGGTAGATCTTGGGCCAGAGGCCGCCGCGGCTGTCACGGGCGCACTCCAGCATGCCGTGGGTCTGGCGCACGGAACGGAGCAGCCAGGCCAAGCCCATCACCTCAGCGGGAGGAGTTTCCAATTCGCCTGCCACCTCGATGCGCCACAGAGCCCACGCCCGACCGCCGATGGTGGCCGGTTCCAGCAGGAGCGTGACGGAGCCGCTCCTGAGCGCTTGGCGGCCATGCATGACGAGATGGGTGGCCAGCCGCTGGAAATCCTCCTGGGAGACGAGCAACGGCATGAGCCCGGTGCGATGGCGGAATTCCACTTCCGACGGGAGCGTCCGCTGAAGGAAGGGTTTTAAGGCCTCCATGGCGGCCTGGGAATCCAGAACCTCGCTCACAGCCTCGCCCACGGTGACGAGGGGGCGCAGACGCTGCGCGGCCTTGAGCACGAGACGGCCCAGCTCACGCACAGGCTCGGTGCCGGCCTCCGCGATGATCTGGTCCGCAGTGGGGATGATGGTGCCGAGCGCGTTCACCAGCGCCTGAGAGGAACCTGCGTCCATGCCGTCGCTGATAACTGCGCACCCTGCTTCACCACGCACGGCGAGAGCGCCTGTCGCGGCCTCGGAGACCCACACGAGGGCGAGATTGGAATCGAATCCGACCGCTTCGAGGTCCACATCCTCGAAGGTGCCATCCCGACCCACGAGCGTGGCGCGGGTGTGGGCAAAGCCCTGGCGCACGAGTTGGTCCTTCAGCTCGTCCCACACGGGGCGCGAATCGCCCTGGAGCAGGCTTTCCACCGCGTAGCCGCGCAGCGTGTGACGGGGCATGCCCACGAGCACGCTGAAGGGGCCGTTCACCTCGAGGAAGCGGCCCTTCTCGTTGATGAGGAAGAGGGGTTGTTTGGCTTCGAGCACCAGGCTCAGCGAAGGCGAGGCGACAGGCTGGCCCTGGTCGAGCAGGGTTAACGCGGAGCGGAGCCCCTCGCCGCGACCTTCCACCCAGGTGCCTTTCTGGCGCAGCCAGAGCAGCTGCTCCAGGGCCACGAAGCCCAGGAGCATCCCGCCCACCACGGCCGCGAGGATGTGGGCGTGGGGCTGGGTGGTGGGGATGAAGCGGAGGCCCAGTGTGACGAGCGCCATGGCGCTCGCGCCCACGATGGGCATTCGAGCCTGGAGCCAACGGCCGCGCGCGAGCAGGTGGGCGAGATCGGACAACAGGAGCCACACCAGACCCTGTACCAGCGCCACAGCCCAGAAGACAGCCACGCTTTGGAGCGGCTGCTTGAGCAAGGCGAGCAGGACGAGCATGAAGACCGTCGCTCCTCCCAGCCCCACTGCCAGCCGGCGGAGACCCTGGGCGCCTTCACGCAGGGCCTGGAGGAAGAAAGTGAAGCCCAAGAGGGCCCCGCCAAGATGAGCCGTGGGCGCGGGGAGGCCTGTCAGCGCGGCCCAGGGCAGGGCCAGCACGCAGACGATGCCGCCGAGGAAGTAGCCGTAGCTGAGCCCCACGCGGCCCTTGCGTTTGAACAGCTGGAAGCCCACCCACGGAGGCAGGGGCAGCAGCAGCAGGAAGACCAGATCGCGGAAGAACACAGGTCCATCTTGGGCTAGAGGAGTGTTCCGAGCCAAACACCTCGGACCGCGTTGAAGCACCAGAGCTGCCCGTGATGCATCTGTGGCGCGTCAAAAGCCTGGATGCGGATCCTGCGCGGCCCCGCCCATTCGGGGAGATCCAGGCGTTCCGCCAGGCTCGCCACGCGGCCCTCCAGGGGCGGCAGCCACAGCTCCCCATCCACTTCCAGCGCGATGGATGCGATGGCCGTCTCCACAAGCGTGCCGTCAGGCCAGAAGAGAAGCGCGTCGTGGGCGCCTGCGGACTTCGCCCCGTTCAACGGAGCCGTGTTCCAGATGCCCAGCAGCCCCTTATGCGGCGCCAGCGGATGCCGCGAAGGGATCCCGTGAGGATGCGGCATCAGGCGAAGCCGGTAGGGCGAGGGCTGCTCCGGCAGCGGTTCCAGCAGCGCCCAGAGTTGGTGTCCGTGAAGGCGGAGCCGCAGCGCTTCGGCTGGTTCATGGCATTTCGCCGCCGCCCATGCCGCGATGGCATCGGCCTCTGCCATCACCCAAGGTGCGGCTTCGCCCTTGGCGGCGGCGCTGGTCATGAGCCGTTCCAGGTGCGCGGGAAGATGCCGGATGAGGCCCCGTTCCACGCGGGCCGCGGTGCGGGGCACCGCGGCCTGGGGGTCGTAGCCGGGCCCGGGGCCCGGGCCGAAGGCCCTCAGACGGGTAGCATCCACCGCTGTCCCTTCAAACGCCCGGCCAGCCGCAGGGCCACGCTGCAGGCCTCCTGGAAGTTGGTCGCGTCCGCGATCCAGCGGCCAGCCTTGTCGAAGGCTGTGCCGTGGTCGGGGCTCGTGCGCACGAAGGGCAAGCCCAGCGTCACATTCACGGCCTTGTCGCCTTCCAGCGTCTTCGCGGGGATGAGGCCTTGATCGTGGTAGAGCGCGACGACGGCATCGAATTCACCATCCGCCGCCCGGCGGAAAAGGCTGTCGGCGGAATGGGGGCCGCTGAAGCGCGCGCCGGGATAGGTCGAGCGCCGCCGCGCCAGTTCAAGCGCGTCCTTCAAGATGACTTCCTCATCGCCGAAGGCGCCCTGTTCGCCCGCATGGGGATTCAGCGCCGCCAATGCGATGCGCGGCTCGTCGAGGCCTTCCAGGCGCCCCAGCTGTTCGGCGGAGAAGACGAGCGTCTCCGCGACGGCCCCGGCTTCCAACTCGTCGATGGCTGATCGCAGGCTCTGGTGGACGCTGTGCAGCACCACGCGGAGCTTAGGCCCCAGGAAAGCCATGCGCACCTTGGGCGCGCCCGTGAGGGCCTGAAGGTATTCGGTGTGGCCGGGGAAGGGATGGCCCGCCGCGTGCGCCGCGGCCTTGGAGATGGGCAGCGTGACGAGCGCGTCCGCGCGGCCGTCCAGAAGGAAGCGGGCGCCGAGCCGGATGGCTTCTACCGAACAACGACCAGAGGCCACGGAACCTGCGCCGAGCGTGATTTCGTCCTGCAGTCCCGGCATGGGATCCACCCAGTGCGCTTCCCAATCCTCGCGGCGCAGCGTCCAGGCCGCGCCGAATTCGCCTCCGGTGGCGGGCTCCCAGGTCCAGGAGAAGGGCGCCCCCCCTTGGCGCTCCAGCAGTTCCACGCCCGCGCGGGCGCCCACCACGACGAGTTCCGCCACCGTGTTCAGTTCGGGGAGGCTCTTGAGCAGCAGCTCCGGGCCGATCCCGGCGGGATCGCCCAGCGTGATGGCGAGACGGGGGCGGCGCATGCGGGACCCGGTCTCAGTCGTAGAGGTTCAGGTCGACATCCGCGGGCGGCGCGGCCTCGTCCTTCTTGCCCGGCTTCCGGCGGATGCGGGGCTCCTCCTCCTGCTTGTACATGTATTTGATGTTGTGCTTGGGCACCAGCAGGTTCGGCTCCCGGAGCCGGTTCACCTTGAGGCAGTGCTTGTCGTACCATTCGATGACGCCGCGGATGCGCTCATCGTTCTGGAGCACGATCACCATGGGCGTCTTCGACTGCATCTGCTTCAGGTAGTAGAAGCTCTCAGCGTTCGTCTGCTCCGGCGGCGCGATGCGGCGGCGCGGGCTGCCCAGGCCCTGGGGCGCTGTGGCGGCGTTCAGGTCCGCGGCCGGGTTCGGCAGGCCGTTGGGGCTCACCGGGGAAGGCGCCGGCGTCAGCATTTCCTGCACGCCGCCGGAGCCGGAGCGGCCCAGCTTCTCTTTCAGCTCGATCAGATTGGGACGGATGAGCTTGCGATTCATGGCGGTGCCGGAACCTGTCAAGGAAGGCCGGGCGCGCGGCAAGGCCAGGGAAGGGCTCGCCTGAGTGCCGGGGGTCTGCCGCAAGAGTGGCAGGCCCGGCATCGCTCCCGCAAGTGGGGGTCTTCTGGTTTGGATGCTTGAATGACGGGATAAGTTTACCGCCCCTGGGAAGGGGCGCCAGCCTCAGAAAGGATCGGAAGAAACAGCCGGACCTTCGTCCCTTTTCCTGGAGCGGACTCCACCTTGATCTCCCAGCCCATGGCCTGGACGAACTGGTAGACCAGCGAGAGGCCCAAGCCCGTGCCTTCTTCGAAGCCGGAGGCGAAGGGCACGAAGAGTGTCCGCATGCGTTCGGCATCCATCCCTCGTCCGTTGTCATGGACCAGGATGCGGAGGCGCCCGCCCTCCAGCTTGAAGTCCAATCCCACCTCCGGCCGCCGCACACCGGCCACGGCTTTCCGAGCGTTGCTCAAGAGGTTCGTGAGCGTCCGGTGGAACCCCACCGGATCGGTCTCGATCCAGACCGCGGGGGCAGGCTCGATGGCAAGGGACAGCCCGTCCGTGCGGGGATCCGTCTCCCAGCTGGCCTGGAGATCCTCCACCACGGAGGGCAGGAACCGCCGCTCCCGCTTGGGCTCGCCCGGACGCGCGAAATCAAGGAAGTCCTTCACGATGGCGTCCACCCGGCCGGATTCGCGGGCCAGGATGCCCACGAGCCGCTTTTGAAGCTCCTGCGTCTGCCGCTCATCCTGGAGGAGCTGCACGCAACCCATGATGGAGGCCAGCGGGTTCCGCAGCTCGTGGGCGAGGCCTGCGCTGAGGTGGCCAAGGGCCGCGAGCCGCTCGGCCACGCGGGTGCGCTCCTCCATGGCTTTGAATTCGGTGAGGTCCTGGAAGATGAGCAGGTGCCCCTGGGCTGTGCCGCTGCCTTCAGGGTCCTTCAACGGTGCCACTTGGCCGCCGAGGATGCGGGGCTCTCCCCCCGGCGCTGTCATGGGCAATTCAAACCGGCGTGTCCCCCGCACCGCTTCCTCCAGAGCCTCCGCGCCGGGAAAGAGCGCCGCCATGGGCTCGCCGATGGCCACTGGGCCCTGGAGGATCTGCGCCGCCGCCGGATTGGCGGAGGTGATGCGCCCCCGCGCATCGAGGGTGACGAGGCCCGAGAAAAGAGAGTCCACCACGCGGCGGTGCAGGGCCTCCAACTCGTCCACCGCCGCTTCGGAGGCCACGAGGCTCGCATCCAGCCGCTCGATGTTGCGCCGCAAGAGCACCACCACCAGGGCCGCCGCGAAGATCTGGAGCGTGGCCAAGGCGAGGATGAGGGCCGTGTCCGCCGGATCCCGCCCCAGGTCCTGCACCGTGTGGCCGAAGGAGGGCAGCCAGCCTGCGTCGAAGGATAGGACCATCACAATGTGGGCCGCGGCGGTGAAGAGCGCGACGCCCAGAATGTCCACAGTGCCCAGGTAGAACGCGGAGGCGAGCACCGGCAGCACATAGAAGGTGAAGAGCCGTTCCTGGTTCACGCCCTGGAAGGCCACCACCAGCAGGACGACGGCGATGTCTAGGAGGAGGTTCCAGCGGATCCAGTTCTTCGGAGGGACAGCGAAGGGATCGCCGAGCTGGTCCAGGTTGCGGAAAGCTTCGAAGACGCCCTCGATGAACACCACCGCCAGGAAACCCAGGTAGAGCCACTCCCCGGGCAGGGGGCCCTCCGGCGGCAGGGCCAGATGGAGCGCGGCCAAGCCCAGGCTGGCGCCCAAGCGGAAGGCCAACGGAAGGAACGGCGGCCCCTGGCGGGAAGCTCTGGCGTGGAAGGGCATGGCCCCAGCATCAGGCAATGGCCCCCCGGAAGGCAGAGGGATCTTTTAGACTATGGAGATGCACGGTCCTTCCCACCTCCCCTCCCTCCGCGATGCGGGGCTCAAGCAGACGCCCCAGCGCCAGGGCATCCTGCGCGTGCTGCAGGGCTCCGACCGCCCGCTCACGGTGGAGGAGATCTGGGAGAGGATGGAGGGACGCCGCTCCGGCCTGCCCACCATCTACCGGAACCTCGAGCGCTTCGTGCAGGAGGGCTGGGCGGAAAGCATCCTCGGCGCTGACCAGGTCATGCGTTTCGTGCGGTGCGAAAGCGCGCACCACCACCATCATCTGCAATGCGACACCTGCGGGCGCATGGTGGAAGTGGACGGCTGCGGGCTTGACGAGGCGCTGGAACGCTTGGCCACGCGGTCGGGTTTCCACATCACGCGCCATCAGCTGGTGCTCTACGGGCTCTGCCCTGACTGTGCATCCAAAAAAGCCCGTTGACCTCTGCCGCCGCTTTGGTAGGATCAAGGTTCAGCGCGGGTGTAACTCAGTGGTAGAGTGCAACCTTGCCAAGGTTGAAGTCGTGGGTTCAAATCCCATCACCCGCTCCACCACATCCGGGCCGCGCAAGCGGCCCGAATCGTAGAAGCCAGCAAGACCGCAAGACCAAGGCGCCGTAGCCAAGTGGTAAGGCCCGGGACTGCAAATCCTGTATCCATCGGTTCGATTCCGATCGGCGCCTCCAGAACAAAGCCCCGCGACCGCGGGGCTTTTGCTTCATCAGGCCCGGTCAGCGGGTGATCCAGCCCCCGCCCAGCACGGCCTCATTGTCGTAGAAGACCACGGCCTGGCCCGGAGCGATGGCCCGCTGGGGCGTCTCGAAACGAACTTCGACGCGGCCGTCGCGCAACGGAGTGACCGTGCAGGGGGCGTCCACCCCCCGCGCGCGGATACGGGCGAAGCAGAGCAGGGGCCCGGCAGGGGCCGCTCCGCACCAGCTCAATTCCTTCGCGTGAAGCGAGAGCCCGCCCAGCGCTTCGTCCTCGGCCACCCAGACGGTGCGGGCCGCGTGATCCAGGCGGCTCACATAGAGCGGCGTGGCGTGGGCGATGCCCAGGCCTTTGCGCTGACCCACGGTGTAGCGCCAAGCGCCCTCGTGGCGGCCCAGGACGCGGCCATCCTCGTGGCGGATTTCACCATCGGCGTCATCCGGCGCACGGCCCGCGGCCTCGATGAATGCGTCGTAGCGCTGAGCGCCCACGAAGCAGATCTCCTGGCTTTCGGCCTTCTCGGAAAGGTGGAGGCCCAGTTCCCGGCCCAGCTCGCGCACCTCGGGCTTGCGGAGATGCCCCAGCGGGAACAGGGTCCGCGCCATGGTGGCCTGGGTCTGGTGGAAGAGGTAGTAGCTCTGGTCCTTGGCGGGATCAGCGGCCTTCAACATCCGCCAGGCGCCGTCCTCGAAGCCGATGCGCGCGTAGTGGCCCGTGGCCACGAAGGCCGCGCCCATGGCCTCTGCCCGGTCCAGCAGGGAGCCGAACTTGAGGTGCTGGTTGCAGCGGATGCAGGGGCTCGGCGTCTCGCCCGCGAGGTAGCCCTCGATGAAGGGCTCGATGACCGTGTCGCGGAAGGCGGCCTCGTGATCCACCACATAGTGCGGGAAGCCCAGTTCGAAGGCCACGCGGCGCGCGTCCTGGAAATCATCCAGCGTGCAGCAGCGGCCCTCG
>Ga0210400_10006287_pt1 | contig 10013 bp, 9 predicted proteins | sample IncBWH26MmetaG_FD_155456 | JGI IMG/M metagenome (GOLD analysis project Ga0210400, IMG submission 155456) | Forest soil microbial communities from Barre Woods Harvard Forest LTER site, Petersham, Massachusetts, United States - Inc-BW-H-26-M | ecosystem: Environmental > Terrestrial > Soil >... | reverse complement strand
CTGGCCGTCCACCACCGACACCATCACCTACGACTGGCAGGAAGCCCAGGTGCAAAACACCTCCGGCACCATGCTGGCGCAGATCTTTAAGGTGTGCTCGAATGCGATGGCCTGGACTCCGGTAACTTATGATCTGACCTCCTACAAAGGCCAGACCATCCGCATCTACTTCAACGACCATGGCGACGGCTTCGGGGACTTGACCTACATGTACCTGGACGACGTCGCGGTAACCGTGCAGTAGATTCTTCTTTGCTCGAAGCGGCGCCACAAGATCAACGTGGCGCCGCTTTTTATTTATGTGGGAACAGCGGCCTCGGCAGCCTGTCCCTAGCAAAGCCGAGGAGGCCAACGAGCGCATCGAGCCGCCCATCACGACTGAGGCGTAGAATGCGAAGTCTCTAAGTCGTAAAAAGCTGAGGCCGCGCCATCAAGACTGTCAACCTCAAATCCGACATGCCCCTGGTCCGCGAAGCCCTGCAGCGGCTGGACCGCGAACTCGCTTCTGCACGTCAGGAAAAAGCGCCGCTGCTGAAACTGGTTCACGGATACGGCTCGAAAGGCACGGGCGGCGACATTCGCATCGAGGTGCAAAAGCGCCTGCTGGAGATGGCGCAGAACGGTCAGATTCGCGGCTGCATCTTCGGTGAGAACTGGTCGAAGTCAGAAGACACAGCCTGGAAGCTTCTTCAATCGCATCCCGAACTCAAAAGCGACTCCGACCTCGGCCGCCGCAATCGGGGAATCACCATCGTTTTAATCTAGCCCGCGCGAGCGCACGTTCTCGTTCTACGATGCTGGCGCGTCCGGCGGAGCACTCGGAATCACCGGCGCAGGCGCCGGCTCATTCACCACCGGCATCACTACCGCAACGGAACTGAAGGACTCCACCGCGACCACCGGCTCGATCATATTCTGCAGGCAGTACGTTACCGCCACGCCACGCTGCCAGAAACGCGGAAGCAACAGCAAGAGAAGCGTTAACTGGCTGACCAGGATCGCCCCGAGCACGTTGTCGGACGGGACAAACTTCATCCACACCCACAGCCCTGCCACCAGCACAATCGCCGCCACAATCGTGGTCACCACGTAACTCGCCAGCAGCCGTCCCAGATTTCGCCACGTATGCCGGAAAGCCCTGCCAATGGACCTGCGCACTGCCCGCTGATCGCTCAAAACCACGTCCGTCTGCGCCAGATCAAACCAGACGCGGAGCGTCGCCATCACCAGAAAGATAACGGCTAAACTCGCCATCGAAACAGAGAACGGCAGCAATTCATTCGTGCTTTCCGCGGCTTTCTTGATCAGCCAACCTCGGCCAGCGAAAAGGGCCACGGTCACCGGCACCATCACGATGGCTGCCACAAGCATCAGCCGGATAAACCGCCACAAGTTCCGCCCACAGGCACGGAAGAAATCCGTGCGCGGCAGGCCGTAGGTCGAGGCATAGCCTTGCAACACTCCGGGCAAGAACAGTGCAGTTGCTGCGAAGAAGAGCACGGCAAAATAAACCGCCGGCATAGCGGAAGCCTTGGTGGGACCAAACTCTGGCCTCGCAAACATCTCAACGAAGACGCCAAGAGAGAACCCATGCACCAGACGATCCGCCTGCAGGCTGTGATCCAGAACCTCATGCGCCTGACTACGGAACGCGGAGGTGCCATACTCCGCCAGCGTCCAGTTCAGGAGATAGAACCAGACGATGTAGCGCTTGTTGCGCCCCACCATCCTCAACCCGCTCCTCAGTAAGCCTTGCTTCTCTGCCATGCGTCTCTACCTCGATCCCTCGTCGCTCATCTTGTCCACTCGATTCTTGCCGACGCCCGAAAGCCGAAGCCCGAAGCCCGCTCTAAACCGCCCACCACGCCAGCGCCTGGCTCACCCACTGAGTCAGAAACACCCAGTAGTTCGACACCTTGCGAGCGGGTTTGCCATTGGTCTCAGAGGTGTAGCTGTTGTTGAAGTCGTTGCGGTCAATCTGGATCTTGTGGTCCGGGTCAATCTCCGCCGACGCGATCTTCGTTTTCTTCTCGTACGGACCCAGCCTGGTCCACCGGCTCACTCCATCCCAGTGCTCGCGAATTTTGTCGCCGTTTTCGAACTTGATCTCTACGTCCACCGGCATCACGAAGTCTTCCTTGCGCTGCAACCAGACGTATGAGCGGTAGACGGTATCCTTGTCATCCTTCTCCGCGCCCTTTTTTTTCTCTTCGTACCAGTTCACGGGAAGAGAGTCGATCCTCAGCACCTTGTAGTCCAGCACGGGCGTGCCATACACAGCCTGGTTGAAGTACCAGCGCAGATCCTTGCCCGAAACCTCCTCAATCGTCTTCAGGAAATCTTCCTTAGTGGGATGGGTGAAGCGATACTTCATGAAGTACACATGCACGGCCTTCGCCATCGTGTCTTCACCGATGATGCTTTCCAGCGTCAACAGCACGCTGGCCGTTTTGCCATAGGTGATGCCAAAGTAGGAGTTGGAGTCGTAATAATCGTATGCGTTCTTCGCCATGGGATCGACATCAGCCACGCCGATATAACCCAGCCGTTGCGCTTCCCGTTCGCCCATGGTGGCGCCCGCCATATTCAGAATGGAGGTGTTCCGGCCGAGAATCGAATCCAGCACTTTCACCTCCGTATAGCTGTTAATGCCCTCGTCCATCCAGGCATCTTCGAACTCATTGGTGGCAACCATGCCGTACCAGTACTGGTGCCCGAACTCATGCTCGATCACAAGTTCCGGTTGATAGAATCCCTTCGGCATGAACCAGTTTGTGCCTCCAGTAATGAACGTGGGGTATTCCATGCCGGAGGCTGCCGAATCCGGCTCGGGATCGACAAGCGTGATCGTCTTATAGGGATAAGGCCCATACCAGCGCTCAAAGTAATCGAGAGATTGCCTCAGGATTTTTTCGTGCCGCTCCACCTGGCTCCAGTGCGCCGGCTGCATCAGGATGCGCATCTGCACCGGCCCCATCTGGCCCTGGAAGACGCCGTCTTCTTTCACTTTGTAGCGCGGGCTCGCCGTCCATGCGAAGTCGTGAATATCATCTCCGTGATAGGTCACCGTCTTCGTGCTGTCAGAATTGTTGAGCTCGCCGACCTTTACACCGCTCGCGCCCACCACCTCAAACTGCGGCACCGTCAACTTGACGTCGTACACGCCGAAGTCGGCGAAGAACTCGGTCGTGTTGTGATACTGATGGCAATTCCAGGCTCCGTGCCACCACACGCCAACCTTGGGAAACCATTGTCCACCCAACACGAAGTCGCGCCTATATCCCGACCGCGCCTGGGTCTCGGGAAACTTGGTCTGAAACGCAATCTTGAACTGCACGTACGCGCCCGGCGCGATGGGCTTGGGCACGCGCAGGTCGACCACGGTCCTATCGTCTTTGTTGCCATCATCGGGCGCAATGTAGTGCAACTGCGCAGTCAGGTCGCCCTGTCCGACCAGTTCCAAGCTCTTGATCTCTTCCGACCCATAGTCCTTGTCTTCCCACTTCTCGTAGTTGGTGTCCCGGCTACCCATGACCTTGGCCTCGCTGACCCACGTGGCCTTCGGCTGAAACGCATTCTGATAGAGATGAAACGGAAAATGGTCGAGCGCCTGCCCGGTCACGTTGTGATAAGTGATCACTTCGGTCGCATCGACGACATGCTTCACCGCATCGTATTTCGCCTCAATCTCGTAGTGCACGATGCGTTCCGACATCGGCTTGTCTGAATTGATGGCCAGCGTAGTGTCCGGGATCGCCATCGCCCCGGCGCTGTTCGAGACCGCAGGAGCGGGAGATTTGGCCGCCGAAGCAACCGGAGCCCCCTGCGGCGGAGCGGCCTTTGCGGCGTGTTGGATCACGGCCAGGGAAAGCGCGACCACCGAAACCACCGGGAAAAACAAAATCATCCACCTGATCTTCATGGAACAAGCCTCTTTTTTCGCTGTGGGATGGAATCATACCTCACGCCGTCGAAGGCCGTCATCCCGACGATGTGAGATGCGCCGCCAGCCACTAAATCGTTCCATCAATCAAGTCCGCCAGAAAACCTCACATCTTTAATTGTTTGCAAATCAGAGATGTGCAAACCAGAGACGGCCTCGTCCTTCAGCATCTAGCATCCCAAAGGGTAAGCCGAACCCAGCTTGAGACTATTGACCCGCGACCCAGGGCAAGCGCACAATTCCTCCCTGCCGGCCTTTCTGCCACGACTTCGCGGGATCACTCCACGATGAGTAACTCCCCGAAACAAGGAGCCCATCATGAAAGCGGTTCATCAGGGAGACCTCGAACTCCTGCGGCATCCCGCTGCGCAGGAACTCCTGCAGTCGAAGATTCCTGCCCGCCTGGCCTACATCTGGATGGACGGGACGCCCAGAGTGATTCCCATCTGGTTTCACTGGAACGGGCAGGAACTCGTCATGGCAACTCCGCCGAGGGCGCCGAAACTGAAGGCGCTAGCCAAGAATCCCAAAGTATCTCTCACCATCGACGACAACACATTCCCCCACAAAGTTCTCCTGGTCCGCGGCACCGCCCGCCTCGAACCCGTCAACGGAATCGTGCCCGAATACGCCACGGCGGCCGAGCGCTATTTCGGACCCGAGCAGGGCCAGGCCTGGGTGAATCAGCTCCGCACCATGATTTCCAGCATGGTCCGCATCACGATTGCCCCGGGGTGGGTCGGTCTGCTGGACTTCCAGACCCGGTTTCCCAGCGCCCTGTCGTCGTGAGCCTTCTTGCTCGCGGACACGTCTTCAGTGGTTGCCGGAAACTTTCACACTCACCACACCAGTTTTGCGGTAGGGAGAATCGTCTTAATGCGGCGCCCGCTTGCGTAATTCCCTCCTCGCCGACGATACTGGAGTGTCACCCGACAACATTCACGACATCATGAAAACGACAATCTCTCGCTCCACCCCCGCTCAACTCGAAACCGAATCTCTCGTCGCCATTGTGCTGGATCACTCTGAAAAAGCTCAAGCCGATCCCACGCAAAAAGAAAAGAACAAGGACGGAAAACCTCAACTCAAGCTGGCGACCAGCGACCCCGCCGTGCAATCCGTCAGCACCGATCTGCTTTCGAGCGGCGAAATCAGCGGCAAGCCGTTTGAAATCAACTTGCTGCATAAACCTGCCGGATTGAAAGCGAAGCGCCTACTCCTGATCAGCGGCGGCGCGGCGAAGAAGTTTACGAGTTATGATCTGCGCCGCATTGCCGGAGCCGCCGTGCGCACGCTTAAGTCGCGCGGAATCCGCAGCTTCGCCTTCATCGCTCCGCCCGGCATTCCGGGCGAAGAAGCCGTACGAGCGATTGTCGAGGGCGCGCTGGTCGGCAACTTCGATCCCGACTACTATCGCAGCGACCGCAAAGATCAAAAGATAGATGCACTTACCATCCTTACCGCCGGCGACCAAGCCGCGCTCGAAAAGGCCGCCAACGAGGCCCAGGTCATTGGCGAGTCACAGAATTTCACGCGCGATCTGGTGAACGAGCCCTCCAACCGCATGACGCCTACGATTTTGGCCGACCGCGCGAAGAAGATGTGCCAGGAAGTCGGTTTGAAATGTGAAGTTTACGGCGCCGACAAGATCAAAGAAATGAAGATGGGCGCGTTCTGGAGCGTGGCGCAAGGTTCGGACGAACCTCCGACGTTGATTGTGATGAGATATGAGCCCTCGGGCGCGCCCGAAAAACCCGTCTTAGGTCTTGTGGGCAAAGGGATTACGTTCGACACCGGCGGCATTTCGATCAAGCCCGCCGATGGCATGGAGAAGATGAAATACGACATGGCCGGCGGGGCGACCATGATCGGCGCGATGCGCGCCATCGCGCTGCTGAAGCCGAAAGTGAAGGTGATCGGCATTGTGTGCGCCACTGAGAATATGCCCTCCGGAAAAGCGCAGAAGCCCGGCGACGTCCAGATTGCGATGTCAGGCAAGAGCATCGAAATCATCAACACCGACGCCGAGGGCCGCCTGGTTTTGGCTGACGGACTGTTCTATGCGCGCCAGCTCGGCTGCACTCATCTGGTGGACGCGGCGACGCTTACCGGCGCAGTCGTGGTCGCCCTCGGCTACGCCAACGCCGGCATCTTCGCCAACGATCAAGGTATGTACGAGCGCTTTCACAAAGCGAACGACGAAGCCGGCGAAAAGATGTGGCGGCTGCCGCTCGATGACGAATACAAAGAGAACATAAAGTCGAGCATCGCCGACATCGTTAACTCCGGCGGACGCTGGGGCGGCGCGATCAACGCCGCCATGTTCCTGAAAGAATTCGCCGAAGACACGCCGTGGATTCATCTCGACATCGCCGGGACGGCCTGGATGGAGGATCAGAAGCCCTGGATCGCTAAAGGTCCCTCAGGAATCGCGCTGCGCAGCCTGGTTGAGTTCGTAAAGAGTTTCGCCTAGAGGCAACTGGCCACGAATTCTCACGGATCGAAAACTGGGATCGAAAACTGGAAGATCAATAATCAGAAGAAATATCGGCGAGAATCCGTGCACATCCGTGACAGGGGTCTTGCCAATTCTCTGGAGGATCGCATGAAAGCTCTGATGCTGGTTGGAGTTGTGGTGCTGGCTCTGGGAATCGTTTCATTCTTCGTTCCTTTCCCGCATTCCGAACGTCACAGCGTCAACCTCGGCGACGCGCACGTGGGCATTACCACGCACGACGACGAGAAAGTCTCGCCGGCCGTAAGTATCGCTCTGGTTGCGGTCGGGGCCGGACTGATGATTGCTGGCAAGAAGTTAGAGCGCTAAAGAAGCCAGGCCACGGATTGTCACGGATCAACCACTAGGAACGATCGGAAACAATCCCCCGAAAGAAATATCCGTGGGTATCCACGTAAATCCGTGGCAGGCCTTGCGATCTATTTCGTGGTTGCCCGGTCGAACGCCTTCTCCAGATTCGTGACCAGCGGAGTTTCGCCCGGCTGCAGGCCGCTGCGGCCCATCATGCGCCACAGGTACTGATTGCCCGGCCAGCCGTGCGCGTCGTAAACCGCGAGAACGTCTTCCGTAGGGCGGCTCGTGACCATCAGCACAACGTCTGCCTGGCCCGGCTCATACACCAGGATGAACTTCCCCCACTTTTGCATCGCATCCTGCACCACGCTGATCGCCTGGCGGTCTTCGGAAAGCAGGTCGGGATCGAATTGGTCGCCGTCGTAGCTGGTGACGTAGACGAAACGGGCGTTCACCAGCGTCCCGGGATATGCCGGAACATTTTGTGGACTTGTCTTGGATGGCTTGGGCGCTCCCCAGGCGAGACTGACCACCAGGAAAATCACAACCGTCAGCGCGACCTGAAAACTTGATCTGTTCTTCATAACCAACAAGCTCCCTTGGCTTTCAATCAGTTAGATGGTCCCAACTGAGCAGACGTTGCACGCCTGCAAGGACAATTCGGTGTAAGTTATTGAATCAATTGATAACTGGAAGATATTGGAAGAAAAGAGCACGGGAGGGCCGGTGCTTGCCTTTCGACCTTCGCCAGGAATGCCATTTCCTGAGCCGGAAACGGCCCTAGGAACGCGAGCAAGGGGCTGGGTGGACCTTGGGGCCATCGCGAAAAGAAACGCGCTCCTGGGGCACTCTACGAGATTGTACTTACATTATATATCTTATAGATATTGCTTCAACAACTTACAGACAGTTTCAACGACTTGCACGAAGCGTCAACAACTTGCGGGGATATTGGCTGAATCAAGCGCCGAATCTCTCGGCGGCGCGAGCTTTTGCCTTGGCGGCTTCTTCCTCCCGATTCTTCGGCGGTGCGGTGGTCTCGAGGGAATGCAGAAGTCGAGCGGAGATGGCAGCCACTTCCTCGACGGCAGCCAAGAACGAAGCTTCGTTGGCCTTCGACGGTTTGTTGAAGCCGCTGATCTTTCTCACGAACTGCAGCGAAGCAGCGTGAATTTCTTCGGCGTTGACTGGCGGATCGAAGTTGAAGAGGGTTTTGATATTTCTGCACATGCAACATGACCTCGGAGTATGACCTCGACGAAGGGGCGGACTAGAAGTTTACGTTCCTGTACCGGAGAGTTCAATCACTTGCGGTTTCGACGATGCGCCATCGCGAATCGAAACCGTTCCAGACTTCGCACCTGTCGTTTTCGGAGAGAACGTTACGCTGATCGCGCAGTTCGCTCCCGCCGCAACGCTGCTGCCGCAAGTCGAGGTCATGCCGAACTGGCCTGTGGCTTTCATCGAGGAGATCGTGAGTGCGGTCTTGCCCGTGTTAGTCAGCGTGACCGTTTGGGGCGTGCTGGTGGTGCCAGTCTTCTGGTTGTGAAAGTTTAGTGGCGTCGTGGGCGAGAAAGCGACCACTCCAGTGTTCAGGAGGACATACTCACGGTTGCCCGTCCCGTCTGTGATCGTTACGTCTGGCCGGTGATCGCCATTGAAATCGGCGATGGCCACAGAGTATGGGAACTGGCCAGCGGGATAGGACACGGCGTTCTGAAATGTCCCGTCGCCCTTCCCAATAAAGACGCTGGCCATTCCTGACGTGACACCGTCGCTAGCCGTCACGAGGTCGAGGATGCCGTCGCCGTTCAGGTCCGCCGCCGCAACGCTAATCGGGGTAGTAACCATATATACTACGGGCTGCTCGAAGGTGCCGTCGCCGTTACCCAGCAGGACCGCAACTCCCCTACCGCCGAACTCCGCAACAGCTAGGTCGGTCTTTTGGTCATTCCTCAGATCGGCTGCGATGACCGACATCGAATCAGGTGTCACCGCATAGCTGTCTCCCAGGCGGAAGGTGCCGTCGCCATTGCCCAAAAGGATCTGCACCTTGCCTTCGCTCTGGAAGTTCAGAGTGACGGCCAGATCGAGATTTTTATCTCCGTTGAAGTGTCCCGCTGCCAGCGCCAGTGGCAGGCTGTTGGGCGTATAAGTGATGATCGCTGGCTCCTGAAACGTGCCGTCACCGTTGCCCAGCAGAACGCTCACACAGTAGCAGGAGCCCGTCACGTCGGCCTGATCCGCGGTCGCGATGTCCAGCTTGCCATCCCCGTTGAAATCGCCCAACACGATGCTGGCGGGTCCCGGCGGAGTGCTGTAGTTCACCGGAGCTTGAAAAGTTCCGTCGCCTTTGCCAAGCAGCACGCTCACAGTGTCGTTGTCGTTATTCACCACAACCAAGTCTGGGTTTCCATCGTGGTTCAGATCGGCGACCGCTAAAGGCCCGGTACCTGGGCCAATGTCGTACGCCACAGGTGGCCCGAAGGTTCCGTCTCCCCTTCCCAGAAAGACCTGAATCTCGGAAGAGCTGCTGCCACCGTAGGATGCCACGGCCAAATCCATCTTCCCGTCGCGATTGAAATCAGCCGTTACGACGCTGTTTGGCGCGACGTTGGTACCGAACTGCGAGCGGGTCTCAAGCTGGGCTGCCGCCGACGTTAGAAATCCGAGGGCGCTAGAGACCGCTAGCGTCGTAGCCCACCCGACTCTGGCACCTCGAATCATGGCGTACTTCAAAATCAAACAGCCCGGCTGATTTCTTCGGGGGCAGGCGCGGGGCCGCCCAAGAGGGGGATCGGCAATTTACGTTAGCACGGATTTCCGCTACGGCCAAGGGCTTTAAGGGGCTATTCGGCTTTCGTAACAGAAGCGTTATTCCAAAACCACGAGCCTGTCTCTGTGCTTAGCTTAGTCTCCCGATTCGAGACACCGGGTAACCCCACTTACGAAAGGAACGAAGAACCATGCTAAGAGCGATTTCCCTCCTCCTCCTCGGGAGCACCACGGGCGCGACCCCCACCTTCAGCTACCCAAACGTCGCAAAGCATGGCTGGCTTTGCCAGAGCTACTCCTCTTGCACCATGCCCTCCTGCCCAAACAATTCGGCCTCGGAAGGAAAATACTTCTACGACGCAATCAGCCGCACGGGGGATACTAATCTTACGGTGACGGGCGTCACGATGTGCGCTGGGGCCGAGGGCGTCGCCCAAGGTACGGATCCCGACACCCTCCTACCGGCGCCGCGGGCGATACAGAACA
>Ga0210400_10006286_pt1 | contig 10016 bp, 7 predicted proteins | sample IncBWH26MmetaG_FD_155456 | JGI IMG/M metagenome (GOLD analysis project Ga0210400, IMG submission 155456) | Forest soil microbial communities from Barre Woods Harvard Forest LTER site, Petersham, Massachusetts, United States - Inc-BW-H-26-M | ecosystem: Environmental > Terrestrial > Soil >... | reverse complement strand
ACGCGCTCCGCCTAACGAAGAGCCGCGAGCGAGGAAGCGCCCATGCTGACGCGGCAGATCGTCAGCTGTGTCCACCTCCTGCACAGCCTCTAGCATGCCCTTTAAATCGAGGTCTTCGCCGTGCAAGTTCTGTTCACTCCACGGCACAATGCGTTTAGGGCCGGAAAGGTCCGGGCCGAAGGCCAGCGCACCGACGCGAGTATCGCCGGTTGCTACCAAGTAATCGAATTCGGAGAGAGGGACTGCGCCAGCGGCGCGATCCATAAGATGCCTTCCCCAGCCGTCTGGCGCAGCATCGCGGATGCCATTGAAAAGAACAAAATCCTCCGGAGTAACATAGTCACGGTCAGGGTCGGTGTCGGGTAAGGGCAACTGAATGGGGTCAATCGTCAGCCGATCTTTCCGCTGAAGGTATCTGCGACCGTAACGGAAGCGAGCGGCCGCCTCGCGCCCCGAGCCAATTGTTTCTAACACGCCGGCTGGCACCGGTCCCTCTTCAAGGTAGACGTAGACGTATGCTTCTGGCATGGCTGAGCTAGAAATCGTACTTGTCGTTGCGGCTCTTTGTTTTCCGAAAATCCCTTGGTAAATTCCTAATGTCCTCTTGCAGTCCAGTCGTATCGGTTTCTGGCGCCACTAAATCGCCCAGGCGCCGATGCATGCCCAGAATCCAGAGCGCCGCAGCGACAATTCCAATTCCCACCGCAGGGTCACCTTTTTCCAGTCTCTGCACAGTTTTTAGGTTGACCATCATGCGATCGGCCATTTCGCGCAACGACAGATGTCGCCGCTTGCGGGCCACAGTGAGATCGTGGCCAAGCTTTTGTAGCTGGTCAGCAACTACGACGGGAAGCGCTGGATAAGATTGGCTCGCTCTGGCCATGTGACTAATTATACCTATATAGAGGTATATTACAAGCTAAACTTCCTCTATATGGGTACGACATAAAAATAAAGTGATTAAGGATGATGTTAGGTATATATACCTAACATCATCCGCCATCGAAGAATCGCGTGTAAAGCCATAAGGGGTGGGGTATATATACCCCACCCCTTATGGCTCGGCCTCCTTTAGAGACTCACGTAACCGAAATGCTAAGCAAGAAGCTAATTTCGTCCCCCAAAAGGCTATTTTCCCCCGGCTGATCTGGCAGAAATCTTCACCGAGATCCGCACGGAATGGGGTCTTCCACGGAGCCTCACCCTAAAGAAATTTCGAGATTTGGCCCTCAAAACCAAAACGCTTCAGGAAGCTCACCTGACTTCCACTTATCCTCTTCACACCATTCGCTTTCACACGGGCCAATTTACGCCATACGAGCTTGCGCTCTCTTTGCGCCCGTATTCGTATCTCTCTCACGGATCCGCCGCTTTTCTTAACGGTCTCACGGACAATCCATCCGAATTCGTCTATGTGAATCAAGAGCAGTCCGCAAAAGAACAGTTCGGCTCGCTCACTCAAGCAGGTCTCAACAGGGCCTTTTCCGGAAAACAGCGACAATCTCACTTCATCGTCACTCACAACGAAACCAGAATCATGCTACTGAGCGGGAAAGACACGGGCCGGCTAGGCGTCCAGGAGATTACCGGAACCCAAGGCGAGACACTGGAGCTTACAAATCTAGAACGAACCTTGATCGACGTGACAGTGAGGCCTGGATACGCGGGAGGCACGGACAACGTTATGTACAGTTACGGCCGAGCGATCCAAAAAATATCGGTCGACCGTCTCGCGGAAATGATTCAGGAAATCGATTACGTGTATCCCTTCCATCAAGCCATTGGGTTTTACCTACAGAGAGCGGGGATCGATTTCAAATCACTTTCAAGTCTCAGAAAGCTTGAATTGAAGTACGACTTCTTTCTTGCACACGGAATGAAGAAGACCAAGTTTGATCCTCAGTGGCGAATTCATTACCCGGATGACCTTCCGCAACTGTAGTTGTAACGAGTCGTCATCTAGATATTCTTGCGGTCGTGATACTTGCTCCCTGCGGATGGCAGCGAAAAGAGCGACATTACCTGCAGCTCCGAGGGCCGTCAAGCGCGTACCCCCAAGAACGACGGGTGACAGATAGCAACTAAAGAGTAGCCGCAACAAAAAATGGAGTGAACCCCTAGAGTGAGACAGTTTTGTCGGGCACACCCTGGGCCAAAGTCTGCGCACAAGCGAAGCGTCCACGAGCATGCCGTTCACGGACACCTGCCTGGTGAACGGTCATCCAAGCAATAGCTAACACCTGGAGACGGACCACACGACGCACCAAATCTGGAGTCGTAGGTGCCGCTGCAATGGCCATTTGATCTCGTATTTTACTACTTAGAGTAGATGGTGCCGGAGGATATTCTGTTCCGATTGGCCACGGGGGCATGATCGTCATCAACTTCGGAGACAGCCCCTTGGCCAACACCCAAACATCTCGCGATGACAATCTCAGAACTCCAGACGCAATTGGAACGCGACCATGCGGGGGGTGCTATCACCGCCCAAACCAACACCGAGCAGGCCGGTCGGCGGAGAGGTAGTGGAGGTAAGCGCTCCAAACCCAGTTTGCGTAATAGGCTTCCCCGGAATGCCAGCCAGCACCAGACTCGGCAGCGCAAAATTTGGATGGTTGAATACATTAAAAAACTGTGTGTCAAACCGCAGCTTCAACTGCTCCGTTAAGGGAAACGATTTCGTAAGGTAGAAGTCACTCCATGCGAAGTTGGGACCGCGTAGCGCGTTACGACCGAGGTTCCCGAATTGACAATTCTTGGGGCTGTCGCCGCCAAAGCATGCACCCGTACTCGGGTCCACAGTGGAGACAAAAGCATCAGGATTGAGCCACTGAACTGTACCCGGTTGTGTGACACCTGGAATGGGATTGTGTTGATAGAGCGGCACGCCAGGAACAACGCTTGCGAATTGGGGTCCACTGCCGTTCACGATGCCATTTCCATTTGCTGAATAGGGCGTGCTCAACACGGAGAATGGAATCCCGCTATGCCAAAATACGGTTCCCGACACCTGCCAGCCGTTCAGTGCGTAGCCAAGAAGCCGATCCTGCACCTTGACTGGCAATTGATATACGTATTGAGCGTTGAGATTGTGCCGGACGTCGTAGTCACAAGGACCGTAGTCCCGTGCTAAGTCACCTGGGAGAGGGGACAGGATTCCTCCCGCTGAGAACTGCAGGAATCCGCCGTTTGATACGGTGTCCATGCAACGGCTCCACGTGTAGTTCAGTTGCCCCATGAAGCCGCTTCCAAGTCTTTTCATCGCGGTCAATTGCAATCCGTTGTAGTGGCTGTTCGCCCCGGTGGACAATTGCGTTACTGCCCCGAATCGGGGATCAGTAGATTGCCCATAAGGAAACGGTCCAAAGCAACCTGGGCAAACGGTTTGATATCCGTTCACTTGCGTTAGATACGGCTGGTTCACAGCGCGGGTGCCGACGTATTGTGCGTGGATGCTTCCGGTGGTTCCCAATTCATCTTCCAAACCAAGACTCCACTCCATGAAGTATGGCGCATGGAGTTTTCCATCGGGGACCGCTGCGATGGCGACGGGAGGAAGACACGTGGCGGGATTCGCATGAGCGGACGCGCAGGAAAGCTGGCCTTGTGTAAATCCCGAACTAAACGCCTGATTGGCGGCCACGGTCGCGTTAACGGCACTGTTGGACAATCCCGGCGCAATGGCCGTCCCGCCAACGGTTCCATTCAGTCCGCCCTGGAAAGTTTTGACGTAGGGTGGGTTGAAACCGACTAAATCGGCGATGGTGCCGGGCAAGATGTCGCTGAAAATCCCGAAGCCGGCACGCAGCACGGTCTTGGGTTCAAACTGCCAGGCGAGGGCGGTTCTGGGTTGCAGGATCGCGAGGGCCGTCGAGGAAAGGACGTTACCAAGACCGGTCTGGATGGCAGTGTTCAAGGGCTGACTTATATCATGCGAAATGGAATTGAAAGATCCCTTAAGCCGGGCAATCTGTTGATGTGGATTCAACGGATTGGAATTCAACGTATCTCGGATCCCGAATGTCCACGTCAGCTTCTTGGTCACCTTCCAAGTGTCCTGAGCGTAGAGATCGAGATTGAGGAAGTTGAAGGGCTCGTTTGCTGACGTCGGGAAAGTCTTTGTCGCAGTCGATGCGACTCCATAGATGAATTGTGGCAGGGTGCTGTAAGTTACGGTTGGAACTGTTCCCTGCCCGAAGTCATAATCGTTCAGGCGAAAAATCCGGGTATTGGTTCCAAAGCGGAGTTCGTGCACGCCATGGCTCCAAGCCAGATTGTCGTTGATAAAGAAGCGGGAGGCGTGTCTTCCCTGAACCCAGGTGTTGTCAAGCCCCCCGACACGGGTGAAAGGCGCATTCGCGCCGCTGCCTTGCAAAACGATGGGAAACGCGGCCAGTGTCTTCTGAAAGTCAGTTGGTTCGAATATGCTCCCGTACCACGAAAATGCTGGATTGAAGTAGTTCACAAGATTCTGCGAAAAGACGTGGGTATATCCCGCTGCGATAGAGTACAGCGGTTGAGGAGAGAACGAGTCGAATAACGAATTGATCGGATCGGTGAAGGCAACTTGCACGCCGGTATCGGCCTGAAGGCGAAACCAGGTGGTGTTTTTCTCATTGATGTTGTAGTCGAATCGAACCGTCTGTACCTGTTCATGATCGTCGCTTGACCGCGAGATGCTCTGGCGATTGGCGCACCCGTTTCCATCATTGGCAATTGCGGGCGCACCCCCGCCCACATCGAACGGGCAGCCAAGTACGGCGAGTGGCGCTCCGCTCGTATTTCCATAGAGTGAAAACATCTTCCGATAAAACGGCACCGATTGAGGGGACGGCTGATAGACTGACCCAGTGACGGAATCGGTGCCCCCCAACGGGAGTTGCTGCAAGGCGTAATTTTGAAATGCCGGGGTTGGCACGGTAGTTGGCGTGACGATCGGCAGTGCAATCCGAACCCACTCGCTATCGAAGAAGAAAAACAGCTCGTCGTGGAGAATCGGGCCTCCAACGCTTCCGCCAAAGTGGTTCACCGTGGAGCCTGGTTTGTGATTTCCTGGGGTGGCATTCGTGAAATAGTCGGCAGCATTGAACTTCGCGCCATTCCACAACTCATATAGGTTCCCGTGAAACTGGTTCGAACCGGACTTCGTAACGTAGTTGACCTGCGACGCGCCGTAACGCCCCTGATCGACGGCATAGGAAAGCGTGTTGACCGTTACTTCCGATATCGAATTCAATCCGAGGACGAGGTTTGTCGAGAGTCCGCTGTTCAGATTGGTTAGGGGGTCGTTTGATTCCAGTCCATCGACGATGTAACCGTTGGAGAGGGCGGGCAGGCCATTGAACTCCACGTTGCCGAACCCATTCGTGCCGCCAATGAAGTCATTGCTGCTACCCGCCGTATTGATGAGCGCGCCCGCAGCAAACTGAAGTGGGTAAGTCAAATCACCGCCTGGATTGGGAAGATCTTCCAGCGCGAGTGCGTTGAGAGTCGTCGATGTATTCGCATTCTCCGGGTTGAGAATCAGAGTTTCGCTCGTCACTTGAACGCCCTGCTTTGACTGGGCGACTTTGAGTATGAAATCGACAGTTTGTCTCTGGCCCAGGCCCGAAGATACGGCGTCATTCTGCTGTGTATCGAAGCCTTGCGCTTCCACTCTTACCGTGTAAGTACCTGGCTTCAACTGCGGGAAGTTGAACCGGCCCGACTCATCGGTACTTGCGCTTCGCTTCAGTGCAGTATCCGTGTTCGTGATCGTCACCGTAGCCCCCGGCACAGCCGCGCCGCTCGCATCGCTCACTTGGCCGATGATTGCGCTGGTAGTTTCACCCTGGGAGAAGGTTACTTCAGGCAGCAGAAAATAGCACAACCCGACAAAAACAACTATCGAAAGAATCGAACGCGGCATGGCTGTAAACCAGGCTCCATTCCTCCGGGCCGTTCGCACGATTAACCATACTTAAGATAGGTTATTAAGGCAAGTAAATACGTTACGAGAAAGCACCGGGGTTACTCACAAGTTGTGTTGCTATTACCGTAGATTTAGCGGTGTCCAATTCGCAGTTGAGGTCGGATGACGGCAAACCGTAACCAATACCTTGCAAATCAATCACGAAAGAACGAGATGTCTTTCCGCGTAGATTTTCGCCAACTGTTGAAGCTCGACGAAATCGACTCTTCGTTCTCCGAGTCCGCATTTCGATAGAAAAGGAATGTGCTTTGCCGAGTCTATTACATTCTGATCGCCTGCCTGGCGAGGCCACAGTTTCATCTTCTTGAATGTCGCTGATTTCAAAGACGTTCGGGCTGAATGGCATTTTCACTAGGGACAGGTTTCAATTCATGTGTGCCCAACGGTAGCGATGGGGGGGTGAATGCTACCAAATATGGTTAGGCTTAGAGAGCCGCGCTTTTGGCCGCACGCTGTACCTTTCACGAGATTGCTAGCCGGATGGTCCAACGAACGGATTTTGAATGGTCAGTTGTCCATCAATTGTCTGGCCATCGTGAAGGTCTTCGGAATAGAGAGTCGTGCATCCAGCTTCCAATGCAGCGGAAACGACCAGCGCGTCATAGATGTTGTAGCCGTGCTTCTCCGCAATTTTGAGTGCCGCTTCGTGCATTTCAATGGTGATGGGCAGCGGAGAAGGACAGAGAACTCGAAAAGCATCCAACGCTTCCGTCACCTCACTCCAGGACATTAAGATTTTTCGGCGAGCCACAGAGGCGAATTCGTTCAAGATCTGCACGCTGAGGACTCCTCCCGATGCGAGGAGTTGCTCAGCTTGCGTGCTCCGTGGCTCGTTGTGCGCCACAACATAGATCAGCACATTCGTATCGAAGAAAGCCTTACCGGGCATTGGCCTCTTCTCGATCAAAAACAAATCCGGGAGGTAAAGCACGTCGGAGTTTGCGTAGACGAGCGAGCGCGTGAGGTTTGCTTTGATCGCGGCTCACTTCGAACACCCGCTCACGAGCAATTCGAATCTCGATCTGGTCGCCTTCTTTGAGATCGAGCGCGTCAACCACAGCCGTGGGCAACCGCACCGCCAGACTGTTACCCCATTTCGATACCTGCATCAGCCCTCCTTGATATACATTGTAATTGTATATCTCAAACAGAATCCGTGCAACTCACTCCAGCGGCGATTTACGCTCCACACGGGATAACTCCGCGACGGTGACAACGCCCGCTAGAAGTATTAGCTCTTGCAGTGGTCGGATCGGGGTTCACCCCAACGTTTTCAGTCCATCTTCGATCCAAATTCAAGAGCGAGATAAATGGCGCGTGCCTCTGGTAAGTGACACCAGAAGCGGCACTTAGAGTTTTGTACTGCGTACCCTCCAAGCAGAATGCCGCAGGTTCGAGTCCTGCCGGGCGCGCCATCTTATTGAATTGAAAAGAGTAAGAAGAATCGCCCATCACCTTTGACCTTCTACGCAGAAAGCAGAGGGTCATGGGAACCAGGCGTGCGGGTGTGGCATCACCTCAATACGTGATACTTGCAGCTGCTCCAAGATCGATGCCAAGCGCGGAGATCACTTCCTACAAGCCGATTCTCATGGAAGGACTAATCCGCCGCGCAAGCAGGATATCCTCTCTGCGAGTTTATAGTCACAGACCCGCTTTGCCCACCTGCGAGTCGACCATCATGCGCCGTTCCCAACGCAAAGGTTCCTGTTTCGGAGGAACGTACTGCCGGAGACTTCGATTCGCTGACCTGTGATCCAGTGATTATCGTCCGCCAGCAAGGAAGCGACCACGCCGCCGATATCGTCGGGCAGCCCGACGTGTCCCAGGGTAGTTTGGGAAGCGAGGAATTGGTTGACTTCTTTGTTGTCACGCACAACGCCGCGTTGTACCAATCGATCTAGCAGCAACGGGCCATGTGACAGGGGCGACACCTGAAACCCTTCAATTGGATATCGATCCCAGGCAACTGAGCGATCTCATAACGGAGAGAGTTCGTACAGAAGCGCACGGCGCTCCCACGGAGCGCGGCCTTTTTATACGGAGGTACAGACGATCAGCTAACCGATGCTCTGTTGAGGCTTGCGAGGCTGCTGGACGCGCCGCAGGATATTCTCTTGGTTGCTCCAATGGTTATACGTGCCGGTTGGTATCAGACTCGAACAAGTCACCACCGACAGCTTCCACGCAAATCACGGAAGATTGACTCCGTCACAGAGCGATTTATTTTAAGTTTCCCTGGCGCATCAGTGCAAGGCAGATCCTTGATCGGAATATTCCTCGACCCCTGACAGCTTGTGCGAAGTACGCAGCAGCTGGCCAGCGCGCTCGCCGATGATGATACAGGAAGCCATAGTGTTGCCGGTCGTCACGCGCGGCATGATCGAGCCGTCTGCGATCCGAAGGTTTTCGATTCCATAGACCCTAAGTTGGGCGTCTACGACCGCCATCGAATCGCGCCCCATTTTTGCGGTACACGTCTGATGCCAGTAAGTAGTAGCCGCATCGCTAATGAAGTTCTCTAGTGCAGCTCCTCTCAGGTTGCCCGGCATGACTTCGCGTTTTGTGAAAGGTCGAAGCGCAGCCGAATTGCCAATCTCCCGACAAAGTTCCACGCACGCTACTGCGGCCTTCAGGTCGTCCGGGTGGGACAGCGTATTGGCCTCGATCTGAACAGGATCGTCAGGGCTAGGTCCCGTCAAGCGGATCTGACCTCGGCTTTTCGGGCGTACGACACCTCCAAACAATGACCAAGAAGCCGCCGGTGGATTGAACTTGCCACCTGTCTCGGCACTGCAGATTGGATATTGGCCCTGGCAGGTCTGCAAATCCGGAGTGTCAAGACTGGGATTGCTTTTCCAGAAGAACATTGCCTCACCCCCGTTGTTGCGTATGGGGAGCGGTTGCTGATACTCCCAGATACAGCTGATACCAAAATGATCCTGAAAGTTCTGTCCCACCCCTGGAAGATGCTGGACGACCGGTATGCCCAAGCGTTGTAGCTCAGCCTGGTCGCCGATGCCAGAAAGCATCAACACCTTCGGCGTGTGCATCGCGCCCAACGACAGAACAACCTCAAGTCCAGCCGTAATGCGTTGGATTTGGCCGTCAAAAACGATCTCCACACCGGTGGCTCGCTTTCCCTGTAAGGTAAGCTTGGTAACCAATGCGTGCGCGAGTACAGTCAGGTTGGGCCGGTCCATATAAGGGAAGGCATACGTTCGAAAGACGGACAGACGCTTTCCATTGCGTAGGCGCAAATCGAAGATGGAGGCCCCACCCGCACCTTCCATCAGACGGCCGTTGTTGCTATCGAATGCCGGCATCCCAACGGAACGCGCTCCCGCCACCATGGCAGGAGCAATTGGATTCGGGTCAGGCGCGGACTGCACAAAAACCAACCCGCCGGTTCCGCGCCGCGCGGGATCTGGTGCGCCCTGCCAGTCTTCAATCCGGCGGTAGATCCCCAGCACGGACTCATAGTTCCATGCCGTGTCGCCGGACTCAGACGCGAAGAAATCCCAATCGTTCTTGTGTCCGCGTGCCCAAGCCATCACATTGATGCTAGATCCTCCGCCGAGCACCTTGCCGATATTTAGCGGCATGGAACGCCCTTTGAGGTGCGGATTGGGTTGGGCTACAAACTTCCAATCGCGTTCGCTCCCGAGGTTTTCAAACCACCGAACCGCTTCCGTCACGCTTGGCACATCGTCGCTGCCGCCTGCCTCAAGCAACAACACGCTGACATCGGGATTCTCGGCCAGGCGGCGCGCCACCACCGAGCCAGAGGAGCCTGATCCACAGACGATGAAGTCGTAATGCGACTTTAGATAGGACCTGAGCTTCTGCTGATTCACGCGAACGCGCTCCGCGAAATCTACTGCTGATTGTTTTTCATTGTTCGAATCCATCCCAGTGCTCCTTGCTCGTGTGAGGCCTGCCAAGGCGTGTCCGCCTTGGTGATCTCACAACTCAGTCAGTAAACCGCATCGTGGGCAGGGAGTTGTGCCTGTATCTGCTCGGCTGGGCTAAATCTTGCTCAATT
>Ga0210400_10006284_pt1 | contig 10017 bp, 7 predicted proteins | sample IncBWH26MmetaG_FD_155456 | JGI IMG/M metagenome (GOLD analysis project Ga0210400, IMG submission 155456) | Forest soil microbial communities from Barre Woods Harvard Forest LTER site, Petersham, Massachusetts, United States - Inc-BW-H-26-M | ecosystem: Environmental > Terrestrial > Soil >... | reverse complement strand
GGAATGGCCCGATCTCCCGGATATCGTGAATGCCGATAACTACCTGCGCGAATCTGCCTTGGCTCATGACCCGCCTTCGAAGACGGTCTATGATCCTGAGCGCGACGCCATCCGATGCCGCAGCCTTGGCGTACACGAACATTGGAACAATGGGACTGACAAGAAGTACTCCCGCAATCTCGGAAAAGCGCACGGGATCGAGCTTTTCCAAGTCTGAAGTGCGGAACACTTGAGCCGTCGCTGCCGCGGATTGGCGGAGTCGCGCAACTGCAGCTAGGTTATCGGTACTCAGGGAGGCAGGATGAACCGGAAAGCGTTTTCCTTATGCTTCGTAGCGGCATCGATGCTACCGGCAATTGCGTTTTCCCAATCATTTTTGAGCCAGTATAAAGGCCTGCCTTATCACGACAGCCGCTATCAGGGCGGCGCACAAAAAATACCGGGACGAGTATTGTGTGCTTACTATGACCTGGGCGGCGAAGGGGTCGCGTACCACGACAGCGATCCACAGAATCACGGCAGCGGAGAGTTGAACCCGGCCGATGGGAGCTACCTCAACGAATTTCGTATCCACGAAGGAGTGGATACTTCCTACACGAAGTTCAACCGGAAGCCGGATCCAATCGACGACAACGCCTTCGACAAGGTTGTTCCTCCTGCAGACCTGCTTTACGTTGGCTGGACCGAACCCGGAGAGTGGTTCAGCATCACGGTAAATGTGACAGAGGCAGGAACATACGCGGCCGATTTCCTGTATACATCGAATCGTGGCGGAACCATATCCGTCGATGTGAACGGAAAGGATGGGACAGGGCCCCTGGAGATCGCTTCAACAAATGATCCTGCAGACCCGCTGCCCTGGCGTCAGTGGCGCCACTGGAATCTGGCGTCGCAACTTTTCAAGATTCGTCTCAACAAAGGGAAAAACGTCCTCACCGTACACATATTGACGAACGGCAACATGAATCTGGGTTGTTTCGACTTCAAACAATTCCACAGATGAAGTGCTGCTCGAGAGATCTAAGATCGTGACTCTGGGGCGGCGACCAGAGGAAATCTGCACGGCGTCTCCTGCACTATGGGAGCTGTTCTGATCACCGAACATGCACCAGCATGAGAGATGCGTCGTCAGTTGCCGGGCCATTTCGCCACGCTACCACCCCGCTAAGAATGCGTTGCTTCATCTTTTCGGCAGGTAGCGCCGAGGCTTCGCGCACGATCTCTTGTACGCCCTCAACGCCGAGCATTTCTCCCCTGGAATTGAAAACGTCCGTTATCCCGTCGGTGTACAGGACAACGCGGTCGTCCGGCTCAAGTTCGACCTCAAGACTATCCGACGTGGCCTCAGCATCCGGAAGCGCGCCCAGAACCATGCTGCCAGACTGAAGCAGGACAGGACTGTGGCTGCCACGACCGATCATTGCCGGGGGATGACCCGCTCCGGCAAAGTGCATCCGCCGCTGCCGGGCGTCGATTCGCGCAGCGGCCACGGTGACAAACATTCCCGAGCCGGCAATATCCTCGATGAGAAATCGGTTTAGCCTCCCGAACATGTCGCTGAAGCAAACGCCGGCGCGGAGATGGGCGGTCGTCTCAGAGTAGATTCGGTTGGCAACCAAAGCTGACCCGATGCCGTGGCCTGAGACATCACACATCAGCACGCTGACCTGGTCGTGATCGTGCCAGTTCACGACTGCGAAGTCGCCGCCAATTGAATGCACCGGATGATAAAAGGAGTCGACGGTGACATTCTCACGCATCGTGCATTTCGGTGCGAGGCTGGTCTGGACCTGTGCAGCGAGACGGAGATCCTCCTCAATTTCCAACTGTCTCTCCTGAAGTTTGGCGTTAGCCGAGCGCAGTTCCTTCACGATACGCACGTGCTCGGAAATGTCTGAGGCGGTAATGATTCGGAACTCGCCTCCGGAATTCTGCAGGATACGCGAGCTGATGATAACCGGCAGACGACCGCCATCTTTCTGGGGGAGTAGAAATTCATAACGGTGGCGGCCCTGATGTCGTACAACAGCAATCTGTTGGGCCAGAAACTCCCATTCCTGTTCGGAGTAGAACTCCGAAATACCGGCCCCCAGCAGGTCTTGTTGGGGGATACCAGTCATCTCCCCAAAACGGGAGTTCACGAAGAGAATTCGCTGGTCCTCGTTGGTAATGACAATCCCTTCGTTCAACATTTCGAGAACAGCCTCAATATGAGTAAGCCATTCCGGCTGTTCACTTACGCGAGATGATGATTGCTCTCTCATGAAACTCCTAGTTAGCGCGTGAGCCACCGCGAATAGCGGATCGCCTGAAGCATGGTCCAATGAAGGTGCGCTCTCTGAATTCGATACCAATTGAGAAAAAACTGTCGTTCGTCATCGCGCCTCCCTTGCATGCAGGTGCTTCTGGTGTCTCCGGCGTAGTGTGGCCCGCGCATGAAACAGTCGCCCTTTCGTTGCTGCGACAGAAATCCCGAGTGCATTGGCGGTCTCATGCAAGGAGCATTCCAGGAACTGATACAGTTCGACAGTCTCCCGAAGTGTTGGTCGCAACTTCGCGATGGCATCTCTTAGGGCTGACTCCTGCTCGCCTTTTGCACAAACCTCCTCTGGATTTGGCGAAGAGTCTTCCAGTTTTTCTTCGGGACGAAATTCGAGTCCCTCTGTGGGCTCCTCTATTGGAACTTCGCGCGATACGCGATTCCTGCGCACTTTCATCAGCGCAGCATTACTGGCGATACGGCTCAGCCAGGTTGAAAATCGTGCCCTGCCCTCAAAGTTCTTCAGGTGGACGTAGGCATTTAGAAAACTCTCTTGAACCGCATCCTCGGCATCCTCACGATGTCGAGTGATCCGATGAGCGACCCGAAACATCTTTGCGGCATGACGATTGTGAAGCTCGTCGAAGGCTGTTCTATCGCCCATCTTGGCCACCGCGACGAGCCCCTCGTCACTCATCAATTGGGGAGCGTCTGATCCCACGCTCCGTCTGTCCCCCCGAAGCGGTGTAATTATTCGTGCGGCCAAGTTCGTACGCTCCTTTGCTCTGTTTTCCTTTGAGTCCAAAGTGCAAGTGTAGTTCCACGAAAAGCTGTCGCCGCCTTGCGCTGAGCCGCTGACTAATAAGCACTTATGTGATGACAGGTGTGTTTGTGTGCGACGTGGAATGGTCGGTGTCCAGCCATTGACAGACGGAGTCGGGCAACGGTGAACGCGTTTTGCTGTTTCTTCGCTGAGAAGAAATTGGGGGGACTCCATGCATGCGGAGCCCCATTTTCATACTTCTTGCCACTACTATTTCTTTTGCTAAGCCTTCTATTTTAAAAATCAAATATTGAAAAGGAAGGACTTCCAAGAGATGGCCCGGCTGGCTTGGACGCAGGAGGCCCCCGGTTCAAATCCGGGCGCCCCGACCACTTCCAGTTACAATGTGTGGGCCTGCCGAGTTGCTACTCGGCAGCCATCATGCTCCCCAAGCTCTTTTACAAACATCTTTTGCCTGCACTCTTGGCCGGATTGCTGTTGCGTCTCTTTTTCATTCTGAAGTTCCCCTTTCATTCTGGGGATACTCCCTATTACGAAGAACTCGCCCGTAACTGGCTCTATCATGGCGTATATGGCTTCTATTCTCACGGCCAACTTTTCCCTGCTGACTTGCGCGCGCCAGGCTATCCGGGATTCCTCGCGGTCATCTATTACTTCGCCGGACCCGGTAGAAAAGCCGTCATGCTGGCGCAAGCGTTCGTTGACCTCGCGACCTGCGTGCTGGCTGTGGGGATTGCCGCTCGCATGGCGGACGGTCTCTCTGACGCAAGCCGTGGCCCCGTCGCAGTTGCAGCTCTTTGGTTGACGGCGCTTTGCCCTTTCACTGCAAACTATGCGGCAGTGCCGCTGACAGAAGTTTTAGCAACTTTTTTCACGACCTTGGCGATTCTGATTTTTCTGTCTCCTGCCTTCCTTCGCATCGATCCCGTGCAATCAACGAGTGGTCTCCTTCGCGCAGTAAGTATTTGGTTCCTGGGCGGGCTTGTTGTCGGGCTAGGGACGTTGGTCCGGCCGGAGGCTCCGCTTCTTTTTGTCGCTGTCCTGCTCGTACTCTTGGTTCGCTCCTATCGTCATGTGAATCTGAGAAAAATCGCTCTCGCCACTCTTTGGATGGCCGCGGGACTTTTGCTGCCATTGACGCCGTGGGCCGCGCGCAACGCCGTAAGTCTTGGCCGCGTCCAGTTCCTCGCCCCGCGCTACGCCGAAACCTATGGCGATATTTTGCCGACGGGTTTTTATTCCTGGACAAAAACCTGGATGTTTCGTTTTCGAGACGCCTATCTCTTTACCTGGAAGCTGCCTTCGCAGCCGATCGATTTGAAAGATCTCCCCGATTACGCCACGGATTCTCCCGAAGAGCTCGCGCGCGCCGCTTCCCTGCTGCAGGGCTACAACACCGCACGCGGTATGACACTCGCACTCGACCGCGAATTCGCCGACTTGGCTCGCGAGCGCGCCCAGCGCCATCCGATCCGCACTTACTTGTGGATTCCCATCGAACGCGCCGCGGCCATGTGGTTTACTCCGCGGATTACGCTTCTGCCCTACTCAGGCCGGCTCTGGCCCCCTGGCGAAAACTGGAGCGCCAACCCCGCCGATTTTGGAGTCACGCTAGGATTCGCCCTGCTCAACGTCGTCTATATCGCGATGGGGTTAGCTGCAGCTCGCGCATGGCGAACGAACCCAGGAGTCCTCTTGATTCTCATCTTCATCATCCTTCGCACCGCATTCCTCACACAATTGCAGACATGCGAGCCGCGCTACGTGTTGGTGTGCTTCCCCGCGCTGCTGGCGCTCTGTGCGCAACTTTTCGCCCAGCCTCAAAGCGGCTGACAACTCTAAGGCTGCCAATGGTGCCAATACTTATCGCTTGACAAGACAGCGCCAACGAAGTATCTCAGCGGCCGGGACGCTCGGGATCGCGGATACAAAGAGGAGTAATAGGCCTTCCTTTCATTCCTCAGTGGGCCAAGAGCGTTAGGCTGGCTGGAAAATCGCAATAACTCGCAGGCTGGAGGATCTACCGTGACTTGGAATCAGAATTATGACCCTCTGGGCCATTGGTGGCTCTCTACCCTTGTGGCTGCTCTGCCCATTTTTGTTTTGCTGGGCCTGCTCGCGGGCTTAAAAGTGCGGGCTCATCTGTGCGCCGTGGCTGGCGCCGCCACCGCCATCCTGTGTGCAATATTCGTCTTTGGAATGCCCGCAAGCCTCGCTGTTAGCAGTTTTTTTTACGGATCGGCCTTTGGGCTCCTCAAGATCGTCTGGATCGTCATCGCCGCCGTCTTTCTCTACGACATCTCCGTCGAAACCGGCCAGTTCGAGATCATGAAGCACTCTGTCGCCGCCATCACTCCGGATCGCCGCCTGCAACTGCTTCTCGTGGCCTTCTGCTTCGGCGCGTTCATCGAAGGCTGCGCGGGATTTGGCGCACCGGTCGCGATTGCTGGAGCGTTTATGATCGGCCTAGGCTTCAAGCCGTTTCAGGCGGCTGCGCTCAATCTCATCGCCAACACAGCACCCGTAGCTTGGGGCGCCATCGGTACTCCTGTACATGCCTTGGCGAGCGTCACCGGTCTTCCGGAAAGCGATTTGAGCGCGATGGTCGGCCGAATTCTTCCCATCACCGCGGTGATTGTTCCCTTCTGGCTGGTGCGCGCGATGGTCAGCTGGTCGGAAACTTTCGAGGTCCTGCCAGCCATCCTCGTCGTCGGGGGCTCTTTCGCCGCCACGCAATGGTTCTGGGCTAATCACATGGACAGCAACCTTGTGGATATCGCCGCCGGCGTCGTCTCCCTGATCGCCACGATGCTTTTCCTCCGCGTGTGGCAGCCCAAGCGCATCTGGCGCTTTGAGGACGAACGCCAGGAAGATGCCGCGAAACTGGCTCGCAAGGAAGTCGTCAAGCAGTACACCGCCGGTCAGACCGCCAAAGCCTGGCTGCCTTTCGCGATTCTCTCCATCCTCGTGCTCCTCTGGGGATTGCCCACCGTCAAGTTGGCCATGAACCAGGCGACGACACCTGCTTTCAAGGTAATGATGCCCGATGGCAAAGCTCGTCCCGGCGCCGCGGGATGGGACTGGCCGTATTTGCATGGCAAAGTGTTTCGAACGGCGCCTGTTGTGCAGAAGCCTGCCGCCGAAGGCGCACGCTTCGATTTCAACTGGCTTACCGCAACGGGAACAGGCTGTTTCATTGCAGCCATACTTGCAGGTCTCCTTCTCGGCCTCCGACCGGGCAAACTCCTCCAAATCTTTGGCAAGACTCTTGTCCGGTTGCGGTTCGCCATTATCGCCATGACTTGCATGCTCGGCCTGGGCTACGTCACGCGCTACTCCGGCATGGACGCCGTCCTGGGTCTCGCGTTCACGCGCACCGGCTGGTTTTTCCCGTTCTTCGGTACTTTCATCGGCTGGCTCGGCGTGGCCCTCACGGGAAGCGACACGTCTTCCAACGTTCTTTTCGGCGGGTTGCAGAAAATCACCGCGCAACAGCTCAATCTCAGCCCCATTCTGATGTGCGCCACCAATAGCGCCGGCGGCGTCATGGGCAAAATGATCGACGCGCAATCCATCTGCATCGCCACCGCCGCCACCAACCAGGTCGGCAACGAAGGCTCCATCTTCCGCTTCGTGTTCTGGCACTCGGTTGCACTCGCGGCCATCGTCGGCATCATCGTCATGTTGTACGCTTACGTCTTCCCGCAATGGATCCCCAGTGGGTTGAACTTCATCCACTGATGGGGCAAGCTGCTACTTCCATTCCACGGAATGGAACTTATGGATGCGCGCATTTTTGATGAGCTCCGGGCAATCGTCGACGGCCGCGGCCTGATCTCCTCGCCCGAAGAACTTCGCACTTACGAGTGCGACGGTTTGACCAATTTTCGCGTCATGCCTCGCGCTGTCCTGCTGCCAACCTCCACCGAACAGGTGCAAGCCATTGTCCGCATTTGTCATCGCGAAAAAATTCCGTTTGTCGCGCGCGGTTCGGGCACGGGCTTGAGCGGGGGCGCGCTCCCCGTCGAAAACGGAATCGTCATCAGCCTTGCGCGAATGAATCGCATCCTCGAGGTCGATTTCCCGAATGCCAGAGCGGTCGTCGAACCCGGCGTCATCAATCTTGACGTCACTGCACGCATCCTGCACAACGAATACTTCTACGCGCCCGACCCTTCTTCGCAATCCATCTGCAGCATCGGCGGCAACGTCGCCGAGAATTCCGGCGGCGCGCATTGTCTGAAATATGGCTTCACCACCACGCACGTCCTCGGACTTGAAGTCGTGCTTTCCGACGGAACGCTCGTCCATTTCGGCGGGAAAGCGCTGGACACGCCCGGATACGATCTCGCCGGAGTCTTCGTCGGCTCCGAAGGCACGCTCGGCATCGCTACGAAAATTACTCTTCGCATCGTCAAACGCCCCGAGTGCGTGCGCACATTGCTCGCGGCATTCCCTTCAACCAACGAAGCGGGTGCCGCCGTCAGCGGCATCATCGCTGCTGGAATGCTTCCCGCTGCCATCGAGATGATGGATAACCTCGCCATCCAAGCCGCCGAAGCCGCCGTCCACGCGAACTATCCGAACTGCGGTGGCCTGCTCCTTGTTGAGCTTGATGGCCCCGTCGCCGAAGTGGAATCCCTGATGACCGATGTGAACGAGATTTGCCGTTCGAATGGCGCGTCGGAAATTCGCCTGGCGCAGTCCGACGCGGAGCGCGCGCTCGTTTGGAAAGGCCGCAAAGCAGCCTTCGCCGCCATGGGGCGCATCTCTCCCAACTACATCGTGCAGGATGGCGTGATTCCGCGAACTGCCCTCCCCAAAGTGATGAGCGAAATCGTGCGCCTCAGCAGCGAAGCAGGTCTGCGCGTTGCAAACGTCTTTCATGCCGGCGATGGCAACCTCCACCCGCTGGTCCTGTATGACCGCCGCATTCCCGGCCAGGAAGAGGCGGCCGAAGCCCTCTCCGGCAATATTCTCGAATTGTGCATCGCTGCCGGAGGCTCTATCACCGGTGAGCACGGCGTTGGCGAAGACAAAAAGAAAATGATGTCCAAGATGTTCGCCGAACCCGATCTGCTGACGATGCAGCGTGTGCGCAACGCTTTCGATCCTTTGCAGCTTTCCAATCCCACAAAAATCTTTCCGACTCCGCGTCTCTGCGGCGAAAAGCCCGGCGAATACACGCCGCATCCCTCGGAATCCGCCGGCCTCGCCGAGCGCTTCTAGCGATTGGCCCATGGACGCCGCCACAAAATCCAAATCAAAGAACGTCCACTCCTCGTTCCGCTACGATCTCATGGCCTCGCTCGGCCACGATTACGTCCAAGCCGCTGGCCCTGCCGATGCGGTCGCGGGCGTCCAACCAAAATTGATTGTCGCGCCCGCAAACGAAATGGAGCTTGCGGAAGTCTTGTGCCGTTCGAACGAAGCCGGCATCGCAGTCATTCCCCGCGGCGGCGGTACAAAACTCGGCTGGGGAAATCCGCCGTCGCGGGCAGAGCTGGTTTTGTCCACCGCGCGTCTGAACGAAATCACCGAGCACGCCTGGGCGGACCTCACTGTCAGCGTCGATGCAGGTTGCACCATCCAGAAATTGCAGGAAACACTCGCGCAGCACGGCCAGCGGCTAGCCCTCGATCCGCTCTGGCCGGAGAAAGCCACGGTCGGCGGCGTTCTCTCCACTAACGATAGCGGTGCGCTTCGATTGCGTTTTGGCGCGCTCCGCGACCTCGTCATTGGCGTTACCCTCGCGCTTCCCGATGGCACCCTCGCCAGCAGCGGCGGCAAAGTCGTCAAAAACGTCGCGGGCTACGATCTCCCCAAGCTCGCCACCGGCGCCTTTGGCACTCTAGGCGTCATCACGCGCGCGGTTTTCCGCTTGCACCCGCTCCCTCGCAGTGCGCGCTCGTTTTCCGTCGCCACCACTTCGAGCGAGGAAACGCGCCGTTTCATTCACGCGGTTCAGAATTCGAAACTCGCGCACACGGCATTGCAGGCGCGATTCGAAAGCGGCGCTGCCCCCGTCGTAGACGTTTTGTTCGAGGGAACCGAGGCAGGACTCAGCGCCCAACACGCGCATTTGAAGGTCCTCGCAGAAACCGCGCCCGTTGCCGAGGCTTCACCGGAAGTCTGGAATGCGCGTCAGGATCTCTGGTCTTTCCCAAAGCCGGAGTCGGTCGCTGTGGCCAAAATCAGCTTTCTGCCAGCGGAAATCGATCGATTCATGGAAATGATCGCCAAATCCGGCAAAGTGCGGCATCTCCGACGGAAAGCGGTGGCCCAGGCAACAGGAATCGGCTGGCTCAGGTTGGAAGGTGACGCCATGAATTTGCGCGATTCACTGCAAGACCTGCGTGAACAGTTCGAACGCAGCTCCGGATCGCTGGTCGTGTCGTATTGCCCCGCGGGAATGCCGCCCATCGATGCTTGGGGAAACATCGGAGACACCCTTCCCCTGATGAAGGCGATCAAGCAGCAACTCGATCCAAAGAACACATTGAATCCCGGCCGCTTCGTCGGAGGCATCTGATTTTTTGGAGTGCGGGGAGCCAGCTCCCGCTTATACGATGACCAACACACCTCCCAAATCTTCCGCCTTCGATGAGCACCACCCGCCCTCGAACGAAATCATCGAGAAGTGCGTTCACTGCGGCTTCTGCCTTCCCGTCTGCCCCACCTATGTTTTGTGGGGCCAGGAAATGGATTCACCTCGCGGCCGGATCTATCTGATGAAACTCGCAGCCGAAGGCGGGACGGACATGAATGCGAATTGGGTCGGCCATTTCGACACCTGCCTCGGCTGCATGGCCTGCATGACCGCCTGCCCTTCCGGCGTCGACTACGGAAAACTCATTGAAGCCACGCGCGCGCAAATCGAAAGGAACACCCAACGGTCGCCCGGCGAAAAACGTCACCGCCGTTTTCTATTCGAGACTTTTACCCGTCCGGAACGACTGAAGCGGCTCCGCCT
>Ga0210400_10006283_pt1 | contig 10017 bp, 9 predicted proteins | sample IncBWH26MmetaG_FD_155456 | JGI IMG/M metagenome (GOLD analysis project Ga0210400, IMG submission 155456) | Forest soil microbial communities from Barre Woods Harvard Forest LTER site, Petersham, Massachusetts, United States - Inc-BW-H-26-M | ecosystem: Environmental > Terrestrial > Soil >... | reverse complement strand
TCAATTCCATCGTGTTCGCCAGCGCGCTCGGGACCATCATCGAATGGTATGACTTCCTGACCTACGCCACCGCGGCAACGCTGGTGTTCAACAAGGCGTTCTTCCCGACCTTCGATCCGCTCGCGGGCACGCTGGCGGCGCTCGGCACCTATGCCGTCGGATTTCTGGCGCGGCCGCTGGGCGGCGCGCTGTTTGGTCATTTCGGCGATCGGCTCGGTCGCAAGTCGATGCTGGTGCTGACGCTGTTCATCATGGGGCTGAGCACGTTCTGCATTGGGCTGTTGCCGACCTACGCCTCGATCGGTGTCTTCGCACCGATCCTGCTGATCCTGCTGCGCCTGATCCAGGGCATCGGACTTGGCGGCGAATGGGGCGGGGCCTCGCTGATGGTGCTGGAGCACGCGCCGGCCGACCGGCGCGGCTTTTACACGAGCTTCGTGCAGATCGGATTTCCGATCGGACTGGTGCTGGCAACCCTGGTATTCGGGCTGGTTAGTCAATTGCCGGAGGCCGATTTCGCGGCCTATGGCTGGCGCATTCCGTTCCTGGTCAGCATTGTGTTGCTGGGGGTCGGAACCTTCGTGCGATCCCGGGTGCCGGAGACCCCTGTATTCGTAGGCCTCAAATTGCGCGACGGCCTGTCGAGCAATCCGGTCGGCGAAGTCGTCGGCAAGAACACGAAGATGTTCCTGATCGCCGTCGGGCTGAAACTCACCGAGGTTTCCTGGGTCTACCTGCTCACGGTCTTCGTCGTGGGCTACGCCACCGGCAAGCTCGGTCTGCCCAAGCCGATGATGCTTGATGCGGTGTTGTATGCCGCGCTGCTGGAATTGGTCAGCCTGCCCTTGTTCGGCTGGCTGTCCGACAAGATCGGCCGGCGGCCGCTTTACATTCTCGGCGCGCTGTTCACCATCGTGTTCGCGTTCCCGCTGTTCTGGATGGTGGAAAGCAAGAGCGTCGCGCTGATTTTCACGGCCATCATGATCGCGATGAATTTCGGACACGGCATGATGTTCGGGCCTGAATCCTGCTACTTCCCCGAACTGTTCGGCTCCCGCGTCCGCTACAGCGGCGCCTCTTTCGGATTTCAGGTCTCCGCGGCGATCGGCGGCGGCTTCGCGCCGATCATTGCGACCGCGATGGTCGGATATCTCGGCGGGACCACCGGCGTGTCGATCATGATGATCGTTCTCGCGCTCTTCACCCTGGCGGCGGCGCTGGCGGCGCACGAGACCAAGGGAGTTCCCTTGAAAGACTAAGGCAGGGTCGGAAAAACCAGGACGGGGTCGGCTACCGTGCAGTTTGGCATTTTCATCTATGACGGGGTCGAACCGATCGATCTCGCGATCTTCGGTGTGCTGTCGATGGCGCGCCGGATTGCGCCGGAGATCGCGATCTGCACCATCGCGCCCCGTGCCGGTCCGGTCGCGCTTGCCAATGGGCTGAAGGTCAGCGCCGATTTCGGCATCGACGATGCGCCCCCTTGCGATCTCGTCATCGTCACCGGTGGCCCCGGCTGGCCAGCGCAGGCGCAGGCGCCCGCCACACTCGACTATATCAGGCGCGTTCATGCCTCACAGCGCATCGCGTCGGTATGCACCGGCGGCATGATCCTGGCGGCAAGCGGTGTTTTGGATGATGGCCCCGCGACCACCAAACGCGAAGTGGTGCCGCCGGAAACCTCACCGATCGAGGTGATGCGTTCAACCCATCCGCGGATTGACGTGAAGGAAGCGATGCTGGTCGATACAGGGGCGGTCGTGACCGGCGGCGGCGTCTCGCTCTGCATCGACACTACCCTGCATCTGATCGCCGCCATGCTCGGCCAGCACGTCGCCGACGAGACCGCGCGCATTATGGAGTATCAGCGGGCCTGGCGCGCCAATCGCGACGGGTTCGCGCCGCTGCTGGCAAAGACCTAAGTGCTGCCGTCAAATCCGCTGCATGACTGCCGGATTTTAGGTGCACGCCCTTACAAAGTTTTCCCGGCCCGAGAATTTTGGTTTCGACGCTTGCGCCAATCGATCACATTGGCCATTGAAGGCTTGATACCGATACCGAGAGCGAGCCGAGGGAGCAGGAAGCCATGTCTGAACTGTTTTTGCCGCGCATTGCCGGCCTTATTCTGGGGGTCGCGGTCATGATGGCTGGTCCTGTCCGCGCCGACGCGCTGAAAGATCAAATCGCACCGACCGGCAAGCTGCGGGTGGCGATCGGAATCAGCCCGGCGGGCGGGGCATTCTGGTCTACCAAGACCGAAACCGGCGGTTATGCCGGCGTGCCGGTCGACCTCGGCAAGGCGATGGCCGACCAGCTCGGTGTACCCGTCGAATATGTCGCGTACCCGAATTCCGGGCAGATCACGGACTCGGCTTCAACGGGTGCCTGGGACGTCACCTTCCTGCCGAAGGACCCCGAGCGTGAGACCAAAATGTTGTTCGGGCCGATCTACGAGGTCACCGAGGCCACCTACATCGTCAAGCCGGGCTCGACGGTCACCAGTTTCCAGACCCTCGATCAACCCGGCGTCAAGGTCGCGGCAGTCAATAACACCACCACCATGCGCGGCGCGATGGCGCATCTGAAGAATGCCAAGGTCACCGGCTATCAGACCTATGACGAAATCTTCGGTCTGCTCAAGAACGGCGAGATCGATGCCTTCGCGCTGTCGCGCGGCCAGCTCGAGGCCATGGCCAGGAAGATTCCGGGAACGCGCGTGCTGGCGGAAACCTTCAAGCAGACCGTGACCGCGGTCGCGGTGCCGTTGGACCACCCGCTGGCGCTGGCCTATGCGGTCAAATTCATGACCGAGGCCAAGACCAACGGCGTGCTGCGCAAGGCGTTCGATAACAACGGATTAAAGGACGCGCCGCTACGGGCGCAGTAGGACGAGTTTTGCAACTCGTCGCCACCGCGCTCAATCCAGGCAATGTCAATTCGTCGTCCCGGCCGGTATCGGCTCCAGGCCGCTCTTGAGGAGCGCCGCGCTGGCCGCCGGTGAGGCGAGGAATTTGATCAGCGCCTTGCCGGCGTCAGGCTCCTTCGACATGGTGGCAATGCCGGCGGAATACACCGTGATCTTCTGCAAATCGGTCGGCAACGGCCCGACGATATCGACGCCGGGCACCGGCAGCATTTCGCTGATCTGCTGGAAACCGATTTCGGCGTCGCCGCGCGCCACGATCTCGGCCACCGGCGTGGCGGGAATTTTTCTCGCCTTGTCCTTCATCGCGTCGGCGATGCCGAGTTTCTGAAACAATTCGGTCGAGACATAGACGCCGCTGGCACTGTCGGAATAGGCGACCGACTTCGCCGCCAGCAGTGCGCGCTTGATTGAATCGGCGGAGCTGATGTCCGGCTTCGGCGCGCCCGATTTCACGCAGATGCCGATCGGCGATTTCACGAGATCGACGCGGCTGCCGGCAACGGCCTTGCCCCGTTTGGTCAGGTCCTCGAGCGCATAACCCACCAGGATAAGGACGTCGGCAGGCTCGCCGCGCTCCAGCCGGACCGGGATCGCGTTGACGGTCGTGCCCATCGAGGGTCCGAAGGCCGTGATCACCTTGTTGCCGGTCTGGCGCTCGAATTCCGGCACCAGCGCATTATAGGCGGCACTCAATCCGCCCGAGATCATCACCCGGACCTCGGCGGCGCTTGCGGAGCCGGCCAGCAACAGGGCGGCGGTGAGGCCGAACGCGAGGCTGCGAAAGTTTGCGGATATTCTCATCATTATTTCTCCGGGGACGGCTCTTGATGGGCCGCGCACTATTACGGGAGAGATCGTATCTGGCAAAAGGGGAATTAGCCTAGTTAGTTCTCCCCATAAAAATATTCAAACAGTAGCGGTAACCTGGGTGAGCTATGCCGCGACCCTTTGGCTCGCGTTAAGTTGATTTTTTAATCAACCATGAGTTGACAAATCAAGACCCGCGAAATATGCGGCTATTTTTCGAAGTTGACGGCTGGAATCAGTTTGACGCGGTTGGAAATCGGACTGTTGGAGAGGACGAAATCTCGGCTTGGCGAGGCGGTCCTGGATCCCGGTCAGTGGCCTTCCATTATGGAAGATATCTGCGCCTCCGTACGAACGACCGGAGCCGCACTCCTGCAGAGCGACATCCGGACGCCCGACGTGCCGATGACGCCGTCCGTGGTCGAGCTGTTCAAAGACTATTTCGACAATAATTTTCACATCGGCGACATTCGTGCGCTCAAGGGCGTACCTCTGTTGGTGTCCGGACGGCGAGCGGTCCGAGATCAGGATTTGTTCTCGTCCGAAAGCATCATGCTCAGGGAGCCCCTTTACGCAATGTGCTCCGATTTTGGACTGAGGTGGTGGTCCGCCATCGGTTTCCGATCTGGACCGGCGCTGTGGGGACTTGCGCTACAGCGAAGCATCCGGGAGGGAATGTTCGAGGACGATGAAATGCGCGTTCTCGCCTCGCTGTCCGAATGCTTGACCGATGTGGCGACCCTCTCCCGGGCGGTGGGAAGACGGGTTCTGCTTGGGGCGCTGAATGCGTTCGAATTGATCAATGAACCAGCCCTGTCGATGTCCGGTACGGGGCATGTGATTGAAATAAACGGTGCCGCAACCGACCTGTTCGACGCAGATTTCGGGGTGCGCAACAACCGGCTCTACATGCTGGACGGGAAGGCCAGCCAGGCGCTCGAACGCGTGCTTTGGGAACGCCCTGCGGATGGCGAAATTCGGCTGTCTTCGAGAGGCCACGCAGGAAACGTCATCGTAGCGAGGCGGGAGCGCAAGAAACCAGTTCTTATCAAGGCACTGCCGGTCCACGGGGCGGCAAGCACGCCGTTTCTGGGCGCGCGGGTTATCCTGGCGCTCCGAGACCTCGAGACAAAACGGCAGCCGCCGCTCGAGATCTTGTCGGCAGCGTTCTCGCTGACCACGGCAGAAGCCAAGGTCGCGTCGATGGTCGCGGCCGGCTCATCCCCTGAAGAGATCGCAAACGAACTTCAGATCTCACGGGAAACGGTGCGGAATCAGATCAAGGCGATCTTCGCGAAAACCGGCACCCACCGGCAGAGCGAGTTCGTCGCCTTGATCTCGCGGGTCCAAGGTTAGTTTCCAGTCTTGCACGGTCGTGTACGCAGCGCGCCGCCGTACCCGAGGGACGAAACCTGTTGAAGGGATTGGAATTGACCGCCTGCTGCAGGGACGCCCCGTCCAACGGCCTGCTAGGGCATACATGACCCATTTAGATGTATCTTTCCGGTCACACTCTGCCGGGATTTTCGAATGCGTGACCCATCTGGGTCATGCTGCTCTGCGGGCCTCCATTTTACGGTCCCCTCGTTCTGAAATACAAACCACACTTTCCAAGAACTGGGGGAATAGGTGTTAAAAAAGATCCTTGCGGCCGGTGCCGTTCTGACTATCGCTACTCCGGGTTTCGCTGCTGACCTTCCTGCGCGGACTTACACCAAGGCACCGGTAATGCCGGCCGCTGTCTACAATTGGACAGGCTTCTACATCGGCGGTCATGTCGGTGGCGCATGGTCCGAAACTGGGTCGACTGAACTCGATCCCGGAACAGGCGCGTTTCCGACTGGCACCGTTTTCGACAAGGCTCATCCAAACGGATTCTTGGGCGGTGGTCAGATCGGCTACAATTGGCAGATTCCAAGCAACCTCGTAATCGGCATCGAAGGCGAGTGGTCTTGGGCTGACGTGAAGGGTTCGGAGACGACCGTCACCACCGTCACAGTACCCGCGCGCCTGATCGGGCTTAGCAGCACGTCTACACACACAGCTGATGATTACGCAACGCTCGCCGGTCGGTTCGGTTACGCGGCCAACAACTGGCTGTTCTTCGCGAAGGGCGGCGCTGCTTGGGAGCGCGGCGGATCGACCGGTGTTGCTACTTTTGCAAACGGCACGGTGGACGATACGAGCGCCGTGGCAAACTTCTGGCGTACCGGCTTCGTCGTGGGCGTTGGCGTCGAATGGGGCTTCGCCCCCAACTGGTCGGCAAAGCTGGAGTACAACCACTTCGACTTCGGTTCGACCAACGTCCAAAACCTTGCGCTGACGGGTGCAACTGCGGGAACGGTCTCGAACGTCAGATCGACGGTGACGACTGAAATCGTCAAGGCCGGTGTGAACTATCACTTCAACCTCGGCGGCCCTGTCGTCGCCAATTACTGATCCGTCACGATGTTCCCTCGGAGGAAAGCCCCGGCATTGTCCGGGGCTTTTTATCCTCCAACAATGCCTGGCGAAGTGCCATGCGAATTTCGGAAGATCTTGCGATAGGTTTTGCCAAATCGGAAGGCGAAAGTTGGTTGCGTTGAACAACCATCTATGACTTGTGCAGCCCAGCTTAGCGGGTAAAGCCAACTCGCGGCAGCTCACGAATTGACGTGCACGAAATCCCGCAGCAGCGGATAGATCTCGTTGTTCCAGCGCCGGCCGCTGAACACGCCGTAATGACCGACACCGGCCCGCATGTGGTGCACCTTGCGATAGGCGCCGCGCAGTAGCGTGGCGAAGTGGCCGGACATCGGCGCAACCAGCAGGAGGCGCGGCTGCTCCGGCGAATTCTCCTTCTTGAAATGCAGCAATGAGCCGAACGGAGGCGCGGAAAATCGCGCGGCCCAAATTCCAACCGGCGTCCAACCGCTTCGGTGTTCTCATTGCCTCGGTTTTCGAAATCACCGCGGCGCAGCGCAGCTGGCGCGAATTTCGCATAGCACCATAAAGTTACGCGGCCGCCACGGCCATTAACGATTGAAGCTTGGCGCGCGCGGCCGCGAAAACGCGCGGCGCTGGATATGGTGCAAGTTCGGACAAACCCGCCGATATCTAGCCGTGAACAGCGGCGTACAGCACACCGCGGCTGATTCGGGCGCGATTCGTTCCGCGCGCGTTCCGAACCTTAAGAAGAACTCTCCCTATCGCCGGTTTCCGTTGCATTTTGACACAGCCGCGCGACGCCATTCATTTTTCGCGCGTTAAATCAGGGCCGTCGCATGCGCCAGCCGACCACCGTCGCCTCGACGGCGCCGCCGGACTCGTGATTGCGCCAGGCGCCGTCGATGAAGCGGCACGGGAACGGCAGCTGATACGTGCCGCTATGATCCTCGCATAGCACCTGCACCGGCTGGTCCGGCGGCGGTTCTCCTTCGACGTTGAACTCAGCGAGCCGTCGTTCGCGCGTGGCCATTCCATCTTTCTCCGTCGGGGCGCACCGAGTGCACTATCCTATTTCATATCCGGCGCCCCCTGATGATTTTTCAGAACGCGCCTATCGAAACATCAACGCGCGAATGAGGTTTCAGTGTGGTATCGTCAACATCTCGCAACAATTTGACCGCGACGGGTGCTGTCAATGAAGATTCTGATGATCGGCCGGATTGCTTCTGTTGTGTCGGCGACTTTGCTGCCTTGCCTGCTGACATCCGCCGCTACGCACGCCCAGGACGTTCCCGGTATCGAAATCTGCACCGTCGAAAAGACCATGGAACGCCGCACCAGTTGCCTGCAAAGCAATGTCGATTTCCTGCAAAAAACCATCACGAAGCTCGGCGCCGACCATGCGCAGAAGCTCGATGCCGCGAACCGGCAGATCGATGGCTTGAAGAGTAGCGTCGCGAGCCTTCAGAAGACCGTCGACGATTTGCAGGCGGCGCAGAAGAAAGCCGCCGAGGATGCGACGAAGAAAACCGACGCGCCGCCGGCCAAGGATGCAGCGCCGAAAGAGGGCAGGAAGTAGTTTGGGATTAGAATTCGTGGCACGTCATTGCGAGGAGCGTAGCGACGAAGCAATCCATTCTTCGTCATTCCGGATTGGCGCGCTACACTAGCACCAGACCCGGAATCTCGAGATTCCGGGTTCGATGCTTCGCATCGCCCCGGAATGACGATTATAGGATTGCTTCGCTTCGCTCGCAATGACGGGAAGGGCGGCCCACTCAACTATTCTTTTCTCCCGACATGATCGGTCCGAACAGCTCCCAGCTCTCGCCCTGGAAGCGCATCATCTGCAACTGCTCGAGGGGGGCAAAATCGGTCGGGCTGGTCTTGATCCTGGTGCCCGGCAGATAGACGCCGATCTCGAAATTCAGGTTGGCGGCCTGCTTCATGATGTTCTCGCGGGTGAGGTTGTCGCCGCACTGCCGCAGCACCTGTTCCAGTCCCTTCGCCACGCCGTAACCGAAGGTGGTCGACGCATCTTCCTGGTCGCCGTCCGGGTACCACTTGGTCATGAAGGCGCGCCACTCGTTCATGGCGGGATCGTTTTTCCACTGCGGATCCTTGGGATCCTTGAGATATGCTGCGCTGAGGATGCCCTGGTCGTTTTCGTAGCCGGCGGGCTTCATCACGCCGCCGACCGACACTGATACGTTGGTCAGAAACTGCACGGGATGCCAGGCCAGTTCGCCGGCTTTCTTGATCGCCTGGGCGGCAAATTTCGGTGTCGCGATATTGACGAAGATATCGGGGTTCGCGCCCTTGATCTGCACCACCTGCGAATCCACCGTCGGCGATGTCGTCTCATAGGACGCTTCGACGATGATCAGCTTGTCGGCCTGCGCGCCCAATCCTTCGTGCAGGCCGAGCACATAGTCTTTCCCGAAATCGTCGTTCTGGTAGAGAACGCCGATGGACTTGCCGGGATAGTTTTTCAGGATGTAGGCGCCATAGATGCGCCCCTCGACCTGGTAGCTGGGTTGCCAGCCGATGGTCCATGGAAAATTCTTCGGATCGTTCCACTTGGCGGCGCCGCTCGAGACGAAGATCTGCGGCACTTTTTTCGCGTTCATGTATTTCTGGATGGCGCTGTTGCTTGGCGTTCCCAGCGGATTGAAGATCAAGAGCACCTCGTCGGACTCGACCAGCTTGCGGGCCTGCTCGACCGCCTTCGGCGGGCTGTAGCCGTCATCATAGGAAATGAAATTGATCTTGCGGCCGTTGATGCCGCCTTCGGCATTGATCTTGTTGAAATAGGCGGCTTCGGTCTTGCCGATCGTGGCATAGGCCGATGCCGGCCCGGAATAGGGCATGATATTGCCGATCTTGATCTCGGTGTCGGTGGCGCCGGGGTCGTATCGCTTCTGCGCATGGGCGGAACTCGCGACCGCAATCGCGAGAAGTCCCGCGAGCATTGCGGATTTGGCGTGACTCAAGACATGGCTAGGCACATGGTTGCGCATCATCGTCCTCCCTGACGTGCTGGCCGAGGCTCAGGCGGTCTTCTTTTGGGGCAGCTTGGTGAGCCGTCGGATTGAATGCGGCCGGAGTATGCACGATTGGTCCTGACTTGCCAGTGATGCCTTCGTTGGTAATTTCCGCAAAGCGGGAAGAAGAGCGCATCCTGTCACGCCCGGTTCCAGTCCTCGAAACGCAAGCGAGCGCAAGGACTGTCAAATGGTGCATGCGCGAACGGATCATACTGCGCGGGCTTCGAAACGAAAGCCGTTGTCCATGAACCCTGCCCAGAAGGCGCTCTGGTTTATCGAAAGCCACCTTGCCGAGCAGTTGACCCTCGACGAGGTGGCGGCGATCGGTGGCGTCTCGCGCTTCCACATGGTGCGGGCGTTCGCCGCCGCGACCGGGCTGTCGGTCATGCGCTATGTGCGTGCCCGCCGCCTCAGCGAAGCGGCGCGGGCGCTTGCGGGCGGCGCGCCCGATATTCTGACGCTGGCGCTGGATGCGGATTACGGCTCGCACGAAGCATTCACCCGCGCGTTCCGTGAGCATTTCGGGGTCACGCCCGAAGCGGTCCGCAGCGCCAAACGTCTTGACCACATCAAGCTTCAGGAGCCGATCCTCATGGACTCATCCCTCACCGAGAATCTGCAAGCACCCCGTTTTGAGATCAGCAAGCCGTTGCTCATCGCCGGTATCAGCGAGCGCTACAATCACGAGAACGGCGCCGGGATTCCCGGCCAATGGCAACGCTTCCAGCAATCCGTCGATAATATTCCCGGCCGGATCGGGCATGTGGCGTATGGCGTCTGCTGCAACGGCGACGATGCCGGAAATTTCGA
>Ga0210400_10006282_pt1 | contig 10018 bp, 8 predicted proteins | sample IncBWH26MmetaG_FD_155456 | JGI IMG/M metagenome (GOLD analysis project Ga0210400, IMG submission 155456) | Forest soil microbial communities from Barre Woods Harvard Forest LTER site, Petersham, Massachusetts, United States - Inc-BW-H-26-M | ecosystem: Environmental > Terrestrial > Soil >... | reverse complement strand
GTCGGCCATGAGGTCAATAATCCGATCGGCATCAGCCTGACGGTCGCCTCCAGTTTCGCGCGCCGCACCGAAATGTTCGAGGCCGAGTTGAATTCGGGAACGGGGCTGCGCCGTTCCCAACTCGAGGAATTCGTGCGGACCTCCCGCGACGCCGCCCAACAATTAGTCGGCAACCTCCATCGCGCCGGCGAGTTGATTCAGTCGTTCAAGCAAGTCGCGGTCGACCGCTCGCATGCGGAACGCCGGCAATTCAGCCTGTGCGAGGCGACCGACCAGATCATCGCTAGCCTGCGGCCGGCCTTGAAAAAGGCGTCGATCGTCCTGTCGGTCGAAGTCCCGGAAGGCCTGATGATCGACGGTTACCCAGGCTCATATGGTCAGATTTTGACCAATCTGTTCCTCAACGCCGCCAATCATGCATTTGCCGACGGGCGCTCCGGGACGATCTCCATTTCAGCAAGACCCCGTGGCCGTGACGATCTGGAGATCATTTTCGCCGACAATGGGGCCGGAATGACGCCGGACGTGCAGCGGCAGGCGTTTGACCCGTTCTTTACCACCCGCCGTAACGAGGGCGGTACCGGGCTTGGCCTGCACATCGTCTATAATCTCGTCACCCAGCAACTCGGCGGCCGGATGATGCTGGATTCAAGACCGGGACAAGGCACCACATTTCGCATTATCATACCGAGGGTCGCCCAAGGCGGCCCCGCAACCGAAGACCCAGCAAGCGACGGGACGCCTCAATGGCCGAACAGGACGATCTCCTCCACCTGATCGACGATATCGAAACGGCTCCGGAGAATTCGACCGCGCGCAAGTGGAAGGTCGCGGTCATCGACGACGATCAGGCCGTGCACGAAGGCACTCGCTTTGCGCTGAGCGACTACAATCTCAATGGCCAGACCCTCGAGATCCTCTCGGCCTATTCAGCCGCCGAGGGCCGGGACTTGATGCGTGCCCATCCCGATATCGCGGCCGTACTGCTCGACGTCATCATGGAAACCGACGCCGCCGGCCTCGATCTCGTCGAATACATCCGCAACGACCTCCGGAACGAGACCGTTCGAATCATCCTGCGCACCGGTCAGCCCGGACAGGCGCCCGAGCGGCGCGTGATCGTTCAATACGACATCAACGACTACAAGGCGAAGACCGAGCTCACCGCCGACAAGCTGTTTACCTCGCTGACCGCGGCGCTGCGCAGCTTTCAGCAGCTCGAACGCATGGTGCAGACCAGGCGCGGGCTGGAAATCATCATCGATGCCGCCTCGACCTTGTACGACTTCAAATCGATGCAGCGCCTTGCCGAAGGTGTACTGACGCAAATCGCGTCGCTGCTGAACGTCGATTGTGCCGGCATCCTGGTGCTGCGTGACGGCGGCTTGGTCGGCGACGACTTTTCCGTGCTGGCCGGTTCCGGCTGCTATGGCCGCTTCATCGGCGCCGCCGGATCCAAATCGCTCGATCCCGATTTGCGGTCGATGGTCGAGGCCGCCTTCAAGCGGCGCAAGCATGAATTCGTCGACCAGCGCACCGTTCTCTATATTCGCACCGGCAGCGGACGCGAAGTCGTGGTACTGCTGCAGGCCGAGCGCCCGCTATCCGAAACCGACCGCTCGCTGGTCGAGATTTTCGGCAGCCGGCTCTCGATCGCGTTCGACAATGTCATTCTTTATCAGCAGCTGCACGAGGCCAACACGCAGCTCGAAGACCGCGTCGCCCAGCGCACCCGCGCGCTGATGCAGGCCAACCGCAGACTGTCGGCACAATGGCTGCGGCTGCAACGCGCCAACGGCTTCAAGAACGAAATTCTGGGCACCGTCGCCCACGACCTGAAGAATCCGCTGAGCGTCATCCTGGGCCGCACCGAAATGCTCACGGAATTGATCGGCACGGGCGCAACCAGGGAGAGCGTCACGGCGCAGGTCGAACACATTCGCGACGCCAGCAAGCGGCTGACCTCGATGGTCGATCACCTGATTTCGGACGCGATGGCCGACGCCTTTGACATCACAATTCGCCGCGAACCGGTCGACGTCGCGGGCCTCGTCAGGGAAGTCGCCGATGCCAATCAGCCCTCGGCCGTCAACAAGCAGCAGTCCATCATGGTGTCGGCGCCGGCGAATTTCGTCACCATGTGCGACGCCGACCGGATCCGGGAAGCGATCGACAATCTCGTCAGCAATGCCATCAAATACAGCCCGATCGGCGGCAGGATCACGATGCTGGTGAGCCAAGAAAAGAACAATACCGTCATCCGCATTGCCGACGAAGGCGCCGGCCTGTCACCCGAAGATCTTGGACGGTTGTTCGGCCGCTTCCAGCGGCTTTCCGCCAAACCCACGGCCGGTGAAAGCTCGACCGGGCTCGGACTATCGATCGTCAAGCGCATCATCGACATGCATGGCGGCAACGTCACCGCTGACAGCGCCGGGCCGGGAGAAGGATCCACCTTCACCGTCACATTGCCGGCAACAGACACGTGATCGCATGATGACATGACCCAAAGTCAGCACATTATCATTGTCGATGACGAGGCCCCGGCCCGCGAGATGGTCGGCGACTATCTCAAGATGCACGGCTTCACGGTGACGCTCTGCGACGGCGGCAAGAGCCTGCGCGGAGCGATCGAAGTCGCGGTGCCAGATCTCGTGGTGCTCGATCTGAACATGCCGGAGGAAGACGGGCTTTCCATCATTCGCGATCTGAAAAGCCGGACCAATGTTCCGGTCATCATGCTGACGGCCACAGCGAGCCCGATCGACCGCGTGGTCGGGCTGGAACTCGGCGCCGACGATTACGTCGCAAAGCCCTGCGAACTGCGCGAATTGATGGCGCGAATCCGCTCGGTGTTGCGCCGAAGCTCTCCGGTCCGGGCGCAGGCCGCGACGCCTGACGGGGCCGGAGCGAAGGCGGCGAAAGACCAGTTGGTGCGGTTTGGCACCAAATGGCTCGACCTCGAGGCGCAGGCGCTGCGCGACGACGAGGGCAATGAACATCCCCTGACGGCCTCCGAATTCGGACTGCTCAAGGTTTTCGCCGCGAATCCGAAGCGGGTGCTGTCTCGTGAACGCCTGCTGGAATTGGCCAATGCACGGGACAGCGAAGCCTTCGATCGCGCCGTCGATCTGCGCATCATGCGAATCCGGCGCAAGATCGAACCGGACCCGACCAAGCCCGCGGTCATCCGCACCATCCGCGGCGGCGGATATCTGTTCTCGCCGGGCGGCGACAAGGCATGATGGGAAGCCCGCAGGGTGCTACTGATCCGTCCCGAACGAACAATCGACTCCGCCGGAATTGTCCTTGATCACGGCTGGATCGAGCGCGCAACTCAGGATCGCCACTCCGCCATTGCCGAAAAGTTCCGCGCGCCGGCCGGAAAAGACCGTTCCTCGGACCGAAGCACAACCTAAGATTTATCTAATTCAAATTGCTGACTTTTCTTGCCCGAATGTTTCGTCGCGCAGGCTGCGACGAAACAATTCTCCTGCGCATGAAACCATTTTCTGCTTGGCGTGCAGACGTCCCGAAACGCTCGCTGACTAACAATTCGCCTCAACGAAGCGCCGCCAAGCGGCGACAGGGGGAGCCAGTCATGTCGAACGTCATTGCCATCAACGCAGCAGCCCGCCAAGGCATCCTCGCCGCCCAGGCGACGTCGGACGAAATGCTGCTCGAAAGCATTGCCGATCGGGACCGGACCGCGATGCACATTCTCTATTCCCGTCACAATGTCCGGGTTTACCGTTTCATCCTTCGCATGGTGCGCGACGTCACCATGGCGGAAGACCTCGTCAGCCAGGTCTTTCTGGACGTGTGGCGTACCGCCAGCCAGTTCGAGGGCCGCTCCCAAGTCTCCACCTGGTTGTTGTCGATCGCCCGCTTCAAGGCGCTGACCGCCTTGCGTCAGCGCCGCCATGAGGACATCGACCAGGAAGACGTGCTGGAGATCGCCGACGAGGCCGATACGCCGGAAGCCTCGCTGGATCGCAGCGACACCAGCGCGATTCTGCGCGCCTGTGTAGCGAGACTGTCTCCGGCGCACCGCGAGATCATCAACCTCGTCTATTATCACGAGAAATCGGTGGAAGAGGTCGGCCGGATCATCGGAATCCCCCAGAGCACGGTGAAAACCCGGATGTTTTATGCCCGCAAGCAGCTCGCCGATCTGCTCAGGGTAGCCGGCGTCGACAGCCTGGCAGCGTAGCACAGCCATTGCACGCCGCGGCTATCGTGTGATCCGAATTGTCTTGTCTCACACAATCTCGCTGGTTCGCGATCGGGCCGATACCATCGGCCGGTCATCATTGATGCCTTCGCAGCCCAAAACACGACCGCTGGCCCAGCGTCTGCTGTGGCCGCGGCGTCGGCGCGGTCGCCATCGTGTCGTTCGGGCTGCGACTGTGGATCGCACCGAAATGAAGTTTTTGAGACAGCTTTATACGATCCGAGCCTTGGCAAAATTGCAAATATTCCAGCGGGATATCTGGGCTACTTGCCAGCGCGCGATCCGTGGGATTTGATGGTTCCAGTGATTTGGCAAACAGTGATACATATAGGAACCGATACGTACCGGAAGCGGCCAACGAGGAGCGCGTTGATGACGAAATTTCGGCACCTGATCTGGATGGTGATCGCCGCTGTCGGCCTGACGCTTTCGGTCTCGCAGAGCTTTGCACAGCAGCCCGATGTCGGCGACCAGCCGGGACTTCTGGCGGATGACTCCGTCGAACTGGATCCGGAATACCGCAAGCAGATGGTCTACTACCGCTCGACCGAGGCACCGGGCACCATCATCATCTCGACCGCGGAACGGCATCTCTATCTGATCCAGGGCAACGGCCGGGCGCTGCGCTACGGCATCGGCGTGGGCCGCGACGGATTTCAGTGGCAGGGCTTGCTGAACATCACGCGCAAGGCGGAATGGCCGGACTGGACTCCGCCGCCCGAGATGATCGCACGTCAACCCTATCTGCCGCGCTTTATGGCCGGCGGACCGGGCAATCCACTCGGGGCGCGGGCGATGTACCTCGGCACCACGGTCTATCGCATCCACGGTACCAACCGGCCGGATACAATCGGCACCGCCGTCTCGTCCGGCTGCTTCCGGCTGGTCAACGCCGACGTTGCCGACCTCTATGAGCGCGTGCCGGTCGGCACCAAAGTTATCGTACGGCAGAAGCCGGAATTGTAACCGCGACGGCTGCGGTCCCGCAGCCGCTCCCTATTCCCGACATTGGCGAGAGATAAATCATGCGGACATTCCGAGGCGGCCTCCTGATTGGGCTGGCGGTCGCAGTCGCGGTCGCGGCTGGGGCTATCGCTTACGAACGATATGATACGCGGACCCTGAAACGGACGATCCGTCGCGGCGAGGTATTGTGCGGCGTCAATACCGGTCTGCCCGGCTTCTCGATCCCCGACGACAAGGGCAACTGGACAGGCTTCGACGTGGATTTCTGCCGCGCGGTCGCCGCCGCAATCTTTGACGATCCGAACAAGGCGAAATTTATTCCGCTCGACGCCAATGAGCGCTTCAAGGAGTTGCGAAACCGCAAGGTTGATATTCTCTCGCGCAACTCGACCTGGAGCATGTCGCGCGAAACGTCCTATGACCTCTATTTCCCGGCAGTGGCCTATTATGACGGCGAAGGATTCATGATCCCGCGCGCGCGAAACATCGATTCCGCGCTCGATCTCAACGGCAGCAAGGTCTGCGTACAGTCGGAAACCACGACCCAGCTCAATCTCGCTGATTATTTCCGCGCCAACAACATGAAATACCAGGAGATGAAATTCGGCAAATTGGAAGACGTCATCAAGGCCTATGATTCCGGGCAGTGCGACACCCTCACCGCCGATGTCTCCCAGCTTTATGCGTTGCGATTGAACCTCGGCAAGCCGGGCGATCACGTCATCCTGCCCGACGTCATTTCAAAGGAGCCGCTGGCCCCTGTGGTGCGGGAGCGGGATGATGACTGGATGCTGATCGTGAAGTGGACCTTGTACGCGATGATCAACGCCGAAGAACTCGGCATTACCTCAAAGAACATCGACGAGGCGCTGAAGTCGAAGAAGCCCGACGTGATGCGGCTGGTCGGCACCGAGGGCGATTACGGCGAAGAACTTGGGCTGACCAAGGACTGGGCCGTCCGTATCATTCGCCGCGTCGGCAATTACGGTGAAGTCTATGAGCGCAATGTCGGCTCGGGGTCGAAGCTCGGCATTCCCCGCGGCCTCAATCAGCTCTGGAGCGCCGGCGGCATCCAGTACGCACCGCCGATCAGGTGAGACTTTCGGGCTTAGCTCTTAAGCTCGCCGCGCAACAAACCCGTCATCGCTCGGCTTGACGGGGCGATCCATTACTCTGCGGCATTCGTGATAATGCACCACGGCCGCGGCGCACTGGATCATCCGCTTTCGCGGGTGATGACGACTGGTTATGATGCGACGACGGTGCCTCCTCATCCTGAGGAGCGCGTCTTCGCGCGTCTCGAAGGATGAGCTTCATGGTTCGAGACGCCGCGCATCGCGCGGCTCCTCACCATGAGGAGTTGAACCTCAATAATTCTTCATCCGCGCCAGTTGATCGGCATGGAAATTGGTGTCGCCAAACAATTCCTGGCACACCCGTGCACGCTTCATAAAGAAGCCGATGTCGAACTGGTCGGTCATGCCCATGCCGCCATGCATCTGCACGCCTTCCTGCACCGCCAGCGTCGCGGTTGACCCCGCCCGCGCCTTGGCCACGGCCACCGCCGCAGCGGCATTCTCAAAATTGCCGTCGAGCGTCTGCAACGCCTTGAGCACAGCGGCGCGGGTGATCTCGATCTCGATATAGAGTTGCGCCGCGCGGTGCTGCAGCGCCTGGAATTCGCCGATCGCCTTGCCGAATTGCTTGCGCTCCCTCAGATAGCCGACGGTGCGGGCGAATACTTCTTCGCTCACCCCGACCATTTCCGAGGCGACCGCGCCGCGGCCAATATTGAGCACGCCTTCCAGCAAGGCGCCGCCTTGATCGACCTCGCCGAGCACGCCGTCGGCATTGACCTCGACATTGTCAAACCTGATGCGCGCGGCGTTGTGTGAATCGACCATCGCGGTGCGCTCGGTCTGGATGCCTTTGGTCCTGGGATCGACCAGAAACAGCGTCAGCCCGTCGCGCTCCCCGGGGGCGCCGGCGGTGCGCGCCGCGACGATCAGAAGACCCGCGGTGTGGCCGTCGACCACAAAGGCCTTGTCGCCCTGCAGCCTGAAGCCGTTGCCGGAACGCACCGCCTGCATTCGGGTGTGCAGCGGGCGATGCTTTGCCCCTTCGTCGATCGCAAGCGCGGCCAGCAGCGAGCCATTGGCGATCTTCGGCAGGAGCTCGGATTTCTGCGCGGCGCTGCCGCCACGCGCCAGCGCGGAAGCCGCCAGCACGGCAGTAGCCAGAAACGGCGACGGCATCAGCGTGCGCCCGATTTCCTCCATCACCACACCGGCCTCGACGCAGCCCAAACCGCTGCCGCCGAAATCCTCCGGCACCAGCAGCCCGGAGAAACCCATCTCGGCGAACGTCGTCCACAGGTCGCGGGAGAAACCGGTCGCATCCTTGGTATCGCGCAACTGCCGCAGATGCGACACCGGCGCCTTGTCGCTGATGAGCCCGCGCGCGCTGTCGCGCAACATCGACTGTTCTTCGCTGAGGACGAGTGCCATTTGAGGGTTCCAGTTTAGGTCGGCGTAAATGGTCGGTATGGTCGAATGTTACTGCTAGACCTTCATGGTGAGGAGGCGCCCTTGCGCCGTCTCGAACCATGAGGCCCCCATCCTTCGAGACGCATCGCTTCGCGACGCTCCTCAAGATGAGGAGTTTTTTTAAGCCCCCGGCAGATCGAGAATCCGTTTTGCCACGATGCCGAGCATCACCTCCGAGGTGCCTCCCTCGATCGAGTTGGCCTTGGTACGCAGCCACGCGCGCGGCCGTGCACCGCCCTTCGAGCGCTCGCTCTCCCATTCCAGCGCGTCGACGCCGCCCGCGGACATCAGGATTTCGTAGCGCCGCTTGTTCAATTCGGTGCCGTAATATTTCATGGCGGAAGAAAACGCCGGGTGCGCCTGACCGGCCTTGGCCAGATCGACCGCGCGTTCGGCGGCACAGGCCAGTGCCGCCTCGTCAATCTCGAAAGTAGCGATTTGTCCGCGCAGCATCGTATCTTCCAGACGGCCCTGCGCGTCGGTCCCCAAGGAGTCCGCAGCGACCTGCCCGAGCGGCCGGCCGACGCCGCGTTCGCCCATGCCCGAAATCATCGCGCGCTCGTGCTGCAGCAGATATTTGGCGACGTCCCAACCGCGGTTAACAGTGCCGACCACATTGGCCTTCGGCACCCGGACATCGTCGAAGAACGTCTCGCAGAATGGCGACCGGCCGGAGATCAAAAGAATGGGCTTGGTCGAGACGCCTTTGGAGGCCATGTCGAACAGGATGAAGCTGATGCCGTCATGCTTCTTCGCAGTCGCATCGGTGCGCACCAGACAGAAAATCCAGTCAGCGAAATTGGCATAAGAGGTCCAGATCTTCTGGCCGTTGATGATGAAGTCATCGCCATCGCTTTCGGCGCGGGTCTGCAGTGAAGCAAGGTCCGATCCGGCATTCGGTTCGGAATAGCCCTGGCACCAGCGGATCAGGCCGGCCGCGATCTTGGGCAGATGTTCCTTCTTCTGCGCCTCGGTGCCGTATTTCAACAGTGCCGGCCCGAGCATCGAAATGCCGAACGAGGTCAATGGCAGCCGCGCGCCGATTGCGGCCATCTCCTGACGCACGATTTTGGTCTGCTCCGGATCAAGACCGCCGCCGCCATATTCCCTCGGCCAATGCGGGACGGTCCAGCCCTTGTCGCGCATCCGCTCGAACCAGACCCGCTGCGGCTCGGAGGAGAAAGTGGTATTGCGGCCGCCCCAAAACGTGTCTTCCTCCGATGTCATTGGCCGCCGCATCTCCGGCGGACAATTGGCCTCCAGCCAGGCGCGGCTCTCGCGGCTAAAATTTTCCAGATCGGTCATGGCGGCGTTTCCATCGGCTAGTGTTGGATCGACCTTAGTCCCGGCATGGCGGAATTCAATATGTCTCTGGCGGAACCATCCGGACCCGGATGTGGCCTTGACCCCCGATCGGGTGTATTCGCAAAGCCGCAGCGATTGAAAAACAAGAGGAAACCCCGATGCGGCTGAAGTTGCTTTCGCCTGGCGAAATGAGCAAGGAGCAGAAAGAAACCTACGACGAATCGATCGCCGGCAAGCGCGGCGCGCCGCCGGCGCCGATGATGGCCTGGCTCAACAGCCCGGAGATGGCGCGTCATGCCACACGCCTGGGCGCTGTGCTGCGATTCGATACCATGTTTCCGGCCAAGCTGTCGGAGATCGCGATCCTGGTCACGGCGCGGCACTGGACTTCGCATTACGAATGGTTCGCCCATAAGCGGCTTGCGCTGAAAGGCGGCATGGATCCCAGCATCATCGAGGACATCCGGCATCGCCGCACGCCGCATTTCGACGACCCGAAAGGTCAGATGATCTACGACGTCTCCAAGTCATTGCACGAAGGTCACGGCCTCACCCAGGGTCTGTACGACGAGGCCGTGAAAGTGCTGACCGAGCGCGGATTAACCGAAGTCATCGGCCTGTGCGGCTATTACACCATGGTTTCGATGACCCTGAATACATTCGAATTCCGCTTGCCTGAGGGTGAAGTCTCCGATCTTGCGTAAGGTGTCAGCGTTGCATAAATCCTAAACGACCAGCTGCCTTCAACGGAGCAACCATGGCTGAAAACCCGACGCCCATCATCGCGGGAACGCGGATCGGGCATGTTCATCTCAAGGTGGCGGATCTCGATCGCGCGCTGGGCTTTTATTGTGGCGTGCTGGGCTTTGAAGTAACCCAACGCCTGAGCTCCGGCGCCGCCTTTATTTCGGCCGGCGGCTATCATCACCATATCGGCCTGAACACCCGGGAAAGCAAAGGCGGCCGT
>Ga0210400_10006280_pt1 | contig 10021 bp, 11 predicted proteins | sample IncBWH26MmetaG_FD_155456 | JGI IMG/M metagenome (GOLD analysis project Ga0210400, IMG submission 155456) | Forest soil microbial communities from Barre Woods Harvard Forest LTER site, Petersham, Massachusetts, United States - Inc-BW-H-26-M | ecosystem: Environmental > Terrestrial > Soil >... | reverse complement strand
GGTGTAGCCATCGCAATAGCGCATCGAGCGCAGCACATCGTCGCGGACCAGCCCGCGCGCGAGCGCCGCCGACCACATTGAATCAGGGTCGGTGTCCACCCCGGGCTGGTGGGCGGTCATATCTTGTGTACGCACCCCGGCGTTCAATAGTTCACCAAATCCAGCAAAGAGCATGAAGAGACCCGGGTAGCGCGATCGATTTCCAACGAACGACGACCCAGAGACCGAATTAGCTTGCGCTGACGTTAATTTCAACGGTGTCCCGATGTGGCATGACTGCTTACTTCGCCTCCCGACGCGCTAATGCTTTTGTTGTCGAGTTGCGCAGGCCAACAGATCGCGGCGTATCAGCGGCGTGGGTGAACTGGCTGCCCGCGCGTATCGTGATGAAGGTATGGACGCTTCCGAGGTGACTCGTGCTGCCCAGCAAACCTCCGTCGTCGTTGATCGTCACGGCGTCATCCATAAATGGGGTGATGCGGTCACCGACGTTGTGGGTTATTCAGCGGACGAAGCGCTCGGCCAAAGTCTCAATGTCGTCATCCCACCCGCTCTGCGGCCCGTGCATTGGTGGGGGTTCGACCAGGCGATGAAGACCGGCCGACTCAACAAGGAATTGTTCAAGGTCCCGGCCGTGTGCAAGGACGGCCGAATAATCGTTGCCCACGCAACTATTGACTTGATACCCGGCAAGGACGGCGCGGGTGCAGACGGCGCCGTAGTGACCTTTGTCGGCGTCGGGGCCCCATGGCAAGGGACGGCCTGGCGAGCCGCGCTCGCACCGATCAACCTCGCACGCCGGATCTGGCAGCGTCGTATTCCCCAGTGACGCAGGGGAGCCCCGTTAATCCTCCTTGCGAATCAACCGCCAGAGCGCCTTGCGATCCGGCGCCAGCAGCTCGTCGATGCGCGGGTGGTTCAGTTCGGCGACGATGATCTCGCCGACCTCCTGGTGAACGTCGCTGAAGATGCCGTGGGACTTCATCTTCTCGGTCTGATAGATGTTGTCCTCCGTGGGCGTGACGTAGTACACCGCGTCGGCCTTGAATCGGTTCACCAGCCAGAGGTGTACCAACGTCATCAGGCGCTTCTGGCGCAGCTTCTCGGCGAACGTGTTCTGGTCGCGCACCGTCAGGATGCTGCGTCCATGGCGGTCTTTGATGGGGTCGACGATCACATTGGCGAGCTTCTCCTCGCCATCGCTGCGTTCGCCATAAATGCCGAGCTCAAGCACGTCCGAGCCGGCGCGTGTCGGCCGCAGCTGCACGCGGAGCTTCTCGCCGAGCTGGTAGTGCTCGCTCCACATCGCCAGCCATTCCTCCAGCAGCTTCTTCGGCACCTCGGTCTGCACGAGATGCTGGTGCTGCGTGGAGCCCTCGCCCATGGCCTTGGTGGTCGCCGTGCGCCCCGAGGAGGCGGCCAGCGCGGCGTCGCTGCGCGGCCCGCCGACCAGGGTCTGCGGCGTGCGGTAAGGCGACTCGACCAGGCGCAGCTTGCGCTGCAAGCGAGCCAGCGACAGCATGCCGTCCTGTTTGAGGGCAGTAGCGAACTCCTCGGCAGCGACGCCGTCGATCTGGTGTCCGCCGTAGGTCATGAAGTTGAAGACGAAGCCCATCTTGCCGAGCTCTTCGGGGAAGGCTCGCATCTCGTCGTCGCTCATCCCGGTGGTGTCCCAGTTGAACGACGGGGAGAGGTTGTAGGCCAGCATCTTGTCGGGGAACTGCGCATGGATCGCATTGGCGAATTGGCGGGCATCGGCGAGATCCGCGGTCTTCGTCTCCATCCAGAGCAGGTCGGAGAACGGCGCCGCAGCCAACGACTTGGCGATCGCATACGGGATGCCGCCGCGGAGCTGGTAGTAACCTTCGGGCGTCCTCGCCCGCTCGGGGTCCCATCCGGCGTCTGCGCCCAACTCCCGCGCCTTCTCCCGGGCCTCATAAAGTGGCGCGCGCTCGGCGAACCGCCGCCACTCCGCGGCGCTCATGTCGGGCGGTTCGCCTTCGCTCTCGCGGAATTCGAGCAGCTCCGCCACGGCCGCGCCGTAGGTCTCCAGCCCGGCGTCTGCCTCCCAGGCAGCGACAAAGCGCGACTCGACATCGTCGAACAGTGCGTCAAGCGATTGCTCGCCATCCTTCTGCCACGCGGCGGCCGCCTCGGAGACCAAGCCAAGGATGCCCTGGCGCTCCAGCCATGGGGTTGCCGCGGCGTACTCGCCTTCGGGCAGAGAGTAGAGGAGATGCCCGTTGAGCTCTTTGACTCCCAGCTCGTAGAAGCGGCGCAACATCGCCAGGAAACAGGATTTGTAGGAGGGAATCTTCAGGTTGGTGACACCGAGCAGGAACGGCTGGTCGCGTTCGTCGGCGCGGCTGTCGATCAGGTTGGCCGCCTCGGCGTCCGTGCGCGCGACGACGATGCCGGGCACCCGCATCACGTCGAGCTGGAAGCGGGCGGCATTGAGGCGCTTGATCTGTTCGTCCGAAGGCACCAAAACCTTGCCGCCCTGATGGCCGCACTTCTTCGTGCCGGGGCGCTGGTCCTCGATGTGGTAGCCCGGCACGCCCACCTCGACGAAGCGGCGGATCAGGTTGCGTACGTGCGGATCGCCGCCGTGGCCGGTGTCGGCGTCGGCGATGATGAACGGGCGGTAGTCGGTCGCCGGGGTCGCTGCGCGTTGCGCTTCTGTCATGCGCAGGCGCAGGTACTGCTGATTGCGGTCCGCTGTGAGAAGGGCGCGCACGAGGCCGGCAGCCTCGTCCGGCACCTGGCTCAGGGGGTAGCTTGCGAGATCGGGTCCCGGATCCTCGCTGATGGAGCCCTTCGCAGACGTGGCCCAGCCGCCCAGGTAGATCCCCTCGATGCCCATCCGCTTCATCGTCACGGCCTGCCCCGGCGAGTATGGGCCGAAGGTGGTGATGCTCTTGCGCTCGGCGAAGAGCTCACGCAGCCGGTCGTAGAAAGCCGCCGCGGCCTCGCGGGCGATGATGTAGTCGGAGGGGATCGTGCCGCGCTGCTCGACGACTTGGCGGGCACTGTATAGGCGGATGATCCCGTCGAAGCGCGGACTGTCGAAGTATCGCTGCGTTGCCCCGACGTCCTGCTCGAACGGGTTACTGGTCTCTAGATCCGCTTCGATAATGGCCATGGCGCTCCGTTCAGCGCGGTTCCCGTTGACAATCCGAGTCTATCCCCGGGCCCGCGAACGCTCCGTTACTTGCCAAAACGGCCTCGGCGGCTAATACGGCGGGGTAGGCGCGAACCCACCACACCCGCGCGCTACCTCACTGTCAGCAAACCTCGGCGCAGCGCCGCGGCAACTCCCTAGATCGAAGCCGGGTTGGCGGATACCCGACATGGCCGGGTTCGCGTTCGGCTAAGCGCGTTCCAGATAGCAACGACGTGCGAAGCTGCGCCGCGTTCGCTGAATCATCCGAATTACCAGTGCTGGGGTCGCGAGGACGTTAGCGTGACCGGCGGCACCAGCCAATCGGCGCCGGTGCGGTTGTCGCGTGGCGTCTGCCGAGTGTGTGAGCTAGTGTCGGTCCGCGGTCCGAGCGAAAGGTGATGACTATGAGTGCCGTCCCCCGACAACTGAGCGATACTCCGGTCCGCCGCACGGACAGGACACGGCTCGTTGTGGGCGCCATCGCCCTTGCCGCTCTCGCCGTGCTGGGCGCCGTCGGCGCAACGCTCGCTGGTACACCGGCGCCCGGCGGGCGGTCGGCGATATCCGTCGAAAACGTTGCCACGACGACCAATTCGAGCACTACCACAACCTCCAGCACCACATCGACGTCCGCTAGTGCCACCACATCCACCGGCACATCGACGGCCACATCCACGCCAACCCCGACGGCGAGCTCGGCTCTGGACAACCTTTACCGCGTGTTGCCACCGGGCTATAACGCAACCTCGTGCGGGCCGTCCGACGACCCGACCCCCCAGGCCCTGGCAACAGTGAACTGCGGCGCGCCCGAGGGGGCCAGTGGGCCGACAAACGCGCGCTTCTCGCTGTTCGCCGACGCGAACGCACTCGCCAGCCAATTCCAGGATGGCGTCAACGCCGATGCGGCGTCGCAATGCCCGGGCAGCATCGATTCGCCGCGGTCCTGGAGTTACGACGCCACCCCGGCCTTTAACGCGGGGTCGATGGTCTGCGGAACGCACAACAATGCGCCCGTCCTGATGTGGACAAAGAACGACGTACTGCTGCTCGGCCAGGTCCAGGGACCAGACCTGTCCAGCCTGTACGGATGGTGGCTGAGCCTGGGCTAACCCGCTTGGCCTGATCAGCAGGCCTTGCCGGCGACGCTGCGGTGGTCTCCACGCTGGTATTCGACTCGGACGCATTCCTACGACCCGACGACGTCGTGCCAGGTCAGGGGAGTGGCGCCGATCCGACAGGCCGGGCCGGTCACCGTTCGGTCACGGTACGAAAAAATCATCCCTCCAGGGTGACGCAACTATGCGAGCAACTGGCACTATTGTTGTAGAAGTGATGGGAGTGACTGTTGTGATCCCGATTGGTTCACCGCGGTAAGGACCGGAGAGAAGTGGAATTCGAATGAGACGCATCTGCGCCTTCGTGATGGGTTTGGCCCTGTTGGTGGCGACGCCCGGTCTAGCGACCGCTGACAACTCCTGGACGGGAACCCGCCAGCAGGCCATCGACTACGTGATCCAGCGCGGGCTCTCGCAGCGCGGCGTGCCGTACTTATATGGAGGCGGCGACACTGCAGGCCCCACCCGCGGCACCGGCCAATATGCCAACACGGTCGGATTCGACGCTTCGGGTCTGATGGTGTACGCCTTCGCCGGGGTCGGGATCAAGATGCCACGCACCTCGACCCAGCAGTACATGGTCGGCCGCAAGGTCCCGCCGGCTCAAGCGCTTCGCGGCGACTTGATCTTCTACGGCCCCAATGGCAGCCAAAGCGTCGCAATGTACCTGGGAAACGGGCAGATGCTGGAGGCCACCGATCCCGTCGTCGTGGTCTCGCCGGTACGCACCAACGGCATGACTCCATACCTGGCCCGGATCATCGAGTCGTCATAGCGATTTCGGGTCGGTACTGACGGCCCGAATGGCGGCCTCGGCCGCCCGCTCGGTCGCCACCTTCGACCCTCTGGCCAGGCGGACCAGGCGGGGGATGGCCCCGGGGTGCTTGACCAGGAAACGGGCGACGGCAGGGACGTTCGTCGTGCCGTCCTGGTGGCTGAGGCCGAAAACCTCGACGTCCACGCTGCCGTCGCCGGCCCGATCGCTGATGGCACGTACCACCGACCACGGCACCCCCCGCTCCTCGCACACCTCCGCGATCGCCGCCGTCTCCATGTCGAGCGACACGACGCCCTGGGCCCGAAGGTCGGCGTGTACCTCGGGGTCGAGGAGGAGCTCGTCGGTGGTCCACATCTTCCCGTGGGCGTTCCCGAGGGAGAGCGGCTTGGGCCGGTGCTCGGAGCCGTCGGCGCCGTTGACGACGAGCTCGGGCAGCACCAGCGTGCCGATCGGGGTCGCGTTCTCGATAGCGCCGGTGATGCCAACGACAATCACCCACTCGGCGTCCACCGCGGCAAGCAGTTCGACGACCGCCGCGCGGGCGAGGGCAGTGCCCATCCCGGTGACAACCCCGATCACTTCACGATCGCCTATCCGCCCGGCGTAACCGAGGCCGCTCCGTCGGAGGCCGAGGCGCCGTCGCAACGGGCGCAGCTCCATGGGCATCGCGCAGACGAAGGCGATCACGGTGGCCAACGTTCCAAGAACGCGTCGATTTTTCGTCCGACCACCCGCTGTTGGGCATCGAGCTCGTCAAATTCGCGCGCGAGCTGCTGCCAATCCGTGGGGCTACCCGACATGAGGCGTCCTTCTCGGTGGGTTGGTCGAACATCGCCGCGACGTCTGGTGATGAGTATGTCCATTACGGTGTCGTCGTGGGCTCTGCATTGGTCATTCCTCCCATTGTCGTGTCAGAGGGGGAGGAGTGCTGGTTCTATCGGTGCGCCGCGGATGCGCTCGAGGCGGGTATTCCGGCCGGCGCCAAGGTATTCGAGGGGACCGGGCGACGGCTCGAAGCGAGCGGTGGCGGGTTGACGTTGGTGACGCCCGGCGGCAGCTCAGATGAGCTCATGGCCATCTTGACCGATTGGCTGAAGGCCAACGACGCGATTCGCTGGTCAATCGCGGATTGGCCGCTGTCGCTGTTGTTGCGGTGCGCGATCGAGCAGAGCGGTTGGAGTGACCGCACCGGTGATCGGTGAGCAGCGTTGCCGTACAACCCCGAACACGTGGGTGACTCGACGGCAACTCAGTAGGCCCGGGCAACATAGGCGAGCACACCCGCATCGTGGCCGGTTTCGGGCAGCGATCCGTCGCTGAGTTGCAGGCATCTCACCGTGAGGCCACTGGCCGCGAGATCCTGTTCGCCGGAGGTGCCGACCACCTCCCAAGGCAGGCGGGCGACGCCCGTCTGCGCCACTTCGCGCGCCTGGTCGAGCGTGGTGCAGTCGGAGATGCGGGCGTCGCGGCGTGCGGTCGCGGCTGCGAGCATGTCCATCTGGATGCGGCCGGTCAGCCGCTGCACCTCGTCAACGACACGGTCGACACCGACCTTGTTCTTGTCGCGGGTGTCCCGCCGGTAGAGGACGGCGGCCTTCTCGGCGAGGTCCCGTGGCCCGAGTTCCACCCGGATCGGCACGCCCTGCAAGTCCCAATCGGTGGCCCGCCAGCCGAACCCCTGAGCAACGTTGTCGTCCAGTCTTACCCGCACGCCACGTACCTCGAGCTCCTCAACCAGGGCAGAGGCGGTGCGGGTGACCGCACCATCGGCGTCCTTGACCACCACGACGACGACTTGCACCGGCGCGAGCGCCGGCGGCAGGACGAGTCCGAAGTCGTCGCCGTGGCACATGATCAGACCGCCCAGCATCCGTGTCGACGCGCCCCATGAGGTTGTCCAGCACAGCTCGGTCGCGCCCTGGGCGCTGGAGTAGCTGATGTCAAAGGCGCGGCTGAACCTCTGGCCAAGCTCGTGCGATGTCGCCATTTGCAGCGCCTTGCCGTCACGCATGATGCCCTCGCAGGTCATGGTGTTCTCCGCCCCGGCGAACCGCTCGTTGACGGTCTTACGGCCAACGATCACAGGCATGGCCAGGACGCTGCGCATGAAATCCAGGTATACGTCGTGCAGAATGCGGCGGGCATAGTGCCGCGCGTCAGGTTCCGTGGCGTGGGCGGTGTGGCCTTCCTGCCACAAGAACTCCGTGGTGCGCAAGAAGATTCGCGGCCGGAGTTCCCACCGGACGACATTGGCCCACTGATTGAGAAGCAGCGGCAGATCGCGGTAGCTATCGATCCACTTGGCCATGTATTCACCGATAACGGCTTCGCTTGTCGGACGGATGGCAAGCGACTCGGTCAACTCCTTGCCGCCGCCGTGCGTCACGACGGCTAACTCGGGACTGAATCCCTCGACATGCTCAGCCTCACGTTCGAAGAAGTTCATCGGGATCAGCAACGGGAAGTACGCGTTCTGCGCTCCGGCGGCCTTGATCCGTACGTCCACCTCCGCCTGCATGCGCTCCCATATCGCGTAGCCGTTCGGCCGGATCACCATGGTTCCGCGAGCCGGACCGTTCTCGGCCAGCTTCGCCTTGGTCAGGACATCTTGGTACCACCGCGGAAAATCGTCTTGCTGAGGAGTTAGCACCGGCATCTAATTGCCCTCTCATTACCGTGATGTCGGCGCGTCAGCGGCCCTGCCAATCCGGTTTGCGCTTCTCGCGCAATGCTCGAAGACCTTCGGCCACGTCCTCGGTCGCGCCGACTACCTTGCGCATGGTCTCACCGAACCGGACCGACTCGATCCAGCCCATGTCCGCGGTTCGCCACGCCACCTCCTTGGTCGCCCGTTGGGCCAGGGGTGCGGCCTCGGTGAGGGTCCGCGCCCACGCCCGAGCCTCGGCCAGCAACTCGTCGGGCTCGACCAGCTTCCACACCAGACCGATTTCCTTGGCCCGCATGGCGCTCATCGGTTTCCCGGTCAGGAGCAGCTCCATGGCACTGGCCCAGCCCACCCGCCTGGGGAGTCGGATAGCCCCGACGATGGTGGCAACCCCGATCGATACCTCGGGGAAGCAGAACATGGCCTCGGTACTGGCGATCACAAAGTCGCAGAACAGCACCCCGGTCAGTCCGTAGCCGATACAGGGACCGTGCACGGCGGCGATGGTCGGCTTGAACAGCTCCATCCCGCTCTCGAAGGAGTTGATCGTCGGCTTCTCCCAGAACGTGCCGCCAAAGGTGCCGACCGCGCCCTCGCCGTCCTTCAGGTCGGCGCCGGCACAGAAAACGCTGCCGTTGGCCGTCAGGATCCCGACCCAAGCCTCCTCCTCGTCGCGAAACCGGTCCCAGGCCGCGTTCAAGTCCTGGCGGAGGGCGCCGTTGATTGCGTTGCGAGCCTCGGGGCGGTTGAGGGTGATGGTGGCAATGTGGTCTTCCAGCTCGTAGGTGACGAGGCTCATGGCTGCACCCTAGTTTCGCTCGGCCGTCGGATGTAACCGAAGCGCCGCCAGTACATCCGCCCGCAGCATGTATGGAGCGGAGAGGGGAGTTCGTCCCGGAGCGACCGACCGCGCCGCGGCCCAAATCCTGTACGAGCTCAGCTGACCGGGTTGAGGTTGCGGCGATCCCGTCGGACAGCTCAGTAGCCGGGTTCGTTACCTGGCTTCCACTTGATGCCGCAGCCCATCGCGGGAATTTGATCGGCCGGGACAGGCGTGCCGGCCAGCACCGCGTCGACGGCGGCGCGAACGTCGGCCGCGGTCACCGGCAGGTCGTTGGACGGCCGCGCTCCGTCGAGCTGACCGCGGTACACCAGCCGGCGCGGGCCGTCGAAGACGAACGTGTCCGGCGTGCACGCCGCGCTGTAGGCCAGTGCCACATGTTGGCTCTCGTCATAGAGGTACGGGAACGTCCAGCCGTGCCGAGCAGCCTGTTGGGCCATCTCCTCCGGCCCGTCCTGCGGGTAGCGCGCCACGTCGTTGCTGGATATGCCCACCATCGCCACCCCGCGCTCGGCGAGGTCGGTGCCCAGTTGGGCGAGCCCGGCCGCCACCCGCTGCACGTACGGGCAGTGGTTGCACATGAACACCACGACCAGTGCAGGGGCGGCGTCGAAGTCGGCGAGCCGGACAAGCCCGCCGCTCGCGTCAGGGAGTTCGAAGGTGGGCGCAGGGGTGCCCAGCGCGATCATGGTTGACTCGACGGCCATGAAACAAGCCTAATCAGGTTGGTCGACCCGAATGTGCGGTTACGCGCTCAAGTCCGCAACGTTCCTTAGCCCGGATTTTGTTGAGTTGAAGATGTCGTCGCGCCGCCTCACCGTTGACCCGTGACCTTCTCCGGGGTGATGCGCGCGATCAGTCGGGCGGCGTCGTTCACTGATGCGGGGTTGAACGTCAGGTAGTCGTGACCGGTGTATTTGCGGGATAACTCGTCGGGCAACTCTCTGGCGGGATCGGGCGTCAAACTGACGTTGCCGCGGATCTCGGCGTACAGGTAGGGGTTTTCTGGCGCGCTGATGATGAGGGTGACCCGCGGGTCCCTCGCCATGTTTTTGCCTTGCTGTCGATCCACGGTGGTGGAGACGAGCAGGTCATCGCCGTCTCGCTTGACCCACACGACCGTCAAATGCGGTTGGCCGTCGGGCAAGATCGTAGCCAGTGTCGCGAAGACCCTAGGGTCATCGACATATTGCTTAACATCTTCAGGAAGAGCCACAGACATGGTCATCACCAACAGATGTCGGGCGACTCCGATTCCCAACAGCATCGAAACGTCAGTCAAGCCACCAGACATTCCGGGCAGTTCACCCGCCCGCCCTGGGATCACAAAGACTCTGCGTCGCTCGGCCGGCGTAACGGGACCAGCTGTCAACCCCGAAACCTGGGCAGCGCGACTATCGCCGCAGGGCACACTCGACGATCCGCAGGCTCGGTGGCGAAAGCAATCCGCCGCGACGAA
>Ga0210400_10006278_pt1 | contig 10022 bp, 12 predicted proteins | sample IncBWH26MmetaG_FD_155456 | JGI IMG/M metagenome (GOLD analysis project Ga0210400, IMG submission 155456) | Forest soil microbial communities from Barre Woods Harvard Forest LTER site, Petersham, Massachusetts, United States - Inc-BW-H-26-M | ecosystem: Environmental > Terrestrial > Soil >... | reverse complement strand
GGTCACAGGTCTTTCCCCGGGGTCACAGTTCAACGGATCCACGCACCGGTTTCTGCTGGCGGGGATGAATCCTCTGGCTTGTGTTCCAGCACGAGAACTTCGGTGTCGCGTCGTCAAAATCCGGGTTGCCGGACTCTTCAGCGATCTTTTGGGCGGCCAGCTGTTCACAAGCCGGCACGTCAACTGCGATGCCCGAAGCGTGGGCCACAATAGAGCCGTCGGCGTTGCTCAACCAAACGACCATGACGGCAACCTTGAACATCGGCATCGAGTAGTGCTCCTCGGAACGGACGACGCGTCCTGTGGAGGCACCCTATGAGCTAGACGTGAGAAGAACAATCGGCCAGCGGTAAATGCAGCTTTTCACATAGACTGCTACGAGTAACCGCGAAACGCTGATTCGGCCGCAAGGCACGGCTCCGTGAGCGGTGTGAGTGATACGCTGAGTGGGGAATTGCGACGCACACACCATTGCGAAACGCTGCATTTCCGCTCAGCGAATTGTTTCTCTCGCTCTCTAATCGTAACGTGAAGCGGCCGTGAAGATCTGCAAACGAGAAATCCGATCATGTCTGCCCATGTGACACCCAGCAAAAGGGCTCCTATGAGCCACAAGCGGCTTGCGCGGCCTCCCTTCGAATGCATCGCGCTGCTACTTCAGGGCGGCGGCGCCTTAGGCGCTTATCAGGCGGGTGTATACGAGGCACTCGCGGAAGCACATCTGGCGCCTGACTGGGTCGCGGGTATCTCGATCGGCGCGGTGAATGCCGCCCTGATAGCCGGAAATCCGCCCACGGCACGGGTAGAGAAGCTGCGCGAATTCTGGAAGCTCATCACCACCGCCGGACCCTGGGACGGCATTGCGCGTTTCCCCATGACGCCATCGATCGTGCGCAACGAATTCGCGCGGGGACTGCTGAATCAGCTGAGCGCCGGGACTGCCTTGCTCGGTGGGGCAGTTGGCTTTTTTGCGCCCAGGGTGCCGAGCGCCTGGCTTCAACCATCCGGCAGCATCGAGGCGACAAGCCACTACGACACGGCGCCGCTCAAGGCCACTCTCGAGCGCCTGGTCGACTTCGATCGCATCAATGCCGGCGAGACGCGCTTCAGCATCGGCGCCGTCAATGTGGCCACGGGAAACTTCCTGTACTTCGACAACACGACTCATACCATCGCAGCCGAGCACGTGATGGCGAGCGGCGCACTGCCGCCGGCGTTTCCGGCAGTCGAGATCGAGGGCGAGTTCTACTGGGACGGCGGGCTGGTGTCGAACACGCCCCTTCAATGGGTGCTCGAGAGCGATCCGCGTCGCGACACCCTTGCTTTTCAGGTTGACCTTTGGAGCGCCCGGGGCACGTTGCCGCGCACCATGCTTGAGGTGACGACGCGACAGAAGGAAATTCAATACTCTAGTCGCACACGCAATAACTCCGACCGGTTCAATAACCTGCAGAGGCTGCGCAACGCCCTGGCGAGCCTGCTGGAGAAGCTCCCGGACGATCTTCGGAACAGCCCCGAGCTCGCGATATTGCAGCCACACACGCAAGCCAAAGCGTACAACCTGATCCAGCTCATCTACCGCGCCAAGCAGTACGAAGGCGACTCGAAGGACTACGAATTCTCGCGTCTCAGCATGGAGGACCACTGGAGCGCAGGCTACCACGACACGGTTCGCACCTTGCGCCATCCCGAGGTGCTCGAACGACCGGGTAACCACGAGGGTGTCGTGATCTTCGACCTGGCGCAGAACGGGCGTGAATGATGCGAGCCCTGAAAACCGGCATCGCGCTGCGGAATACCGAATCCGTACCTCACCAGAACCGAGAGGGAGTTTTTTGAATGCAACTGGAGAACAAAGTCGCCGTCATTACCGGCGCCGCGAGCGGCATCGGCAAGGAGATCGCCCGAACCTTCGCTCAGGCCGGCGCCACTGTGGTGATTGCCGATCGCAACGTGGCGGCAGCGCAGGAAGCGGCCAAAGAGCTCGGCACCTCCGGCCCGGGCACCCTGGCCGTTGCGATGGATGTCACCAGTGAGTCGAATGTCGAATCTGGCATAGCAGAGGTCATCGCGGCCTACGGTCGCATCGATGTGCTGGTCAGCAATGCGGGGATTCAGATTGTCGCGCCGCTCGATCAGCTGCCCTACGGAGACTGGAAGCGCCTGCTAGCCATCCATCTGGACGGCGCATTCCTGACGACGCGAGCGGTGCTGCAGCACATGTACCGGCAAGGGAGCGGCAGCATCATTTACATGGGGTCGGTGCATTCCAAGGAAGCATCTCTCTTGAAGGCACCCTACGTCACCGCCAAGCACGGCCTGATCGGACTTGCGAAGGTGGTCGCTAAGGAGGGCGCAAAGCGCGGCGTTCGAGCCAATGTCATCTGCCCGGGCTTCGTGCGCACCCCACTGGTCGATAAGCAGATTCCGGAGCAGGCGCAGAAGCTCGGCATCTCCGAACAGGCCGTGATCAAGGACGTCATGCTCAAGGATACGGTCGACGGGGAGTTCACCACCTTGCGCGATGTCGCCGAGGCGGCGCTGTTCCTTGCGTCCTTCGGCTCAAATGCGCTCACGGGTCAGTCACTGGTCGTAAGCCACGGTTGGTTCATGCAGTAATCGTGCTCACGGGTCGCGGCAGCAACATCGGCGCAGCCGCATGACGCACGTTCATTGTGACGCGGTCTGCGCCGATGCACGTTCGCAAATAGTGCTTAACAATTGATGGGTTGCTAAGGTCCGGGCTCGCGCGCGAGCGCACAAGTCCCGCAGAGATTGCGCTGCCAAACGCAAGGCCTCCCCCTACGCGTCTTTGCGCGCTCGTGAAACGCAGCATCCACGGATGAGCGGTTGTTCGAAGCGCCGCTTGGTTCATACAGTGAGACCGTGCGTGAACGTTCCTTGAGTACTGATATGTCAGGCGCTGACTGCCAAATTCGCATCACCAGACCTTTCGTCTACCGCGGCGAATCGAGTCGCGCTCCTACTGCTTACTCCACCGGCATCCAGAGAGCACGATCGCGCAGCGCTCCCGAACCGCGCCTCGCGCCTACAGATCCAGCGGTGCACTTCGTAACCGCCAACGTGACATGTGCAACCCGGGACGATACCTTGACGGCGACTAGAGGTGAGCCCTCGGACTTGCTCGCGCGTCGGCCGGACATCGAGAGCGCGGAGCACGCCCTGCGAGCTGCGAATGCCAACATCGGTGCGGCACGCGCGGCGTTCTTGCCGAGCATCCAGCTAACCGCCTCCGGTGGCACCGCCAGCGACGGGCTTGGGGGTCTGTTCGGCGCGGGCACGGGCACGTGGAGCTTCCTGCCAACCATCACTCTGCCGATATTCAACGGCGGACAGAACCGCGCCAATCTCGACCTGGCACATATCGAGAAGAACGTGGCTATCGCTCAATACGAGCTGACGATCCAGACGGCCTTTCGCGAGGTCTCCGACGCCTTGAGCGCGCGCGGCAGCTATCTCGAGCAGCAGCGTGCGCAGGAAGCCCTGGTGGCAGCGGATGCGGATGCTTACCGTCTCGCGGAGATGCGCTTTCGCTCGGGCGTTGACAGCTACCTCGCCACCCTCGACGCCCAGCGCTCCCTCTACGCCGCGCAGCAGGAAATGGTAACGGTTCGCCAGGCAGCACTTGCCAATCAGGTAACCCTTTACAAGGCGTTGGGCGGCGGTTGGCAGCCGCAAACTACCGAGGCCCACAAAGCATTCCCCTGATGTAGACTATGCGGGTGGACACTCTGACAAGCATCAGGGTATTCCGGCAGGTCGTCGAGTCGGGTACGTTCGTTGCCGCGGCTGAGCGCATGGATTTGTCGACCGCGATGGTCAGCAAACACGTCGCGTATGTGGAAAAGCGACTCGGGGTCCGACTCCTGAATCGCAACAGCCGCACGCTGAGCCTTACGGAACCCGGCAGCGTGTACTTCGAGCGCTGCAAGAACATCCTGGATGACCTGGAAGCCACGGAGCTGGAACTGGGATCCCTCAGTACGGTGCCCCGCGGCACCGTCCGAATCACGTGCCCGAGCTGGTTCGCGCGGCAACGGTTCGCGGATATGCTCGCCGAGTTCCGTCTCCGCTATCCGGAGATCGTGGTCGATGTCTCGTTCGAAGACCGGCTCGTCGATCTCGTGGAGGAAGGTTACGATCTAGCGCTGCGGGTGGCGCGCGAGAGTTCGCTTGCGCCGGGCCTCATTGCTCGGCCGGTACGGCCAGTAACCTTCTTCATCGCGGCGTCACGCGAATATCTGAAGCGTCATGGCGCTCCCAAGTCCCCCGAGGAGCTCGCCCGCCACGATTTCGTGGCGATCGGTAATATCGATGCCATCTCATTGACGGGCTCTGAGGGAAAGGTTGAAGTTCCGCTTCGGGTCGTCCTGCGCTACCGCTCGATCGGCGGCGTGGTACACGCCGTCGCCGCCGGCATCGGTCTGGCACCGATGCCGGAGATCCACTTCGAAGAACCGGAGTTCAAGGGAATCTTAACGCCCGTGCTCACGGACTATCCCGTGCAGGGGCCGACGCTGTATATAGTGTACGTCAGCCGGAAGTATTTACCGCTCAAGATCCGCGCCTTCATCGATTTTCTGATGGAATTTAGTGCGAGGACTCCGCTTCGCAGAGTGGCCGAGGCCAATTGATTCGCGACTGCTGAACGCTACCCCACTTAAGCTCACGGGCCTTGGATCCCACCACCCCTCGTGCGGCGCGACGTGCGCTGCCTCTGCGGGACTCCAGCTGCCGAGATAGTGCGCTGGCTGACGTGCTGTCCCGAGCGCGCGCCTGCAGCTGCAGCAAGTTCCAGCCGCTCTTGGCGACGCCAATGATGGGCACTGCAAGCGTGCCGCGCTTGATCATCTCCGCCGAGGCCAATTGATTCGCATTATAAGCAAGGTCTCCGGTCGCGCCAAAGAAAACCAATGCATCGCTTTGGATTTGGTTGACGCACGAGTCCATCAGTTCGGCCTTTGCCGTCGTACCGGCAGGACCGTGCCTACTAGTTGCTGCCCGGCCTGCAGCGCGCTCAGATCAAATCGCCGAAGGAATTCGTCCAGCGGCATGCACCGCCAGCCTTCCCAGGTTCCATCCACCGCTCTCAGAAGAATCATTTGGGCGTTCATATGAGCCTTCCGCGCCATCGCGTCTTGACAGGAACTTGCATCGCCAGGCGAACCTCACGTCCGAAAGATTAGAGTCAGCCCCCTGGCTGGAACAAGCGTCGGCCGCAGAATGCACCGTTTCGCAATAAGAAAAGCGACGCGACGGCGCAGCTGCCAATTTCCCCCGATGAAACGTTGCATCAACGCTCGGCGGATTCTTCGCGCCCGAGTGCGGACGTAAAGTCCACCTGTTGCAGCTACCAGATGGAGACGCCGATGAGTGCGCCTGAGGAAAAGACAAATCTCGTCGCACAGCTCGACGCTTTCGGATTGGAACACTTCAGGATAGTCGAGCGTCCGCTCGCGCCCCTTCGCCACGACGAAATTCGTATCTACGTGCATGCGGCATCGTTGAACAACCGCGACCTCGTGATCGCACTAGGGCAGGTTCCCAGTCGCGTCAGCGACATCCGCCTGCCGCTCGTCCCGCTCTCCGACTGTTCCGGTGAGGTCATCGAGGTCGGGAGCGCGGTGGATCGCTTCCAGATCGGCGACCGTGTCGCTTCAGCGCAGATGCCGGATTGGACGGCGGGGCCGTTCAAACCAGAGAACGGGCACGCGGCGCTCGGTGGCACCGTCGATGGAGTTCTGACCAGATACTTCAAAGGGAATCAGCGTGGGTTTGTCAAGATTCCCGATGCGCTGTCGTTCGAGGAAGCGGCGACGCTCCCAACTGCGGCCTTGACTGCGTGGAACGCCCTCTTCGAGTTCGGTGACCTCAAGCCCGGAGAGACAGTGCTGGTGCAGGGTTCCGGCGGCGTGAGCACCTTCGCGCTGCAGTTCGCGCTCGCCGCGGGTGCGCGAGTCTTTGCGATCACCGGAAGTCAGGCGAAGGTCGGCAGGCTCGAGCGATTGGGTGCGGAGCACGTGATCCGCTATGAAAGGGAACCCGAGTGGAGCCGGGTAGTCCTCGAGGTCACGGGTGGCGCCGGCGTGGACCACGTCGTGGAAACCGGTGGCGCCGGCACGATCGATGAGTCGATCAAAGCCGCTGCCATGGGCGGCTCTATAAGCTTGGTCGGCTTGCTGACGGGCGCCGGGGGGCGCCTCGATATGCTGCCTATCCTAACCAAGACTCTGCGCATTCAGGGGGTGATCGTCGGGTCCGTCGAGATGTTCGAGCGGATGATCGGCATGATCGAGCACCTCAGAATCCGACCAGTAATCGACGAGGCGTTCCAGATGCAGGATGTCACAGCGGCGCTCGAATATCTGAAATCCGGTCGCCATCTCGGCAAAGTCATTATCAAGGTATAGATGGACAGGCTGCCATTTGCCGGTTTCAGTTTGAGCGAAGCCGGTCAGCTCTATGCGCGACGCTCTGAGAAGCACTCCCGTAATCTGGCGCTCGATTTCGCGCAGTCCAGAGCGCTGCTCGCGCTGGCAGAGAACGAAGGAGTCACACCGCAGCGCCTTTCGGAGTTGACGTCCATCGCTTCCCCCTGGCGTCGCTTTCAGTTCTGCGATCGCCGGTCGGCGCTGCACTCGTTGTCTCCCTGCTGAAGGTTTCCATTGGTGAAACCTAGCCGGCGCGCGGTGAATCGCGTTCTGGAAATGCAGCGCTTCTTCTCCATGTCTGTTTAAGTGTGGAGCGCCTGTGCACAATCAAGGCATGGAGTGGTTGTTTCACACCTCGTATGCAACCTCGAACCGCGGAGCGGATCGGCTCAGTGGTCACTTCCACCTACGCCTTCTAGCGTGCATAACGCTGCTAGCTCTCGCGGCCTGTACCTCAATGACACGACTCGCTGCAGTCCCCTCGGAGCTGAAGGATGAGGCCCGCCCGGATGGAGTCCCTGGTGTTCGCTTCTATCCGCAACGATTCTCGGATCCTTCCGCCCACCTGCAAGGGTCCACTCTCCGGCCAGCATCCACGGGCGCCTCTGAGGTTCCGGTCAACTGGGATACCGACGTGGAGTGCGACCTGCTTGCCGTGTCAGCCGGCGGCGACCGCGGGGCGTTCGCTGCTGGATTGCTGAACGGATGGTCGCAGACAGGTGCGCGCCCGCGCTTCAGCGTCGTCACGGGCGTGAGCGTGGGAGCCTTGATCGCACCCTTTGCCTTTCTCGGCCCGCGCTACGACCACGTGCTGCGCGAGGTGACTCTGTCGGCAGGACCGGGCAAATTCTTCCGTCGGCGCAGCTCTGTCTCGGGCTTCCTCGGCGACGGCTTCGCCAGCAGCGAGCCCCTTGAGCGACTGCTTGCTACCTATGTGACCGCTGAGGTGCTGCAAGAGATCGCGATCGAATACCGCCACGGACGAGACCTCTACATCATGACGACCGATCTCGATGCCGGCGTTCCCGTCATCTGGAACATGGGCGCCATCGCAGCCAGCGATTCGCCTGACGCGCTGGCGCTGTTCCGCCAAGTAATGCGCGCGTCGGCCGCCATACCAGTGATTGTCTCTCCGGTTCTGATCAATGCGACCGCCGCCGGCAGGCAGTTTCAAGAATTGCACGTGGACGGGTCGGTTGCCCACCAAGTATTTCTGTATCCCTACTCGGAACCACCACTCCCCGCAGCGAGGGACGCAAGGGGCCCCTGCCGCGCGTTCATCATCATGAACACGCAATTCGAGTCCGATTGGTCATCGACACCGCGCCGTACTCTGGGTATCGGCGAGCGGGCGATGCAAACATTAACGCGCGTCGAGGCATCTACCGATGTGGATCGCATCTTCGCAGCGCTGCAGCGGCAGAGTATCGCCTTCAATCTGGCGTATATCGACTCGGACTTCCAGGTTGCACACCCGCGCGACTTCGACGAGTCATTTATGCGGGCGCTGTATGTCTATGGCCAACAGCTAGGATCGCGCGATAATCCGTGGCACGACATGCCACCGCAATCGCAGCCGTTGAATCGGTCTGCCAGCACCACGGGGCGCGAAACGCCGCTTTTACGTATTGCACATAGCTCGGATGCGCACTGACTTCTATCCCGAATATGCGCGCACGTTTATAGATACGAAACATTGCATTTACGCTCTGAGCGTTGTTCCGCGCTCCCTTGTCGAAAACAATGATCCCAACACGAATTAGAGGTACTCATGCAATACACCAAGCTGCACAGCGCGTGGGGTCGGCTCGCGATTCTGGTCAGTGCAGGTTTCGTTGTGGTCTTACCGGCGGCAGATCTTGCTCTCACTTCTGTCTTCGAACCGGGTGGATTCGGTGACCAGCGAAGGACCGCCTATACCGCTGGCGTCACCTGGGACCCGCTCCGCCCTGGCACTACGACTTCAAATTCGGACGGCCTAGCGCCTATGCAGAAGCGGCGATCGACCGCTGGCATACCGACAGTCGCAAACGGGCCTAGCCGACTCAGATCAGGGCCGCGCCGACGCTACGGCTCTTTCCGGCACGTGCTGCGCACTGGTTTTCAGAGGCAGGTGTCGGCGCGAACTACACCGTGGCGGCAACTGCGGAACGCCTATCGATTTTGGTCTCTCACATCTCAAACGCAACCTATGGAGTGGACTATGAAACTCTTGATGCAAGAATCCTCACGGCTCCCAGTGGACGACTACAGCGCCGCGCTCCGCAATGCCGTGTCGTGGCTCGGCGAGCGTTACCTGCTAGCGGTGCCTGTCACGCGGAGCGAGCAGGCGACCCCTCGCTATCTCCCGCAAGGGCGGGGATGGCATGAGCGCCTGCACATCAAGCGTTAGAAGCCATACGATTCCGAGGAGAGGCTGCATACGTCTCTCATGGCTCGATCAAAATCAGAATCGTTGGAGGTTACTATGCTAGACGGCGTTTCACTCGATCAACTCCGCACCTTCATCGCGGTGGTGGATGAGAAAAGCTTCTCGGCCGCTGGCCGTCGCCTGAGGCGCGCGCAGTCCGTGGTGAGCCAGACCATGGCGAATCTGGAAGGGCAACTCAGGGTGAAGCTGTTCGATCGCAGCACTCGCTTACCGGTTCTGACGGATCAGGGTCGCGCACTGCTCTCCGACGCACGCGCGGTGGCGGGCAACGTGGACATCCTCAAGGCCCGTGCGAAGAACTTGGCCGGCGGACTTGAACCGGAATTGAGCGTGGCCATCGACGTGATGTTTCCGCCAGTGCCGCTGACTGCTGCAGTCGCCGCCTTCCAACAGGAATTCCCTTCGACGCTGTTGAATTTCGAGGTCGAATCGAGCGCCGTGGTCGAGCCCGTGCTCGACGGGCGCTGCCGTGTGGGCTTGGTAGGCTCGTGGTCTCGCGTGCCGCCAAACATTGTCAGCGAACCGCTGCTGACGGTCAGCGTTCCTACCATCGTTTCGCCACAGCACCCGCTCGCGAGTTACCACGCGCCGATTCCCGCAACCGTGCTCGCGCAGTACATCCAGCTTATACATATGGATCCTGCGGATGTTTCGCCAAACCGAGGATCTGCGGTACTGTCCACGAGATTTTGGCGCTTATCACACCTTGGGGCCAAACTTGCGTTTCTGCGCGCAGGGCTGGGGTATGGCGCCTTACCTCTGCACGTGATCGAGGCAGATCTGGCAAGCGGCGCGCTCGTTCAGATCAGGCTCGAGGACGCGCCTTCCGAGGGCTTTGTGACAGCGATGTCGGCCATCTATCGGACCGACAGCCCTCCGGGTCCGGCGGGGCGTTGGTTCATGGAGCGCCTCAAACAAGAAGTGGCCGAGCTGAGGACACATCGTCCGGTAGCAGCCAGCTTAGACCATGAGGGCTAGTGCGCTACGAACCGCTCAACCGTGGATAGTAGGACCGTATCGCCGGTGGGCTGGCGCAATTCGGCTGCGTGCGCCAGCCACTCCGTTTGCGGTCGCGAATTCATGACTGCCACGCGGCACTCTTCTAGCTGATGTTTTAGCAGCGGCAGCAACTCACCCTG
>Ga0210400_10006277_pt1 | contig 10022 bp, 10 predicted proteins | sample IncBWH26MmetaG_FD_155456 | JGI IMG/M metagenome (GOLD analysis project Ga0210400, IMG submission 155456) | Forest soil microbial communities from Barre Woods Harvard Forest LTER site, Petersham, Massachusetts, United States - Inc-BW-H-26-M | ecosystem: Environmental > Terrestrial > Soil >... | reverse complement strand
GGCATGAACAAGTTTCCCCGGGTTGTCAGAAATAATCCCATCCACTCCCCACTTTGACATCCGTCTGATATCGGCGGGCGAGTTCACGGTCCAGACGACAAGTTTTTTGCCCGCAATCTTGATCTCGGGAATAAGCTCCTGCCGCAACAGCTTGAAGTGCGGAATCACGTAGTCCAGTGGCAAGTGGCGCCAGTGGCTGAACTCGGCTTGCGTTTCGCAAATCAGGCCCAGTGGAATGCCAGAGTCGATTTCGTGAAATCTCTGCAACACGTCGGGAAGAAACGACGAAATCACGAAGCCCCGCAGCGGACCGGATTCTCGCAATACTCCGAGCGTGATCGCTTCCAGCCCGGGCACCTTCAGTTCGATATCGAGGAATGCGGTGCGCCCATAGCGGGTCAGCACAGCGGCCAAAAGTGGCAGCCCCAGCGCATCTGCTTTGGACCGGGCAATTTCATGGCCCCGGCTCTTCGCATCGTGACAAATCACCGGCTGACCATCAGCGGAAAGCCGCACATCAAATTCAAAGCCATCGCAGCCGGACGCTATTGCCAGATCGAAAGAGGCCAAAGTATTTTCTGCAATCGATTTCTCGCCCCGCGCTCCGCGGTGTCCGAGCAGTAGTGGACGGATGGGCATCGCCTTCGATTTCATAGGCCGGAAGGATTGTGCTTAATCCAGATCGAAATCGCGAATGGGCTTGCCAGTATCGGGTGACTCTTTGGCCTTTTTCACCGCTTCTTGAAACTTCTTGTCCAACAATTCGGATGCATGTTTTTGGGCCTCCACCGACTGCCGGAAGATGGATTCACGCCGGCTGTCCTGCTCCTTCATGGCGCGCGCCGCTTCCTCCATGTCGCTGAACATCCGGGGTTTCACCGCGGCAGTATGAGCGATGACCTCGGCCATTGCCGTGTCGATCTTCAGCACTGCGTTGCAACAAGGACAGGTGACTTCGATGGTGCCTGGACTCTTCGCTGTTGCCATTTTGCGAATGATACCGCAAAAGTGAAGCGAATGCGCCGTCGACGGATGGCGTTCGCCCACGGATGCCACTCAGTGCCGGATCTTGATTGGGAAGATACGGAACACGCTCAACAACTCCCATCCCAACAGGAAGATCGACAACAACACCACCAGCACCGCCAGCATTTCCCCGTAGCTCAACCCGCGACGGTTCGGCTCGAAGCGTCGTGCGGCCAGGCTCAAGATGTTCAGCGTGGCGAATCCAAAAACTACGGCCCAGAGAATGTTATAGACGCCATCCCGGCTCGACTCGCGGAACGGCAAAAACACGCTTGCTATCGGCGTTGGTTGTACACGCCAAAAGTGATGCAAAGAGAGTAAGGTCTGGCACATGCCCGGGATCAGATTGGCCAAAGCAAAAACCATAGATACCTGGAATACACTGCCCCCACATGGATTGGATATCACATTTCTGTCCACCCGGCTCATGGGAAACAGATATGCGGGCATCCGCCACGCCAACGGTGTTTCTCAAACCTCGTAGACAGCTTGTTCCTTCCGGCCCTTTCGCTTCCTTCAGTAATATGGATACATGGCGAAACGACGCTTCATCTTCTTCGATGTCGGCAACACTCTTCTCTTCCCCAATCGTGCGAAGATGCTCGCCCCGCTCGCCAGCGATCGCCACCCCTCGCTTGAACAATGGCAGGCACTGGAGCGTAAAACGAAGAAGGAATTCGACCAGGGGATGCAAACGGGCCGCGTGGATCACGGCTTCTGGTGGACCTTCTACACTTCCCTGCTGGAACAATTCGGTGACGGCATCAGCGTTCGCGATGCGCTCGTAGCGAACACGCAGAACTCGGCCAACTGGGACCAGATTCCACCGGGTACGCGCGAAGCGCTCTTCCGAATTGCGAGAAACTTTCGCATCGCAGTGATCTCGAATGCCGATGGGGGCATCGAGCGCATCCTGTCGCGCTGCGGCATAGCAGGGTGTTTCGAGAGCATCACCGATTCCGGCATCGTCGGCTTCGAGAAGCCGCGGCGGGAAATTTTTGATTCGGCGCTCTCCGCAATGGAGGCAAACCCCGAGGAAAGTCTGTACGTCGGGGATGTCTACTCGGTGGATTATGTCGGAGCCCGTAGCGCTGGAATGGACGCGGTGTTGTTCGACGTATCAGGCGCGTACCGCGATCGCGAAGAGCCGCGAGTGGAATCGCTCGAAGAATTTGAAAGGTGGCTGCAGCACCAGGGTTTGTGCTAGCGAGAGCTACCCGATATCAGGGTTCTATAACTCAAGAATCTGATGGTCGTGGCAATCGGTCTGCATCGTGTCGTGAATGTTCTGCAGAAGTTCAATTCCGTGGCGAGCCAGAAAGTACACGCCACCGATTCCCCGCTCCTGCAGCGCCCCATCTGGATACAGCGTATGGCCAAGTGCTTCGGCATGCCTGCCAATCACCTCGCTGCGTCGCAGTTCTGCAGCGGTTGCCAACTGACGGAGCCGGTCGAGTTGATGGTTCATTTTTGACTCGGCAGTCTGGCTAGCTCCTACCAGCGTGGCGTCGAGTTCCTCCAACGCCCTCCGCAAATTCGCAAGGGATTTTTCAATAGAATGCTGTGCCGTGTCGAACGCTGACTGCACGCCCTCCGGCAGAATGAGTGAAGCAAGCTTTCGTCGCAACTCATCAACCCCGTGAAATACCTCAGGAACCGTGATTTCGTACTGACGCAGCCAACGCTGAACCTTGGGTTCTACCAGAGTCGCCGAAAAACGCGGCACAATCGGAGTCACGCGCTCTTGCAATACTTCGTAGACTGCACCTGCCTGTGCAAAATACGCGACCTCCGCTGCTCCGCCCGCATAAGCCAGCGTGGGAAGCAAGTAGTCCTGCACAATCGGGCGCAGCAAGACGTTGGGACTGAAATTCTGAGGCGCTTGGGCAATGCGATCCAGCAATTCGGCTGCGGAGAGCTTCTCGGCTTCCGGTCCGGAGCCAATCGTGAATTCCGCCGACTGATCCGAGCCGTTCGCTCTCCGTTGAATCGGAGTCCGCGCTCCGTCGCGCAAAGTAAAGAGCAACACTGACGATGGTGTCACCTTCACCTGCTCGTGATAGTCGGCCTTCTCCAGCGCTTTGCCTCTCACCAACAACGCCGCTTCGAGATCTCCCGCCCGTTCAATAGCCGCGCGATAGATCGGCTCGGCCACGCGATGCAATTCCGGATCAGAAGCGTCCAAAACAATCACTCCCCACTGGCCAAACAACGTAGCGAAGAATCGAGCAAAGGCGGTTCCCAATGATTCTTCCGGGCGATAACACGCGCGCATTAGTTGCGTGGCCTCGGACTCTCCCAGCAGGCTCGCAGCTTCTTCGATCACCGGCAAGATTTCCTCGCCCAAGCGTACTTGGCTCACCGGCGCGCCCGGAATACCATGACTGGATGTCGTTAACGTACGCAGCACGCCATCGGCAGCGGGCAGCGAGATATGGTTGACTTCGGCAAGATCGTGATCGTAAGTAGCGAGCCAGAAAACAGGAACCGTGTCGAGGCCCACAGCGGTAGCATCCTGGGCCAACTTGACCGCGCTCAAAGCCTTGTAGAACGCGAACATCGGACCGCCAAACAGTCCCACCTGTTGCCCGGTCACTGCAGCGACGGCGCCCTTGCGCAATCGATCGATGTTTGCAACTGTCTGCGGCGAAGCCTCCCAGGCTGCATTTTGCCGCTCTAGAATTTTGCTAACTTGTTCCCGACGGACACCGTCATACCGCACGGAGGAGGCTTCCTCTTTTACCCATTCACGAATGTAAGGGGAATGCGGATAGAAGGGCCGGACACCGGGAGAATATGCCAGAAAATCGCTGAAAAGGCGGGTTGTATGCGGGATTTGGGCAAACGGTAGACAGTGCGCTTTCACCGCTGGCCCTCCTGGCATCGCCGACTTCTACAGCTTTTGACGGATGAAATCATCTGAGGTCAACGCCTCGGTTCACATTCTTGTCGGCGTCCTATGTGAGATGCCGCGAACTGCCGAGAGATGCAAGATAATGATAACGCCAGGTTAGAGATGATGATAAGGAAGCACTCGTCATGAATGCCAAACGCCCTGCGCTCCACATTCTCATGCCGACTGCGCGGTTTCGCTCAACGCTCGTCTCAATTCCTGCATCCAATGCTGCGCCCCAGTAATTACTACTCATCATGCATCAATTTTTGGCGGCTTGGCAGAATGTGCTGTGGTTAGTCGGCCTCGCGGCAGGCGCGGTGCTCCTCGCGCTGCTGACCCATTCCGTCATCTACGCTATCGGAAAGCGCATCGCGAATCGCAAGGAAGGAAAGTTTTACCAGTTGCTGGTAACACGTCAAGAGCGCCCAACCCGGCTGCTTTTGCCCTTGCTGGCTCTCATGGGAGTTATTCCCTGGCTCCCCGTTTCGCAAATCATTGTCTCGCGCCTCAACCACGTCGTTGGACTGTTGCTCATTGCCTCCATTGCCTGGTTGCTGGTTACGATGCTGGACGTGCTTCAGGATTACATCGAGCATCGCCAAACGCTGGCAGTCGGCGACAGTCTGACGGCGCGCCGCATTCGCACCCAGGTGCAAGTCCTCCGTCATATCGCGGCGGTGGTGATTGTCGTCATCACGATTGCGATCATGGTGATGACCTTCCCCAGCGCGCGCCATGTCGGCGAGAGCCTGTTCGCCTCCGCGGGATTGGCCGCCGTTGTCGCAGGCCTGGCCGCGCGCAGCATGTTGTCGAACCTCCTCGCCGGAGTACAGATCGCCCTCAGCCAGCCGATTCGCTTGGAAGACGTCGTCATTGTGGAAGGCGAATGGGGATGGATCGAAGAAATCACCATGACGTACGTGGTGGTGCGCGTATGGGATCTGCGCCGCCTCATTCTGCCGATCTCCTACTTCATTGAAAAGCCGTTCCAGAACTGGACGCGTAACACTGCCGATCTGCTTGGCACGGTATTCATTTACGCCGACTACACTCTCCCCGTGGATGAAGTTCGCCAGGAGTTGCAGCGCATCCTGCAGTCTTCCGGCATGTGGGACGGAAAGGTCTGGGGCCTGCAAGTCACGAACGCCACGGATCGCACTCTTGAACTACGCGCTCTGATGAGCGCTGCGAACGGCTCGGCCGCATGGGATCTGCGCTGCTATGTTCGCGAAAAGCTTATCGCATTTCTGCAACAAAATTATCCCGAAAGCTTGCCTCGCACACGCGGCGAGATTACAGGGGTTGCCGCAGTGAATGATCGGCCGCAGACAACGCCCCATGACGGAGCCGGACGAGATCGATCGAAGGATATGCACCCGGCAGCATAACGCTAAGGTCAAAGAATGTTTGAATCGAGCCCGGCGATGAATTGGATGCCGGGAATCACCTTGCCAATTAAGTCTTTATCGTTGGTCAGGAATAGATCGATACCCGCTTGCGCGGCGCACGCAAGATGAATTGCAACGGGCGGCGAAAGCGACTGCTGAGCGCGAATGCTAGCATAAAGCTCGGCGGCTTCGAGATCGAACGGAATTACTTCCACGAATGGTGAACGAAAAGCGGCAAGCATTCTGCCTGCGATTTCCCCATTGCCCGACTTACGTGGTCCAACGAGAGCCTCGGCGACGGCAAAGATGCTGGTGCAAAGCTGATCTCGCCGCGTTTCCATTTTGAGCAGCAGTTGGCGGATCCGGTTGGCGTAACGCGGATGATCCTCGATCCAGTACACAAACAGCATGGTGTCCCAGTAAATTCGGCTCATCGCTTGGGTCGCGTGCCTTCCGCCTCTCGCTTTTCCATCGCGTGCGAGAACTCTGCCCGCTCCCGGCGAAGGAAAGACTCTCCTCCACCAAGGGACACGAAGATTTCTTTTCCAATCCCCCGAAGCGCGAGAAAAGCGTCGAGGCCCTCTGCAGGTCTTTCGCTCTCTTTGACGATCTCGTAGGTAAACGTAACTGTGGTGCTTTGTCCGGAAGGAGGCCCAGTCTTCGAAACGATGCGGAGCCCGTGCTCGGTCAAAAACTTCTTCGATCCCAGCGCAGCGCAAACGAGTGGCACGCGATTGTTCAGCGCCAGGGCCCTGTGTACTTCCCCCACGTTAATGGCAACGGTCTTCTCTCGTCGGCGGCGGGCAGAGGCAACATATTTCTCGTATGCGTGGCGGCGAACTGCATCGGAGTCCGGTTTCGTCTCAGGCGCGGAATTCTTTCTCATGCATGCTATTCTTGCATATGCATGCATAGCATGTCAAAATGTCTCGCGCGCAAACTGTTTCTCCCTGCACCTCGTCTCATCCTAGAGACATCAAACAATTGACTTCACTACGGTTAACCCCTAGTCTGGAAGCAGCTCTTTGACTAATGGCCAATCCCACCAGTGGGGGCGTCACGGCTTCGACGGAGATGCTTGCGGCCAAGAGGCATGCCGGGGTGCACACACCCGTAATCGCGTGCAAAATGATAATTGCCAATCAACAAATGGCATACGCAGCCTAATTAATTAGGCAGCCGCTCTCCACCGCTTCGCCCTTGGGCGGTGAGCGAGCGTCACACAGAGGGCTGCTCTTCTCCGCTACGTCTGGGCGGAGAGGTTAAGATCACAGGCTAGCGGCTAGCGTTTCTTGTCCGTTCTGAGCGTGGGCCGCGAACGTCCCGGGGGAACCGCCAGCAATGGCGGCAAACGCCTGGGGCATGAACGTGAATAAGCATGTAGTCTCTTGACCAGTAACATTTTCGGACGCGGGTTCGACTCCCGCCGCCTCCACCACTGTAAACTACTGATAATACTATAGTTTATAAAATGATAGAGAAAAACGTACAATAAACGTACAATGGATTCGGCAAAGGTGCTGATTCCATGCTCTCGGTTTACTCCCGCCACTATTCTCCCTGCCCTTCCGACGACATCAACTACAAGCGCTGCCGGTGCCCAAAGTGGATCAATGGCATTCTGGGATCGGATGGGCCCTTCATCCGTCGCAGTGCCAAGACCCGCAGTTGGGAGAGGGCTGAGGATTTCAAACGCAAACTGGAAGAGGAATATGAGGCGAAGCAGCAAGGACTTGAAGAGGCCTCCCGACCGAAGCCTGCTCTCGTAACCGTCAAAGAGGCCGTGTCACGTTTTCTGAACAGCAAGCGCAACGAGAACCTGGCCGATTCGACTCTCGATAAGCTGATCACTATCTTCGAGAAGCGGTTCCTCGCGTGGGCCACGTCCTACGGATTCGTACACATCACTGAGATCACGACTGCCGACCTGGAAGGCTTTCGTGACACTTGGACCGATGGCCCACTCGCGAAGAAAAAGAAACAGGAGCGGTTGATCGGCTTCTTTTACTACTGCCTGCGACTCGGCTGGATCAAGTCCAATCCCGCTGTTCTGCTCGGTCGAATCAGAGCAGATGGTCCTCCGACGGATTACTTCCCTGCGCCCGAGTTCGACAAGATCATGGACGCAACTTACATCTATCAGCCCAAAGGCTGGGTGGAATGCCGGAACCAAGCGACGCGGCTTCGCATTCTCACATGGCTGATGCGCTGGAGTGGACTTGCAATTAGAGATGCCGTGACTTTGGAGAGGCGCCGTCTGAACGAAAATGGCGAGTTGTTCCTATATCGCGCAAAAACCGGCAGTCCTGTTTACGTTCCACTGCCTCCGGATGTGGCGGAGGCATTGAGAAATATTCCGCCAGGCCCCAGTCCCAATCCGCGATATTTCTTCTGGTCTGGCAACGGCTCGCCGAAGTCGGTGGTCGGCAATTGGCAGAGGAGTTTCCGACGCCTCTTCAAAATCGCAGACTTGCGCAGCGATGACGGATCACCCAAGCGTTGCCATCCGCACATGTTTCGTGACACATTCGCGGTCGAGATGCTGCTTGCCGGAGTTCCGCTGGAACAGGTCTCAATGTTGCTTGGTCACAAGAGCGTGAAGATCACAGAGAAGCACTACGCGCCATGGGTCAAAGCGCGGCAGGAGCAGCTTGCGGTCAACGTTCGAAAGTCTTGGACTGTACTTGATGCGGGCAACCAAACGGGAAAACGCAAATCGCCGAAGCGCGCGAAAAGTGCCTGACGGGGATTGCTCCCGTCATCTGCCGGGTAGTTGATTTCTAGCTTGCTCTGCGTAGCTTTCGATGAACGCGGTGAAGGACCGTCTCAGGCACTCGGAGCGTCCGGTATCCGCGCTTGTGCAACTTTTCTTCTGTGCTCCAGTGGATCACGCCCGGTTCCCTTTCAAATATTTTGCGAACTGTCTTCTCGCTGAGTGCCCAGAGCTCGGCGATCTCGATGATCGAGTAGTGCCTCTCGCGAGCTAGTTCAATCGTCGGCCCAGCCGAAGGGCCGGAAACTGTGTGGAGGGCGTGGGAGGACTCGGCTGGTTTTCGAGCGAATTCAGACATGGCATGACCTCAACCGCAGCTGGATGTTAACTAACTTGATTCCAGGCGCTCCGATTGTCCAATGAATTCTGGGGCGATAGCTATTCCCAACCGGAATAGCCGTGACTGAGCAGCAACTAGAGCACGGCTACCTAGATCAGCAATCGATAGTCATACGGCGCCGAACCATAATGGCTGAGATATGTGCCAACCCTCGCAATAGCACTTGCCGAGTCGAGACTCGCAGGAAGGCGTGAGTAGTAGTCGAAATGATTCCAATTCATTTTCGACAATCCAAGGATCTCGCGCGATACCAGATCCAGATCCGAGTCGCCTCGGTATCGCCTTATCAAAAGGGGAGCAGGAATGCGACGCTTTCCCTGGTAATACTTGAACCGCTCATTCTGCACACTTGGCGCATGACCATGCACCCAGAGCAGCGCGCTATCGTCTGCCAAGACGATAGCGGCCCCACGTGGCACCGGGAATCGGTCGATTGTGAGTTTGTCACCTTGCAACTTTGAGGCCAGGAAACGGATCGACTCTTCCGTGTTGATCTCAATCAGTTCGACGTTCTGTACGCCTTCTAGACCTTGTGACAGACCCTCCTGCTCTTCTTTGGTGAAGTGCGTTCTCTTGTGAATCACCACGCGTTTGGGAAGCCTCATTCGGGCGTCGAAGAAGAGTTGGCGTATTGTTTCGCCAGTCCGCCGAGCGTCATCGAGTGACATAAACGGATTACGACCGCGGATAACGGGGTGCTCGATACGTCCGAGCCTGAATTGCAGTCCTTCGCCGCGTGCGCTGTAGATGTGGCTGCACCCTAGAAGAACGTGCCGCTTACGGAGCGCGGGCCCTTCTAGGCTATATCCGATTCCCACGAACGCACTGTCCTCGTCCAGGCAATCCAAACGCCAGGGCGTACGCATGGCTTTTGCATAGAACGCGAGCGAGAGCCACCACTTAACCCTACAGCTGGCAGTCGGAAGGACCGTTTTCTCCCGGAGCAGTTGCGTACTTTGACCATTGCGCGCTGCATATGCCTTGACGAAATCGTGCAAGTTGAAGTGCTCATCCCCCTCGTCAACCAATTCGTATGGAGACCAGGCTTTGGGAATGAAAACAACGACGATGGCCCCCGGATTCAAGCCCCGAATCCGATCCAATGCCACGCAAATGGTTCGTGCAATCTGCTTCGCACCTTCGAGGGCAGTCCCCGAAGGGCTTACCGCAAGATCCTGCCAGAGCGCTTCTCCACGCCTCGCATGCGTAAGGGGCAAACAGAAGCCGGCAGCGAAGCCCGGAAAGGATTGCAGGTAGTCTCTCTCCGTTCGGTCTGGTTCGCTTCGCTCATCCATCTGACAAAGAAATTGCTCCAAGATGCGCGCATGGGCGGCTGGGCAGATCGCGGCAATGTTCGCTGATGTGGAAACCCCGGCACTTGTGACCGAGTAGTCCCAAGGCCGATTATTGGCAAGTCCGTGCAACGGGTTGGCATCCTTCGCTTCGCCGGTTCCGCTCTTTGAGCTAAAAACCAGCTTCGCATCATCCACAACAAACCCGCTAAAGCTCGAAAATCTTTGATACTTGACGTTCAGAGTAGGCCGGTGCGATTGATGCAAGCCCGCATATAACGGGGTTTTCCCGATTAGAAAAGTCTGG
>Ga0210400_10006276_pt1 | contig 10023 bp, 7 predicted proteins | sample IncBWH26MmetaG_FD_155456 | JGI IMG/M metagenome (GOLD analysis project Ga0210400, IMG submission 155456) | Forest soil microbial communities from Barre Woods Harvard Forest LTER site, Petersham, Massachusetts, United States - Inc-BW-H-26-M | ecosystem: Environmental > Terrestrial > Soil >... | reverse complement strand
GGAGACTCCGCCCGCACCGCCACCATCACCACCAGCAGCAGCGGCAGGAAAAGCAGCAGCGCAAACCCCGCAATCGAGATGTCCAGCAGGCGCTTCAACGGATGCGTCGCTACCGACAGCGCCGGGGCGTCGACCGACGCCGTTGAGCGCCGCGGCGCGGCCGCATGCGACCGTTCCATCTCGCTCTGATCCGCAAGCATGCTCAACGCAATTGGCTCCCCAGCCTTCAACACCATCTACGGCCACGCTTCGGGAAAAGACGCTTAACCGGCCGTTTCCCATTTCTCCGCACGAAATCTTAAGCGCGATGGAGGTCTTATGAGACACGCGCCCCGACAAACGGGTCTGGAGCAATTTGGATGCCAGCCGACGTATCTTTTCGGGATGTCAGCCCGAGCAGCATCGCCCTCGAGACCGCGCCCCCGCGGCGCCTGCCGCTCGGCATCGGCCTGATGATCGCTGCGACCGCCTCCGTCGGCCTTTGGTTCGGCGTGGCCGCGGGCGTCAAGGCCCTGTTCTTCTAGACGACGGACAGATCAAGCGCGGAGGCGGGGCCTCCGGCCGAGAATCCTACGGAACCCGCCTATTCCGCCGCCTCGTCCGAGCCGAGCGGCCGTTCCGATAGCTGGCGCAGGTATTGGCCGTATTCGCTCTTCGCCAGGCTCTCGGCGAGCTTGCGGAGCTGCTGGGCGTCGATCCAGCCGCGCCGGAAGGCGATTTCCTCCAGGCAGCCGATCCGCAGGCCCTGGCGCTGCTCGACCGCGCGGATGAATTCGCCGGCCTGGATCAGGCTGTCGTGGGTGCCGGTGTCGAGCCAGGCGAAGCCGCGGCCCAGGAGCTCCACGTTCAGCTCTCCGGCCTCCAGGTAGACCTGGTTCAGCGCGGTGATCTCCAGCTCACCGCGATGCGACGGCTTCAGGGTCTTGGCGAAGGTGCTGGCGCGGCCATCGTAGAAATAGAGCCCGGTGACGGCATAGTTCGACTTCGGGACAGCCGGCTTCTCCTCGATGCCCAGCGCCTTGCCGTCCGGCCCGAGCTCGACGACGCCGTAGCGCTCCGGATCCTGCACCAGGTAACCGAACACCGTCGCACCCGTCTGGCGCGCGTGCGCCGTCTGCAGCGAGCGGGTGAAGTTCTGGCCGAAGAAGATGTTGTCGCCCAGCACCATGACACTGGGCTCGCCGGCGATGAATTCCTCGCCGAGGATATAGGCCTGGGCCAGGCCGTCGGGGCTCGGCTGCACGACATATTCGAACTTCACGCCGTAGCGGGAGCCGTCGCCCAGCAGGCGCTTGAACGCCGCCTGGTCCTCCGGCGTGGTGATGATGAGGATCTCTCGCACGCCGGCCAGCAGCAGGACCGACAGCGGATAGTAGATCATCGGCTTGTCGTAGACCGGCAGGAGCTGCTTGGAGACCGCCAGGGTCAGGGGATGCAGCCGGGTGCCGGAGCCGCCGGCCAGGATAACGCCGCGTCTCATGCCGCCGACCTCTGTTCAGATTGAAGTTCCGCCACGATCTCGGCCAGGGCCTCGCGCCAGGGCCTGGGCGTGACCCCGAAGGTGCGTTCCAGCTTGCCGGTGTCCAGGGTCCCGCGCAGCGGCCGCCGGGCGGGCGCGGGCCAATCGGCGGTCGCGCTGGCCCCGACGGCGGGCGCGGCCTCGCCAAGGGCCAGGTCGAAGACGCCTTCAGCGAAGCCTTTCCAGCTCATCTCGCCCGCGTTGGCGAAGTGGTGGACGCCGAACACCGGGTCGCCGGTCGCGGCCTTGGTCAGGCGTTCGGCCTGGCCGAGGATGAACCGCGCCAGGTCGCGGGCCGAGGTCGGGCGGCCGAACTGGTCGGCGACGACCTTCAGCGGCTTCCCCTCGCCGGCCAGCCGCAGCATGGTCTTGACGAAGTTCTTGCCGTGGCTCGAGACCACCCAGGAGGTCCGCAGGATCAGGCTGCGCGGATGCGCCGCCAGGATCGCGCGCTCACCGGCAAGCTTCGAGGCGCCGTAGACGTTCAGCGGCGCCGGCGCGTCGGTCTCCAGATAGGGCGAGCCCTTCTCGCCGTCGAAGACGTAGTCCGTGGAAATCTGCACCAGGGGCGGCCCGGCGGCGCCCAGGGCCTGGGCGATCGCCGCGGGAGTCTCGGCGTTGATCCGGAACGCCAGGTCCGGCTCGCTCTCGGCGAGGTCGACCGCCGTATAGGCCGCCGCCAGCACCACCAGGTCGGCCTTCGCGCCCCTCAGCCGCTGGACCACAGCCTGCGGATCGGCGAAATCGGCGTCGGCGCGCGACAGGGCTGTGATCTCGACGTCGAAGTCCGGGGCCTGCGCCAGCAGCTCGCGGGCCAGTTGCCCGGTCACGCCGAACTGCAGGATGCGGACGGTCATGCCTTGACCAGGCCCAGCCGCTCCGACTGGAAGCCGCGCTGGCGGATGCCTTCGACCCAGCCGCGGTTCTCGACGTACCAGCGCACCGTGTCCTCCAGCCCCGCCAGCAGCGGCATGCGCGGCTTCCAGCCCAGTTCAGTCTCCAGCTTGGAGGCGTCGATGGCGTATCGGAAATCGTGGCCGGGACGGTCGGTGACGAAGGCGATCTTGTCGGCGTGGGGGGTGTTGGCCGGCGCCATGCCGTCCAGGTGCTCGCACAGCATGCGGATCACCTCGATGTTGCGCTTCGTGGCGTCGCCGCCGATGCAGTAGGTCTCCCCGAGCCGGCCCTTCTGCAGGACCAGCAGAAGCGCCTCGGCGTGGTCGTCCACGTGCAGCCAGTCGCGCACCTGGCGGCCATCGCCATAGACCGGGATCGACTTGCCCTCGAGCGCGCGGGTGATCACCGTCGGGATCAGCTTCTCGGGGAATTGGAACGGGCCATAGTTGTTCGAGCAGTTGGTCAGCACCACCGGCATGCCGTAGGTGCGCCCCCAGGCGCGCGCCAGATGGTCGGCCCCGGCCTTGCTCGACGAATAGGGCGAGTTGGGATCGTAGGGCGTGGCCTCCGTGAACTCGCCGTCCTCGCCCAGCGCGCCGAAGACCTCGTCGGTGGAGACGTGGTGGAAGCGGAAGGCGGCCTTGCCGTCAGCCGGCAGGCTGTTCCAATGTTCGCGGGCGGCCTCCAAGAGGACGGCGGTGCCCATGACGTTGGTGCGCACGAAGTCGAGGGGGCCTTCGATGGCCCGGTCGTTGTGGCTCTCGGCCGCCAGGTGCATCACCGCGTCGGGCTTGTGCCGGGCGAAGATCGCCCGGACGGCTGCCTCGTCGCAGATATCGGCCTGCTCGAAGGCGTAGCCCGGGTTTTTCGCGACGCTGGCGACATTCTCGAGGTTGGCCGAATAGGTCAGCTTGTCGAGGTTCACCACCTGATGGCCATCGGCGATCGCTCGGCGCACCACGGCCGACCCGATAAATCCCGCTCCGCCGGTAATCAGGATCTTCATGTGGTCTTTCTATGCAAGCGCGCCTACGGCGACCCGGGAAACGTCGGATACACCTGATTTATGAGCGTCCTCTTACAAGGAAACGCCAGCCACTCAAGTTCGCTTGACCCTGTCGCCATTGCGCGAGGCAGGACGCCACGAAAGAAACGATAGAGCTGATCACCGCTTCAATCATGTCCACGAGCGTTGATGCGCCCCAAGGCGCTTCCAAAACGCGTATTATCCGGGGCGGACGATTCAAAACACGCCGCCCGCCATCGACGTGGAACGCCCTTGAAACTCGCGATCCTGTTCTGGATTTACAAGGATTTGCCGCTCTGCACCGAGCGCGCCGAACTGTTGCGCGTGCTGAACCCGGATTTGGCGATCTACGGGCTCTTCGGCGGGGATCTGCTGGAAGCGGACGCTTTCGAAACCGCCCTTTCCCCCTGGCTGGACGACTTTTACGTATTTTCGGAAGACCGCCTTGTGGAATGGAAGTGGTTGCAGGGCGATCAGATGATCGGTCGCTGGTTCACCGAGCGCGGAAGAGCGTTCGAGTGGGACACGATTTTCATCGCCCAGTGGGATCTGCTCACGCTGTCGCCCCTGAGCAAGCTCTGCGCCGGCCTGAAGCCCGGACAAATCCTTCTTCCCGGGCTGCGCCCGATCCGCGAGGTCGCCGACTGGTGGCAGTGGGTCCGTCCGAACACGACCGAGAAGGCGGACTTCGATCGCTTCCGCGAACTGGTTTCAAGAACCCATTCCCTTCCGGACGAGCCTCTGTGCTGCAGTTTTCCGGCCGGGGCGCTGCCGCGAAGGTTCCTGGAAAAGTACGTCAAGATCCCGGAGCCGGAGGTCGGGTTCCTGGAATACAAGATGCCCCTGTACGCCCAGCTCTGGGGGATCGAGTTCTGCCATGACCACCCGTTCCGCTTGATCTGGCAGGACCGCTATCGGGACAAGCCGATGCAGCGCTTCCTGAAGACGTTTCACGCGGAAAAGCAGCCCGTCAGGACAAGCGTGATGCTGTGGAACGCCGTGGTGCCCTGGGGCGAAAGGGTCTTCCACCCCTATACCAAGCCGCTTCCCTCGGCGTTGAGGCCTTCGCGGCGGCGGCGCGGCGGGACGGCGACGAGACGAGCCCTCGCCCGTTGAACGCAGTCGGCGGCCTCACCCACCCGGCGCCGACCCGCAGCTCGACCCCATGCCGCGGGTCTAGATCGCCGCGGCCAGGCGCTTGTCGCGGGCGATGGAGCTGGCCGCCACAAGGTGGGCGGCGATGGCGATGACGATCACCGGCGCCAGCGACGCATAGCCGACCATCAGGGACTGGTTGCCGAAGTGCGGCTTGGCCATGTCGCTGATCCGCCCCAGGAACACCGGCCCGCCGCCCAGGCCGATCAGGTTCAGTACGAAGAGCAGGATCGCCCCGGCCATGGTGCGCTGCCCCGGCGGCACGGCGTTCTGGACGACCGCCAGCGCGGGTGCGAGGTACATGTTGTTGAGCAGCGCCGGGACGGCGATGAACATCAGCGCAAGCTGCCAGGTGGGCGCCCAGATCAAGCCCGCCAGCGCCGGCAGCGTCAGGGCGAAGGCGATGGCCGGGATCCAGGAATACCAGCGACGATCCGCATGGCTCAGCTTGTCGGCGAGCCAGCCGGCGCCGAACGTGCCGACCACGCCCGTGCCGCCGATCACCAGGCTGTAGTAGGCCGAGACCTCCTTCAGGCTCGCGCCCTTCACCCGCATCAGCATCGGGGCGTTCCAGTTCAGCATCCCATAGCCGATGAACGCCGAAAGGCCGCAGGCGATGGCGACGCAAAGCAGCGTGCGGTTGGTGAGGAAGGCGCCGATGACCTGGAAGGCCGGCGGCGCCGGGGCGTGGGCGTCTGCGCCCAGGGCCATCTCATCCAGCCCGCCGCGTTTGGGTTCGCGCACCACCAGGAGCATGATCAGGGCCAGCAGGACACCCGGGAGCCCCACGGCGAAGAAGGCGATCCGCCAGCCATAGGCCGCGGCGACCCCTCCCCCGAACGCGACGCCGAGCATCGAGCCGAGCGGCACGCCCAGCGAGTAGAGCGCCAGGCCAGTGCCACGCTCCTTGGCTGGGAAGTAGTCGGAAATCAAAGAATAGGACGGCGGCGAACCGCCCGCCTCGCCCGCGCCCACCATGATCCGCGACACCGCGAGCTGGGTGAAGTTCGTCGCCAGGCCGCAGCCGGCGGTGAACAGGCTCCAGATCCCGCAGGCTGCGGCCATGATCCAGACCCGCCGGAAGCGGTCGGACAGCCAGGCCACCGGAAGGCCGAACGTCGTGTAGAAAAGCGCGAAATAGATGCCGCCGAGCAGGCCCAGCGCCGTGTCGCTGAGGCCCAGGTCCTTGCGGATCGGCTCGGCCAGGGTCGACATGATCTGCCGATCCATGAAGTTGAAGGTGTAGACGACGGCCAGCAGCCCGACGACCAGATAGCGATAGCCGGTCCCCGCCTTGGGCGTGGTGGTCGTGGTCGCCGTCATCTGAGCCCCCAGAGCCTTGGGACGCCCGGCGCCGGCGTCCGGCTTGTCCAGACTGCCGCTCCCACGTCCGGTGCGTTTCCCTGCGATTCATGTTGCACGGCGCTCCTGGGATCGCCAAGCGCGGAGCTGTGACCGCCCGGAAACATGCCGCAGGGGCGGAATCCGCGTCGCGCAGTGCGTCAGCGGTCGGGCAGCGCCAGGCCCAGGATGGCGTCGTGCCGCCCGCGCCAGGAGTTGGCTCGGATGAAGGCCTGGCGGTCGGCCTCCTTCATAGGCCCGATGGCCAGCGCTTTTTCCACGCCGTCGGCGAAGGCTCCGCCCTCCGGCACCAGCACCACATGGCTGTGGATGCCGCGCACCGGAGGGATGTCGGTGGTCGCCACGGGCCGTCCCGCCGCGCAGTATTCATAGACCTTCAGCGGGCTCATCGACTCGGTGAGGGGATTGCGCAGGTGCGGCATGATGCAGACGTCGACGCTTCGCGTCAGGCCGGCGATCAGGCGCCGCGGCAGAGGATCGCGCACCTGTACGCCGGGTATGAGGCTGAGCCGGTGAGCGATCTCCGGGTGGGCGATCGGCCCGACGAAGAGCAGCGAGCCGTCCGGATACCGCTTGGCGACCTCTCGCACCGCCGACAGGTCCAGGCGGCTGTGGATGGCGCCCGTATAGAGGATGGTGGGCCGCGGCAGGGCGTGCAGCCAGTCGGGCACGCTCCACGGTTCCTGCCATTCCTCGGGCACGACGCCGTTCGGCACGACCAGGCCGGGCCCCGTCGGGTCGAGAATGTCCAGCAGGTGCCGTGAGACCGCACAGACCCTATGGCCGCGCCGGCGGATCTCGGCGTAGGCGCGGACGTAGTCGGGCCACCATCGGGTGTGGCCATCGTACGCCGCCCAATCGTCGAAAGCGTAGTAGGTCACCGGCCCGGCCCAATCGAGGCCGCCGTAGGCCGCGTAGAAGGGGTTGGTCGTGATCACCGCGGGGTCGCGCAAGCCAAGCTCGCCGGACGCCTGGCGAAGCCGCGCGTCATAGGCCCGATAGGAGCGACGCAGCGACGCCTCGCCGGTCCCGTCCTGCCGCCGCAGCCTGAAAGGTGAGACCACGTCCGTGGGATAGGGACGCTCCGGAAGGGGCTCGGGGCGGCGGCCCTGCAGCCGGCGCAGGACCTGTGTCGGGCCCATCCGGTAGGGGTCGGCCAGCAGCAGGCCGCGGACATCCTCGTGCAGAAGCAGCGTGGCGACCAGGCGGTCCGGCGTCATGTATTGCCGCCGCCGAGAGTCGGTCCAGGTCTCGTGCCAGAAGGTGAACACCGTATCCCGAGGCGTCGCCGCCGCCTTGGAGGCCTTGGCCCGCCGGTCAGGCGGGGTGTCGGCCGTGACGGGCGCCGGCTGCGCGCCGGAGCGGGCCCCGCTCCTCGCCGCCAAGGCCTCGCGCGCCAGGCCGTAGCAGGTCTCCAGTCGTTCCGCGGCGGCGGCCCAACTGAGATTCTGGCGGTCGCGCAGGATGGCCTCGCGCATGCGGCGGAGCACCTCGGGGTGTTCGCTGAGCAGGGTGAAATGCGCGGCCAGGCCGTCGACGTCGCCGACCCTGTGGATCAGGCCGGTCACCTGATCGGCGCACATGGCGCCCGCCGCGTCGGACACGAGCGGCACGACCCCGGACCCCTGCGCCTCGTAGGTCACCAGCGCGCTTCCCTCCTCGAACGAGGGCAGGACCAGGACGTCGCTTCCCCGCAGCACCCCGGGCGCGTCGGCGGTGAAGTCGTGCATCGCGAGGCTGGGTTCGCTGAGGAAGGGCGCGAGGATCGGCTCATAGCCTTCCTCGATCCGGCCGTAGGCCGCGAAGCGGCCCTTCTGGCTGGCGGAGGAGCGGCGCCACGCCTCCAGGCCGATGTGCAGGCCCTTGCGAGGTCCGATGCCGCCTAGGAAGATGGCACGCAGCGGCCCGGGAGGCGCCTCAGGACCGGGCTGAAAGATCTTCGGATCGAAGCCATATTGATGGCGAAGCAGTTTCTTGGCGGGGACGCCGCGCGCCAGGAAGGTGCCGGCCACGTGCTCCGAGGGCACCAGCAGCCGGAAGGCCGCTTCATACTCCGCCCGCTCCCGGGCAAGCCGGCCCACGTTCAGCCGGTGTGAGTTCCCGCGCTTGAGCTCAATTCCGAGTTCGTCGCAGAGCCGGCCCACCACGTCATAGGCGTTTTCCGTGTGGGTGTTGGGCACCTCGCGCAGGCAGGGGACGCCCAGCTCAGCCGCGGCCGTCGCGGTGCGGAACGTCCCGCCGGGCCAGCAATGCACGACGTCGAACTGCTGGGCGTGGCGCCGAAGATGCGCCGCCACCCGGGCGTCGTGATAGGCCATGGCGTTGTCCATGCCGAGCGCCCGGTGCGGCACACGCACGCCGCCGACCACCATCGTGGTGATCGTGTCGGGCAGCGCGTAAGCCTTGTTCCTCGCGCTGGTCGCCATGACCGTGACGTCGTGGCCGCGCTCAAGCAGCCCCACGACCTGATTGATCGCCGTCGTCCCGATGCCAGGCGCACCGATATCGTGCGGAAAACTATAAAGAATTCTCATTTCTACAAAATCCGCGACGGCGGTGACATCGGGCCGAACCTCATTCGCTCATCGACGGAGATCATGAATCGCCGAGGATTCGCCAACAGGGCGTGAACATCGGGTTCGATCGGCCACCCTGCCCCTCAGCCTTCGCCGGCGGACATCCCTCCATAGCGTAGGGACTCCAGGCCAAACAAGGATCGTGGTCGTGGGAGCGCGGCAGGCTCTGCGCGGGCCGCCTGTTCGGCAGGGCCACGCCGAGGCTGGGCGGCATAGAAAAAGGGCGGCGGATCGCTCCGCCGCCCGATCTCTTTTGACGCGTGCCCTTCGACTTAGAAGTCGGCGCTCAGGCCCACGTACATGTAGCGGCCGAGCGCGTCGTACGCCTGCGGGAAGGTGTTCCCGTTGCAGCTTACGCTCGGGCAGTTGGAGCCGGTCAGCGGCGGGTCCTTGTCGAACACGTTGTTCACGCCAAGCCGGAAGTTCAGGTTGTTGTGCACCGTGAAGTTCGCCGACAGGTCGATGTAGTTCTGGGCGGCCAGGTTGCGCTCGTTCGCGAACTGGTTGCCCGGGTTGTTGAGCTGCGGGTTGGAGTCGTAGGCGTCCAGCGTCACCTTGCCATAGTAGCGCCATTGGGCCGACAGGCTCAGCGACTTGAACCAATCGCCGTAGGCGTAGGGCGTGTTCCAGGTCAGGCGGGCCTTGTGGCGCCATTTCGCCGCGGGGACGAGGTTGGAGCCGCCGTTGCAGGTGACGCCGTAGAGGCCCGCGCAGTCGTAGCTCGGCCCGCCCGGCAGGGGCTGGGTGATCAGGGTGTCCAGCCAGGTGCCGACCATGGCGGCCGAGATCGAGCCGTTGTCGCCCAGGCCCAGGTTCGACAGGTCGGTGCGGTAGGAGACGTTCACGTCGACGCCGGTGGTCTTCAGCGAGCCGGTGTTGAGCGTGGTGTCCTGCACGAAGCCCTGGTTCGACAGGAACAGCGAGCCGTTCGCGTCGCGGTGCACCAGGTTGCAGAAGATCGGGTTGGCGGTGTTGATGCACTGGTTGAGGATCAAGGTCGCGCCGATGCCGGCGATGAACTGGTCGACCTTGATGTTGAAGTAGTCGACCGAAACGTTCAGGCCCGGAATGATCTTCGGCTGGAACACGACGCCCGCGGTGTAGGTGTCGCTGACTTCCGGCTTCAGGTTCGGGTTGCCGCCGGTCTCGCCGTTGTACTGTTTGGCCGGGTTGGCTTCGATCGCCAGGACCTGGGCCGTGGTCAGGTGGAACACGCTGGCGCAGGTGGCGACCAGCGGGTTGCCCGCCGCCAGGCCGGCGCAGGGGTCGGCGTTGCCGTCGAGGACGACGTTCTGCGGGGCGTAGAGCTCGTTGATGTTCGGGGCGCGGACGGCGCGGTTGTAGCCGGCGCGGAAGCGCAGGCCGTCGATCACTTCCCACTCGCCGGCCACCTTGTAGGTGTTGGTGTTGCCGACCGAGGAATAGTCCGAGAAGCGGTAGCCCAGCTCCAGCGAGACGTCCTTGGCGAAGGGCATGTCGTTGATCAG